>Ga0114957_1002687_pt1 | contig 16652 bp, 14 predicted proteins | sample BantaG_FD_87175 | JGI IMG/M metagenome (GOLD analysis project Ga0114957, IMG submission 87175) | Marine algal microbial communities from Bantry Bay, Ireland - BantryBay_4 metaG | ecosystem: Host-associated > Algae > Red algae > Unclassified | place: Bantry Bay, Ireland | collected 2014-11-21 | reverse complement strand
CCTCATAAAATTTTTACAACAACGAATTTTTAGATTGGTTGAGTACTACTATTATATTAAGCAGTAAGAGTATTAACCATGTTAAAAGTTACCATAACAGATTAACCGTTAGAATTGAAATTCTGATAGGAATGATTAATTATTGAAGCGAATAATTGAAACGTAAAAAATCTGTTATATTTATAAATTAATATTATATATATGTATAATATTAGTTGATGTATTATAATGTTCTTTCGATTTTATCGAGAGAAGTTAATGTTGTATTGTTTAATTAAAACTAAGAGATGAAAAACGTAGAAATTTGGAAAGTTGCAAAATTTGAGAAAGAGTTTCAAGACTTTTTTGATTCAATAGGACTGGTTTATTCTGTTTCAAACTTCGGAAATGTTAAACGCAAGTATGAACACAAAGAAATGGAAAATGTAAAATTGAGTAAAGCTACTCGCTATTATACATTTAACCATTATATCAAGCCTACAAAGAAATCAAAAACATTCTTTGTTCACAGGATAGTGGCGGCAACATTTTTGCCTAAGCCTGAAAAAGAGGATCAAAATTTAGTAATTCATTTGAATTATAATAGATGGAATAATCGTCCAGAAAACTTGAGATGGGTCGATAAGTATCAAAAGGAAAGACACGCACAAGCAAATCCTGATCGACCTAAACAAAAAGGGAAGATTACCTATTCTAAGTTAAATGCCAGTCAAGTATTGTTGATTAAGCAAAAACTTAAAAGAGGAGTCAAACGGAAACGACTTGTTAAAGAATTTGGAGTAAGCGAAATGCAAATCTCTAGAATAAATTCTGGAGAATGTTGGGGGCACGTAAAACTACCTGAAGATGGCAGTATGGTAGCAGATAGCAAAAGTGAAAGATTCGACAAAAATGATTTCGAAAGAGAGGATTATGTTGATTCAGCATCTAAAAAGTCAACTATTAAGAAGAAAGTCAGAAAAAGAGTTTCTTCAGTTGCTAAGTAAAGAATAAGGAGTAAAGAATAAGCCAAGTTATGAAAGATGACAAAGTCATTTGTCGTAATCGTCAATAAATATTAGCGAGATTACTATTATTCTCTATGTAGGCAAAAGCCTCTGGAGTCCATTGCCCGTTAGCACCTACTATGGTGATGTTTTTTAACATGGTAAAGTGGAAAGGAGACGCAAAACTAGTCATGAACTTCTGTAGTTTATGACTAGTTTTTTAATAATTATTGAGTTGTTTTTAAGCTAATCCTAAGCCTTTAACTTTTCTTTCAAATACTGAGCAGTATAAGATTTTTTATTTTTGATAAGATCCTCTGGTGTTCCTTGGAATAACAAATATCCACCATTGATTCCTCCTTCGGGTCCAAGGTCTATTACCCAATCAGTACACTTTATAACATCGGTATTGTGCTCGATGATTAAGACGGTGTGCCCATTGTCTACCAATGCATTCATAGCCGTCATTAGTTTATTAATATCATTAAAATGCAAACCTGTGGTTGGCTCATCAAAAATGAAAAAGATGTTCCCCGAATTCTTTCCCTTGCTTAGAAAAAATGCAAGCTTAACTCTTTGTGCTTCACCACCACTTAAAGTGCTAGAAGATTGTCCCAACTTAATATAACCCAATCCTACATCCGCAAGTGCTTGAAGTGGTTTTAGTATGCTGGCATTTTTAGCAAAAAATTCTAAAGACTCATCAACTGTCAAATCTAAAATGTCAGCTATTGTTTTGTTCTGGATTTTTATATCCATTATCTCAGACTTGAATCGTTTACCATTGCATTCATCACAAATGAGTTTTACATCCGCAAGAAATTGCATTTCTACAATAATCTGACCATCACCTTTGCATTTCTCACATCTTCCTCCTTCTATATTAAATGAAAAATAGCCTGGCGTATACTTACGTGCTTTTGAAAGTTTATGATCGGCAAATAATTTTCTAATACCATCGTAAGCTTTAACATAAGTAACAGGATTAGATCGCGAGGATCTTCCCAATGGATTTTAATCCACAAACTCAATTTGCGAAAGTGTTTTTAAATCTCCTTTTAATGTTTCAAAATTTCCAAGAGGCAACGGCTTATCTTCGACTTTTCTTTTTAATGCCGGATAAAGAATGTTTTTGATTAATGTGGATTTGCCAGAGCCACTAACACCCGTTACTGAAGTTATTGCATTTAGTGGAATTTTAACATCTATGTTTTTTAGATTGTGCTGAAAAGCTCCTATTATTTCAACATTGTTAATTATTTTTCTCCGATGTTTAGGAACTGGGATTTTCTCTTTTCCTGTTAAATATTTGCCAGTTAAACTGTTCTTGTCTTTTAGAATAGCTTTGGCATTACCGTTAAAAATTAGTTCGCCTCCTAATCTACCAGCCATCGGACCAATGTCAATAATGTGGTCTGCAGATTTTATAATTTCCTCTTCATGTTCAACAACAATAACAGTGTTTCCAAGGTTTCTCAATGTTTGCAAAACAGAAATAAGTCTTTGAGTATCACGCGGATGCAAGCCAATACTTGGCTCGTCCAAAATATACATAGAGCTTGTTAAATTACTTCCAAGCGAACGAGTCAGATTTATCCTTTGAGTTTCCCCACCAGACAAAGTACTCGATAAACGGTTGAGACTTAAATAGCCAAGACCAACATCCATCATAAACTTCAATCGACTTTTAATTTCAATTAAAATTCTTTTAGCAATAATAGCTTCCTGTTTATTGAGTTTTGGTTTTTCAAAAAAAGCTACAATATCCGAAATTGGATTTAGTACAATATCCCTAATTGATGTGCCATTTATTTTTACATAATCAGCATCTTTTCTCAATCTTGTTCCATTGCAATCAGGGCATTTAGTCTTTCCTCTATATCGAGACAACATTATCCGATAATGCATTTTATATTTTTGCTTACCAAGGTGTTGGAAAAATGCATTTAATCCATTAAAGTGTTTGTTTCCAGTCCACAATAATTTTCTTTGAGCATTCGTCAAACTTTTAATCGGACGATGGATGGGGAAGTCAAACTTTGAAGCAACAGCAATTAATGCTTTCAACCATTCGCCCATTTTCTCACCACGCCAGGGTACAATTGCACCTTCAAAAACAGATTTGTTCCAGTCTGGAATGACCAAGCTTTCATCCAAATCTATGACCGAGCCAAAACCTTCGCAACGCTTACAAGCACCATAAGGATTATTGAAATTAAAAAACTGAGGGCTAGCTTCATCAAACTGCATGCCGTCCAATTCAAATCTATTGGAAAAAGCTTTTCTTTTTCCATCTATAATGTCAATGATGCAATCTCCATTGCTTTCATTAAATGCTGTTTGAACAGAATCGGCAGCTCTATTTGTCAAGTCTTCGGTAACTTCAGATTTTACCACCAAACGATCAATCAAAACAAATAAGTCTTTTACCTTTTTTATTTTCGCACCATCTACATCTTCAATGGATTGTACTTCATTTTTATAAAATACTCTAGTATAGCCTTTCTGCAATAATACATCCAACTCCTCCTGAATGCTTCTTTCTTCTTTGACAATCAGAGGAATTAAGATTTGAATTTTAGCACCTTCCTTTTGTTCAAATATGTAATCAACTACATCAGAAACAGATTCCTTTTTAACGACTCCACCACTAATTGGAGAAATGGTTTTACCCACTCTTGAAAAAAACAATCTCAAATAATCATAAACCTCGGTCAATGTTCCAACTGTTGATCTACTAGAACTTGTTGCTACTTTTTGCTCAACAGCAATTGCTGGACAAATTCCTTTAATGTATTCTACATCAGGTTTTTGTATTCTACTCAAAAACTGCCGAGCATAAGAAGAAAGACTTTCCACATATCTCCTCTGACCTTCAGCATAAAGAGTGTCGATAGTCAAGGAAGATTTTCCAGAACCAGAAACACCTGTAACAACAATCAATTTATTTCTAGGAATAGCAACGTCAACATTTTTGAGATTGTGTGTCTTAGCTCCTTTGATAATGATAAATTTTCTAGGATCTAAGTCCTCTATTTTTTCTGACTTTTTTTTCAACTGCTTTCAATTTTTTTGGAAATCAAAGATATGAGAAAATGTTTAGAAGCAATGTTTTTATGTCTAGAGACCTGCCAGGTTTTAAAAACCTCGCAAGTCTAGACATAAAAAAAACCAAAGTTCTAGTAAGCTAGAACTTTGGTTTATATACAAATCAAATCAATAAAGTCGAATTACGAAACGATTAAATTTCTTTTACGACTATATTTAAGTATAAATTCTATACTGTCATCACTGGGATCAAATTGAAGCTTATTCAATTCATTTTTGATCTCAGATAATTTGCTGAATTCGTCTTTGACTTCATCATCATTTTCGATGCGTTCAACAAGCTGGAGGGTTTCTAAAGTATTGGTTTCTAGGTAAACCAATCTTAGTAAGTTATTTGTAAAATTTGAATTCATAGGTGTGGTTAATATAAATAAATAAATATCAATCCTAGAACGGCGAATCTTTAATATTTATTTTTTAAATCTAACAAAACTAGAAAAACAATTTTTTAATTTATTGGTAACCAGTTATTTGTGTAAATGTTAAAAGCCCAATTTCGTCACTAAAACACAACATTGTTTTCAGTAATCATTTTTCTAAGATTAATCAAAGCATATCTCATTCTACCCAAAGCAGTATTTATGCTAACATCGGTCATTTGAGCAATTTCCTTAAAGCTCATATCCGCATAATGTCTCAAAATAACGACTTCACGCTGCTCAGTTGGCAACTCATCAATCAGTTTTCTAATTTTAGCCTTGATTTGATTTTTGATCATAGTGTCCTCACCATTATCAGAATGATATTCTATTAAACTAAAAATATCATATTCATCACTGGTAGCTACAGTAGGAGTACGTCTATTTTTACGATAATGATCAATACAAAGATTGTGAGCAATACGCATAGCCCACGGCAAAAACTTGCCATCTTCATAGTATTTACCTCTCTTCAAGGATTCAATAATCTTAACAAATGTATCTTGGAAAATATCTTCAGCCTGCACTTCGTTCTTAACAAACAATAATATAGAGGTAAAGATTTTAGATTTGTGTCTTCTAAGTAATTCAGCTAGAGCAAACTCATTGCTGGGCGATATATAGCTTTTTACAAGCTCTTTATCGTTTAATAATTGCATACGCATATTAAATAATATTTAATCCGTTAATAATTAGCGTAACATTTATCCTATAACGATGAATTTAAAAGGTAAGAAAAAGTTTTTTAAAATATCTAACAACTTTATGACATTGTATTCAGTTGTACGTTACGTAAAAGTAAACTAAACGTTCCAGTTTATCAAGTTTAAACGCTTATTTATTAAAATTTAACAATTTTTAAAACTCAAATTCCAAAAATTCTTCACGTTTTGGGAAAAGTTTGCCACAAATCATTTTCTCAAGTCAACATTAAAATTAAAGAATTAACAAAAGTTGTATTGTTAATTTTGAAATAATAAACATTTGATGATATTAAAATGTTACTTATGTGGAGATGAAGAACGAGTCTCTAAATTATTATCTAATTTTTATAACAAAAGTACGAATGTCAACAATACAAAAACACAATACCCAAATCTCCAATGTTCTCATTATTGGTAGCGGAGGGGCTGGTCTGAGAGCTGCAATTGAAGCTAGAAGGGCTGGTGTAGAGGTGACTGTGATTGGTAAGAGAAAAAAAGAAGATGTTCATACAGTACTCGCGGCAGGTGGTATTAATGCAGCATTAGGTAATGTGGACCCAAAAGATAATTGGCAGCAACATTTTGCTGATACAATGATTGAAGGATACCTTCTATCAGACCCCAGAACAGTTGAATTGATGGCGAAGGAAGCTCCAGATTTAGTCCAAGAAATCCATGAGTGGGGTGCTAACTTCGCTACTTTATCCGATGGTCGTTTAGATCAACGCTACTTTGGGGCACATACATATAGACGCACGTGTTACTCTGGAGATTATACAGGAAGATCAATTCTATTTACTTTGATAAAAAAAGCGCAGGAACTAAATATACCTATCCACGACTCACAGTATGTAACAGAATTGTTGGTACGTGACAAGACTTGTTTTGGAGCGATGACTTTTGATATCAATACTGGCTAGCGGACGGTGTTTTTGGCTGATGCAGTAATTCTTGCCGCAGGTGGACATACTAGAATTTGGCGGAAAAGTTCTTCTCGGAGAAATGAGAATACGGGAGATGGTTTTTACCTCGCCTTGAAAGCTGGTTGTACTTTGACAGATATGGAACAGGTGCAATTTCACCCGACTGGGATGGTGATTCCAGAAACAATTGCGGGTTCTCTTGTGACAGAAGCGGTTAGAGGTGAAGGTGGTCATTTGAAAAATAGTAAGGGAGAACGATTTATGTCTAAATACGACCCAGAGCGTATGGAATTCTCGACCCGAGATAAAGTGGCGATGGCGAATTATACAGAAATAATGGAAGGAAGAGGTACTGAAAATGAAGGTATATATTTGGATATTTCGCATCGAGATAAAGATTTTATTATTGAGAAACTGCCTCGTATGTATCGAAAATTCCTCGATACTTTAATGTTAGATATTTCAAAATCACCGATGGAAGTTGCTCCTACTGCTCATTACTCAATGGGTGGTGTGCTGGTTAGCCCAGAGGAACATGCGACAAACATAGAGGGATTGTACGCAGCGGGAGAAGTGGCTGGTGGACTACACGGCGCGAATAGGTTGGGTGGAAATTCATTGGCAGAGATTTTGATTTTTGGTAAACGTGCTGGCAGTGCCGCTGCTAACCGCTCTATTAATTTACAGACCCAAATCAGATCCAAAGATGTGATCAATCAAGCGCATGACAGCATCAATGCTTTTATAAAAAACGGCGATAATGTAGCAAGACCTTTACAGAGATCAATTAGAGATACGATGTGGGAATGCTGTGGTGTTGTTCGGGATGAAAAACTGTTGCAAAAAGGCGTATCTGAAATAAATGAAATCAAAGAAGCTACAACAAAATTGGATGTAAGACCAGATTCCGAAGGTTTTGAAGATTTAATGTTAGCTTTTGATTTAGAAGGTTCTTTAGCTTCTGCAGAGGCAACTATCTTATCGGCTCTTGAAAGAAAAGAAAGTAGAGGTGCACATCAGCGAAGAGATTATACTGCAACCAATAATAAAGAATATTTAGTCAATTTTGAAGTGCACTGGGATGCCAATAGAAAGGCAATTGTTACAAAGCATGATGTCAATCCTTTGAGTCCAGAATTGAAAAAGGTAATCGACGATACGTCTGATATTTCGGATTTTAGTGGGAAACTTTTGGAGTAGATTGATTCACTCATGCATTTGCCTTAATAGATTTTTTGCTTAATTTTACACTGTCTTTTGACCTTATGCAAAAAACTAATAATATGAAACTCAACTCTTTCCTAAGAAGTAAGTATGTCCTTACTTTACTGATTTCTCTATTCTTTTTTATTGAATTAAATGCCCAAGTAGACTATGATTGGCGGAATGTGCCCATTGGAGGCGGTGGCTATATTATAGGAATGAAAATACATCCCGATGATCCACAATTGATTTATTACAGGACGGATATTGGTGGAGCGTATAAATGGAACCCTCAAACAAACAGATTAGAACAGCTTATATATTCAGCAATTGAAGGGCATTATAGTGTTGCAGGAATTGCCCTGCATCCAACCAAAAAAAATGAAGTTTATTTGGCAGTCGATAGAAATTGTGATTACAATAGTTCCGCAATATTCAAATCAACAAACTTTGGTCAAGATTGGGAGATTGTGGATGCACCAGTCGTTTTTGCAGCAAATGGAGGAAGAAATTGCAGCGGCAATAGCGATGACAAAGACAGGCAAGGAACACCACTTGAAATAAATCCCAACAATCCGCTTGAACTTTTCATTGGCTCCCGTGGAGACGGTTTATGGAAAATGAATACCTCAACCAATCAATTTACCCGAATTGCTGAAAACATAATTCCAAGTAATCCAAATCGTAAAAGCATTCGTTCGGTTGTTTTTCATCCAATACAGAAAAAATTTGTCTTTGTTGGATATGCTGATTTTGGTGTTTATATGGGTGATGTAAATGCCAATACTTATTGGAAGATAGATGCAAACATTGCCGATTTAAAAGAAATCAGTGATATTTCCATTTCAAAAAATGGCGATCAACTTTTTGTAGCCTGTAAAAAAGCAGGTATATATAAATGTAGTAATCCAGTAGATGTAAATAGAATTTGGAACAAAGTCCAAGCAGATATTGGAACAAACAATGATGGCGAGGGATATTTGACCGTTACATGTAGTCCACATAATAATGCGGTAGTTGCAACTTGCACAGGAGATTACAATGCTTTGAGCAAATTTCAAATATCTACCAATAATGGAAATACAGGTTCTTGGCAATTAAGACCAGGAACAGTTACGGAAAACTATGTTCAATGGAAAACATCTGGACACGGTTCTCATATTTCACAAATAGCCTTTGACCCAGTTGATCCAAATAAACTATATTTCACCTCTTGGTTTAGTTCTTTTCACACCAATGATTGGACAGCCAGCAATATCAGTTGGGGAAATTACAATGCCGTAGGTCATGAAGAAGTTGTGGTAACAGATATGACTGCTTTTCCGACAAATACAGAGGGCAATTTTTTAGGACATTTAGGAGCAGATGAAACGGGTTTTATTGTTGGTAAAATTCAGCCCAATGATTACCCAACAAAGACCATTAGAAGTTCTTTGAATGATGCAACAAATATTGTCAAAGGAGCAAGCATAGATTTTTGTGAAAGCAATCCAGATGTAATAGTCGTATCTCTAACAAGATTTTGGGACGATTATAATCCAGATCAAAGTGGCAGCATCTTCAGGTCAACAAATGGTGGAAAAAATTTCACACGAAGTACAGAATACCAAGAAAATTTAGGAAAGAGCGTAGTCGCCATTTCTTCAACAGATCCAAATAGAGTTGTTATTGCAAATACAAGAGGTGTTCAATATTCTTCAAATGGAGGAAATAAATTTTTTGATGCAAATGGCAGTGGAGTGAGTGGGCAAAAAATTCACCACAGTGTTTTTTCAGTTATGCGTCCAATAGCTTCAGACAAAGTTCAAGGCAATGTATTTTATTTCTATGATTGGTTGACAGGAAATTTTCACAAAAGTATCGATTACGGACAAAATTGGACACAAGTTTCTTCAGGACTTCCTACTTATAAAAACAACGATGGATCAACCAGTAATTATAAACACAAAACAAGATTGCAAAGCATTCCAAGCAAGGTTGGGCATCTTTGGATTAATTTCAACAATGACTTATTTAGAAGTACAAATGGTGGAAGCAGTTGGACAAGAATCTCAAATGTACAAATTGCAAAATTAGTAGGATTTGGAAAAGAAGCACCAGGTTCTGACTATGCAACACTTTACTTATTTGGAAAGGCAAATGGAGACAGTCAAAATGCTTATTACAGATCAACCAATCAAGGAGCAACTTGGGAAAAAATTAACAACCCTGCTGAAGATGAACTTTACGGTGATCCAAAAATATTGACAGGAGATAGAAATGAATTTGGACGAGTGTATGTAAGTGCTGGCGGTCTTGGATTGATTACAGCCGCTCCCAAAGCCCAAAACAATAACAGTATTGAATTGTCATTGAAAGCATTTTTGAGCGGATGTTACGATGAACAAAGCGGATTAATGTCAGACAATCTTAGACAGCAAAATCTGATTCCTTTAAATGAACCATACCAAGCTTTGCCAACTTTTAACCATATTTCAGGAGGTGGAGAAGTAACAACAGGAGCTGTTTTAAATGCTACTGGACAAAATGCTATTGTAGATTGGGTATTTATTGAAATAAGATCAAGTGAAAATCCAGCCAATGTCATTGTAACGAGATCGGGACTGTTACAAAGAGACGGTGATGTTGTAGATACAAATGGCAGTGATCCATTGAAATTTGAAGGTCTTGATTCAGGATCATACTACGTTTCGGTGAGACACAGAAATCATCTGGGTGCAATGATAGCTAATGCTGTTAATCTTAGCCAAGGCACACCAATCAACATAAATTTCACCAATGTAAATTTATCGAATTATAGTTTGAGCGGATTAATGGGAAGTCTTCACGGGCAAAAAGTTATAGGAAATGTAAAAGCATTATGGGCTGGAAACTCAACAATTGATGGAAAACTCATTTATCAAGGAGCTGAGAACGATGCACAAGCTGTCTTTTTCTCAGTATTACAAGATCCACAAAACACAGGTAGTTTTTCCAATTACATTCAATCAGGGTACCATGTGGAGGATACGAACTTGGACGGAACCGTGATTTTCAATGGAGCAGAAAACGAGCCTAACCAATTGTTTTTTGAAATTTTATTAAATCCAGCAAACACTTCATTGCAAAGTAACTTTATAGTTTGGGAGCAGATTCCGTAGGGAATGATAAAATTCAGTAATTTGGCAACCATAATAAAGTTAACCATTCTATCACCTTCGTAAAAATAGGTAAAAATATCAAACACAAGTCCTGAAAGGACGCAAGGTCATAGGGATGGATGCAATCCATCTTGAGTTAATAAACAACAAAAAGGTGTCCGACTAAATATTATTTAGCCAAACACCTTTTTGAAACTTAAGTCAAGGAATCAATTATTTCACAGCAGCAATCCTGCCATTTGATAAAATTCATTTTTCTTCATTATACAGTATTAATTTATCCTAAAAGAATAACTTGTAAATTCAAAAAACAATCTCATTCAAATTAGATCGCTAGTCGCAGTAAAATTATCAACTCCTTGTTCCTAGGTTGTTCTATATTGAAGTGCATAAATTTTTAAGGGACCAAAACTGCATCAATAACATGCACGACACCATTGGTTGTGTAAATATCTAATACACTTACATTTATATTGTTTACAGTAACTCCATTTGCACTAACTCCAAGGTTATATTTCTACCCAACAAGCTTCCAATAGTTACTCCGTCAGAAACATTCTCTGTTGATGCAACACCACTTACAGCGTGAAACAGCAATACGTCTGCAAGCGCACCTGTAGGATCTGCCAATAACGACTCAACGACAGAAGCTGGCATGCAGCAATTGCATCATCGGTAGGAGCAAATAAAGTGAATGGACCAGCACTGCTTAAATCATCATCTAACTGTGCAGAAACGATCAAAGAGTTAAGTGTTGTATGAACTGGACTCGTTGATACCACATCCATAATCGTTCCTTCAATTCTTGTAGGAACCGCCGTTGGCAATATCACAGCATCAATAACATGTACCACTCCATTATCTGTTTTAATATCTGCAACAGAAATGTTTGCTCCATTGATAGATAATCCACCATTGGTTGAGAAAGTAAGGTTTTGACTGATTAAATTTCCTATAGTTAGACCATCTGAAATATTACTACCATCTGCAACTCCAAAGACAACATGATGTAGTAAAATCTGAGCTAGATCACCCGTTGGATCAGCAAGTAATGCGTTAATAGTCGCAGGGTCGATGGCTGCAAAAGCAGCATCTGTAGGAGCAAAAACTGTAAATGGTCCAGCTCCCGAAAGATCGTCCGCAAGTTCAGCCGCAATAACTGCAGTTTCTAATGTATTGTGATCAGGGCTATTCACAATAACGTCTACAACCGTTTGTGCATTAAGAGTGAAAGCAAAGGAAAAAGAAAAAAGAATGATAGTGAAAATTAATTTTTTCATGTTCAGTTAATTTTGTTTAATAAAAGTTTCAAAAAGGCATAAGCGTAACTCTTCATTGATGAAGAATGTGCTTCATAATTACCTATGTGCAACTTTTATTTAAAAGGTTGCCTCTGTAAAAAAAATATTTATTTAACACGTTGGGAATAGAAGATAAATAAGGCATTGTAGCAACAGCACAAAGCAAAGTATTCACCAATCTCCCACTATTTTAGCTTTTGTCAACAGCTAAAAGCCAAAGGTCAACAGCTTAATAAAAGTAAGAATTAATAAAATTTTACGAAACCCTTAACACACTTTGGTTTATATTGAGAATAAGACCAGTGAAGAATTTGTTTTGTAAATAGGACATAAAATGCTCAAAAACAATTTCTTGCGAGATAATTCGGAAAGACCTTGATTTTTGACTTTGAAATCCTCATTTTTGCTAAAATAAATTGAGACAAATTTGATGAAGTCGTTCAGACCGAAATTTTTTTTAGGTGAACGCTTTATTTAACGGGAACAAACAATGAAAAAACCAATTGTAAATAAAGTAGCAAACAGTAGTTTGAAAACCATTGACTTGGCAAAGTTTTTACCCAAAAACTCAATGGTGGGCTTTGATATTAAAGGCTATTTGTTTAAGGAATTGATATTGCGAGAAAAAGATTTTCGTCTTGCGATGGCTGAAAATGATTGGTCAAAATATGTGGACAAAAATGTAGCAATCTATTGCTCAACTGATGCTATCATTCCTCAATGGTCTTGTATGTTAATTGGCAGTTACATTCAAAATCATGCAAATTATTATGCTTTTGGAGAGGTTGATCAAGTTAGGGAACGAATTTTGATACAGAATCTAGGAGCGATTAATGTGGAGGATTATGAAGATCAGAAGGTCATCATTAAAGGCTGTGGGAATGATTTGGTTACTGCTGCCGCTTATACAGAAATTACTCGTTTGTTAATGCCTGTTGTAAGTAGCTTAATGTTTGGAGAGGCTTGCTCCACTGTTCCGATTTTTAAAAAGAAAAAACAATAAACAACTATACAACAACAATTCTATGAAATCTATACTCGCATCGGTCATTACAACACTTGTATTGTTTGCAATAGTGCTATTTTTGACAGGCACTACTCCAGAAAAAGTAAGTACTGAAGAGGTCAGCAATACTGAAGAATCAAAAGTAGAATCTTCAGAGACGACTTCAGCTACCTCAACCAATTTAGTTACTACTACCGCAGCAACAGGTGCCAATCAAAACATTACTTTGGTTCCTTTGCCAGACTATTTGACACTTGGTGGAGAGGAAGTTCCATTGACTCAATGGGACGTTCGTGAGCGTTTGGATAGAGAGATTTTAGTAAATACCTACTGGCACTCAAACACGATAAGGTTGTTAAAGTTAGCCAATCGTTACTTTCCATTGATAGAGCCAATGTTGGCAAAGCATGACATTCCTGATGATATGAAATACATTGCTTTGATAGAAAGTGGTTTGGATGTTTCTGCAAAGTCTCCAGCAGGAGCAAGCGGACCGTGGCAATTTATGAAATCTGCTGGAAAGCAGTTTAATTTGGAAATAACCGATACAGAAGTAGATGAAAGATACAACTGGGAAAAATCAACTGAAGCAGCTTGTAAATATCTAAAAAGCGAATACAGATCATTCAAAAGTTGGACTTTGTCTGCGGCTGCTTACAACGCTGGTCATGGAAGAATAAGAAAGACGATGTCTGCACAACAGGCAGATAATTATTATGATTTGTATCTAGTACGCGAAACTTCAAGGTATGTTTTTAGAATCTTGGCACTGAAATTAATTCACTCTGATCCTGATAAATATGGCTTTCATTTAACAGATTCTGATTATTATCATCCTATTGAAACGAAAGATGTAGAAGTTTCAAGCATTGATGATATTGCTAGTTTTGCTGTTAGAAATGGAACAACCTACAAGGAACTAAAATTATTAAACGCTTGGTTGCGTTCTACCAAGCTCTCAAAAAGAAGTTCTGGTAAGAAGTACATTGTGAAAGTTCCTGTGAAATATTAGGGCTTTTGGTCTTTGGCTTTTGGTGAAATGTAAAACTCTTTGCTCTCAAGTTGTAAAATAAAAAGAGATATGTTGTCTATCAGAGAAGCTAACTCAAATGACTTTGAGGCAATAGCAACTTTTCTTGATCCAATCAATGAAATAGCGGAGAAACAATCTCTACATTGTGGAGTTGGTTTTAATAAAATTTTATCAGAGCTAAAAGATTTTAATAGCAGAAAAGAATTGCTTTTTTTATTAATGTTTGAAGACACCGAATTGATAGGAGTATTTGGTGGAGATACAGATTATCCTTTAACAGAAATATGGTTGTGGGGTCCATTTATCAGAAATGATAAGGATTGGAAAGTTCATGCAATTTTGCTTTACAATCATTTAATAGCCAATTATCCAAGCATAAAGCAATCCACTGCTTTCAATAATATAGAAAATACGCAAGCTAGGATATTTTACAAAGAACAACAGTTTTCTGAAAAAAAAGAATTTACGCATGAATATCAATGCCTGAGAGAATCAGCTAGTACACCTACAAGTTCAAGCAATACAGACTCAGTAATGGTAATTGTGGAGCCTGATGAAACAGGAAATGGACATTGGAATAAGTATAAAGAAGCTTTTCACTTGTTGCACAATTCAGCATTTCCCAACCCATATTACACAACGGAGGAAATACAAGAATATATAAAACAAGTAAATGTCCACAAATTATGGTTATTGATTTGTGAAGAGAAGTTGGTAGGCTATTTATTTGGAAGTGTCATCCCAAGCAATGCAGGCTATGTTCATTTTTTAGCTATTAAGAAAGAGGAGCGAAAAAAAGGTTATGCCAGTCAATTACTTTCTACTGCGCTAAAATATTTTTTTGAAGAGCGAGTATTGGAAGAATGCTGTCTAACGGTTTCTGATGAAAACAATGCGAGACGTTTGTATGAGAAGACAGGTTTTAAATTGAGATATACAGGAGATGGGGCAAGAAAAAAAGCCTAGAGCCGACATAGCAGCTCTAGACCTTAATTGTTTAATGTTTCTTATCAAGAATTCTTTTTTTAAGATCTTGGGCGTGCTTCCTTGACAACAATGGTCCTGCCGTCAAATTCAGTTTCATTTACAGCATTGATTGCTGTTTGGGCTTCATTGTCATCATCCATTTCGACAAATCCAAATCCCTTAGATTTACCTGTTTCATAATCGATAATGATTTTTACAGATGATACGCTACCATACTGTTCAAAAAGTGTCTTTAGCTCAGTCTCCGATGTTTTGAAATTAAGCTTTACTACAAAAATGTTCATAAAATATAAAATTGTAATATAAAAAAAATACCTCCGTTGAAAAGGACATAGCAATCCTTTTATGACTTCAGCTATCCAAAAGTAAGAATTAAAACTTACTTTTATCTATATAAATATCATATTTTTCACTCAAATACAATATTTTTATAGTCTGACTCTGTATAAAATCATTGGTTTAATGGATTTAGTAACGAAAAAAAAATAACTTATGCAATATAACTGTTTATTCTACCGCTATACTGCCGCACCGGCGGACCGGTTGAAAATACTCACCGTAGCCTTGGCTATGCTTGCGTTTTTCGTCGAATCGTCGAACCGCTTGTAGCGGTAGAATAATTCAGTTCTATTTGCAAAACTTATTCTTTCATCGTTACTTAGTCAGAATAAATGGCTATCTACGAAAAAATTTGATGATTAACTTTGGAAAAATAGAATAGCAGATAGAATGGTGTCATCTGTTAATATGGACTATTAGAAAAGTAGAAAAAGCAATAAATGAAACACATAGAATACAATTGGGCGGATACAGATGGACAGAATGTGTATGCCCAAGGCTGGGAACCAAGCTCAGCACCAAAAGGCGTGATTTGCTTAGTACATGGCATGTTTGAGCACAGCGGTAGGTATAAACATGTTGCAGATTTTTACACAAAAAAAGGCTTTGCACTCCTTGCGATTGACCTAAAAGGGCACGGAAAGACAGAAGGACAGAAGGGACATATTAAGAATTATGATGTTTTATTAAATCAGATAGATCAATTATTAGAGAAGGCAAATACTTTGTACCCCTCCGCTCCCAAATTTTTGTATGGTCATAGTATGGGTGGCGGATTGGTTACGCATTATACGATTTTACGCTCACCCGATGTCAAAGGCAGCATTGCTACAGGACCGTGGATAGAATTGGCATTCAAACCACCAAGTTTTAAGCTTGCTTTGGGTAAAATGATGGTTAAATTGTATCCAGGATATACCGAGAAGAGTGATTTGGATGTAAATGACCTGTCTCATGACCCATCTGTTGGCGAAGCTTATTTAGCAGATCCAATGGTTCATGATAAAATTTCTTCAGGCTTCTTTTTTGGTGTTCATAATGGTGGAATATGGTCAAAGGAAAATATTAAAAAGATAAAAAAGCCTTTGTTGCTGTGTCACGGTGGCGAAGATAAAGTTACTTCTTGGGCTGCAACCGAGAAGCTTGCTTTGGATGGTGGGGATTTGGTTACCTTTAAAAAGTGGGATAAACTGAGACACGAAATTCACAATGAACCAAAACAAAAAGAAGTCTTATCGTATATTAATGATTGGATGGACAAATTATTGGAACATTAAAAAAGTTCTGGAAAAATGAAGAGAGTTCGCATAGCTGATATTATTCCGCCAATTCTGCACAAAGATGTAATGTCTGATAAGTTGTTCAATAGTCAATATCATATATTGCTGTATGAATTTCATGACAACCGTGGAATGATTATCGGGATTGATGAATTTGAAGCAAGAGCATTGACCATGACGATTTTGGATAAATCAAATGAGCGTAGAAGGATTTATGAAATGT
>Ga0114957_1002684_pt1 | contig 16661 bp, 11 predicted proteins | sample BantaG_FD_87175 | JGI IMG/M metagenome (GOLD analysis project Ga0114957, IMG submission 87175) | Marine algal microbial communities from Bantry Bay, Ireland - BantryBay_4 metaG | ecosystem: Host-associated > Algae > Red algae > Unclassified | place: Bantry Bay, Ireland | collected 2014-11-21 | reverse complement strand
GAAAAGCAATTCCGATTATGTCGATTACTACAGATTTAGATAATGTGACTCGGGATGGAGCTGCGCCGGATTTGGGTTGTTATGAGTATGTGGTGGAGTAGGGGGTAAAATGAAAATTGAAATCGAAATTTTCCCATTATTGCAAGGCTCTTTTTTTTGTAGGGCGAATGCCCCACTCAATTGATGTATCCCCGTTGGGGAAAGTTCGTTTCTACTGCGAACTTTGGTTTGCCGCTAGCGGTAAACGTCTATGCGCTCTCCTGCGGTCGAAGGCTATCTCCCTCTAAAACCTATGCGTTTCAAAACCGCGTTAGTGCGGAATTTTCGTATCCTGTCACTTGGTAACCTGAGTACCTCTCTCAACTTTCACAAAAAGCAAAAAGAGAATGCCCAAAATAAAATAGAAAATCAAGGCAAAAATACTATTCCGCATCCCACCAGTAACCTGATCAATAATACCAAAACTCAGGGAACCCATCACCATCGCTACCTTCTCCGTCACATCAAAAAAGCTAAAGTAAGACGCTGTGTTGTCGGCATCTTTAGGGATGAGTTTGGAATAGGTAGATCGGGAGAGTGATTGAATACCGCCCATTACCAAACCAACCAAACCGGCAATAACATAGAAATGAGATTTTTCATAAACATAATAAACCGCCACACAAGCAGCCATCCAAATAAATAGCATCAGGATAATTGACAATTTATTTCCTTTCCATTCAGATATTTTTGCAAAAAGAATAGCGCCTACAATTCCCAAAATTTGCAGAAGCAAAATAAGAAAAATCAACTCATCTGCTGCAAAACCCAACTGGTCAATGGCAAAAGTGGAGGCTAGTCCAATGACCGTCAGTACTCCCGCGATGTAAAAGAAAAAAGAAAATAGAAAAAATTTTATGTTGTGTTGCTTCATCACGTAATTCCAAACGCTTTTGATTTCACCAAAACCTTTGGAAAGCAAACCTTCGACATTTGGAACATTATAGTCTTTGGGCAATCTGGCAAAAGAAAACTGAGCGAAAGAAAACCACCAAATACCTACGGTTAAAAACACAGTTCGGATCGCCCATCCCTCATTCGAAAAACCAAAGACTTCAAACTTCTGAATCATTCCCAAGTTTAAAATCAACAAAATCATTGAACCAATATAACCGTAGGTAAACCCCCTCGCACTCACTTTGTCATACTGATCCTCTGATACTATTAGTGGCAGATAAGAATTATAAAACGTTTTACCACCTTCAAACCCAATCACTGCCAAAACAAAACTAAAGACACCCAAATACATAGTGCCACGTCCTTCAAAAAAGAACATAGCCATACAGGCAAGTGATCCCAAAAGGGTGAAAAACTTCATGAAGGCTTTTCGTCGCCCACTATAATCAGCGATTCCCGTCAACATAGGCAGCGAACAGGCAATGATTAAATAAGCAAAAGACAAGGAATAGGAGAATAAGGAAGTCTTGGTAACCGGTATTCCTAAAAAGGTAAAGAGTTCACTCCCATCCATGACGGTATTAAAATAAAGCGGAAATATCGCCACTGAAATAACCAACGCATAAGAAGAATTGGCCCAGTCAAACATAGCCCAGCCGAAAATAGTCCGTTTATCGTTTACAGGGATTTTAGGTGCAGATGTGTCTGAGCTCATGTTTTTACGTCTAAAATGAGTGAAATTATTTTTTGAGTAATAACTATTAACAGACAAGGTAATAAAAAGTAGGAAGACCTAAGACGAGTGCCCTAAGTTTTACTGATAGCACCTTCGAGGGAAACTTCCCACCTCCCACCTCCAACTTCCCACTTTTTTCCTATCTTGCTTCACCAAAACACGTTAACTAACAACGTATGAATATACTTGTGCTTTCTAAAGGCCCTCAACTTTATTCCACCAAAAGCATCGTTGCCGCCGGTACGAAAAGAGGGCATCAGATGATCGTAATTGATTACAGTGAATGTAACCTGATCGTGGAAGACAACAACCCGCATATTTATTATCGGGGTGTAAAAGTGGAAGGAATTGATGCGATCATTCCGAGGATAGGTGCTTCGGGTACATTCTATGGCGTTTCCGTAATTCGCCAATTTGAAATGATGGGCGTGTTTAGCCTGACTGACTCAAATGCATTGACCAGATCCAGAAGTAAACTGGAGAGTTTGCAATTGCTAACCCAGACGGGCGTGCTAATGCCAAAGACGATCTATCCCAGTTCGCATTTTAGTATGCATCGGGTAGAAGAAACAGTTGGCTTACCTTGTGTCATAAAATTGCTATCTGGAACACATGGAATCGGTGTTATTTTGGTGAACGATAGAATCACAGCCGAATCCATTCTGGAATCGTACATAAAGATGAGACAGAAGTTCATCGTACAGGAATTCATCAGTGAGGCCAGTGGTTCAGATATACGGGCCTTGGTAGTTGGTGGGGAAGTGGTAGCGGCCATGCGCCGAACCGCCCAACAAGGAGAGTTTCGGTCCAACCTGCATAGAGGCGGAAGTTCTGTCCCAATCGAACTCTCAGAAGAAGAAAAACAAACCGCACTAATCGCGGTAAAAACACTAGGCCTGCAAGTTGCTGGTGTTGATATGCTACAATCCAAACGAGGACCACTACTACTTGAAGTAAATGCCTCTCCCGGGTTGGAAGGAATAGAAACCACCACCAAAATCGATGTTGCTGGTAAAATGATTAATGTGATTGAGAATAGTAAGAAGTAGCTGTCTTATACCTTCGCTAAAGCTACGGACTACAAGTCGACTACGCTCAGACGCCGCTACTAATTATTGGTGATCTTATAGTTGTATCAGTAGAGTTCTAAGAATAGAATCAAACGCATTCCCCACTTGTCCGCCGAAAATTTAGTGAAGGAGGGAAGAGGATATACCAATTGAGTGGGGCATTTGCCCTACGACGAAAAAAAATCCATGAAAAAAGAAATCAAAATAAACGGAAAAACAATCCAACCCGGACAAAATAAAATGGTTCACCTAAACGTAGCACGTCTACCATCAGGCACCGTCATCAACATAAGAGTCCACGTATTCCGAGCTAAAAATCCCGGACCAACCGTACTGGTATTGGGAGGCGTACATGGCGACGAAATCAATGGCGTAGAAATAGTCCGCCGCTCTGGCAGTCAAAAGCTATTTGACAACCTCACCTCCGGAACGGGTATCGCTATCCCACTCCTAAATGTTTATGGCTTTATCAACTTCTCGCGTGATGCCTCTGACGGAAAAGATGTCAACAGAAGTTTTCCCGGAAATATGAAAGGCTCCTTAGCCTCACGTGTTGCTGCTACGCTGACTAAAAAAGTGCTACCACTCATCGATCAGGTCGTAGACTTCCATACCGGAGGCAGCGCCCGATATAATTATCCACAGATTCGTTATACAGCCAATGATGAAAAAGCAGCAGAATTAGCTCGCGTGTTTGCAGCACCTTACCTCATCAAAAAAGCGAACATTCCAAATACGCTTCGTAAGATTGCATCCGGTATGAAAATTCCAACCATCGTATATGAGGGTGGAGAATCATTGCGCTTTGATGGTTTCTCCATTACACGCGGAATCTTGGGGCTGAAACGTGTACTGCATTTTAACGGGATGATTGATAAAGCACCAGAGTCTGTTAGCCAGTCAATCCTCTTCAACAAGACGAGTTGGGTACGTGCCGATAAGTCAGGTATTTTTGAATGGTCACAACAGTCAGGTGCTAAGGTAGTTGTTGGAGAGCCGCTGGGCGCTATCCGCGATCCTTATGGTGAGTTCGAAGTAATTATAAAAGCGACTAAAGCAGGTTATATCATTGGGCATAATAATGCGCCGGTGGTGAGTCAGGGAGACGCGCTTTTTCATATTGGGTATGAGACGGACTAAATGGCAATGACAGTTTCAATGGGTTTTACGTTCGATATATTGGAATTGTGTTCCCCCGCGATCGCAGTTATTTTTTCGAAGAAAAAATAATACCTCTGCGCCTCACGCGTCTCACTAAGTTAGCGGGAAACCTCCGCGTCTCCGCGCCTCCGCGTTCAGAATCTACATTAGAAGGCAAGCTTATAAGTGGAACTACGTCAAAGCGCCATTGAAATTGCGATTTACTAACCCACCTCCTTCCGCAAAACCTCCAAAGGCGGCGTATTCAAAATCCCCCGACTATTCACCACCCCAATAAAAACCGTCAATAAGGTAATGCCAATAAACACCAAAAGTGGCGGCAATAAATTCGGTTCAAAAGGAATCTTAAAAGTGAATTTGGCTAAAAGCCAGGCACCAATAAAGGACAAAAGAATTCCCGTCAAGGAGGCCAGCGCGCCCAGGAGAAAATATTCCAAAGCATTGATATTGAGAATTTGTTTACCACTGGCACCGAGTGTGCGCAGGAGTACGCTTTCGCGAATGCGCTGGTACTTGCTGAGTACAACGGAACTAATCAAAACCATCAAACCTGTAAGAATACTGAATAAGGCCATGAAGCGAATGACAAAGGAGACTTTCGTCAAAATATTATCAACAGATTGAAGTACGGTGGACAAGTCCATGGCCATAACATTAGGAAATTGATTCACTAGGGTTTGTTGGAATTTAGCAGATAACTCTGGATCTTCAACCCGGGAAACGACTACGTGAAATTGAGGGGCTTTTTCTAGAACGCCTTTTGGGAAAACGACAAAGAAATTCGTTTGCATGCGTTTCCAGTCAATTTTTCGGATACTACCCACTTCCGTTTCAATCATAGCACCCTGCACATTAAATGTGATCGGCATACCGATATAGGCATTCATATTGTCTGCCACATCTTCGGCTAGCGAAACATAGATAGTACCATCTTCTTTTTTCTCTCCAGTCCATTCACCTTCAATAATAGTTTCCGATTCAATCAGCGTATCTCTGTAGGTACACCTAAATTCTCGTCGGTATACCCAATTGCTAACTTCAGAAAGTGAGTCCTTTCTGTTTTCCGTTTTTGAAACGCCATTCACATTGGCAACACGCACAGTGACGATCGGAACTTGTTGGATCAATGGCAAATCATAGGATGAGGTCAATTCAGCAACCGCTTCTTTTTGCTCGTTTTGAATGTCGAAGAGAATCATGTTGGGCATGGAGCCGGAGCCGGAAACTTCCACCTGATTCAACAATAAATCCTGTACAAAAAACAAGGTGGAAATCAACGAAGTTCCCAACCCAATAGAAACAATCAAAATCAAAGTCTGATTATTGGGTCGATACAAATTCGCAATTCCTTGCCGCCAGACATAACTCCAGTTTCTTGGAAAAAATTTCTTGACCAGCCAGATGACCAATTGAGCAACTCCTGCCAGTAATAAAAACGCTGCAAAAATCGCCAGAGGAAAGGCAATGGCTTGTATCCCTCCTCCCGTTTGAAACCAGGAAAAAGACAACATGAAAAGAAAGATCGAAAGGTAAACCAACCAGGCAAGCGGGTCGCGTTTTTTATCTGGTTCTTCATAGCTGGCACGTAAGGTGCGCAGTGGAGACGTTTTGCGAATGGCTAGTAATGGCAACAAAGCAAAAAGGACAGCGATGCCAAGTCCGGTAAGTACGCCTTGTAGAATAGCAGTTGGTGAAACTTCTGCACTCACATTTTGCAAGGGTAGGAAATCAGCCAATACCATAGGAATCGCCAGTTGCAATATACTCCCAATCATAGCTCCAATAGCAGCACCGATCAAACCCATAATGATAATTTGAATCAGATAAATCCAAAATGCCTGACGACCACTTGCTCCGAGCGTACGTAAAATAGCAACCGTAGCGAGTTTGTCTTTTATGTAAATGTGAACAGCAGATGCCACGCCAATACAACCGAGTAGCAGTGCAATAAATCCAATCAGGTTTAGAAAGTTGGCGAGATTGTCGAAAGCCTCCGCCACGTTTTCTTTGCGTTCTTCTACTGTTGTCCAGCGATATGAAAAAGCCCGCAATGTTGGTTCAATGGCATCGGTCAGTGCGACCATATCCGTATCTTCCGGCAATTTGAAATAATGTTGGTATTCCACCCGGCTACCCGTTTTCATTAATCCCGTTTCGTCCAAATAAGCTTTTGGAATAATCACCACCGGAGCAATGGACGATGTAAATCCAGAACTCCCCGGCGCAGCATTTACCTGTCCCTCGATTTCAAATGTAACGTTACCAACTTTGACTGAATCACCGGGTTCCAACTTATATTGAATCATCAAACTTTTATCAATCAATGCTTTTTTCCCAGATTGAAAAGTCTTCCAGGCATTTTCCGGTTCGGTCATTATGTTTCCATAAAAAGGATAATCGCCTTCCTGCGCTTTGATGAAAGATAAGCGGGTACCACCACCAGCCTTTGGGAAAGAAGCCATCGACGCAAAACTAACAACCTGGGCGCGTTCACCACCGATAGAATCCATGAGCTGATTCATGCTATCCGTTGCCACGGCAGTACCTTCCAGCATTAGGTCGGCGCCTAAAAGTGTTTTTGCCTCCCGGTCAATATCGCGTTGAAGGTTTTCACTAAAGGAGTTGATCGCAACAAGCGCTGCAATCCCCAGTATGATGGAAGAGATGAAAAGAAGTAAACGACCACGGTTGCGGCGACTATCGCGCCAGGCCATTTTGGTTAACCAGGAAAAATTTGATGTTGCCAAGGCAATTGTTTGTTTTTACTGCTTCAGCGAATCTTGTTTGGACGTTAGATGTTGGATGTTTTTTACGTGCGCTTTGCTGCTCCTACCCTAGGTTCTACGCCAGATCCTACGCTAAGGCTTCGGCTCCTGAGAAAGGCTTCGGCTCCTAAGAAAAGCTTCGGCAGCACGCAGGCCGTAAAGGATGTTGGTGCTCTTCTGTCGGTGAAAAATACTATACGGAGCCTGTTAGGCTGGCGCCATGCCAGACTGGTTCACCGATTGACGAGAACTAACATCCGTCACGCCAGCTTCAGTTGGCCGTGACTAACATCCAACATCTAACATCCACCCATAAATCATACTGAATAGTTACAGTTTTAATGTAATTTAGGCTCAATTTAAGTTTCGAAGGTACTGCATTTGTCGGACTCGTAACTACTAACTAAAGACAAAATTATGATTCGCATTGTTTTAATAATCACCTGCTTTATTTCAAGTCTGCCCCTGTTGTTTGCGCAAAGCCAAATAAATGAAGCGATAAAGGCACTAACTCAGGACGCTGCAATGTCGCACGCTTCAGTTAGTATCTGTGTATTGGATGTAGAAACGGGAGAAACGGTAGGGAATTATCAAGCTAAAAAGAGCCTGACACCAGCGTCTTCTATGAAGGTGGTTACCACTGGAGCAGCACTGGCAATATTGGGAGAGGACTATAAATTTAAAACGATGTTGCAATATGACGGTTCGGTTGATGAAGCCGGGACGCTAAAGGGGAATTTATATATCCTGGGGCAGGGTGATCCAACTTTAGGTTCCTCAGAATTTGAGGCGGCAGACCCTCTGGATGTGCTGTTGCCAAAATTTTATGAAGCGATACAGAAAGTGGGGATCAAAAAAATTGAAGGGCGAATTGTAGGTGATGCCAGCTGGCTGGGAACGCAGGGGAGCGGAAGTACCTGGGCCTACGAAGATTTGGGCAACTATTACGGTGCTGCTGCTATGGGATTGAACATTCATGAAAATATGTACTTCCTGAGCTTGCAGCAAAATCCGAAACTGAGCGCACCACCCAAAGTGAAAAAAGTAGAACCCCAGATTCCCAACTTATTGCTGATGAACGAATTGACCTCTGGCCCAAAAGACTCCGGAGATAACGCCTATATTTTTGGGGCACCAAACCATTACGTCTGTTACATTCGCGGAACGATTCCATTGGGTAATAAGGCATTTACCATCAAGGGTTCTATTCCCAATCCTGCGTTTACTACAGCTCATTTGTTGATGAATCACCTTGAAAAAATGGGTATCCAAACGTCTAAGCATGCGACCACTCAAATGGAATTGGATTTGGAAGGAACAGTAAAAAATAAACGCAACACCTTTTATACCCATCAATCTCCCGATCTAAAAACTATTGTTGAGCGCACCAACATGAAAAGCGTTAATCTTTATTGCGAGGCCATGTTGCGGGTATTGGGAAAGGAGAAGAAAGGGAAGGGGACAGCGGAAGCAGGGCTGGAAGTGGTCAATGATTTTTGGAAAAAGAAAGGATTGAAGCTGGATGGCTTTTATCTGGAAGATGGCTCTGGTTTGTCGCCCTACAATGCAGTCTCCGCTTACCATCTTGCCACGGTGATGCGGTTGATAAAAAAAGATGCGGCTTTATTTAACTCCTTTTACGATTCGCTTCCCGTTGCTGGAAAAAGCGGTGCACTTCGCAATCGTTTGAAAGGAACTGCAGCTCAGGGGAACTTAAGAGCTAAGAGTGGTGGTTTAAATCGTGTACGTAGTTACACCGGGCTGGCAAAGAATAAGCAAGGGAAATGGTTGTCGTTTTCTATGATCGTGAATAATTATTCGGGAGGTAGCTGGCCGGTATTGAAGCGGATGGAGCGTTTGATGGGGGCGATTTGTGAGTGAATTTTCTCCACAAAAACAATTTAAACTCATATATGCACTTACACTTCAGAAAACCAATCGAAAAGCCTAACTTTGAACAACTTCTTTACAAAAAGACAACAATTAATGATCAAAGCAAAAATAGTTTCTCTCTTATTCTTGTCACTGATACTCTTACTGTCATTTTCCTGTGAAACGGGATACGATGAAAGGACCCGTCATCACTCAGAACAAACGCATGACTACGGCAAAAAAGATAAAAAGCCAACCCTCCAGGATAAATATCAAAATAATGATTTCATTTCTACTTTGGGAGACGGTAGCAGTCGTTGGATTTGGCAGAAGCCAGATTTGGTAGTGAAGCAGATTGGTCCGCTGGAAGGTAAGGTGGTGGCGGATATTGGTGCCGGCCCCAGTGGTTATTTTTCGCTGCACATCGCTTACAATGAGCATGTAAAGAAAATTATTGCGATGGATATCGATAAGGAGGCCATTAGTTATATGTCGATGTTACAGCAGTTGCTGGCGAAGGAAATTCAGCCTCGATTTGAAACGCGTTTGGTAGAACCGGATGATGCAAAACTAGCTCCCGGAGAAGTAGATGTTATTTTAATTGTAAACACCGTCACCTATTTTGAAGAACGGGTGAAATATTTCAAACATCTGATGGATGGCATCGCGCCCGGTGGTAAATTAGTGATTGTCGATTTTAAGAAAAAGAAAACACCCGTAGGGCCAGGTATTAGCGAACGACTTGCCATCGGAGAAATCGAAGAAGAATTAAATGCGGCAGGATATAAACGAATCATTTCGGATGACCGTACGTTGGAATATCAGTATATTATTACGGCTTATAAGGATTAGAATGGGAATGGGAATGCGAATTAGAATATTCAAATTCCAATTCGCATTCCCATTCAGCAAAGCGCTAGCCTAAAGCAACACTCGCATTTTCTTTAATCACTAGTTCTTTTCGTTCAGGTCCGATAGAAACCATGGACACCGGAACTTTCAAGCTCTTTTCAAGCGTACTAATAAAGCTCTTCACGTTAGCAGGCATATCTTCGTAATCTTTTACATTTTCCAATGATTGTTTCCAACCCGGGTATTTTGTGTAAACCGGTTCAACGGGAACATTAGACAAATCAAAAGGCAATTCCTCATGTTGCGCACCATCATATTGATAATGTGTGGCCATAGAAATTTCCTCAAAATTATTCAGGATATCTATTTTGGTGACAACCAATTGCGTTACACCATTCAACATAATGGTATAGTGCAACTGTGGCAAGTCGATCCATCCACATCGGCGGGGACGACCAGTGGTTGCACCAAACTCAGCACCTTCCTTGCGGAGATATTCTCCAACATCTCCAGTCAATTCAGTTGGAAACGGACCGCTACCCACGCGAGTACAATATGCTTTTGTAATACCAATCACTTCACCAATGGTTTGAGGAGCAACCCCCAGGCCATTACAAACTCCGGCAGATACAGTGTTGGAAGAAGTAACAAATGGGTAAGTTCCAAAATCAATATCCAGCATTGAACCTTGTGCTCCCTCAGCCAAAACCCGCTTACCATCTTTCAGTGCATTGTTGATGAAATATTCACTGTTGATTTGTTTAAGACTACGCAGTGTTTCCAAACTGGCAAACCACTTTTCTTCTTCTGCTTTCAGGTCGAAATCAATTTCAGGATATAGTTTGAGAATGCTTTTATGCTTTTCTTTCAAGGCTTCGTAACGTTCCTTAAAATTGGGAAGCATGATGTCACCAACGCGCAAACCGTTACGTCCTGTCTTGTCCATATAAGTTGGACCAATACCTTTGAGGGTAGAGCCAATCTTATCACGTCCTTTGAAAGATTCAGTGGCAGCATCAATATACCGGTGTGTAGGTAAAATAAGGTGTGCTTTTTTAGCAACGAACAAACGTTCTAAAAAGGAAACGCCCGTCTTTTTAAGATTATCAATTTCTTTTTCAAGTGTGATGGGATCAATAACGACACCGTTGCCGATAACGTTGATCAACTCCTTACGGAAAATACCGGAAGGAATGGTGTGGAGTACATGTTTTTGACCATCAAATTTGAGGGTATGTCCGGCATTCGGCCCGCCTTGAAAGCGCGCAACCATGTCATAATTCGAGGCAAGATAATCAACAATTTTTCCCTTCCCTTCGTCTCCCCATTGGAGGCCAAGTATTACGTCGATTTTCATAAAGGTATTAAGTTTTAAGATTTAGAGAAGTTTAGTAAGCATTCAAAAGGCCTACCTTATGTACTATCGTTTCTCATAGTGGTGGTACCTAAATTAGGTAGCGTCTGTAAAATACAAAAAACCTGTCAGATGTCGTATCTAAAAGGCAGTCAAAGGTAAGGAAATATCTTAAGATAAAAGAGGGGAGGAAGTTGAAATCAAAAGGAGTGTATAGCAGGTTAGGGATCACTTTTTGAAAATCAAACGCGTTTTTTTTGACAGGAATTATAAAAATCATGTCAATCCTGTCAAAAAAATGTGTTAGCGAGCATGTAAAAGACAACTAAACGGTTATGCACTCCTTTAATTTTAACTTATTACGCCTCCAATTCCCGTATAGCAGCATCAAGTGATGCCTGCAAATCAAATTGGGATTTAAGCTTCGTAAGCTCTAATAAGTTAATGACCTGATCAGAAGCATTTGCAATAGCAAGCTTGCTGCCGGAGTCTTTGGACTTGGTCATCAACATGATGAGAAAGTTAAGTCCCGTACTGTTCATAAATTTTAGCTTGGCAAGATCGACAACGTACTTACTGTGGCCGCTTTCCATGCGGTTTTGGATGTCCTTGAGAATGGCTTTGTTGTCGAGTTCGGATAGGAGGTTGCGAACTTCAACTACCTGGATGGCGTCGTGTTCCGAAATAGTGTACGTCATGGGAGTTCTCTGTTTAGGATAATGTATAGTGTTAAATAGTCTGTGATCATTGGGGTGTTAACACATAAAAGCTTCTAAAACAGGAGAGTCACATGTTAATAATAACAAATGTAATTAAAAGCTATATATTATTCTAGTAATCAGGCAATATTTTTGTGTTCAGATTGAGTTTTTGGGCAGGCGCCATCACATTGGCCGTAGAGGTTGAGAGAGTGGTGGGTCACGTTGAACTTGAGTAGTTCACCCATCATGGTTTTAATTTGTTGAATTCGGGGATCACAAAACTCCAGTACTTTGCCGCAATCGACACAAATCAGGTGATCATGTTGCTTGTAGCCATAAGACTTTTCGTACTGAGCCAGGTTTTTCCCAAACTGATGTTTCTTCACCAAATCACAGGTTACCAACAATTCGAGTGTGTTATAAACAGTTGCCCGACTCACCCGATAGTTTTTGGTTTTCATATGGATATACAATGCCTCTGCATCGAAGTGGTCACTTCGTCTGTAAATTTCTTCGAGTATGGCAAATCGCTCAGGCGTTTTGCGCAAGCCATTCGATTCAAGGTGTCCCGAAAAAATATTGAGGACTTGCTTGATGATGACCTCGTCTTTTTTTTGCACTGACATAGTTTGTTTTTTTATAGTGGGAAGTGGGAGGTTGGAAGTGGGAAGCTTCCCTTTAACGTAAATTCACGTTAGATGGTGCTTCCCACTTCCAACCTTTCCTCTATTTAATCCTAGTAACATTAATAACCCCAGAAAGTTTTTTCAAGGCAGCTATTGCTAAATTCAATTGATCCTTATCTGTAACAAATAACTTCATTCGGCCTTCAAATTTTCCCTCTAGACCATCAATGCTAAATGACCGGATATTCAATCCCTGATCCGATGAAACATTGTGTGTCAATCGTTCAATCACACCTGGTCCGTCATCAATTCCGGTAATGACCAGCTCGGCAATAAAGTCGGTGTTACTGGTCGATTCCCACTGCGCTTTCATGATTCGATAGCCGTATCTGGCTGCCAGTCGGGTGGCGTTGGGACAGTTTGTTCTGTGAATTTTCAAACCGGCTGTAGCTGTGATATAACCAAAAACATCGTCACCCTGTACCGGACTACAACATTTGGCCAAAGAGTATTCGTACTGACTGGCTACTTCACCTTCGATCTTTAAGCGAGCTGAATGAGGATCGTGGGTTGGATCTTTTTTTGCGGCCCTTTTTTGTACTTGTGGAACGACTTCCTTTACAGGCTTGATCAGTTTATTACCTTCTTTTTCAAACTTGTTAAGTTCTTTCAAGTTGATATTACCAATTGAAATTTCATAGTATAATTCAACCCTTGAGTTTAACTCAAAATGCTTGACCAGCATATCCACATTTTCCTCAAAGTCCACCTTTTTACTTTTCAGTTTTCTCATTAATGACTCCTTACCTACCTCCCCGGTCTTCTTCTTTTCTTCTTTCATCGAAGACCTGATCTTGGATCGGGCTTTACCCGTCACCACCATTTTGAGCCAGGCTTTGTTTGGCTTTTGATTGCGGTCCGTAATGATATGAATCTGATCCCCGTTTTGTAATTTATAACTCAAGGGCTCCAGCTTATTGTTGACTTTTATTGATTTGCAATGATAGCCAACATCAGAGTGAATACTAAATGCAAAATCCAATGCAGTTGCATCTTTTGGCAACACCATCATATCGCCATTTGGTGTAAAGACATGTACGCCTTCGCTAAAAAGATTGGCCGAAAAGTCATCCAAAAATTCAATGGCATCTGAATCTGAGCTATCAATAAGTTCCCTAACCGTGTTCAACCAATCATCAAAAACATTAGGTTGAGGTGTATTTGATTTGTATTTCCAGTGAGCAGCAAAACCACGTTCTGCAATTTCATCCATTCGTTCGGTCCTAACCTGTACTTCCACAAAACGACCCAACGGACCAATCACTGTGGTGTGCAAAGATTCATAACCATTGGCCTTAGGAGTGGTGATCCAGTCTTTCAGCCTTTCAGGAATAGGTTTGTGAACGTCTGTGACAATAGAATAGACCTGCCAGCAAACTTGCTTTTCTTTATTCACAGGTACATCAAGAATAATCCGGATAGCAAACAGGTCGTAAATCTCTTCAAACTCAACCCCCTTTTTTTGAATCTTATTCGCAATGGAATAAATTGATTTGGGGCGCCCCGTAATTCGATATGGAAAACCAACCAGATCAAGTTTGGAAGTTAACGGTTTGATAAACTCCTTTATATATTTATTCCGATCACCTTTTGTCTCTTGTAGTTTTTGAGCAATATCGAAGAAGGTATCAGGATCCATGATTTTCATGCAGAGGTCCTGAAACTCAGATTTGATATTATAAAGTCCCAATCGGTGGGCCAAAGGAGAGTAAACATGAGAAGTTTCACCTGCAATTTTAAGTTGCTTATGCGGAGGCATGGAGGAAAGGGTACGCATGTTATGAAGTCGGTCTGCCATTTTTATGAGCACAATTCGCACGTCTGTAGCCAATGAGCTAAGTACTTTTTTGAAGTTTTCAGCCTGTGGACTTATAGTGGTATATAAATTATCCAGTTTAGTCAGTCCATCCACAATTTTACGAACAGAGACTCCAAAGCTTTCTTCGATCTCTTCGAGGGTCACCTCAGTGTCTTCCACCACGTCATGTAGCAGGGCACTTACAATAGCAGTTGCCCCCAGGCCGATTTCATCTGCACATATCTGTGCTACGGCGATTGGGTGTAGAATGTATGGCTCTCCGGATTTTCGATATTGCTTACTATGTGCCTTACTGGCCACTTCGTAAGCCAGGCGAATGTTTTTCTTATCGGTTTTGTCCAAATCAGCCTTCACTGAACGGAGCATTTTCCGATAAGCCTTCTGGATAATCACCATGTTTTCCGCACTATATAAAGTGGCTTCCTGCATTATAAATTATTATTTACCAAATTAAAATTACCTGATTAATGGCAAGTAAGGGATCAAAACAACTTCATTGAATATTTTGAATAGTTACTCAAGGATATTTTACAACATCAACTCTATAGAGTTGATGACTAGAGAATTTATATAGGAACCAAATAGAGGTTTTTAGATAAGTCGAGGAGCACCCGGAACCTAATAGCCGCAGCTATTAAGGTGAGGATGCGACGAAGGCTTAGCTGAAAAAATCATTTGGGCTCCATACTAATTCTCTAGTTATAAACTCTAATGTATAAAAAATCAATTTTTGGTTGGAATACGCTTGAACAACTTCCCTATAAAAGTAGGAAAAAATAGGTCTTAAGAATACTTAAATCCAGTCTTTTAGACCTAGAATTTTATTTTAAACAATAATTTGCAAATTACTGTTCTATTTTAACCAAAAAGACCTTATATTTGCATCGCTTTTCAAAAAGCTAATCACTTATCTTGCGGGTGTGATGAAATTGGTAGACATGCTAGACTTAGGATCTAGTGCTTCACGGCGTGGGGGTTCGAGTCCCTCCACCCGCACATTACCTAGAAATTCCGATTTAAGTTAAAACGAATCGGAATTTCCTTTTTTCGATTCTTTGATAAATTTTCTTCACAACATAATTTTTGTCAAAGCATCCATTTTTCAAACAAGCGTTCTTTTACAGGTTGTTTTACCAATCCAACAACTTTACTCAGATTAAACAGAGAAAACTAGCGCTAAAAGATATCAAGATATGCCTAAAGTTGTCAGAAAAGACATTGACAATTTAAATGCTGTTCTAACGGTAACGTTAGAAAAAGCTGATTACGAATCGAAATTGAAAACTCAACTTCAAAGCCACCGTAAGAAAGCGAACATGAAGGGTTTCCGTAAAGGAAAAACTCCTGTAGGCTATATCAAGAAGATGTATGGGCGTGCAATCCTTGCCGATACCATCAATGAAATGCTTCAATCGGAAGTCAATAAATATCTCACAGAATCTGATATCAAGTTACTTGGATATCCTCTTCCCTCAGAAGATCAGGAGTCTTATGACTTCAACTTGGACAAATTGACTGACTATACCTTTAACTTTGATCTGGGTATTGCTCCTGAATTTGAGGTGAAAGGCCTCGATGCCAACCAAAAATTCAATTGCTATAGCATTGAAGTCCCTAAAGAGACCATAGATAAGGATATAGATAGCATGCGCCAGCGAGGCGGAGAGCGTCAAAGTGTAGAGGATAGTACCATTGAGGAAAAGGATTTGATTTCTTTCAATGCGGATGAATTGGATGGTGCCACTAAAAAAGAGAATGGTTGGGCAGCAACCTTCACTATTTTAGTAGAAATGTTGGATGATGCCTACAAAGCTGAGCTTAAAAAGAAAAAGAAGGGCGATACAATTAAGTTCAATATCTACAAGTTGGAGAAGGATCGCACCAGAGATTATGTGCAGAAATACCTTCTGGGCGTGAAAGAAGGGGATGATGCAGCATCTATTGGAGAAGAGTTTGAAGCAACAATAACTGATGTGTCCCGTATAACTCCAGCGGAGTTAAATACAGAGTTCTTTGACAAAACTTTTGGAGAAGGCGTAGTTAAGACAGAAGAAGAGGCGAGGGCATTTATTGAGAAAGAAGTGTCTAAATACTACGACAAACAAGCTGAATCTTTGTTGTTCCGTGATTTTCAGAATCACTTATTGGAGCACAATGTGCTTGATTTACCTGATGCTTTCATGAAGCGTTGGATCAAGTCAAACGCGGAAGGGCAGGGGCAGGCTAAAGATATGTCAGATAAGGAATACGACGCCTTCTCAAAGAATCTTCAATGGTCTTTGATCAGGGGAAAACTAATCAAGCAGTTTGACATCAATGTAACGGATGAAGAGCTGGTCGATCATTTCAAAGCTCAGGTGCGCCAATATTTTGGTGGAATAGGGGATGAATTGGTTATCCTAAACACAGCTAACCGCCTCATGCAGGATGAAAAGCAGGTTGACAATGCGTATCAGGAAATTTTAGCAGATCGCCTATTCGATTCGATGAGAGATGTTGTTAAGGTTAATAAAGAAAAAATTACTGCAGAAAAATTTGATGAAATCATCAAAACTGCCAGAGAAGAGGCACAGCAACAAATAGCAGAGGCCAACCCTGAAGTAGTAGAAGAAACTTCAGAGATTACGGACTAAGTACACTGTGTAATAAATTCATTTACATTTTTGAATGCTTCTTTTTTGCGATTACTTCGCCAATTTTTCTTCAAAT
>Ga0114957_1002683_pt1 | contig 16661 bp, 16 predicted proteins | sample BantaG_FD_87175 | JGI IMG/M metagenome (GOLD analysis project Ga0114957, IMG submission 87175) | Marine algal microbial communities from Bantry Bay, Ireland - BantryBay_4 metaG | ecosystem: Host-associated > Algae > Red algae > Unclassified | place: Bantry Bay, Ireland | collected 2014-11-21 | reverse complement strand
TTTATGTTTGGCCTTTGAAGCGTTGGCAAAATGGTATTTGAACGGATGGCGGGACCAAAATTTCTACGAGGGAAAACCTTTTCGCTTCTAATTTTTTTTGCTAATTATTTAAATCATTTTTTTGTGATTGCCTTGAAATAACTATTGTAGATAACAGTAAAAAAAATACGAGACTTAGCTGATAAAAAGTTGCTAATAAAAGTTAGGTATATAATGGCAGAGGTGTTTATTTTTATAAGAACCAACCACGAAAACTAAGATGAAGCTACCTTATTGGAAAACTTATAATACGATAGGAGAGATAGAATCTACTTTCAGATGCCTGAAAACCGATTTAAACATCCGTCCGGTTTATTATCAAAACGAAAGTAGAAAAGAATCGCATATATTTTTGACTACGGTGGCTTATCAGTTAGTCATCCGATATCAATTAAAAAGCAAAGGAATTAAACACGACTGGTAAAACGTATTAACCTTTATGAGCAGCCACAGAACCCTAACTGTTGCGCTCGAAACGCCCACCAAAACTGTACTCATAAAAAAATTGAGCAAGCACAGATGGGCGGTAAGGCAAATATATTACACCATTAAAACAAAAGCGAATGTAAAAGAGTATAAGAAAATTGTACCATTAAAAAACTTTTGTTGACAATCAAGTAGTTAGGTAGCTAAAATGGAAAAGTTGGATTAACTGTAAAATAATTTTAAACAACCATTTACAAATAATACCTTTGAAGCAGTAAAAGTTTCAATTATGAAAATAGTAATTATTGGTGGAGGAAACATGGGTAAAACCTACGCACAAAGTTTTTTGGGCTCACATATTATAAGGCCTTATGATTTAATTACGCTCGAAAAAAATGCAGATAAGCATGAAGAACTTCGTCGAAACAACATTATTAATATTGAAACCTCTCCTGGCGACTTTATTAGAGAAACTGATTTAATTTTATTAGCCGTAAAACCGCAAGATGCAGATAACTTGTATCCAACTATGAAACCTTTTGTACGGGAAGATCATACAGTGTTATCTATAATGGCTGGGGTTAAAATTGACACAATAGAAGATAGTTTGGGTACAAAAAAAATTGTAAGAGCGATGCCCAACTTACCAGCGCAAATTGGTATGGGTATGACTGCTTTTACCGCCAACGAAGAAGTAACAAAAGAAGAACTTATTACCATTCAAAATTTACTTAGTACCACAGGCAAAGCCATTTATTTTAATGATGAAAATATGTTAGATGCTTCTACGGCTATATCGGGTAGTGGGCCGGCTTATGTTTACTATTTTATGGATGCTATGATAAACGCTGCCAAAAGCATGGGTTTTACTGATGGTCAAGCCGATTTATTGGTTTGGCAAACATTCAACGGCTCCATTCATTTACACAACAAAAATACTTTGAGTTGTGCAGAGTGGATTGCAAGAGTAAAATCAAAAGGAGGAACTACGGAGGCGGCCCTTAACGTTTTTAAAGATAAGAAATTAGATGAAGCCATAAAAGCTGGTTTACAATCCGCTTTTGATAGGGCTGTAGAGTTGGGCGGATAGAACTCAAGCTTCATATAAGAAATTTTTATTAATTAAATTATTTTTAATGTATATGTGATATTAATTGTTTAAAAATTAGAAGATAATCTTGCACCTAACCGAAAATTTAGTACCTCAAAAACGAAACTAAAAAATAATAATATAACTAAAGATTAGACTAATAATTTCTACCAAAAGTTTGGTATGCCTTTATTCATTCACCTATTTAATTTAATGAAGTTCATTAAATATATTCACATTTGGTTATATTCTTGTTATTCATAAATATTTCAGAAGCAAAGTTAATCGGCTTAATTACTAAACATTTAGGAAAACAAACTGGATTTAAGTGTTTTGATTTGTTTATAAGTGTTTAACAATTATTACTAAATGTTGTACCTATGTTGTACCCTTAAAATTACAAACAATTGACAATCAATAAGTTAAGTGTTTAAAAAATGCCCAGAACAGGACTCGAACCTGCACAACCAAAAAGGTCACCAGCCCCTCAAGCTGGCGTGTCTACCAATTCCACCATCTGGGCGAAAGTATAGCAAAAGTAATACATTTTAAGCAGCTATTTTGTATTTTACAACTTACCTTTGTATCATATATTTATGTTTAATGAAAACCTTTGATATTCCAGTATTTTACCGAAGCAACATCATCAATAAAATAAAACAGTTTAGAAAGCTAAACGATCCAATGAAAAAAGATTTTTCGCCCACCAAATTAGAGTTTGGCCCTGTTAACTTTTTTATTGCGCGTCATTTTGGTTTTTGTTATGGGGTAGAAAATGCTATCGAAATTGCCTATAAAGCAATTGAAGAAAACCCAGGTAAACGTATTTATTTATTAAGTGAAATGATACATAACCCAGAGGTAAACCGCAATTTAATTGAACATGGTATTCAATTTTTAATGGATACCTATGGCAATCAATTAATTCCATTTGAAGAATTAACACCAGCTGATGTGGTAATTATTCCAGCATTTGGTACTACTATTGAAATTGAACAATTGTTAATAGAAAATGACATTGAAGTTCAAAAGTATAATACTACTTGCCCTTTTGTTGAAAAGGTTTGGAAAAGATCGTACAAATTAGGAACAGATGGTTATGCCGTAGTAATACACGGTAAAGCTCGCCACGAAGAAACACGCGCTACTTTCTCACATAGCTCGGTAAGTGCCCCATCTGTAATTGTGAAAGATTTAGAGGAAACCAAATTATTAGCGGATTTTATAACGGGTAAAAAACCAGTAGCCGAATTTTATGAAGCTTTTAAAGGAAAATATTCTAACGACTTTGATGCGGCAGAACATTTAAATAAGTTAGGTGTGGTAAACCAAACCACTATGCTTGCTACCGAAACTCAAGAAATCGCTAATTATTTAAAAGAAGTGCTAATTGGTAAATTTGGTAACCAAAACTATAAACAACATTTTGCTGACACACGTGACACACTTTGTTACGCCACTAACGACAACCAAAGGGCAACTTATGCATTGTTAGAAGCAAAAGCCGATTTGGCAATTGTAGTAGGTGGTTATAACAGCTCTAATACATCTCATATTGTTGAGCTTTGTGAAGAGAAATTACCAACCTATTTTATAAATACAGTTGATAAAATTTTAGACAAAAACATTATTCAGCATTTTGATTTTCATAGTAAAGAAGAAATAGTTACAAAAGATTTCTTACCAAAAAATAAACCTGCAAATATTATTTTAACTTGCGGCGCAAGTTGCCCCGATGCTATGATAGAAAATGTAATGTTGAAAATATTAGAATTTTATAATGAAACTACACCAGTTGAAACGGTAATGCTCGCTTTCAAAGCCTAATTGTCATATTGTACAAAGCAATACTCTAAAGCTTGAGTTAAATCGTAATCATTGTATTCTTCAATGTACGCTACTTCAAAATTACAGAAGTGTAGAAAGGCTTGAATGTCTTGCTTTTTGTTGTAGCCGGTTACACTTTCTGCCAAGTTATATAAATATTTATTATAGGCATCATATTTTGCTAACTTTTCATTAGCTTCGGCAAGCATCCGTTGGTACTTACTAAATTTCATATACAAAGCCGTAATTGGCCCCTTTATAGTGTAAGTAGGCATATTAGTTTCTGAATTGTGTTGAACGGCAGGTATATCTTTTAAAACAGGTAATTCTATTGCTACCGAGTTATCGGGCAGTTCTAACTCCATAAACGCATCTGGAAATTCTTCGGGTGTGGGTACATTATAAATATTTATTTCATCTATTTGAAAAAAGTCTTCTACTAATTCCACAATAGTAAATTCTTCTGTTAATGAAAGTTTACTTGCAGGTATTCTTTTTGTTTTAAAACCTATTATAGAAATATGTATACTGTCGCTTGCTTCGGCATTAATTTTAAACTTACCTTCTTTGTTGGTAACCGTGCCAATAGCCTTATCTAAATTAACAATATGTACATTTGCTAAAGGTTTGCTATCTACCAAATTGATAACTCTACCTTTATACGCATCAAAGTTTTGATATTGTGCTAATGTATTTTCGCAACAAAAAAGCACCACAAAAAAAGTGATATAGAAACATCGCAAAAGCATCTTATAAAAATAATAATTTATGCAGAAAAACTAGTACCGCAACCGCAAGTTTCTGTTGCATTTGGGTTGCTAAAAGTGAAACCTCTGTTTTTTAAACCATTATGAAAATCAATTTCCATACCAGCTAAATACATAGCTTGCGCTTTGTTTACAATAATGTTTATGCCTTCTATTTTATATGATGCGTCTGCTGCTTCTATAGCATCAAAACCGAGTATGTAAGTAAAACCTGAGCATCCACCGCCTTTAACGCCAATTCGTAAAGCGTGTCCTTCTGGCACTTCTTTTTCGTAAATTAATTGGCGTATTTCGGTTACAGCACCTTCGGTTAATTTTATAGGGCAAGCTGTTGTTATCTGTTCAGAAATTGTTGTCATATTTATCATTTAACAGTTTTAAAGTAAAAAAAGTGCCTTAAAAGTAATAGGAAATCTTAAAAAATAAAAATATTTAAACATTACATCATTCGCTGGCGTTTTACCAAATAGGGTTGTAATATTTGATGGTAGTTTTTATTTATATCGGCTTCCACAAAATCAATTTTGTATTGAAGTGCTTTCAATTTTAGTTCACTTTTAAAAGCGGCCATTTGCTTTACATATTCATCTTTTACTTTATTGCTATGAAGTTTTACTTTTTCGCCACTTTCCATATCTACAAAAACATAAGGGCGGTTTTCAAACTCAAAGTCCATTTCTTTTTGCTTATCTACAACGTGAAACAAAATAACTTCATGCTTGTTGTATTTTAAGTGTTGCAGTGCTTCAAACATATCATTGGCATTATTAGTATTGTCAATCATATCGCTAAAAATAATTACTAAAGATCGCCTGCTGATGCTGTCGGCAATTTGGTGTAATGCTTTGGCTGCCGAGGTGTTTTTATTTCTTTCGGGTGCGTTAATTGCTTTTTCTAAATAACTTAAAAGTAGTTTATGATGCGCAGTTGTTGATTTGGTTTTGGTATGAATTTGAACCTCATTATCAAAAGTACTTAAACCAAAAGCATCTCGCTGTTGCTTTAACATATGCATTATTGCCGATGCCGAAAGTGCCGAAAAGAATATTTTGTTAACTTGCTTTTCATTAGTGCTGTCATCTGCTTCGGGGTAGTACATTGAAGAAGAGGTATCTACCACAATTTGGCAACGCAGGTTGGTTTCTTCTTCGTAGTTTTTTATAAACAATTTATCTGTACGAGAATATACTTTCCAGTCAATATTTTTTATTGGATCGCCAGGATTGTATGAGCGGTGTTCTGCAAACTCAGCCGAAAAACCGTGAAAGGGACTTTTATGTAAACCAATTATAAAGCCTTCTACCGCTTGTTTGGCTAATAGCTCTAAGTTATTGTATTTGTGTTGCTCGTTTAGTGCATTTAATGTATTGCTTAACGCCATAGTACAAAGGTAAGGGTTTATTTTAGGTACTGAAATATTATGTATAAAAAAGGAATATTTTATGAGAAAACAAAAATATAGAAAGCTTATAAAGCCTAATTATGCTCAATTAAATGTTGGTTGTAAATATAACCACGTTGTACTTTTTCTTGCCACGGTATGGTTTCTTTTGGGTTGGATAGTTTCAACAATATCAATGATTTGCTAATTAAACCAACATTTGGGGCATAATATTCTTTGCTATAACATTTAGAAAGGCCAGTTTCCGAATCAATTTGAGTAACCTCTACTACATTGCTAAAAGTGGTGTTGGTGCTAAAGGTTGTGTCGGTTTGGGTAAGGGTGTAGTTCCAATTTTGGCAATAGTTAAATTCGGGTACATTGTTTACAAAACCATTGCCCTGCCATTGGCTACCTTTTATTAATGGAAACGATAATTTTGTAAAACGCAAATTGTTTTCGACCCGCTCGGCTGCCACAGTATCTCGCACTGCGTACCATATAGTTGCATTGCTCCAAGCTTCGTTGGCATTGTTTCGGTAGCTTCTTTCAATGGTAACTGCTGGGCGGTTTTCGGTGTCGGTAAATTCACTAATTACTTCTTCTTTAATTTGAAAAAAGCTGGTGTCTACCGTTTCGGTAAAAGAGTTCCAAACAATACTGTCGGCATCGTAAACAAGCCATTTGCCTACGGTTAGCGGAAAGTATTCTTGTCCACTTGTAATATTGGGTTCATCTATTTCATCTTCACAGCTTACTAATGCTAATAATGGAAATAAAAGCAGAACAAAAAAGTAGTTAAGTTTTCTCATAAAATGTGTAAAAAGGTTTAACGGTTGTTGATGAGTTTTAGTATTTGCATTGCTTATTACGGCAACCCGAAGTTTTTAAAATAGCCCCGACCGTAACGGAAAACCCGCAAACCGCTTTGCGGTAGAGGATTTGGAGTGAAGGGCGGGACTGCCATTTATGCGAGCAAAAAACTTTCGCTTCAAATAAAAATTGAGTTTTTTAACTGCTTAATCGTAACTATTTAGTAGAGGTAAGAAGTAAGACCGCTTTGCTTTCAGACGTCAAATAAATTTGGTTGAGTGAGGTCAAAAGCGCTCTTTTTCGCTCTAATTATATCTAACGTCTGACGACGTGTGATGATAAGAGTAGTAGTGACGAAGGTATTACTTCTTATCTATTGTTATCTGCTTTTTCTTCTGTTTTCAGTCAGTTTCATAGAGAAATTATCAAATAATAATTGTCTAAATCTCTAATCGCAAACTCTTTCTTTCCTGAATTTTGGTTCAAACTGGGTTCTTCTTCAATTTTTGCATTTAGACTTTTAGCATTCTCCCATATTTCGTCCAAATTATCAACACGGAAATACAAAATAAGACCGTTTCCTGCCATTTTCGGGTTACTTAATGTCGGGTGATTATGTTCTTCCCATTTATGCAAATTAAGAATAGAAGTGTTGTCTTGGTCTGCTAACATTTCAAAAGTTTCTCCTCCGTGATTGCTTTTACAACCTAAAAGTTGTTGATACCATTTTGAACTTTTTTCAACATCTTCAACTCCTATTATAGGTTCTGTTTTTATCATTCTTTTTTTTTAAAATTCCGCAATAGTTATTAAATTCTTACTCGATATAGTTCCTTCTTTATAGCAACCATACCAATCAGAAGCATTAGGAATATTTACCATTTCTTTCTCTGCTATTTTTGCATCTTCTTTTGATTTCCATGTGACAATATCTGTATAACTTCCATCACTATTTGTGTGAATTTCCCATTTGATAAATCCAATTTGATTTTTCATCCAATCATTTACGATTTGTTTCGCAATATTAATCAGTTCTTCCTTTGTTTTGTTTTCTGCCAATTCGTAAGTAATAATGTCTTTGTACATAACTCTATTGTTTTATTTTCGGTTTGTTCTAATTGTAGATAACAATGAAAACGTCTGACTTCTGAATAGTTACGCTAATCTAAAGTGCTAAATACTTTTTTTAGCAAATCACTTGCCCGCGCCATCGGGTCTTTTCTAATTTTTTGCTCCTCCACTTCAATTAGCTTAAAAAGCCCATCGGTTGCCTGGTTGGTGGTGTATTGCGCCAAATCAACCTCTACTGGTTTTGCGCCGGGTATTTTGTTGTATAAATTGGTTACCTTAAACCAGGCATCGTTTAGTTTTACTTTATTTAAAGATGTTTCAATATCTGGCTTAAAAGCCGTAACCAGTTGATTGTAAGTTTTACCTCTCAAATATTGAGTGGCTTCGTTGTCAGCACCTTTTAAAATGCTAAAACCATCTTGTATGCTAATGTTTTTTACCGCATTAATAAAAATGGGTTTTGCTTTGGCAGAAGCATCTTCGGCAGTACGGTTTAATTTTACCACAAAATCGTTTACTGCTTTTTCACCAATTGGCCCAAGGGTGTTAGTTAATACATCGGCCACCTTTTGTGCTTCTTTTGGTAAAGCAATTTTAATGAGTTCGTTTTTTAAAAAGCCATCGGCTACGTTTACTTTTTTAACAGAATTAGTTGCACCAAGTGTTAAGGCTTCTTTAAGGGCAGAAATAACATCGGTGTTAGTAAGGCCATCTTCGCCAAGTACTTTATCTACGCCACCCATTACTTTGTTCATATCTATTTCTTTTAGTGCGCTGCAGCCAGCAAAAATAAACAGGGTTGTTGCGAATAATAATATTTTAATGTTGTTCATATTTTTAAATTTTGGTAAATATAAGTTTTTGTAAACGCTTGTAAGATGCTTTAATGATGATTTCGTTTAAAATTTTTAAAAAAATGCAGTAGTAACAAGCCAATTTTGTTTTTTATATATTTTGATATGTTATTGAGTTATTATAACTATTGATTATTATTACATTTACCTAAAATTTTAATTGTACCAGCTACTACGTCCTGTTTTATTTTTGTTACCTGCCGAAAAAGCGCATTACATAACGCTTTGGCTTTTTAAAAATGCTTTAAAATGGCCTTTGCTGCGTTTTTTTATGCCTACTTATTCATCAAATAAAATTTGCAATAATGAACCGATAGAGTTAATGGGCATTTTGTTTAAAAATAAGGTTGGTTTAGCAGCAGGTTTTGATAAAATGCAGCCTACATTAACGAAATGGCGCAATTGGGTTTTGGTTTTATTGAAATTGGTACGGTAACGCCTTTACCACAAAAAGGTAACCCAAAACCAAGACTATTTAGGCTAAAAAAAGATAAGGCCTTAATAAACAGAATGGGTTTTAACAATGGCGGCTTAAATGAAGTAGTCAATAATTTAAAAAAAACAACTACCGATGTTGTGATTGGCGGAAATTTAGGCAAAAACAAAATTACCCCAAACGAAAATGCTGCAGATGATTATATCAAGGGTTTTGAAGCATTATACCCTTATGTAGATTACTTTGTAGTAAATGTTAGCTCGCCTAATACGCCAGGTTTAAGAAGCCTTCAAAATAAGAAACCCTTGCAACACATTCTACATCAAATACAACTACTAAACCAGCAAAAAAAGTACCCTAAACCGGTTTTACTTAAAATTGCGCCAGATTTAAACCAAGCGCAATTAAACGATATTATTGAGATTGTAAATGAAGAAAATATACCTGGCATAATAGCAACCAACACTACTATAAGCCGTAAAAATTTGCAAACTAATGAAAAGTTAATAACTCAAATTGGCAATGGCGGTTTAAGCGGGCAACCTGTTTTTAATAAATCTAATTTAATATTGGCTTATTTAAAAAAACATCTTAAAAATACAATTTTAATTGGTGTTGGTGGAATTGATACACCAAAAAAAGCACAAGAAAAATTTAATATTGGGGCAGATTTGGTTCAACTTTATAGCGGATTGGTGTATTATGGCCCACATTTAATTAAAGATATAATAGAAAGTAAATAACAATGAAAAAGGAAAGTATAAACTTACACGTAGAGTTAGATGATAATAACATGCCCGAGAAAATTAATTGGGATGCAAGTGATAAACCAACTGCTGGTGAGCAGGAATGTAAAGCAGTTATGTTAGCAATGTGGGATAAAAATCAAAAAAACACGTTTAGAATTGATTTATGGACCAAGGAAATGCAGGTGGATGAAATGAACTTCTTTTTTTGCCAAAACATGGTAACCATGGCAGAGACTTTCAGCAGAGCTACCAATAACAAAGAAGTTGCAAAAAAAGTAATTGATTTTGCCAACCAATTAGCAAAAGAACTAAAGTTAGATAAGTAAGATTAAATTATGACAATTTACTGACCAATTAGATTAATACAAATTTTGATACTATATTTGAAAAGTATATTTTTATATGCATCATTTTAAAATAAAATTACACGGAGTTTATGAAGTTATTGTTTTGCATTACATTTAATATTATCATTTTTGTAGCTGCTTTTGGCCAACAAAAATGCGGAACTATGGAGGCATTTAATTATACCTACCAAAATGAAGCATCAAAAAAAGAAAATTTACAAGCCTTAAAAGAAACTATAAAAAACAATAGCAAAAATGAAGTTAGTCCGGGCGAAATTTTTACAATTCCTTGTGTAGTGCACGTGGTGTGGCGTTATGCGTCAGAAAATATATCAGACAAAGATATTTATGATGGCCTGGCGGTGTTAAATGAAGATTTCAGAAAATTAAATGACATTGAAAGTATAAAAGATGAATTTCAAGATTTTGTAGCAGATTCTGAAATTGAATTTTGTTTGGCTAATATTGACCCGAATGGCAACCCAACAACTGGTATAAACCGAGTTAAAACTTCTACAAGTAATTTTGCAGAAGACTACGGAGACAATAAAATTAAATTTACAGAAGAAGGAGGAGCTGATGCCTGGCCTACCGATCAATATTTAAATATTTGGGTGGGCAATATTTCTAATGATGGCTTATTGGGTTATGCTCAGTTTCCTAATAGAGGGCGAAGAGATACGGATGGTATTGTGTTGGATGATCTTTCCTTTGGCCGTGCAATCGGTAACGAATTTATAGATGATGATGGAACTGGCGCACACGAAGTTGGCCATTGGTTGGGTTTGTTTCATATTTGGGGAGACGATGGTGATTGTACAGATAGCCAGCCTGCAGAATGTTTATGCGAAGGCTCCGACGGAATCGACGATACCAATAATTCTGCTGGCTCAGCAAGGGGTTGCCGTAGAGATACTTATACTTGTGACTCACCAGATATGATACAAAATTTTATGGATTACAGCAGTTGTAGTGCGTTTTTTACACCTCAACAAGTTAATGTTATGCGATCGAATTTAGTACCAAATGGTTTTAGAGAAGGGTTGAATACTTCTGGCAAATGTGCAGACTTATTAGTAAATGATGTTGCAATAACTAAAATAAATTTTCCTGCTTTTGATGAGGTAGTTTGCACCAACAACTTTAAGCCCGCTATAACCATTGCAAATAATGGAACTGATACTTTAAGAAAAGTAATCTTCAAAACAAAAATTAAAAATGGCGTAGAAGATGAATATGTTTGGGAAGGGGCTTTAAGTTTTGCAGAATATGCAGATATTGAGTTAAGCGACATATTTTCTAGCGAGGGATCAAAAAATATTGAAATTTCGGTAGTTTCTGTTAATGATGTTTTAGATGAAAATAATACAAACCATATATTAAACAACGATTTTGTTTTACAACTTCAAAGTGCAAAAGATTTACCCTTAAATGAAGACTTTGAAAGCGATTGGCCTAACAATAACTGGACTGTCAATAATTTTGATAGTGATAAAACCTTTTTTAAAACAGATGAAGTAACACATTTTGGTGAAAACTGTTTAATAATTGAAAATATTAATACCGAATCTACAGGTCGGGATGAAATTATTAGTTCAAACCTAAATCTAACATCTTACACAAATCCTAAATTTCGGTTTTTTTATGCACACGCTAATAAAAATGAAGAGAGTAATGATGAATTAATAGTGCTATTTACGCCAGACTGTGGGGTAAATTTCGACACGCTTTTATACGTTAAAGGTAATGATTTGGAAACAACCTCTACAAAAACTGAATATTTTAGACCAGTTGCGAGTGAATGGGATAGGGTAGTAATTGATTTAGCAGCCTACCAAGATGTAAGTTTTGCTAATTTTCATATTAAATTTGTTAGCGGTTTAGGTAATAATTTTTATTTAGATGATATAAGTATTTTTGGTGCACAGCCCATAGTTGATATTATAACATTTGAAAAAGAAGGTTTAACAGTTTATCCAAATCCATTTGAAAATTTCATTTACATAAATGCACCAAATTTTGATAATGCTATTAACCAAATCAACATATTTAATGCCTTAGGTAAAGTGGTTTATGCGCAAAATAATATTCCGGTAAATAAAAAACTAAAAATAAATAGCATTCAAGGCAAAGGCATATATTATTTGCACTTTTTTTCTAATAAAAAACACTTTATTCAAAAAATTATTAAACTATAAAATTTACACATTGAAATACTTTACATTAACCATATTTACTGCTCTTTTTATTTTTTTAAGCAGTACTTCAGCTACCGAAAAATGTGGCACAATGCAAGCGTTAGATCGTTTAGCTACCACCAATCCCAATGTGTTAAAACAAATAGAGGTAGTAGAAAACTTTACACAGAAAAAAATAACTACCCCAAAAAAAGCATTAGAAATAATTACTATTCCGGTTATCTTTCACGTAGTTTATACTGCTCCTTTCGAAAACTTATCAGATGAAAGGTTAATGTCTCAGTTAGATGTTTTAAATGAAGATTTCCGAAAGCTCAATCCTAATTTTGATGAAACTTTAGATGTTTTTAAAGATAGAGCTGCCGACTTTGAAATAGAATTTTGTTTAGCGCAAACCGATCCGGAAGGATTGCCTTCAACAGGAGTAAACCGTGTATTTACAGATACAACCAGTTTTTCAGTTGAAAACAATGTGAAATTTACAGCTAATGGTGGAGCAGATGCCTGGCCTGCAAACGAGTATTTAAACTTTTGGGTTTGTGATTTAGAACCTGGTTTGCTTGGCTATGCACAATTTCCTGGCTTAGATGATGTTACCGATGGTATTGTAGTAGATTACGCACAGGTTGGCCGAGGTTTTGTTGCCGGAACTTCTGGTAGAACAGCTACACACGAGGTTGGGCATTGGCTAAATTTACGCCATATTTGGGGCGATGGAGATTGCACACAAGATGATTTAGTAGAAGATACCCCATTATCTGACGGCTCACATAGCGGTTGTCCTTTAAACTCGAATACTTGTACCGAAAGTGAAAGCGAAGTAGACATGGTTCAAAATTATATGGACTATTCAGATGATAACTGCCTGACACTTTTTACCGAAGGTCAAAAAGAAAGAGCAAGAGTTTTATTTGAAGAAAGTGGTGCACGCTTTGCGTTAGCTAATAGTAATAAATGTACTGCAACAACATTAGCAGATGTTAATGCTAAACTAATTGAAATAATTGAACCTCAACAAAATCAAAATTTTTGTACTACTACAATCACACCGATAATAAAATTTAGAAATTTTGGTAACAATGAAATTAAATCAGTAAAGGCCGAAATTTATGTAGATGGTGAGTTTACAGCTTCTTCTCTGTGGGGCGGAAATCTTTCAACAGGTGATTTTGGCAATTTTGAATTAGATGCTGTAGAATTATCACCTGGTCAACACGAAATTAAGTTTCTTTTAGCTGGGGTTAATAGCCAAATAGATGAAAAACCTGAAGACAATGACTTAACTTTAAATATTCAGGTATTAGGTAGAAAGCTACCATTAACTCAAGATTTTGAAGCTAACGTGTTTCCACCTGATTTTTACAACTTGGTTGATTTAGATGCCGATAATAAAGGCTTTGAAATAAACAATAACGTTGGTAAATCTGGTAATAGTTGCTTGTACATTAATTTTTTTGAGTATGACACACCAGGAAGTATAGATGAATTTGTTTTACCTATTTTAAATTTAAAAAACTTTGAAAACTCAAAGTTAGAATTTTACAATGCCTACGCACGTTACGATTCAAGCGATTCTGACACATTAGAAGTATTGGTTTCTAATGATTGTGGCGAAAACTTTAAATCTGTTTTTAAACGACAAGGAGCTTTGTTAGCATCAGAAGGTAATACCACCTCTGCATTTATACCATCAGCACCCGATAAATGGAAACTTAGAACCGTAAATTTAAGTGAGTACGATGGTGAGGAGCAATTAATTGTAAAGTTTAGAGCCATCAATAGTCACGAACAAAATTTATATATTGATGATATAGCGGTATCAGGCGATAATATTGTAAGCATAAATAAAAATAATGTAAACTTTACTGCCAAAATATCCCCTAACCCAGCAAAAAATCAAGTGCAACTAACAATAGAAAATCTTGTAAACGGTACTTTTAAATTAATTACTATAAATGGTAAAGTATTAGAAGAACAAAAAATTATTGCTAACCAAAAGCAATATGCAATAGATTTAAATAAATATAATAACGGAACTTATTTTATAAGTTTCAACAGTAACAATTCAATTAAAACACAAAAGCTATTTATTTTGAAGTAAACCAAAATGATTTATTGTATAAACTAAAAATGCACCTAATAATGGAATATTAAGTGCAATTTGTTGAGATACTGTTAATAACTTTAAAAAAATTGCTTTCTTAAACTTATCTTCATATAAAACATAAAGTTTTAGTAAATTAGCTTGCTACCTTTGCAGCGAAAATCAAATTTAAACTTTATACAACTATTATTATGAAGACTTTTAATACTATTTTAAGCTTAATCTTCACTCTATTTTTCACAACAACAATATCAGCACAAATCTTTTCCGATGATTTTGGTACAACTGGTGGTGGCACTTCATCCACATCAGCAGTTTTAACTAATCAATGTTTTGATGGCGATATGGGAGATTACTTCGGTGTAGTGCTCGAAACCGAAATTGATCAAGCTTTTGTTGGCACAGATGGTGCTTTTTTAGCCGGGCAAGATATGGATGGTACACCTTGTACAGCAGGTAGCGGTGCTGTCGACTGGACAGGCATAAACGTAGCTGGCGAAACTGGTTTGGTTTTATGTTTAGATATTGCCGAAGGTGATGATGGAGTCAATCAAGATTGGGACAATACCTCTACAGTCACAATTACGGTAAGTGTTGATGGAACTACAGAAATTTTAGGCGTTATAGAATCAAATGATGGGGCAACTTCAAATACATTTCCAGCATTTGATTGTACTGGTGATGGTGATGGCGATGGTACTGAAATTACCAATACCTTTTCTACTTTCTGCTTTTCAATAGCTGTAACTGGTAGTGCTTTAGATATTAATATTGCAATTAATGGATTAGATGCAGGCGATGAAGATATAGCCATTGATAACGTTGAAATTTATAGTGATGCCAATCCAACCGCAACGGCTTTAAACCAAGCTTGTGGTGGCGTTCCGGGTTGTACAGATGCTGCTGCTTGTAATTTCGATGCACTAGCAACTATTGATAATGGAACTTGCTATCAAGTTGGTGATACTTGCGATGACGGTGATGCTGCTACAAATAATGATGTTTATACAAATTGTGCCACTTGCGTTGGTCAAAACACAGGTGTAATTGATTGTGGTGTCATTGCCTGGGAAGTAATTAGCCCTTTACCAAATCCAAATGCTTCTAATAATAATGGTGAATGGACAGCAACAGCCAATGGTTTTTCTGCCAATGGTTTTTGTGGCGGTGGTTGTGCCGAACCTGTAAATAGTTGGATTGTTTATGGCCCACTAGACTTAACTAATACTTCTACATTAAATTTACTATTTGATGCTACAGAAGGCTTTGGAGTTACTGATTTAAATGTTGCTTATACTGTTGATTATTCTTCTGCTTGCCCCTCAACTGCAACTTGGACTACAGTTGGCACCGTAACAGATGCAGGTGCTATAGATGTTGATTTAAGTGGAGCAACTGGCACAGCTGTTTACATTGGTATAGAATATGATGATGATGGTGTTGATGGTTATAGCAATTGGGATTTAACAAACTTTCAATTATTGGGCGATGTATGCCCAGCTGTTGGTACAGCAATAGTTTCTGATTGTAATGTAGCTGCTGGTTGTACAGATACCAATGCTTGTAATTTTGATATGACCGCAACTATTGATGATGGTACCTGCTTTAGTGTAGGAGATGCTTGTGATGATGCCAATGCAATGACAACAGGTGATGTTTATACAGATTGTGCTACTTGCGTTGGAACTACAATTGTGGCAGGCAACTGTCCAGCATCTGCCAAAATAAATGAATTTCATTATGATAACGCAGGCGGCGATTTAAACGAGTTTGTAGAAATTGCATTACCTGTTGGTGCCGATCCAACCCAAATTCAAGTTGATTTATATAATGGTGGCAATGGCTTATCATACAATAACATAATACTAAGTAGTACAGAATTTGTAAGTACTGATGGTACTTTAGATTATTACGTTTGGAACGTTGTTCCGCAAAATGGTAATGATGGTATTGCCGTAAGTTGTATAGATGGTACACAATTTCAATTTATTACTTAAAGGTGCTTTTATGGCAGTTGATGGGCCCTTTGCAGGTGTTATGGGTATAGATGTTGGTGTTGAAGAAACAAGTGCAACAACCGAAACGCAATCAATTATGTGCGATGGTACAGGCAATTTTTTAGCAAACTGTACTGCCGATGCTGGTGTGGCTAACGATTTAACTACATGCGGTTCTGTTGCTGGCTGTACAGATGCCAATGCTTGTAATTTTGATATGAACGCAACAAGCGATGATGGTTCTTGTTTTAATATTAATGATGCTTGTGATGATGGAAATGCAAATACTACAAATGATGTTTATGTAGATTGCACAACTTGTGCAGGTACTTGTCCATTAGGTAACGCTGGCGATCCTTGTGATGACGGTGATGCAAATACTCAAAACGATACAGTAACAGCAGATTGTGCTTGTGCTGGTACACCAATTGGTGGTGGCACTTGTCCAGCATCTGCCAAAATAAATGAATTTCATTATGATAATGCAGGTGGCGATGTAAACGAATTTGTAGAAATTGCATTACCAGCAGGTTCAGATCCAACAGGTGTTCAGGTAGATTTA
>Ga0114957_1002677_pt1 | contig 16689 bp, 12 predicted proteins | sample BantaG_FD_87175 | JGI IMG/M metagenome (GOLD analysis project Ga0114957, IMG submission 87175) | Marine algal microbial communities from Bantry Bay, Ireland - BantryBay_4 metaG | ecosystem: Host-associated > Algae > Red algae > Unclassified | place: Bantry Bay, Ireland | collected 2014-11-21 | reverse complement strand
TGATGATATTACTGAATTACTACTAGTACCGTGATTTATTCCAAGGGGTTTCAACCCCTTGAATGGAAAGAGTCTTGATACACACTCTGTGGAGTTGTTTCTGAAGGGATGATTTGCAGAAAGGTTGTTCATTACCGTGATTGAACCAAGGGGTTAAAATCCTTGAAGGAAACACAATATTCCAAAGTACCGTGATTTATTCCAAGGGGTTAAAACCCCTTGAATGGAGGCAGCCTTGATACACACTCAGTGGAGTTGATTGTAAAGGGATGATTTGCAGAAAGGTTGTTCATTACCGTGATTGAACCAAGGGGTTAAAACCCCTTGAAGGAAAAGCAGAAATTCCAAAGTACCGTGATTTATTCCAAGGGGTTTCAACCCCTTGAATGGAAAGATTCTTGATACACACTCAGTGGAGTTGATTGTGAAAGGATGATTTGCAGAAAGGTTGTTCATTACCATGATTGAACTAAGGGGTTAAAACCCTTGAAGGAAAAGCAGAAATTCCAAAGTGCCGTTATTATTCCAAGGGGTTTCAACCCCTTGAAGGAAAACCAAAATTCCTTCTAAATCCCAACTCCATACATCACACATTCTTCCAACTTTGGATAGTCCTTCAACTTCGGATGCTTGAATGTTTTTACGTACTGCATACCAATCTTCTTCATGATATTGATAGACGGCAGATTAGTCAGAGGAGCAACTGCTTTGACTTGATTAATCGAAAGTGCAGATTGACAATATTGCAGACAAGCTCTTGCACCTTCAGTCGCAAGTCCCAAACCCCAATAATCTGGGTGCAGTCTCCAACCGATATCTTGCCAAGGTGCTTGGTCATTGAGATAGTCTTGGTAAGCAACGCCAACGAAACCAATCGGCCTCTGATCATCTAATGTCTCTGTTGCATAATAGGTGTAACCATGAGTCTCATAGAGAGAGATGAGTCGTTTGATGAGAGCTTCTGATTGTGATCTATCAAGAGTATTAGGAAAGTGTCTCATCACTTCAGGATTGGCACAGAGGTCGGCGAACCAGTCAAGGTCACTCATGCTCCACTGTCTGTATCCAAGTCTCTCTGATGTATAGATGTAGTTAGCCTCTTTCATTTTTACATTAAGTCATCGGTGTACAATGCTGAGGAATCGCATTGTGAAATTCTGAATTGAGCTTCTCTAGTATTGGTCTTTCAGAGTTACCTATTACTCTTCCATCGATGAGTGTAATTGGAGTCAACTCACCCATTGTACCAGTGCAGAAGACTTCATCTGCAGAGTAGAGTTCGGTAGGAGAGATGTTCTTCTCTGTCATTTCAACTCCGCATGTCCGTGCTAGTTCGATGATAAATCCTCTAGTCACACCATGAAGGCAGGCATCAGCATGCGGTGTATAGAGCTTTCCTTGCTTGACAACAAAGATGTTGGTGCCATTGAGCTCTGCAGCGAATCCATAATTGTCTAACATGAGTGCTGCATCTGCTCCAGCTACATTTGATTGGATCTTGGCGAGGATATTATTGATGAGGTTATTGTGATGGATTTTTGAGTCTAAGTTATTAGGAGAGTTCCGTCTAATCGATGATGTAATGACACTGATTCCTGTGGCATTGTCATAGACCGGCATCTTGTATTCTGGCAGGATGATGAGAGTAGACCCTTGTTGATTGAGTCTTGGATCCATGCCAGATGTAATTTTGGTTCCTCTAGTCAGTGTTAATCTGATATGGACACCGTCAGTCATGTTATTGGCGTGGATAGTTTCTTTGATTTTGGCTATGACATCCTCCTTTGAAGGGATGTCTACGAATGCCATCGCCCTAGCACTATCATGTAACCTCTGCAGGTGTCTCTCGAGTAAGAAGATACCAGACTTATACAGTCTTAGTCCTTCCCAGACTGCATCGCCACCTTGTACGACACTATCGAAGACACTTACCTTGGCGTCGTCTCTGTGGATGAGCTGATCATGGACATAGACTTTAAGGTCTTTGTTTTTAGGATTGAAGGATTGGAGCATAGTGTATAGATTGTATTGAAAGATTAGAGATAGGATGAAAGTACAAAAAAGTGTAATTAATCTTAGGAGCAAATCTAAAGCGCTAAATTTTTCAACTCTTCGTAGTATGGCATCACTTCATCACAGATTTCTTGGAGCTTTGGTGAGAGTGTTGGCAAGGGCTTAGCGATTATTGTCTTTAAGCCATCAGATTGATGGACTTTGTCATACCAGTGTTTTGCCCAGATGCCATCGATTGATCTTGGTCCTGCTTTCCAGGTGAGCATCTGAGTTTGGTATGGAATGTCTAGGGCTGAGCAGAGTGACATGATTCCATGTTGGGGATTAATCAAGAGTTGGTCGGTGTCGATGATGGGTACTTGCTGTCCGAGGTCTGTCAGTTGCTTGTAGATTTCCCATTCTTGGATGATGCCGATATCTGAGGCGACAGGATTTGTAATTACTTTGGTAAATGAGGCAAGTACTCGTCTTGGGTCTCTGATGAGGAGGAAGTTTTTATATTCCTCCGCCCAATCAAGTGGGAGATTATAGATGTGGTGTGCCATATTCTTGATAAACAAGTAAGGGGTGTTTCCCATTTGCATGGAAATGCCATCAAGTATCGAGTCTATTGTCAAAGGAAGATCCTTGATGATTTCTTCTCGTCCGGGATGGTTTTGATCTATATATTTACGCAAGTAGTAACCATAGAATGGCTCGTCCATACCAACACAATCATCTCTTGAGTCAAAACTATAGAGCATTGCTGTTGAGATGTTTCGTGGTCCTGAGATCATTTGGATTACCTGAGTCATTTGTCTAAGAGTTCTTCAGGGTGCCAGTAATAAGTGTCAAAGTTTTGGACTTGGTTGTCCTTGATTGGAATTCCTTCCTTGGTTAATGTTCTTTCCATATAGTCAGGATCTTTGAATGCAAGTCTTCCTGTGAGTTGACCTTTGCGATTGAGTACGCGATGTGCTGGTATGGAGGCGTCATTGATACCTGACTTGTTGAGAGCCCAACCTACCATCCGAGCTGACCCCAGTGATAAGAAGTCTGCGATAGCACCATAGTTAGTTACTTTTCCTTTTGGGATGAGCTTTACTACGTCTATGACCGATTGGATGTAGGATGGATTGGTTTTTCCCATTTGATGCTTGTCTCTAAGTCCGAAGATAGTACAGCAAGTGTGAGATTTGATACCTCATGGGCAAATATTTGGATTAACATTTACCAATAGTAACGTTCAAAAGTGTTAAAACTTAAGTCTTCTCTAACACTCAAAATTGTATTTGGTCAATCGCGTTAACAAGTATTTATGACTAGAGTTAACCTTAGGCTAATCGGCTGCTAAAATTCAATAAATCCAAATTAAATACTGCAAATTTGAATTATAACAAATAAAAAAGAATGCAATATAGTGAGTTTACCTTTTAAAATTATCAGCTATGAAAAACTTAATCTTATTAACCCTCGCCATTATTACACTTGGATCATGTAATACATTAGAAAGAAAGCTTGAGAGTGGTCAGTACGATCAAGCTGTAGTCATAGCTGCTAGGAAGATGGCAGGTGACAAAAACAAAAAGACCAAGCATGTCAAAGTCCTCGAAGAGGCATTTGCTAAGGTCACTGCAAGAGACCTTGCCACAGCTCGTAGCTATGAAGATCGAGGTGGTAAAGGCTACCTACTTGCAATAGATGTCTATGATGATATCGCTGCTAGACAAAGTCTCATCTTACCTTTTCTCCCACTTGTGAGTAAGGATGGATATGTTGCTGACTTTGATTTCGTAAGGACTAGAGACCATATTGTAGATGCTAAAAAGGAAGCAGGTAAGTACTATTATGCAATAGGTACAAGCGGACTAGAGAGAGCAAGATTTGGAGATAAGACTGTAGCAAGACGTGCCCATGAAGATCTCAAAAGGGCGAAGTACTATGGAATCACATTACCAACAATTGATGGGATGATTGATGATGCATACAACTTAGGTATCACACACATTTTTGTCAATCTCAGAAATGAAGCGAATGTCATCATGCCAAGAAGATTTGAAGATGAGATACTCAGTGTAAGTGTCAGAGACTTAAATGACAAGTGGAAGCGATTTTATCTCAACCCACCTGGAGGTCAAGAGATAGATGTCAATGCAACACTTCTAGTCAACCAAATCCATGTAAGTCCAGAGAGAGAGTTCATCAGAGAATTTGAAGAGACTAAGGAGATCAAAGACGGATGGAAGTATAAAACTGGTAGAGATGGAAAGCGACTCAAGGATACCCTTGGCAATTTCATCAAAGTAGATAAGTATCGAGTAGTAAGAGCTTGGGTTACTGAGATCAAACGAGAGAAGAATGCAAGAGTAGATGGAATGATGAGATACACTGATGCTAGGAATGGGGAAGTATTGAGATCAAAGCCAATCTCTGTGACTAACAACTTTGGAGCTAGTATGTGCACATTCAATGGAGATAGAAGAGCTCTGACAAGTCATACTCTTAATAGAGTGAATGGTATGTTGAGACCATTCCCAACAGATAAGGATATGGCACTCTTAGCAGCTCATGAGATGAAACTTGCTCTCAAGGGAGATCTGTCAGTGAGCGGTTATTGACTAATACTGAAGTAAGGCACATTGAGTATTGAGTACTCCAAACAATATGAATAAATCGTCCTTTTGACTTTTTGTGCTGAGCAGTCTGTCGTTGAACACGGACTGCTCTTACTTTGTATAGTCTATAATACCATTTAAATCTAAATGGTATAAGTTTTCATTCTATTCAAATTGAAATCCAACTAAACCATTTCCTCTACATTATTGAAAAAGATCTGATCTTCTGTGATATGGATAGTCCTCATTGCGTCTGTACGTGTCGAGATGTCATCACTTCCATTCTCTAATCTGAGTACACCCCTAGGGCAAACAGCTGAACACACACCACAACCAACACAACTACTTCTGACGATATCTTGACCTTTCTGTGCATATGCTCGAACATCGATGCCCATCTCGCAGTAAGTGGAGCAGTTACCACATGAAATGCACTGACCACCATTCGTTGTAATTCTAAATTTACTCTTAAACTTCTGCACTAATCCGAGGTAAGCAGCAAGTGGGCAACCAAACCTACACCACATTCTATTTCCCATCAGAGGGTAGAACCCTGTCCCTACGACTCCTGAGAATCCTGCACCTATGAAGAATCCATACCAAGATTTAATTCCTTCAACTTCAAGACCTAAAATACTTGAAGTACCTGTGAATGCATGGAAGAGAACAAACAGTGTCATTATAATGGCAAGTGCAAGGACGCCATGAATGATATACCTCTCATACTTCCAAGCTCTCATACTTTTATCTGAGAGTTGTCTCCATGGGTCACCTAATGTTTCGGCTAGACCACCACAACCACAAACCCAACTACAGTACCATCTCTTACCCATAAAGTAGGTCATAAGAGGGATGATAATAATGATTCCAATAATCCCCCAGATCAACATAAAGAGACCGAGTGATCCACTACTTGAGAGTTCTTTAATGTTATAACTATAAAAGAAGTCGTAATCTAATGGCCAGAAATTTTTGAAATCGAACCATGGTTTGTTCAATCTAACTAGGATCTCAGGAATTAAGAAGGCAAAAGCAGTCTGAAAAAACATGACTGATAAAGTTCTAATTTTTTGATAAGTATTGTGCTGGTACTTAGTCATCATTCTGATCCCCATGACGATGACAATACACGTGTACATCATCCCATAAAGAAACCATCTGCTAGCACCATTACCACTTAGCATTTCACTGACTGGACTCACCATTGTTACCCAGTTGTCAATGTAAGCTGGTGCCCAATAAAGCAGCACATAGAATACCAACATGTAAGTACCAGCAATAATCCCAAGTATTCCACTCTTGTCTGGTGATGCAGATCGCTGTGGATTGTGATCTTTTGAATTTTCTCTGAAGAAGACAAGGTATGTTATCAAAAGTCCAAGTAGGAATGTAACTAATGGCCAAAAGATATCTTGTAATTTGAAAAACCCAAAGATGAGAACTCCCACAATTGTTCCCAATAGGTAGACTGTTCTGATTGGTGATTTAATTCCTTTGGTCAGACTATCATGGTAGATTCCGTTATTTTTAATTCCTTCATGCTCTCTGAACTTAGGTAAGATATAGAGCAATCCTCCAATGATGGCCAATCCAAATGTTAAAAACAGAAAAAGGAGGGGATTGTCTTTTACTGGTCCTGATGCTCCTGTCTTTACTGCTTCAGTGATATATTCATTTTTTTTCCACTTAGCGATTTTATAGTCCCAAATTTCTACGCCATCTGGGAGTCCATCCTTCGCTTGTGCTTCTAATGTTTGATTAGCACCATTAATAACTGACTTATACTGAGAGATGAAGGCAATATTAGATGTTGGTTTATTGAGTAAGTCTGCTGACTTTGCAGCAGAAAGTATTGCCTTTTTATGATATTGGTTTTCTACTGTAAAGTTAGACTCATTGAGTTCAATTTTACCTATACCAAGCATTGCAGTAAAAATGAGTAGAGCGATACAGAACAGAATAAGACCTATGGATTGAATTAATTTCATTGTATGATTTTGAATGTTGGGCTTTCTACTTAGAAAGGAATGCAAGTACTTTATCAAGTCCTCTTTTTGACTTCAAGGAGAGGTTGCTACCGGTTTGCTTATTATATTGGTCAACGATTTGACCTTCGTATTCTTTATAGAACTCGGGATCGAAGTTGGCCATTCCAAGATGTTGGAGGACAGTTTCTACAGAGGTATTCTCTAAGATCCATTTTTCGCAAACTTCGTGTCTATACCTAATGCCCAATAAATTGAAGCCAAGCACTGTCTTGGTGTCTTTATCGTAATTTATCCGAACAGATTTTTCATTGTCTGAATGCTTCCAGAATAGGGTAGCCATAGTATCAGGCATTTGAGCTGGTACATCACCGTATACTTGGTATTCGATATCTAAAAATTTGGCACTATTGAACCAGAGGCCAGGGTCGTAGCTCACAGTTTTGCCACAAATATTGTAAGCAACAGTCTCACCCATCATCCTTCCAGTATACCAGATTGCTTCAACACCTCGTCTTCCAGGTTTAGGATCTGTCAGTTCGGCACAATCACCAATGGCATAGACATTTTTTTGATTGGTTTCAAGATGGTTATTGACCTTGATCCCTCTTTCTATCTCAAGCTCAGTTTCTTTGAGCCAACCAATATTTGGACTTACCCCAGCGGTAAGACCCACATAGCCACATGGAATTTCCTCTTGAGTTTCCTTAATAACAACAGCTTTGCATTTTCCTTGACCATCATCTAAGATTTTATCAAGATTGACTCCATGTCTAAGGTCTATATTATTCTTCCGGATATGGTCACTTATCATCGCTGACTCATCTGGTGGGAGGACATTATTCCAATAGCTTTGCTCTCTTACTAATAAGGTGACTGGGATATGCCTAGAGTGAAACATTTCTGCCATTTCAATGCCAATCAAACCTCCACCAGTAATCACAGCTCTTTGAAGACCATCAGAGTGATCTTCCATTTTCTGTAAATCTTGGAGATTATAAAGACCACCAACGCCTTTCAAATCTTGACCTGGCCATCCAAACATGTTCGATTTAGATCCAAGTGCTAATACAAGTTTGTCATATTGAATTGGCTCTTGGTTATTGAGTTTAAGTTCTTGTTTTTCAAAATCTACATTTGAAACGTGGTCAAAGACTAGATTGATCCGATTTTTTTCCCAAAACCAATCTTCGTATGGCTTAGTATCTTCATGTCGCATATGACCCATATAGATATACATCAGGGCTGTACGTGAGTAGAAATGCTTAGATTCAGATGAGATAATTGTAATTTTATGGTCTGAGAGCTTTCTTATCCACCTAGCTGCTGTAACACCACTTATCCCATTGCCAATGATTACTATCTGCATAATTTTTACGTTTGATTGACTGATGTAAAGCGGAAGGTAGTTAAATTTAAATGATATCAGATGTCTATTAGACGACTTAGTAAAACAATCAGGGATAAAATAAGAATTATTTATTTATCTTAGACTTGATTTTAACCTATAAATTATTTACACATAATGAGAAAAATTTTACAATTAGTATTTGCTGTTGTCTTAACAACAGGACTTTTTGCCCAAGAAACTATTTATTCTGAAGACTTCGAAGCTGGTATGCCGGATGGTTGGTTTGCAGAAAGTGGCTGGCAGTTTGGTACATCAGGCGGTTTATCTAGTCAATACTTTAGGATCCCTCAGGGTACAGGTCAATTTTACGCTGCCAATGATGACGCTGCTGGTAATGGAGGTGATGCTTCAGGTAGATTACAATCAGAAATGATTGATTTAACTAGTGTTGATCCATCAGAAATTATTGTTCTTTCCTTTGATCATTATTGGATTAATGCTGACTATCAAGGATTTGATGAGACTGCAAATGTTTTCGTAAGTAAAGATGGAGGTGCATTTACAGAAGTACTTGACTTAGATGGGCAAGGAGTAGCAACTACAAATAATTTAGAAACTTGGACTAAAGCACAAGTTGTTCTTGAAGGATATGGTGGATCTACTATAAGATTGGCATTCGACTATGGTGATGGTAATGGATGGAATTTTGGATTTGCAGTTGATAATGTGCAACTCGATGTTTTAACTATTGCAAAGGACGCGAGATTAGATGCTGTAGTGGGATGGGGATTTGTTGACTCAGCTGAAGGTGTCGTAAGCTCTTTAGAGATAGGTAATGATGGATATGAAAACATTAACTCTCTAGATATTCAGATTTCTGATGCAGCGGGAGTAGTAAGTACTTCTACAATTGAAGATGTAGATATTTCATTTGGTACATCTGCTATTGTTGCTCTTGAATTTGACTATGATATAAGTGTCAGCCAGGAATATGAATTTGACTATCTCATTACTAATGTAAATGGTAGTGCTGATGAAGTAACGACAAATAATGCAGGAGAACAAACATTAGTAAGTGTTGATACTCCTCCATTAAGACGATGGTTAGTTGAGGAGTTGACTGCGCCTGGATGTACTTGGTGTCCAAGAGGAGCAGTATTTATGGATACAATGGAAGAAGCATATCCAGACAAGTTCGTTGGTGTAGCTGTACACGGTGACTTCGGTGGAACTTCTCCAATGATGGTTGATTCTTATGCAAATTCTTTTTTTGAATTGAATGGTGAAGGTTATCCAACAATGAGTATAGAGAGACAAATTGGAGGAGTTGGAATTCCTGGACTTGAAGATATGTTACCATTTGGAGAAGAAATTGATGAAACTTATTCTGTAAGAACAGCTCCCGTAGGAGTAGATGTATCTGGAGTAGTGGATAGTAAAGATAGAATACTTAACATTACTGCTGATGTAGAGTGGAGAGCAAATCACTCAGGTAACTACTCACTCTTAGTGATTGTTACTGAAGATGATGTAACTGGTACGTCAGCAGATTACAATCAAGTAAATGCTTATTCTGGAGGAAATAATGGTGTAATGGGAGGTTATGAAAACTTACCAGACCCCGTACCAGCTGCTGATATGTCATATAATCATGTATTGAGACATACACCAACTGGATATGATGGAGATAACTCATTATTCGCTGGTACATTTGAAGTAGGAGAAGTTAACACTGGAACATATGCTTATACTGTACCTGCTGAGTATGATCTGTCGGAATTAAATGTTGTTGCTGTTGTTATTAATGCTGATACAGGAGATGCGGTAAACTCTGCTATAAATAAAGACGTTGAATTATTGACATCTGCAGATGATTATGTTTTAGAAGGTGTAAATATGACTATTCAGCCTAATCCTGCACAAGATGCTACCTATGTAAATCTTAATTTAGTTGAGCAATCTGATGTTCAATTGACATTAAGAAATACACTAGGTCAAGTTGTAACACAAAGAACATATAATAATAGAGTTGGATCAAATTCACTTCCTATCAGAAGAAATGATTTAGATCAAGGTACTTATTTTGTAACAATAACAATTGATGGTAAGAGTACAACACAAAGAGTTGTATTTGCAAACTAGAAATTAGACTTATACTTAACTTAAACTTATGAATTTGTTACAAAATATCAAGATTTTATTGTTCTCTTTATTCTTTGTTTCTTGTTGTTTGACAACATTGACAGCACAGTTAACAATAGTGGATGACCAAGATTTCCAAGTCGAAGGTACTACTCTCGAATCATCAATATCAGCTAATATCTATATGGCAGTTGGTGAAGAAGAAATTGGTCAGTTCTATTGGGAGCTAACGCGATCAGAGGAGTTGCCAGACGAATGGAAATTTAGCGTATGTGACCTGGTCACTTGCTATAATTTTGGTATTGAAGAATGCCCAGTAGATAAGCCGAATGTTATAGCTACAACGGCGGATACAATCAAATTTTCTTTATACCTTAATAATTTTGGGGTGGAGGGAAGTGGTAGTGTCAAATTGAGATTATGGCCTAAAGGTCAAGTCAACAATACTCTAGTCGAGCCAAGTGTTTCTTATGAGATTCAATTTGCGTCAAACACAGTTGATACTGAGATTGTTACAGATGTGACAATAACGCCAAATCCAGTAGCCGATTTATTCGGAATAGAGATGGTATTGAGCAAGTCAAATTCTGTAGAGGTTGATGTAGTTAATAGTATTGGTCAAGTTGTATCAAGTGAGACTGTCAATATAGGAAGTGGGATGAGTAGACTTACATTTGATGCTTCTGATTATAGCAATGGCGTTTATTCTGTAATCACACGTTCGGATGCAGGTATCACTACCACTAAGTTTATAGTATCCAAGTAGAGATTTAAGTTGGACTCTTAAATGTTTTAAGAGTATTATTATAAAAATATGAGAGGTTGATTGCAGTATGTAGTCAACCTCTTTTTTGTTATAGTTTAACCTAGCCCACTATTTTTTCAGCCTTATTGTGGGGCAATGATCTTAGAGGACTTTATATCTGCCAGATGAGGTGCAACACTCATTTTAATTTCTGATTCAATCAAATCAAGTAGGTTTCCCTTGTAGAAGTGTGGATGGCTAATGATACCGACATCTCTAACTGGAGTTGGATCACCAAGTGTATAGAAGTAATCTTGATTAAATAATCTGGACTTAGTGGTTGCAAGTCTTGGCAATAGGGTAATCCCATGATTCAAGTTGACCAGTTCAAGAAGTGAAAGTATAGAGCCACTTTTGTAAATGAGATTACCGCTCAGTTTTCTCTTCTTTTTTAGATGACAGATTTGTTTGATTTGGTGAGTGAGGCAATGTCCTTCTTCTAAGAGCCAAAGTCTTGAGGTATCTATATCCTTTATTGTATAATGCTTATTTTTGTTCACTCTTTTTTGTCTAGTATCATAGACTAAGAAATCTTCACTGTACAAACTTTTTTGAATAATATTTTTCTCGACGATAGGTAGAGAGAGGATACCGATATCAATCTCTCTATCCTGAATATCAGAGATAAGATTTTGAGTTTTAGATTCAGTAATAATGAAATTGATTTTTGGATATTTAGTAACTACCTTATCTAAAAATAATGGAAGTAGAAAAGGTGCAATTGTAGGAATCACTCCTATTTTGAGAGTTCCTTTAAATTCATCTTTAAGTTCGTCAATTGACTGGAGAAGATTAATGTATTCATGATTAATCACTTTGAATTGGCTAATGAGATTTAACCCTTCATTCGTAAGTCTAATCGGTTTGGATTTTCTATCAAAGAGTTGTACACCGATTTCATTTTCAAGTTTTTTTATCATTGTACTCAGTGTACTTTGAGTGATAAAGCAATGATCTGCAGCTTCACTAAAGCTGCCTTTCTCCGAAAGGGCAAGTACATATTTTATTTGAGTTACTGATATTGACATAATCAATAGTATTATTAAGAATATCGTTTTTATAAATACTAAGTTAGAGCTATTTTTGTACATTGCTAATGAATCACAAAATTTAAAATAAATATGGATAATACGAACGGAGATATTTCTAAGTGTCCTTTTCATAATGGTGGCGGACAGCAACCAACTGCAGGTGGTGGAACCACTAACAGGGAGTGGTGGCCTAAGTCATTGAAGCTGAATATACTCAAGCAACATACCCAGAGATCGAATCCGATGGATGAAGACTTTGACTATGTAGAGGCATTTAAGAATTTAGATTATGATGGTCTGAAAAGAGATCTCACTGATCTGATGACTGACTCTCAAGATTGGTGGCCGGCAGATTTTGGACATTATGGTCCATTTTTTATCAGGATGGCATGGCATAGTGCCGGGACTTATCGTACTGGAGATGGAAGAGGTGGAGGAGGTACTGGACAGCATAGATTTGCACCACTTAATAGTTGGCCTGACAATGGTAATTTGGATAAAGCACGGAGATTGCTCTGGCCAATTAAGCAAAAATATGGGAATAAAATCTCTTGGGCTGATTTGATGATTTTGACAGGAAATGTAGCTCTTGAGTCCATGGGATTTGAGACATTAGGATTTGCTGGAGGTCGTGCTGATGTCTGGGAACCAGAAGAGGATGTCTACTGGGGGTCAGAGACTGAATGGGAAGCAGGTGATAGAAGATACACAGGAGAGAGAGACTTGGAAAATCCTCTTGCAGCTGTTCAGATGGGACTTATCTATGTTAATCCTGAAGGACCAGAGGGCAACCCTGATCCAATCGCTGCTGCTAAAGATATCCGTGAGACATTTGCCCGTATGGCAATGAACGATGAAGAGACAGTAGCTCTTATAGCAGGTGGACACACCTTTGGTAAGACACATGGTGCTGGAGATGCAAACCTTGTAGGTGCTGAGCCTGAGGGTGCACTAATTGAGCAGCAAGGTCTTGGATGGAAGAGTACTCATGCGACTGGTATGGCTGGAGATACAATTACGAGTGGATTAGAAGTGACATGGACACAAAAGCCAACAGAGTGGACGCAACTCTATTTCAAAAATCTCTTTGAAAATGAATGGGAACTCACTAAGAGTCCAGCTGGAGCTAACCAATGGGTAGCAAAAGGAGAGACATATGTACCTCATGCTCACGATCCATCTAAGCAAGTCAAAGCTGGAATGTTGACCACAGATCTTTCATTGAGATTCGATCCGAAGTATGAAAAAATTTCTAAAGAGTTTTATGAAGATCATGGAAAATTCGAAAAAGCATTTGCACAAGCATGGTTTAAACTGACTCACAGAGATATGGGTCCAAGTACAAGATATCACGGCCCAGAGGTACCAGAAGAAGAATTTCTCTGGCAAGATCCTTTGCCAGCAGGGAATGGAACTCCACTGGATGCAGCAGCTATTTCAGTTATCAAGTCAATGATTGCTAACAGTAGTCTTACGATCTCAGAGTTAGTAACTACAGCATGGGCATCTGCTTCGACATACAGAGGATCTGATCTGCGTGGTGGCGCTAATGGAGCTAGAATCAGATTAGCACCACAAAAGTTTTGGGAGGTTAATCAACCACAACAACTAGCAAGAGTAATTGCTGCTTATGAAAAGATACAAAGTGATGCGATTCAAGAGATATCGATTGCTGACTTAATTGTCTTAGGAGGATGTGTAGGAATTGAGAAGGCTGCATCTGCAGCTGGACAAATAGTAGAAGTAGATTTCACTCCAGGTAGAGTAGATGCAAGTCAAGAGCAAACAGATATAGATTCTTTTGCCGTATTAGAGCCAATTGCTGATGGATTTAGAAATTATCTTAAGGGTAAGTTTTCTGTGAGTACAGAAGACCTCCTAATTGATAGAGCACACCTTTTGACACTTAGTGTTCCAGAGATGACTGTACTGATGGGTGGCCTTAAAGTCCTTGGTGTACAATCAGGAAAGCACGGAGCTCTCACAACTCAGCCTGGGCAATTGACTAATGATTACTTTGTCAATCTACTGAGTATGGATACAATGTGGAAGGCAACTGATGAGTCCCAAGAGATATTTGAAGGAATCAATCGGAAGACAGGAGATGTAATCTGGACTGCTACGAGAGCTGATCTCGTCTTTGGGTCTAACTCAGTATTGAGGGCAAATGCTGAAGTATATGCCTCATCAGATGGAGAGGCAAAGTTTATAAAGGACTTTGTCAAAGTTTGGTGCAGGGTGATGAATCTCGATCGGTTTGACCTGAAGTAAAATGATTAAAGAACTTAAAATTAAATGGGAGATAACACACAGTGTTATCTCCCATTTTTATTTAAAGTGCTTTTAGTAAACCTAAATATACTCGAACATTGGTCTTATCTAACCTGCACATACTAGAGCCTCATCCGCTTTTGGACCATTGAATTTTTCAGTTGTCGAATTCTGAAAGCCTCTTAGATTTAACAATTGGGGATTTAATTTTTCTTGAAGATAGGTTTTCTTTAATGATTGCAACTGTTTAGCCATAGCTTGTTATAATTTCCTCGTTGGTAAAATTTCAATTAAAAAAGGCCGACACCTCAGTGTCGGCCCATTAAAAACCGTTCTAAATGATAAGTTTTTATATTTTAATAAATCTCAGATACCTTCCATCTGAAGCTCTTAGAATGAAGGTTCCATTTTTAAAATTCTGAATATTTAATTGTGGACTTGAAGTTGAATCAACAATAATTTTTCCAGCCATATTAAATACTTGGTAAGTACTCTCTCCTAATCCATTGATTGTTATTGATTCTGTTGCTGGATTTGGATAAACCTGTATAACGGTCGTCAGATCAGTCTCCAGATTTGTTTCGCGTATCAAGTTTCTATTATTTGGATTAACTACTTCGATTGTAAAAGTAACTTCATCTTTGATAGATCCCTGAGCATTTTGTTCATGATAGAGCTTAGCATTGATTGTATAAGTCCCTACAATTCCTGGCCATAATCGTCTAGAATCGTAAGTTAATTTATTATCAATGCTATTGACAACAAGGCCATTAGGCTTTGTAATCTTGAATTGAACACTTTCGTGAACTCCGATAGCATGAGCTCTGATTCGTACTGATGTTGATTGGAATAATTCTGTATTCAAGACTTGACCATCTACTAATAAGATAGCATCTGATCCATCTTCTGGAATTATCTCTAGGTCTGTAATCATTCCAGAGCAATCATCCGCTTCTCTACATTCATTGATTACAATGTTATCAAGGTAGATAAAGTCATTAATGCCACTTGCATCACATCTGAATCTCAATTTTGTAGTTTCTGTAAAATTATCGATGATTACTCTACTCTCAGAGTATGCTCTCCCATTCATAAAGTCTTCACCTCTAATCCATTGCCCAGCAATATTCCAAGTAGTCCCATCGGTTGTATATTCCAAGTAGAAGTCTTCTCCGAGTTCCATACTTCTCGCAAAGTAGTCAAATGACACTTCTAGAGATTCACTTCCTGTCAAATCCAAGTTGACTGTAGTCGTTCTAGATGTGTTAGAGTCGTCTCTTAACCGAATACAAGGATTGTTGTTTCCTATAGGCCATGTACTTAAGCTGCAGTCTGCTCCATTATCAAGCCAAAATCCAAATCCTGATGCAACTGACTCCGTGTGTACATTACTGCATTGTTGTTCGCAGTCATCATAGCACGGAGGTACAGAACTCATGTCTGTAGTGCAATAATCTGAAATAGCTCCCGACCCAATGAGGTGTACTTCCATTACTGAAACATCTGGACTATCAAGGTAAACTGTTGTGTAGCCAGCATTTCCTACTGAAGGGATATCAAAGATTCCAAGAATATTATCATTAGAATCAATTAACTTAATGTAACCACCTACCTTCTCAATATCAACAACATCTATTGATGAAATATATTGGTCGACATCGAAGTCAAATATTAAGGTTCCGCCATTTTCGTCGTCATTGATATTAATGCTATCACCATCTTGAGATAAAATCAATACATTACCAAAGTCCATTGGGCTCAAATCAAAGTTTCCTGTCGTAGGATCATTAGTATCAAAAATCATAGCCATGTTCTCTGTAGTCGCAGAATTTTGTCCAAAGATATTAACACCAATAATCTGATCAGATACGATAGTACCTGTTGAAATAAGGTTTTGATTTAATTCAATAGTCCCGGTTGGAATTCGATCAAACCACCTAGATGAGCAGTCTTCATCTGAATCAAATGTAGTCTCAATCGTTGCAGTACATGTTAAGCCATTATCAGTTGTAAATGTCACCGTTTGCGAACCAAAGGCTTTGCACTCAGAGAAGTTATCTACATGGTAATCTGTTCTGACTGTAGTCGGGTTTCCGCACTCGTCAGTCGCTTGATAATCAGCTAACCAAATAGCTATAGCTACGTACATATGACCATCGCCTGTATATGGGAATGAAACATCAGCTGGACAAGTCAAGGTAGAAAGATCAAAGCCAATATTAATCCATTCGCAGATTGCTGTGTCAAATTCAAAGATATCCCAACAGTTAGTCATTTGAGGTAATTCTGGTTGAGATCCAACATTGACCCACTCACAGAGTGAAGTATCAAATTGGTAATCATCCCAGCAGTCTACAATTGCAGGTACACCTGGTTGAGATCCAACATTGACCCACTCACAGAGAGTAGTATCAAACTGGTAATCATCCCAACAGTCTACTACTGCAGGTTCGACTGGTTGAGTTCCTACATTTACATAAGTACAAGTGGCATCATC
>Ga0114957_1002673_pt1 | contig 16704 bp, 14 predicted proteins | sample BantaG_FD_87175 | JGI IMG/M metagenome (GOLD analysis project Ga0114957, IMG submission 87175) | Marine algal microbial communities from Bantry Bay, Ireland - BantryBay_4 metaG | ecosystem: Host-associated > Algae > Red algae > Unclassified | place: Bantry Bay, Ireland | collected 2014-11-21 | reverse complement strand
GTTCAAAATGGATCAAGGCAAAAAACGTAGGCGAACCCATAGGTTCGGCGAGGCTTTTTAACGAAGAAACATGAAGAACAAAATAAATAATTACCGTCATTCTAAACTAGAATTGGTATTATAGATTATAAAAAGATAAAGAATTTACAAAAATGACCTAAAATTTAAGACTTAGCCCCAGTGTAAAATTAACACCTAGGTCATCCGCAAAATATCTTTGTCTATTTAGATAATCTCGATAAGTAGTGTTCAGAAGATTATCTACCGAAGCAACAATTCGTAATCTATTACTAGATAACTGCAGGTCACCAGAAAATGTCATTCCTACTAGATTATATGCTTCGGGAGCCGCTACAAAATCTTGAGAAATAAGTATTCTATTCTGTCTGAAAACATATTTGTTATTTATTTCTAGTTCTAGATTTTCTAGTTTTTTATTCCCAATTTTTACATGCTTAAGAAAGTTATAAACTAATTTAGATTTAACATTATTCGAAGGGATGTTAATTAGAGGTAGATTGTTTGCTAAGTCATCAGCATGGATGTAATTATATGCAAGACTGATAGATAGCGGTTCTACTACATAATAAGTGCCTAGTATATCTAAGCCAAATATTCTTGCATCAGTTTGTTGGTATTTGAAAACGGGAAAAGCTCCTCTTATCGTAAGTCTGATTTCATCCTGAGGCTCTAAGTAGATATAATCTTTTATATGTTGGTAATAGACTTGAGCCTCCAAGGAATGCTTATTATTTATGTTTGTGATTACACTGAGTAAAGTTTTCAGAGATTTTTCTACTTGTAAGCTGTTGTCTCCTTCTTCTATGCCACTTACCCCTTGGTGTAACCCTTGGCTATAGAGTTCGTTAATACCTGGACTACGACTTGTATATCCCAGGTTGTAGATTAGTTTAGTTTTCTCGCTGAGAAAGTAAGACACACCTAGTGAGCTACTTATATTATGGAAGGTATTATCATACCGTATAATCTCTCTAGGAATAGCGTTACTGATCGATACAACATTTTGAACTATATTATCGTACCTCATGCCGAGATCGAGGATGGTGTTTTCTAATTCTTTAGTCCATACTATAAAAGCTCCAGAATTAAAAGATCTATAATCTGGAATAAGCGGTAAAATACCAGTTTCAGGATCGTTTGTGTTATCTACAAGGTTAAACTGATAACCTGTTCTTATGCTCCAGTGATCATCGAATTCCTTACTGATTTTAGCTTCTGCAAAGTGACTATACTGCTTTAGACTTAAGGAGGGAATTTCTGAACGATCACCTCTTCTTACATCGAACTCTTTTCTATTATTCAGCTGACTTGCTAGCGTAAATTCTAACCATGTGTTGTCATCAAAAAAATATTTATTATTGAGCTTTAGTAAGTGATGATTAACCTTTTGTTTGGGAGCATCTATAGAAAAACTTCTTTTATCTGAGGTGAAAAAAGGTTCATCTTGAAGTAATGCTGATGCTAGATCTGTAAGATTTGCTATTTGAGAACCCTTGAGTAATCCTAAGCTTGTATTGAATGTACTTACATACAACTCTGATTTCCATTTTTCGCTAATAGACTTTTCTAACTGTAAGTTGAAATTAGTTTCCTGAGAACCTGTATTACTCAGAAAGTATCTAGATGTTTTTCTATCTCCAGCTTTTTTAAATGTTCCGCTAATCTTCCACGCAAGCTTTGGGCTGTATTTTTGTATCTGTAAGTTCGCACCATTGTTTATACCATTCGATTCTAAGAAGTAATTTAGTTTGCCATGTAGATGTGGTTCTTTTTCTATCCGTTCTGATTCTACGAGTATAATAGATCCCAGGTTAGAGCCCATAAATTCATTTGCAGCGGCACCCTTTATTACGGTAAGTTTTCCGGCACTAAGCGGGTCTATTTCAGGACTATGATCGTTACCCCATTGTTGACCACTTTGTGCAACTCCATTGTTGACTATAGTTAGTCTATTGCCATACAATCCTTGTACTATCGGTTTCGCAATACCTCTACCATTTTTGATGCTGTTAACGCCAGCTACAGATTCTAATAATACAGCTAGGCCTTCCTGAGCTCTATCCGATATAATCCTATCCGTAATTACATCTTCTTTCTGCGCTTGTGAATGATTTACACCTGAGGAAATTTCTATATCATGTAACAGGTGATCCGAGTGATCTAGATAGAGGGTAAGGAAGGTGTCATGTTCTAATTCTAGGAATACACGCTGTGACGTACATCCGATATGGCTGATGACAAGATGATATGATCCTGGACACATAGCTTGAATGGAGAAGTTGCCTTCTTCATCCGATACGGAGCCTGTGGCCTTTTCACTTACTAAGACATTTACATGCTCTAAAGGAGCTAATGTTCCAGAATCATATACTTCACCTAAAATTAATAAATCACAGTTTTGGCCATTCATTTGAAGACCAAATAAAAAAACTAAAAATATTGATACAATTTTACTCAACAGTGATGTCAAATGACACTTCTATATCAGACTCGCCACCTGCGTTAGTTATATTCCCATCAGAGACTCCACTTGCAGACTTGTTTGGCTGATGTCTTAGGATAATAGTAAGCGATCCTGACCCTGCATCTCCAGTTGTAAGAGAAGAACTTAGGCCTATAGGATTTCCGTCATCATCGGTATCACTGTAATCCACGGTTAGACCGTCTACAGTACTTTGGAAGAAGAATTGGTGCTCGTCATCTTCTTCAGCAACTTCTTCAGAAATATTTTCTGCTGGATCCTGCGTCTCATCTAAGAGAACAATATTTCCAGCATAGCTTGTTCCTTGTTTAAGCGTCCCTGTTGATACAACAGGTGCATCTCCTCCATCACCATCTAAATCTTTAAATGAAAAGCTCACAATCTCACCAGTCGTGGATGTTAGCGTATAATTAAGCGTAGTTATAAGTTCTACAGGATCCACAATTGTAGGATCATCCTTGTCACAGGCTACTAAGCCGAGGAATAGGAAAAGTACAAGTAGAGTTTTAGACATAATTTTCATGAAGCTTATTATTTTTGTTATAAGTTGTTCTTGCAACATTGTTGCATCTTTGACAAATATATGTTTTTATTGCAACACTGTTGCACTTGGATTGATTTTTATTTTATTTATATTTTGGGCACCTCCTACGGACCATGCTTTTCGTTCCTACAACTGCACCTTCTCAGCACGTATCATATAGTCCGTCTTTGTCTTCCTACGTCAGCCTGCATTCCTCCTTATGCTACTGAGCTGCTAAGGATTGTTATACCACTACTATCATTGGCGCGAGGGTGACATGAGCAGCATGGAAAAGAGATAACAGTTAAGAATGGTAATGAGTGTGTACTACTAAGGGTAATGGAGAGTGGCTGGTTTACTAATGGCTAATTGTTATGTACTCGTGTCGCATAGAGCGTATCAGAACAAAATTAAAGATACAATATCCGATCTATCCTATAAAACCAAAGGAAAATGCTAAATGCGATCTTACACCATTTCTATTTTTAGATGATGGAAAAGGATTTAGAATTGTTCAAAATGGATCAAGGCAAGAACGAATGAGTTCGACGTAGTCGAATAAAGTACGAAAGTGCTTTAAATGAGAACCCTGCCTCCTTGCATAGGGCAGGCACAGCGCTAAGCGGGCGGGCTAGCAAAGAACCTATAGGTTCGGCGAGGCTTTTTAACGAAGGAACATGAAGAACAAAATAAATAATTTCCGTCATTCTAAACCAGAATTGGTATTAAGGTATGTTCTGCTGCGATATGGGTGATGACCTTATTTTTTGTATCCACAGACATCGTACTTGAATAGAACAGCATCCTAGGCTTACTAGACTTCTTAGTTATTCGAGCATCGGGATCTGTCTTTTATAGATGTGCCGCATTCGACAGAAAATAGTATATAAAAAGATAAAGGCACGCATCTATTTGATGCGCACCTTTAAAATAGGAAGTTATATTTTTTATTTTGATTCCAGTTTCTCTATTCTTTCAACTAGCTTTTTATTTTCTTCCACTAGTTCTTGTATAGAGTTCACAAGTACAGGAATTAATTGTGTATAGCTCATTGTATAACTATCCATTGCCTCATTTGTCAAAACCCTTCCGCCTCCTTCGTATTTGGCTCTATCTTTTTCTTCAATAAGCGGATGAGTGACAACGGTAGGAATAATTCTTTCTACATCCTGCGCTATAAACCCTAGCATAGGTACTAATCTTTCTCTTCCAAAAATTAAAGAAGCACAGACAAATTCAAATTTCATTATGGATAATAAGAAGTTTGAATTATTGGGTTTTGACGCTTGCCTTATGGGCAATATAGAGACTGTTTCTTCACTCAATCAGTTTGCCAACTGGTATATAGGTTCAGAAGAACAAGAACCTGGTCATGGCTGGAATTATACTCCTATTGTTCAGGCACTTAATGGAGCTGACGAGCGTGTAGCGGGGAAACCGGGCTTAAGGTTTTCGTAACTACTCAGGTGAATTCATTAAACGCTCACATTAGAAAATGCTATTTTTCCAGTGAACACTTTATATAGATTAATATATATCGTACCTACGGCACAAGGTAATTTATTCTATTTTTATTCTACCCAGATTACATCCCTAGCGGGATTTTTAATTATTCAAGGTATTAAATTTCTTGTCCTGTAGGGACATCATATCGGTAGATATTTTTATTAAATATATAAGCCGTGCCGTAGGTACGGTATATAAAATCAGAATATGCTTTCTCTATTCACATCACCACCAAAACATATAATACCTGAGTAATACCATTTCTATTTTTAGATGACGGAAAAGGATTTAGAATTGTTCAAAATGGATCAAGGCAAAAAACGTAGGCGAACCTATAGGTTCGGCGAGGCTTTTTAACGAAGGAACATGAAGAACAAAATAAATAATTACCGTCCTTCTAAACTAGAATTGGTATAATTACAGATTTTCTAAGATCAGACTGTCTTCTAGTTCTAGTAGCAGTATGTTGGATTCTTTGTACTTGGCTGCAACACATAGAGCAGAGAGAGATAGTTTTTGTTTACTTGATAGGGATTATTATATCGAACTTACTTCCTTTATCTTTGCTGCTAGTAAGAGCGATTTTACCACCTATTTTCTCGACAAGTATTTTGGTAATACTAAGACCTAGTCCTGTTCCCTTGTACTGAGTGGAATTATGTAATTTTTTAAAGGAGGTGAAAATCAATTCTTGGAATTTTTCTTCTATCCCTATTCCATTGTCACTTACTGAAATAATGTGGGTAGATCCATTACTACGATAATCTATTGTTACAGTAGGAACTTCTGACGTGTTAAATTTTATTCCATTTTCCACAAGGTTCTTGATTACAGAAGATAGAATAGTGTTATTGCTTTTTATCCGTGGTAGTGCAGTCGTTTTTATTTGGCCGTTTCTTTCTTGGAGAAAATGATCTATAGTTATTCTAATTTCATCTACTAGAGCAGTCAAATCCACTGTCTCATAATCTATGTTACTAATACTAGATGATTCGTGGTAGGAGCCAATGTTTTCTACTAAGTTGTAGATGTGATCAGTGCTAGATTGAACATAACTGAAGTATGGAAGAAGTTCTTGTAGGTTTTTCTTATCTAGCTTATTATGTATGAGGTCTGTAAAACTTCTGATGGTTCTGATGGGTTCTTTTAGATCATGAGATGCTACATAGTTTAGGATTTTAAGTTCCTGATTAGCTCGTTGTAGATTTTCTGTCTTTTCAGTTACCAGCGTCTCTAATTTAGCATTGAGATTTTTTCTGTTTTTGTATAACTGCCATAGCGTATAAGAAATACCTAAGAAAAATAAAATCAGAGCGGTAGAGGAATAGACCATATATCGCTGATTTTTAATTCTTAGTTCATTGATCTTTTGCTCATTCTTAAGAGCATTTATTTCCTCATTCTTTTTGAGTGTCTCGAATTTGATGTTGGCGAAAGAAGCAAACTTAAGTCGTGAGGTAGTAAATTCTTCATTCAGAGATCTTATGTAATCATCTTTTACTCTAGAGGCAGCTCGATATTGACCTAGATTCTCGAGGCACTTAGCTCTGAGTTGTATTACTTCATCATTTCCATAATATTCCTCTTTGATGATACTACGATTCAAGTAACTAAGTGCAGCCGTATATTTTTTATTTAGAATAGCTAGTTTAGCTTTAAGTACATATATAGAAGATAAATAATATTCTTGAGCATGTTGTTCTGCCAAGCTTATAAAATATTGAGCCTGCTCTGTGATACCTCTCTCAATGTTTATTTCAGCAATACATGAGTATGCTGCAAATTTCGTGTCTTTAAATTTGCCGTAATTAAGCGTGTCTATTTTAAGAATCTCATCTAGTGTCAGTTGTATGTAGGCATCTGTAGAATCTTCTAAATTAGCCTCGTAAAATTGATATGCGAGTGCAGAGTAATCGAATATGAGACTGTATTCTTTCTCTGGGCTTGTGAGCTGCTCGGAATAGCCTATAGAATATTTGAGATATTTTATGGCATTTTCATGATCTGACAGAGTAGAATATATTTCACTTATGTTAGCCAGTATATAAGCCTCTGTTCCATTATTCATTTCTTTGGCAATTTGCATTGCTTGGAAAAAGTAATCCAAAGCTCCCTCATAATCTTTGATTTTTAAATGAAGACCTCCTAATGAATTAAGAGCAATATTTTTAGTTTTGAGATCCACGCTAGCGGAGAGAGCATGCTGCAATATAGTAAGTGAACTGGATATAGAATCTAGCTCTCTGTACTTGGAACCTAGTTTTTCTCCGTATATAGTTATCAGCGTATCATTTTGACTTTCCTTACCTATATTATACAACTTAGAATATAACAATATTTTTTCGGCAAGCGTCCATTCTTTAGAATAGGAATATACTTTTTTCAGTATCTTGACAGAGTTAATATCTGCTGAAGGTTCTATATCTCGCCATCCAGTTGTATCTATACTGATCTCCGCCTGAGCAGTTCCTGATCTATTAATAGATAACAACAGGAACAAAATTGTCAAGCAAGCAGAATAATATGATAGTATAGGATTCAAGCTATTGTAAAGAATTTTAAAAATTTATGGCACGGTAACTAATGTCTTATTATCAAAGGGATATTATTCCTTAGCGCAATATATAATCAATTAAGCACAGCAAATATCGTTATTTTGATTGGAATCAGCTTCCTAGGAAATATTTAAACTCAAGTATAGGTACTCTATAAGATATTACTTTATCTATTGCAAGAATAAAAAATAGAACAAAGTATCTGGAAAATAGGTACTTATCAAATCTAGGGAATAGGGATAATAAGAATTTGAATAATACAGATTAACATTGTTTTAAGGGTTTAACTTATAACAGAAATGATCAGGATTTTCTTTAATTGTAAGCGTACTAATTAAGCTTCACAATAATCAACGCAGAGATATTAAGAAACCGAATGAGCCATTGGTATTTTGCTATTTTTTTATAAAGGACAAAGTAGAAGTGCTTAGCTGGAATGAACTATTGTAGTGCCTAGAATTTTCTTACTTCACAGCAGATCATACAGGGAAATATATTTGTTGCAGATAACTAGAAATTTTGCGTAAAGGATTGCAGTGGTACATGGGCTCCTCATAATATTATAGACCAAGGCGCATCGACGGCTGACGTAGAAAGACTAGATGCAACTATGGTATATATAATATGAGGAGTTCTTGTAGGAACGGAAAGCCTGGTCCTGACGAAGGATGGATACGCCCACATCAAACTAATAGATAAGCAATCACGGACTGGAATAATAAGCGTAACCAATAAAAATAAATCCTGTCCGAGTAGCAAAAGAAGTAAAATCACATGTAGCGTGTATAATAAGGCTGAATGTCGAAATATATCGCATTAAAGGGATCATTATGGCATGTAAAAACACAATAAATGTATATAGTTTGATATTTATTACCGAAATGGGGTGAAAATATGGCGATAGAGTAAAGGAATTATAAAGAAATATTATCTTTGTGGCGCTAATTTTTGATTTTAGTAATCACCTTTTGGTAAAAATAAATAATATAATGGCAGAATATTTAACGAAAGAAAAGAAAGAAGAAATTTTCACACAATATGGGGGAAAAGCCGCTAACACAGGCTCTGTAGAAGGGCAAATAGCGTTAGCAACTTTCCGTATAGCTGGCTTATCTGAGCACTTAAAGGCTAACAAAAAAGATCACTCTTGCAGACGGTCACTCTTAACGCTAGTAGGTAAGAGAAAGAGGTTGTTGCAATATCTGATGAAAAAAGATATCACTAGATACAGAGAAATTATCTCTAATCTAAACTTAAGAAAGTAAAATATATAATGGTAAGTCCGTAACGAGCGGACTTACTTTTTTTTTAATATGTACCTATGGGAGAATTCTTCTAGTGCTTATCCCTCTCTCAATTGTACCCTAGGTCCATAATCATCCACATATAATAAAACATAAAAATCTATGGGAAAAATTCCTATTTCAACCTCATTTAATCTACCTAACGGACAAGAAGTAATTATAGAAACGGGCAAGCTTGCTACACAGGCTCATGGTTCTTGCGTTGTGAAGATAGGTAAGACTATGATATTCGCTTCAGTTGTATCAGCTTTTGAACCGAGAGAAGGGCAGAGTTTTTTCCCATTGTCAGTAGATTACCAAGAAAAATTTGCATCAGCAGGTAGAATACCTGGTAACTTCTTCAGAAGAGAGACAAGACTTTCGGATTATGAAATCCTGATATCTAGATTAGTAGATAGAGCGATAAGACCTCTTTTTCCAGATGGTTATATGAACGATACGCAAGTGATCATAAACCTTATATCTGCTGATCAAGAAACGCTTCCTGATGCATATGTAGCTCTTGCAGCTTCTACAGCGCTAAGTGTTTCTAATATCCCATGGGATGGTCCTATATCAGAGGTGAGAGTAGCTAAGATAGATGGAGCGTATGTTGTAAATCCGACGAGAACAGAGCTGGAAAAAGCTACCATAGATATCATCGTGGCGGCAACTCTAGAAAACGTGATGATGGTAGAAGGAGAAGGAGATGAGTGTCAAGAAACGGAACTTATAGAAGCTATAAAGGTAGGTCATGATCATATAAAGGTGCAGTGTCAGGCTCAGATGGATCTAGCGCAGCAGGTAGGGGAGAAAGCTACCGTAAAAAGAGAAATAGAGGCGGATGAAATAGATACAGAACTGAAAGACCTGATCAAGTCTTTAGCTAAGGACAAGATAGTTACTATGGCTAAGTCTGCGCTGAATAAAGACCAACGAAAGAATGAACTGAAAGCGATCAAAACAGAACTGAAGGAAACAATCCTAGAACAGAAAGGAGAAGAGTTCGTAGAAGAAAGGGGTAGCAATATATCACCCTACTTCGAGAAGTTAAAGAAAGAAACTATAAGAAGGGTAATGCTAGATGATCTAGTAAGACTAGATGGAAGAAAGATGGATGAGGTGCGAGACATATGGACAGAAGTAGATTATCTACCTTCTACACATGGATCAGCGATTTTTACGAGGGGAGAAACTCAGGCGCTTACATCGCTGACACTAGGAACTAAAATGGATCAGCAGAGAATAGATAATGCACTATTGCAGCGTCAGGAATCGTTTATCCTACATTATAACTTCCCTGCATTTTCTGTAGGAGAGACTAAGCCGATGAGAGGACCTGGAAGGAGAGAGGTAGGTCACGCCAATCTTGCTGCTAGAGGACTGAAGAAGGTGCTTCCAGACGATAACCCATACACGATAAGAATTGTATCTGACATATTAGAATCTAACGGTTCTTCTTCTATGGCAACGGTATGTGCTGGTTCGCTAGCACTGATGGATGGAGGTGTAAAACTGAAATCACCTGTATCTGGTATAGCGATGGGACTTGTATCTGATGGAGATAAGACAGTTGTCTTATCTGATATACTAGGAGATGAGGATGCGCTGGGAGATATGGATTTTAAAATCACAGGAACAGAGAATGGTATCACAGCATGTCAGATGGATATCAAGATAGATGGTCTACCATACAAGACAATGGAAGATGCGCTGAATCAGGCTAAAACAGGAAGAATACATATACTAGGAGAAATGAATAAAACCCTAGCTGCTGCTAATGAGGATCTGAAGCCACATACGCCGAGAATGGAGAAAATCCTTATCGATAAGAGTTTCATAGGTGCTGTTATCGGACCTGGTGGAAAAGTTATTCAGGAATTACAGGAAAGAACAGGAACACATATCACAATAGAGGAAGTAGATAATTTCGGAGAGGTATATATCTCTAGTGCTGATAAAGAATCTCTAGAAGCCGCAATGGATGCGATCAAGAAGATCACCTTTATCCCTTCTGTAGGCGATGTATTCGAAGCTAAGGTTTCTAAGATTATGCCTTATGGGGTATTTGTAGATTTCCATGGTAAGAGTGGATTACTGCATGTATCTGAGGTATCGCATTCTAGAATAGAGGATGTTTCTACCGTATTCAGCTTAGGTGATAATGTAAAAATAAAGCTTATAGGAATAGATGAGAGAACAGGTAAGTTCAAGTTATCTAGAAGAGCGCTTATGCCTAGAGATGGCGATGGTGGTAAAGCATAGGTTCAAAACCTAATCATTGTCTAACTATAGAAATAAAAAGAGATTCTGACCACTGGTTAGGATCTCTTTCTTATTTTAAAGATAGGTAATACCAATTCTAGTTTAGAATGACGGTAATTATTTATTTTGTTCTTCATGTTCCTTCGTTAAAAAGCCTCGCCGATTCTATGTGTTCGCCTACGTTTTTTGCCTTGATCCATTTTGAACAATTCTAAATCCTTTTCCGTCATCTAAAAATAGAAATGGTATAAGACAGAAAAAAGTGTCACAAGATTGAAACTTATTTGTATGATTAGTTGTAATTTATGTAGGATAAAGCAATAGTCTTTTTTTTGCTTATTGTCAAGTCCTTGTTCTGAGTATAATCTCGACACAAAAAATTTCTTCGTAATGCGACAGTTAAAAATAACTAATAAGATCACATCTAGGGAAAGCTTAGCGTTGGATAAATATCTTAATGATATCTCCAAGATAACTTTGCTGCGTCCAGAGGAGGAGGCTGATCTAGCAAGAAGAATAAGAGACGGAGATGAAGATGCACTAGAACGCATGACGGAGGCAAATCTTAGGTTTGTGGTATCTGTTGCAAAGCAGTACCAGAATCAGGGATTATCTCTGAGTGATCTGATCAATGAAGGGAATGTAGGTCTGATGAAAGCCGCTAAGCGTTTTGACGAGACAAAGGGGTTTAAGTTTATATCCTATGCCGTATGGTGGATCAGACAATCTATCCTACAAGCTATAGTAGAATATTCTCGTATGGTTAGACTTCCGCTCAATAAAGTTAGTTCATATAATAAGATCAACGAGGCATTTGTATCTTTCGTACAAAAGTTCGAAAGAGAACCGTCTCACGAGGAGTTATCAGATCTACTCGATATAAAAGTTTCTGAAATCACTAATATGCTATCAGGTGGCGGCAGGCATCTATCTATGGATGCGCCGGTAGGTGGAACGGAGGGGGAGAGTACTATGCTGGATCTATTCAATCTAGAGGATCAGGAAAGCCCAGATCTGAAACTTATGGATCAGTCTCTAAAAGATGAGGTTAAGAGTGGATTATCCCGTCTTTCTCCCAGAGAAGTAGAGGTACTTTCTTCATATTATGGTCTAAATAGTCACAAATCGCTGACTCTAGAAGAAATAGGTGAACTGTATGGGCTGACAAGAGAGAGAGTGCGCCAGATCAAGGAGCGTGCAATAAGAAGACTTAGGAAATCTGTAAATAGTAATGCACTCAAGTCGTATCTAGGTAAATAATCGTAATCATTAGTCATCACAAATAGTAAGTATAGGAGCGTATGTTGAGGTTTTTAATATTTGGGATCGTTGCGTTTGCGGGATTTTCCTTTATCATATCACAGGTTGTAGGATTCAGAATGGCAGTCAATAGAGTGTCTCGTAGAGTGAGGAAAGATTTTGACCTACTACGAGAAGAGCTTAAGAATTATAATGCAGAATTGGTCCCTCTAGATAGAGCAGAAATAGAACTGTTCGCTCTGATGATAGAAAACCAAGTGTCTAAAAGCCTTATCAGTAAGATAACAAAGGGCCATTTTTCCTCTATATATAGCGAGCCATTAATTTCTTTTGTACATAAGGATTATCCGAGCACGAGTGAGGAGCTTATCATTGTAAACACCACAGAACAAGAATATCTTTATTATGTCAATCCTCAAGGAACGACTATTTTGATAGATGACAGGGAGTATGCTATGGTGGACAATTCTGGTGTATTGAGAACGATTTCTGACAAAAGAGAGTTAGGAAGGATAGAAGTATCAGGAAGAAGTATGGAAGATGTGTATGTCAATGGTACTAAAGTTGCGCGATTAGCAGACCCATCGTCTGCCGAATTGGTAAACATTAGAGCCTTTGACTTACTGAAAACCTATGAAGATACAGACGAGAAAGCTATGCTAGCCTTATCATTCTTATATCTGGTACAAAAAACAGTTGATTAATTCCCATCATAAGATAATCGGTAGATCGTATTTTTTTGCTATCATACATATTATCTATAATTTACGTATACATATAATTTACATTATGAAACAATTATTTTTATTAATGCTATGTTCAGTTATGTCCTTAGGGATGATAAATGGACAAGCTGCTATAGATGGTAAAGTAATGGATAAGGAGATGGATGATGCGATAGATCAGCTCACTGATTTATTAAAGGATTTTTCTTTTGACAGTTTCTTCGACCAAGAAATAACATCTAAGTTCGAGGAAATTAAGCCTAAGGATAAAGATATGAAGGAGGCTAAAGATATGATGATAGAGGGGCTGGGTTTAATAAAATCTTTCGATTTTTCAGTCTTAGAGGATGTATTTAGGGAGGTAGAGAAAAGTATGGATAAGATAGAATTTAAGGATAATTCTAGAGATCCTTCTAGTATTACTGAAGGAAAAAAGAAAAAGCCTGCCAAAAAGATATAGAAATAATATATATTTAAGCCTGAGTATCAAGAAAGTTAAATATTTAGCATCAGTTAGTATTATGAATGTATTCGATAAGGCAAGGATTATAATTTATAGATTTCACGAAAAAGGCTTAGAAGTCATGCTTGTAAATCCGGAGTTAGATGCTGATCCAAAAGTATGGAAACTACCAGCTGGAACAACAAGGGAAAGACTGATGTCAAACCCTGAATCTATGATAGAATTAGATCCTGTACATGGTGCAAACGGTGAGTCGATACAGACCTTTGCTATAGAGGCGGACTGGCAAGAAGTTCCTTCTGTCAGAGGTATCATAAAGCACGATGTAAAAAGAGTAAAATCTAAAATTAAGGAGGTATTACCAGGCGTAGAGAAGGGTACTTATTTTGCTGTAAAAGAGGCATTCAAGAAAGTATTGCCAGATGAGTACAATGCGCTCAAGGAACTGAAGGATATTCTGCTAGATAGAAATCTGGTAACTAATATCTGATATTAATACAATAGATATAAAAAATAACAAGTCTTTCTGATATTTTCAGGAAGGCTTTTTTTAATTTTACAACTATGGCAGGACTTAAAGAAACAAATTTCCAGCTGCATCCAGAGCAGGAGTTTTATAAAGGTAAGGTAAGAGATGTATATTACCTGGGAGAGAAAATCATTGTAGTAGCTACGGATAGGATATCTGCTTTTGATCATATACTGCCTAAGCCCATTCCGTATAAGGGGCAAATGCTAAATGAGATAGCTACGCACTTTCTAGAAGCGAGTAAAGATATAGTTCCTAATTGGCTAGAAGCCACACCAGACCCTAATGTATCTGTGGGTAAGCGAGCTGAACCTATCATGATAGAGATGGTTGTGAGAGGTTATCTAGCAGGTCATTCCTGGAGAGAGTACAAGGCAGGTAAGCGGGTATTGTGCGGAGTCGTATTACCCGAGGGAATGAAAGAGGCAGACAAGTTTCCCACACCAATTATAACACCAGCGACGAAGGCAGAAGAAGGACATGATGAGGATATATCCGCGCAAGAAATTCTGTCTAAGGGTATTGTAAAAGCGGAGGTATGGGATACTTTGTGTCGATATAGTTTTGATCTGTTCGAGCTAGGCACGAAGATGGCGGCGGAGCGCGGACTCATACTGGTAGATACGAAGTATGAGTTTGGTATCGTAGATGGAAAAATCATATTGATCGATGAGATCCATACACCTGATAGTAGTCGGTACTACATAAAGGAAGGCTATGAACATCGTCAAGTGTTAGGAGAAAAGCAGAAGCAACTATCTAAGGAGTTTGTCAGAGAATGGCTCATGGAAAATGGATTCCAGGGACTGGAAGGTCAGATCATGCCCGTTATGCCTGATACATTTGTCACTGAGGTAACAGACCGTTATATGAATCTATATCATCTGCTTTTAGGAAAGACATTTGAGAAAGCAGAGAGTGATATTATCGATGTAAGAATACTAAGAAATATAAATGATTACTTAAGTCAATCATAAGCTTGTCAAATGCTGTAGGCTAGTGATTTCATTAATAACTTTTCTTCCATATGGGGGATTACTAGAGTATATGATGGGTATATCTTTGGTTTATATTAAACGCAAGTAAGCCCCATATTATGAACATGATCAAGTATCCTTTTACAGCCCGTTCCGGAAGTCCAAAATCACCTTCTTTTTCTATTTCCAGAAAGTATGTATTCTATTTGTTATTACTAACTAGGGCAGTTGGTGAACTATTTATAACTGATTTATACCGATTGAACTTGAAGAAGCCGTATAGAATTTTATACTAATTCTGTTTTATATGACGGAAAAGAATTTAGAATTGTTCAAAATGGATCAAGGCAAGAACGAATGAGTTCGACGTAGTCGAATAAAGTACGAAAGTGCTTTAAATGAGATAACCCTGCCTCCTTGCATACGGCAGGCACAGCACGAAGCGGGCGGGCTAGCAATGAACCCATAGGTTCGGCGAGGCTTTTTAACGAAGGAATATGAAGAACAATATAAATAACTACCGTCATTCTAAACCAGAATTGGTATTAAAAATAATCTGTTAAAGTCGAGGCGAAAAACGGAAGCTTAGCCATAGTTGCGCTGAGGATTTTCAACGAAGAGATTATGTGGATCGTCTATTTACCCCAAGCATCGGCACAGAGAACTGAAATCAGTAAAGTTTTCGGTAGAAAATTATTCCATTAGTCCAGAAGAAATTGATTCAGATCTGGATGGTAGTGCGCTATAATCAATTGAAGATTTAGCAAATGTTAAAAGACTTTATATTCGTTTCTTCGCTTAATTTATAACTACAAACTTTATAAATGAAGTTTCCTTATTTTCATTTGAGATTATTTTTAAGATATAAGTTCCGCTTTCTAAATAAGATATATCAATTGAAGGCTCGAGCTCAGCTTTCATAACAGAATTACCATTTATTGTAAAAATTTCGATTTCTGAATTGTATTTTTCTGTAGGATATTCGATTACAATCCTATCTGTTGCAGGATTAGGAAATATTTTGAATATACTTTTTAGAAGTTCATTACTCGCATCTGTGAGGTCTGTGATACAGGTAATCGATGTGGCTAATGAGAGACATCCATTTTCATTTATCGATTGTACTGTGATTTCAAGAAGTTCTCCCGACATCAAATTATCTATAGACAAACTATTTTCAGTTTGATCTTCGAGTATTGTGCCGGAGTATGAAATAATGTAGGCTACAATATTCTCATCATCCTGCCATGAAAATAATATGGAGGTATCCGTTGATTCACAGGTTATAATTGGAGCAGCTACGATATCTGCACTTATATTTAAGGTTATGAGACTGTCACAGTCTTCGATATTGTTCACCTGAAATAAATATTCGCCAGCTTCAGTTATTGTGGTATCCATATAGATGAATGGAAATTGATCTTGGCAAAGTAGGGTATCAATCTGTACATTAGAAATATTAGAACTAATTACGTGTACAATTGCAGTCGTGGAACATTCTTGGATATCTTCTATCAGAAATTCATACAGTCCAGCACTTACAATCAAGCTATCATAAATTTCAATAGGAAAATTATTTTCACACACTGAAGTATCTAGTGTTGTTACGACGTCTTCTACCGCTACAACTTCGAGATTAATTATGCTATCACAATTACTGATGGATGATAGAGATATGGTATAGCTCCCCTCTGATGTGATTTCCTGACTCTCAATAATTACAGGGAAGTCGCTTGTGCAAACTTCAACAGTTAGATTACTTTGATAGCTTGGAGGGATTATAATTTCTATTTTATATTGAGTGTTACAACCGCATTCGTCATTTACATTAGTTTCTAACTCAAGGATAAGATTTTCATTCCCATTGTTTTCAGGAGCAATAATAGCTTCAGGCCAACTATAGTCTGAGCCATCTACAGTAGTCTCCGGAATTATGGATGCACCAGAGCACAGAATTACCTCTGGGAAACAAATTTCTATATCTGGAATTACATTGACGACATTACAGAATTGAGCATTGGCACATCCATGCTCTAGAGTCAGGCAAATTTCATATAAGCCTATTTCTTCAAAAGTATATGCTAAGCTAAAGCTATCCGTTGTGATAATATCGGG
>Ga0114957_1002670_pt1 | contig 16709 bp, 10 predicted proteins | sample BantaG_FD_87175 | JGI IMG/M metagenome (GOLD analysis project Ga0114957, IMG submission 87175) | Marine algal microbial communities from Bantry Bay, Ireland - BantryBay_4 metaG | ecosystem: Host-associated > Algae > Red algae > Unclassified | place: Bantry Bay, Ireland | collected 2014-11-21 | reverse complement strand
GGCGAACTCTCTGGAAACTTAAATTTGAACGCGGAGACGCAGCGGCGCTGAGTTCCCTCGATCTGCAGTGATACGCGGGAGGCGCAGAGATTTTTTCGCTTCGCTTTAAAATTCAATCGCGGCTTACAAATTTGGGCTAAAGAAGTTTTAATTTCTTTCAACGTTTTGCTTTAGCAAAACACCTTTGCGCCTCTTGCGTCATGTTGCGTTAGCGGGAAAACTCCGCGCCTCCGCGTTCAAAAATACGATAGCCGTAAATCTCAATTGCAATTCCAATCTCAACATGTCGAGCCGCCAGGCAGGATGCGCTATAGTTTGGCTTGCTCAAAATCTAAATCTTTGTTTTTTTAGCAAACATTTACAAGTATGTAGTACGTAGCAAAATTAACTTTTTATCTAAACATAATCAACCTGTCCCTCCCTACTTTGTATCTGGGGGCTATCCAGTCTTTTAGTTGCTTCCAACGTTGCTGCTACGGTAGCTAGTGGTGGTGCAAAAAGAAAACCAATTCCAGTCATCAGTATCAACAGAAAAACAGTTCCGTTTCCAACGGCGAGCCAGCGGTTGTCTTTAACAAAACGATTACTCCCTTTTACTGTGCAATGTCGTTCTAGTGTATAATCCAAGTTTCCAAAGCCTGCATAATAAGCTTGCACCAGAAAGATTAAAATGGAGCAGACCCATCCAATAACCGGGATCAATCCCAATAGAAAAAGGATGGAAACAAAAAAGAGTTCCTTGGTGATATTCCGAAGAGCAATGCGTAAGCCACGGACAATATCCTTCATAGCCTTAGCTGCCTGGAATCCTTTATTTGGCGTGGGAATGCCTGTGATTCGCTCTTCCACTTTTTGCGAAAGCGGACTCATAAAAGGGGAGACCACCACAAGGATAAGGTGCTTGTATATAATAAGTCCAAAAATTAAAATTAAAGCCATTCCAATCCATCCTGCCACCGCAGCAATAGTTCCGGCTCCCAATTCCCATGGGTACCAACTTTGTAGCCACATCCCAAGGTTGTCAGACATACCCCATGCCGCTCCGACAATAGAACCACCTAGCAATAAACTGATTAAACCAGGTACCAGCAGGTATTTCCATAAGCGCATTTCACTGATTGTTTGAAATGCTTTAACGTAAGCGCCTGCCCCTTTGATGAAATCTGAAATCATGTTTTAATTTTATGTTTTACTATTTATCCAGCATCTTATCTTGTCTAGCACTAAAGTATCATTCTATAGGGTAGATGTAACTTAATATTCTACTTTTGTTGCATTTTCATCGACAGAATGTACATCCTATGGTGTAGGGCGGTCTCTATTTGAGATAACTTTAAATAAATCAGAATTACAAAAAGAAATCCCGAATTCTGCGCGAACAGAATTCGGGATAACTAAAGAACTTAACTTTCTGAGCTGTTTAGCCAACAGGCTTCTTCTTACGTTTCGTTTTAAAGAACTCCACCAACTCTTTCTTTTTCATGAAGTCAAGGTCGATAAAATTAGTGGTCACAAACTTCTTGATGTCCTGATAGTCACGACCACGCTTATCGATATAACGCTTAAGCAATCGCTTGATGTACTTCATGCAAAGTTCTTTCAAACCTTGATTGAAGTATTGGTTAGAGAAGATATCCATATAAACCGGGAATATTTTTGACAACTCAAAATACTCCGTGTATTCTTCTTCTCTCAGGTTGTTGAGTACCTGACCAATATAGTTTAGAATGGTTTTTCGGGTACATTCATTGACTGGTGACATACCTGCATGATTGCTGTAAGAAACTTTAACGGCTTCGATAGTGTCATTATGTGTATACCCTTTGCTGTGGATGGTATCCATCAGAGCATAGTGAACGGTCAGGTCATCATCAATTGATTTATCAATCATAGCAGAGAGCTTCTGGTCTGCGGCGGCAGCCATATTCAAATCTCCAGCGTGTGTTTTGAGAATGAATTCTAACCAGCGTTCAACAAATTCAGGGCTTTCCTTACGTTGTCGGTTAATGATGTCAGCTACGGTTTTGGCGTTGCTATCATTAATTTCAAAGTAGCCGGCAAATAAGCCCAGCATATCAACCTGCTCCTCCGTTCCCTGAAATTCAGGGTGCTGCAGGAAGGTCATTATTTTTTCGTTGAGGCTGACGTTGTTGCACTTCTTTTTGATTCGGTGTTTTATAAAATTGCTTAAAGAAGGGTATAGTACCTTCAATTCTGAAGTATTCGTTGGAAATTCAGCAGCTTTAAATTCTTCGTTTTTAAATTGGTTGTAGTAGCGGAGGTAACCCACTTTTCTTTCCCGCAGGTCACGGTATTTGCTGAGTTTCTGACTTTGCAGAAAATAGCGAACCTGTTTGATGACAGCAGCGTTGATCAGGTTAGTCACCCAAATATCGCTACTTAATGCGAAGCCAATCTGGATGGTTTGTCCAATACGCATTTTGAGGTACTCAAAGTTGTTGGAGTTACAGATGGCCATCAAAACCGTTTTGAAATGATCTTGTGGTAAGGTGTATTTATAGTTGTCGTTGACCAAACCTCTGAGCACCGTATATCCCAGGATTCTGGGGAGGTACATCCCTTCAAAGGTGTCCTCAAGTAGGGCTGTTTCAAGGGCAGTAAGTTGAAGTGGGTTGTCTTGAGCTACTTCCTCATAAATAGCCTGAATCAAAGGCTCAAAGCGATCACGCATTTTCTGGTAATCTTCCTCTTCTTCCTCTTCGAGGTATTGAATGTGTTCTTCTGACTCGGGAATTGCCTTTGCAATTTCATCTAAACGAGTTTGATATTCAGCATTTAATGCTTCCATAAATTCAAATTTTTTATTCTTTGGCAAAAAAGTATTAGTACGTTAATTAAACCAAAGAGGTTCTAAACTGCCTGGCTAAAGTAAGATAATTGTTGTCAGTCAAGGCCTTATTTTAAAGGTAAACCTAGTAGAACATTTAAGCCCTACTAGGTTCGTACGTCTGGTAATAAATGCGTTGAAAGGCTAATGAAAGTCATGGCAAAATGATAGCAAAAGCCTATGTTTCAACACGATGCAAGTTAAATAATTTATTGGGGAAGTTTAACTTTTTTTGGGAAAAAGTTAAGTTGGAAGTGGGAGGTGGGAAGCTTCCCGCGATCGTACTTCGTTAGAGGGAAGCTTCCCACCTCCCACTTCCCACTTCCAACCCTCCTTCTTCCAACCCTCCTTCTTCCAACAAAAAAGCGGCAAAACAGAACCAACTGCTTCACCGCCTTCCAATATCTAAAAGGAGTAAATATTACTCTTCTTCTTCTTTCTTGGCTACTACTTTTCCGCCGTCAAGCTCATCTTGCCAAACTTTTAGTTTGTCCCATTCACCGGCTGCAGCCATTTTAGCTTGTGCAGGCCAGGTAGTCGGGTCGTGAGCAGCGAAGTTTCCTTCAGCCTTAGCCAACGTTTCTTTGATGGAGTCGGCAGATGCAGCAGCTAATGCAGCAAAGGTAGTGATACCAGTACCGTTTAGTATTTCTGCAATCTTAGGTCCGATACCTTCGATTTTCTTAAGATCATCTGCTGCAGCAGGTTTTTCAGTAGGAGCAGGAGCAGCTGGTGCGGCAGCTTCAACTTTTTCTTCTTCCTTAACCTCTTCTTTAACTGGAGCAGGTGCCTCAGGAGCAGCTGCTTTAGCTGGTTCCGGTGTTTTTTCAGCAGCAGGAGCTGCTTCTTTAGCTGGTTCAGGAGTCTTTTCAGCAGCAGGAGCTTCTTTAGCTGGTTCAGGAGTCTTTTCAGCAGCAGGAGCTTCTTTAGCTGGTTCCGGAGTAGCTTCAGCAGCAGGAGCAGAGCTAAAAGACTCTACAGTAGTTTGCTCTACATTATCTGCAAACGTACCAGTTTCAGCAGCAGGAGCATCAAGTGAAGCGCTAGAGCTTGCATCCGCTTTAGGTGTGTGCTTTACGGCTTTTACTTTTCCGTTAATTTCAGCTAACCAGTTGATTTTCTTGAGTGCTTCCTCTTCTCTTCTTGCATTTACCTTAGCTTCTTTCTCGTCGATCCACTTCTGATGCATATCATCAGCTTGTTCAACGGTTAGGGCACCCTTCTTCACACCTCTCATAAGGTGTTTGCGGTAGAGTACGCCTTTAAAACGAAGGATGGCACGGGCTGTATCAGTAGGTTGAGCACCTTTATCAAGCCAGTCATAAGCTTTTTCACGATCTAAATCGATCGTAGCTGGGTTAGTCATTGGGTTGTAAGACCCGATTTTTTCGATGAATTTACCATCTCTTGGTGCACGTACATCAGCAATTACGATGTGATAGTACGGTGCTTTTCTGCGACCTTGTCGCTGTAGTCTAATTTTTACAGGCATTTAAGCTAAAATTTATTTGGTTTAACCATACTCACTTAATTCTAAAATAGAACGGTGAGATTTTAACGCGCGCAAAGATATGAATTTAAAGGGGAAGATGGAAGGCGGAGGGAAGAAATTTCAATGGCAATTGTGATTTTTATTGAAAAAAGCCTGTCCGGCTGGCCAAACGGGCTCTATCGCGAAGCCAAGAGACTTCCGAGCTAAAGTTGAAGAATAGGAAACTCATATATCAACGCAGCTCGGAATTCCCTTCGGGCTTTCCGGTCTATAGGTCTCGGTAGCAGGGAAACTTCGGTCTTCGGTCTTCGGACTTCCGTCTTTTTCCTATATTTGCAACACACTACACAGAGCAAGACCCGCCTTTTTACATAGCACCCTATTCCTATAACCGTTTACTCCAAACAATTATGAGCAAAAAGCTGACTCTACTCGTCATATGCCTCTACGTATGCGCGCTTCAGGCACAAACTTCCATTTCCGGGATTATCAACCATTATACGGCTGTCTCCGACATTGATTATTGCGAAAGCATACTTACGGTGAGTAATGCTGCTGACTTTCAGGTTGGTCAGCAGGTGTGGTTGATTCAAATGCAGGGAGCGCTTATTGATGAGTCGAATAGTAGCTCGTTTGGCAATCTGACTAATCTGAATAGTGCCGGATTGCATGAGCGGTCGAGTATCGTCAATATAATTGGGAATCAAATTTACCTGGAGTATTTGCTGGTCAACGCATATGATAGCTTTGGGAGTTTGCAACTGGTCACAGTGCCGGTGTATGCTGACGCGATAGTGATGGATACATTGCAACCGCAGGCATGGAATGGAACGACTGGCGGTGTGCTGGCTTTGGAAGTAGATGGAACCTTGACCATGAATGCACCTGTCAATGCAAGTGGAAAAGGTTTTCGAGGTGGTATTGCTGAAACGATTAGTCCCAATAATTGCTCCTGGCTGTTGGCTGAAAACGATTATTATTATGATTTGAATACCTGGCGTGGTGCAGCAAAGGGCGAAGGGATTGCTGCTTTTATTTCTGATAAAGAAGCTGGAAAAGGGGCACAGGCGAATGGAGGAGGAGGTGCCAATGACCACAACTCTGGTGGCGGCGGTGGTGCTCATTTATCCAATGGCGGACCTGGAGGGGAAAACGATGAACCGACTACTTTTGGCTGTGACGGTTTTCATCCGGGGCAAGGTGGAAAAGGAATTGCAGATAACCAATACCGATTTTATATGGGCGGTGGTGGTGGCGCGGGTCACATGAATAATGAGGCAGGAACGAATGGTGGAAATGGTGGCGGTATTATTTTTATAAAAACGAATACGCTTGTTGGAAATGCTGCCATTATTGATGTTTCCGGAGCTACTTCACCTAACACAGCGGGTGCTGATGGCGGTGGCGGCGGTGGCGCTGCGGGTAGTCTTATTTTGGATGCGATGGAAGTGAGTACTTCATTAACTTTAAATGCGAGTGGCGGTAATGGAAGTTCGGTTAATAACACCAATTTCGCGCGTTGCATGGGGCCGGGAGGTGGTGGCGCAGGAGGTGTCATCACAACGAGTATAGGGGACACATCATCCTTCAACATTCTATGGGATGGAGGTGCTGCTGGAGTGACTTTCAACTCCACCGAACCTTGTAACAATAGTAGCATGAATGCCCTTGGCGGAGTTATTGGGCAAGTTACTTTTTGGTTGGAGCCTGTGGTTGGTTTTGAGGAAGTATTGGCAACGAACATTACGCAACAGCCTTTTGTAAATTTATTGTGCGAAGGTGATTCGCCATCTATAACAATAGACGTAGAAGGCAATGGTTTAGAATACCAATGGCAAATAAATGAAGGTGGTGGTTTTGTGGATATGGAAGAAGGGGTTTTGTATTCTGGCACCACCAGTAGTATACTTACGTTAACGGATTTGAGTACAACTCAGGATGGATTTATTATCCGTTGCTTGTTGGCATCCAATTGCTTTGCGGAAGTTATTTCAGATGAAGTTACCTTGAATGTTTTGGGTCCACCTACTGCCAGTTTTGACTACACTGTGAGTGGCACAGAAGTTACCTTTAACAATACTTCTCAGAATATGATTTCGACAGAAAGCTGGGGATTTGGAGATGGCAATTTTTCTTCTGATGCCAATCCGGTTCATGATTATATGATGATTGGAACCTATCAGGTGACTTTGATTGTAGAGAACGATTGTTTTTCTGATACCATGATACAGGAAGTCGTGCTTGGTGTCTTACCGTCGGCGGATTTCAGTGTCTATGATATGTCTGGTTGTGCTCCGTATGAGGTTTTTTATACGGACAATTCCTCTGGCAATGTTCAAACCTGGGCTTGGTCATTTCCGGGAGGTAATCCTGAAATGAGTAGTGCGCAAAATCCAACGGTCGTTTATGACACACCGGGCCAGTATTCCGCTTCCCTGGCGGTTACCAATGCAGTTGGTAGCAACTCCATTACTTACGCAGATTTCATCAACGTGTTGGCTGTTCCGGTTGCTGATTTTTCAGTTGGTGTAAATGACTTTACGGTTGATTTTAGCAACCTGTCTGCCCATGCACATATCTATTCCTGGGAGTTTGGGGATGGGAATGTAAGCTCTGATGAAAGTCCAATGCATACCTACACACAAAATGGTATCTACCCCGTTATTTTGAGCGCTGCTAATGACTATTGTGAGGATGTTGTTGTCATTGAGGTGGAAGTGATGGTTAGTGGGATGGATGGAGCTGAGTTGGAAGGCTTGGAAATATATCCGGTGCCGTTTGATAAGTTGCTTGTGATGAATTTTGGAAAGTCGGTTTCTGATTTGGAAGTGGAGTTGTTTGATGCTAAAGGAAGTCTGCTTATTCGAAAAAAGATGGGTAGTGGTAGTTTGTTTGCGTTGGATGTAGCGGGTTTGGGTGCTGGGGTTTATTTGGTTCGGGGAGTTGTGGGCGAGGGTGTTTTTGTTTGGCGGGTGGTGAAGGGGTAGTGCTAATGGGGCTGTTTTAAAAGTATGTTTTCAATCAAAAAATCAATCAAAATCAAAATCAAAAAATTGCGCTCTAGCGCAATAAAGCAACTTGTAACAAACAGGTTGTCAATTGTATAGAGGGATTACGAATTGCGGGATTTTGGATTTTGATTGCATTTTTGATTTTGATTTAAAATTTCTTGACACAGCTAAAGAGATGTTACTACACTTCCCTGAAAAGACTTACATTTGCGGCTATAGTAATAATCAAGCAAAATGCTAAAAGGCAAAAAGGCAAAAAATATCATTCTGGGGATACTACTTCTCGTTCTACTATTTGAACTAGTTCGTTCAAGTTTGAGGAATGGTGATTTTATCGGCTATCTCAATGCTGGTAACTTAACACTGAATGGTCAAAATATATACTCTGACTATTTAAATACCTGGCCTCCATTCTTTTCTGTTTTTTGTGTACCTCTTTCTTTATTAGACAAGCTTAATGGAACTTTGGTAAGAGGGTTATGGACAGTTTTTACCTTGGCATCCTTGTTTTGGTTAATGCAAATTACAGTTCGTTGGTTACATGGAAAGCGCCTTTTGTTGCCTTATAAAAAAGGTAATGAAGCGAGCATGGGGATGTCTAATTTTTTAGTACTAGTTCCTTTCTTAATCCTTTTTCGATTTGTCTTAGATAATTTAACTAACCTGCAAATTAATTTAATTTTATTGTGGGCTTCTGTTTTGGTAGTAGATTGGTTTATAAAAGGAAAACATTCCTGGGCGGGGGCATTACTAGCTTTCATTATTTCACTCAAAGTGTATCCCATTTTTTTACTGCTCTACTTTGTTTTTAAACGAGAGTTTAAACTGGTAATTTGGACACTTCTATTTTTAGCTGTTATTAATGCAGTTCCGTTTTTGGTATATGGGAGTGAACAAGCTTTGCAATATTATGCACATTGGTGGAATGAAATTGCATCTCCATACGCATCGGTACAGCATAAAAATCAATCGTTCTTTTCGATGATGCGAAGTTTGTTAACAAATGAAAGTCCAGGGTTTGATATTTATATAAATGTGGTGGATTTACAGATTAGAACGTTGAAGAAAGTCACCTATGGAATTATCATAATTGGGGCACTTTATCCGATGTATATGTTTAGAGATAAGCTCAAGGACAAGCAAGGTGAGTCTGCATTAATTGAATATGCTTTTGTTTTGGCGGCCATTCCAATTCTTTCTCCTTTGGCCTGGAAAGCTTATTTTATATTTTTATGGCCAGCTTATTTGTTGATTTATTATTACCTGTATCATCAGACCGCAGGAGTTAAAAAAAGAACGCTCACTATATTGAAAGTACTTTATTTCATTTCGATTCTGTTGAATATATTTTCTACTGAACTTTTTATGGGGCCCCGTTTTTCAGACATACTTGAATCGTATTCCTGCATAACAATAGGAACGTTAATGGTGCTGGGGATTTTGTTAGTCCTTTATAACTTAAGAGGAGATAGTAGTCTATCGAAGCAAAGTAACATCACCACGCATAATTGATGTAGTGCCATCCCGAAACGTAATTTCTGCAAAGTAAACATATACTCCACTTGGAAGTTGCTTGCCCTTATATCTTCCATCCCATCCAAACGCATTATCGTTAGGTTGAAAGTTTCTTCTCTGAAAGATAATTCCTCCCCATCTGTCGGCAACAAGAAATTGTTTTACAATAACAATATCACTACCTCCTAAAATAGTGAAGTAGTCATTGGCCTTATCATTGTTGGGTGAAAAAGCATTAGGAATGAAAACATCAGTACAACTAGGATCATAACCAATATCTATTTGAAGTTTTTTGCTTTCGCAAAAATGATCGATCATAACAGAATATAAACCTGCAGTGGTCGCCAAAAACGTAGGGTCGGTAGAACCATCCTGCCATAAATAAGTAGCACCTGGAAATGTTGCATCAAGCAAAATTGGTTCACCCGGACAAATGGTTGAATACTCTGTAACTAATTCTGAAGGTAGGCTAGTGAAATTAATTTGCGCTGCGTCATTCGCGCTGCATTGATTACCCAATGTCACCGTGACAATATAATAGCCTGACGATGTAGGAGAGATGGAAGAAGTTGTCTCACCACCAGTCCATTCGTAAGTCGCATTCTCTGTATATGCGTCGAGTAAAAGTTCTTCGCCGATACAAAGCGTGCTGTCAGAAAAATTAAATGAAACAGAATCTCCTGAAACTTCAATATGTACGGTATCAATAAAATCAACACAGTTGTCAGTTATGGTTACGAAATAGGTTGTACTCGTTTCTGGAGAAGCTAAAGGGTTTTGAATGTTGGGGTTGCTCAGGCTTTCCTCGGGAGACCAGTTATAGTTGGTTCCATCGTTTGCATTTAATTGGATGTTGCCTCCTGGACACATCGTGTAGTCGGGTAGAGGTTCGAAAATTTTGATGTCTTTTAAGCAAGCTATTTGTTTATTGTTTCTTGCACCGGTTGCAGCAGTAAATCCCCAGTAAACATTAGGGTTGCCCCCGAAAACTTCGCCAACAATATTGCCAGTATAAGCTAGCCTCAGTTGGCATTCAAAATATACACTAATGGTTTGAGTAAAAGCATCCCAGGTAACTCTAATCTCATGGTAATCACAATCTTCTACGTTGCCATTGTCAGGGTCTGTTTGTACGGGGCCGGCTACATTATGAGCATCAGCATGACTGGTTTTTCCGTGTTTGAACATGGCAACATGATCGTACCAAGGATCAAATTGACTTCCATTGTCAAGATTATCAAATTCAATATTAAATGACTCCCATAAGTATAAAAATCCTTGACCGTGGCCACCACCTCCTAACGCAAAATTGTCATTGGATAAACTAAAAGACATTCCATCCGCTCCACCATCACTACAGCCAAAATTAAAGTCAAATGTAAAGTCGAAAGAGTTGTTTAAGTCGATCATTGGTGAGAACCAAACGCTTCCTTGCTTGCCATCTTTTGCTGGAGTTAACTCAAAACAATCATTCCCTATCGATTGAGTATCACCATTGAGTTGGTATTGAGCAAGTAGTGGGATTACTGAAATTAAAACCAGAAGTACAGTAAAAGAAAATTTGATTATAAGATTATTCATATTCTTAAGCTAATTAACCACTCCCCAATATACCGCATTTATTCTGTTAACCTATAAACTAATGCACTTTTAACAAACACACGTCTAAATGTGAAACTATATAATTGATTTTGCCAAAGCCAAAAAAAAAGGCCTCCTGTGTATTAAGACTAATGAAAATCTTAAACGTACACAAAAGGTCTTTTGCAAAATTTATGTGAGTACCCTATTTTTGGGATGAGTCATGTATGTTTAGAACACGGGAATTTTCTTAATCGGTACAACTCAATCCAAGCTCATTTCCACCATAGATTTTATTATCCTCTCCACAGTCAATGTAATCCAGCTCACCGGCAAATACGGTGTTGGTAAAGGAGCCTGGGGTCAACTCGGCGAACAAATTGAAGGTTTCGTCCATCAATTCCAGATCGATAAATGAATTATCGGCGGCTTCGTTGCCAGAAAGGATATTATCTTTAGCACCATCGATCACTACGTAACCCCAAACGTTGTCATGTGAATAGTTTCTCTTGGCTTTCCATTCAGTGCAGGGAAAGTCAGCACCTCCATTACCAATAGTAAAGAAAGGAGAAAAACTTCCCGGAGGAACTTTACAAAGGATAAGTCCCATCCAGTTGTTGTAAAACTCATTGTTATAAACCCGGCCATTTTTGTCACAGGCCCAAACACCGAAGGCGCTTCCTGAAACAGTGTTGTAACGAATACTAACTCGCTCTCCGTTCATGGCAACAATACCCAGGCCATCTACCTGGTCAATTCCGACGACGGTATTTTCTGTGATACTCGCTTTGTAAGCTTGTTCCAATACGATAGCGACGAGGAATTCATTCATTACATTTCGTTTAAACTCAAAATCTTCAGAATCTTCCACACCAATACCAAGTACTGAATTGTTGGTGGTGGTAATCGTCAAATCTTTGATGCTGACATCATCTGCTTCGATTATTGCCAATCCCATTTCACCATTTAGTATCAGGGACGCATCATCATAACCTCTGAGGTGAACCTCATGATTGATGACAAGGGTATTATCTTCGATATGCGAGCCTGGCCTTAATTTAATGGTCGTTCCGGCTGAGGCATTATTGATAATGTTTTGCAGCTGATTGGTGCCGGGCTGTACTTTTATGGTTTGGCCTCTTGTTGCGGCAGATGCTTCATTACCGATGTATTCCGGTACAATTGGTAATTGGAAATCTACATCTCCATAATAAGGCATATTGATACCCTGTGGTCGCTCCATGTCTATTTCGGTAATTTCGTTTTCGCTGGTTTTAGAGCAACCAATGAGAAAAGTAGTGAATAGGGCGATCCATAAAATGTTTTTGTTTTTCATTATTAGAATTTTAAGTATTAAGAAAATAAATTTAAAGGAGTGATTCTTTTGTTGTTGTTCAGTGAATAGAAAATAAAGCTGATCCTGTGTCCAGTCGGTTATAAATCTATTTTAGGTTCAACGGGAATAGCATAAATTCAGAGCGATAATAAATTTGTTTCGCTACAGGAACAAAGCCTTTCTGTAATGTTGACAATGAAGAGAAAACGGGCTCAAGCTATTGTTATAAGCTCAAGAGGAATGTAGTGCTATGTTTTTATTTTTCATTCTTAGCATTTTAGGGATTAAAAATTTAATTTGGTTTTCTGAGGCCTAATTGGAATTAGAAAATAAGACAGCTTCAGCATTAAAAATTCCCCGTTCAAAAGGAATAGTACAAATCTATAGCGATAGCCGCTTACAGCCTTTCGCTATGAGCGCAAAATCTTTCTATAATGTTGAAAATGACGAAAAGATAGACTTAAGCTATTGTTGCATGCTTAAGAGGTGTGAAGTGTAATATATTGGTAATGAGTTACTTACGTGTTGCGCTGGGGCTTTCGCCAAAAGTGTCTTTAAAAACCTGAGAAAAATAAACGGGTGTTTTAAAGCCTGTTTGATAGGCTATTTCGGAGATAGTTAACTCGGTGGTGATTAGTAATTCTTTGGCTTTTTGTAGTCGGATATGTCGGATGTAGATTGTCGCCGACATATTGGTAAGGGCTTTTATTTTTCGATGTATCTGGGAACGGCTGAGGTGCAAGGTGCGGGCCAATTCGTTGACGGAGAATTGGTCATTTTCTAAATTTTCGATGATAATTTTCTCTACTTTTTCGATAAAGGAATCTTCCCTGGTTTCCAGTTTGGTTGCTGGAAGGCTACTGACCAGTACGCTACTGTATTTTTTCTGAAGTGTCTTTCTGATCTCCATTAACTTGTCTAAGCGAATAAGTAATTCTGCCTTTTCAAAAGGCTTTATCAAATAAGCATCTGCACCCTGTGCCAGTCCAGCCAGCTTATCTTCAGAGGTTGCTTTAGCCGTCAATAGTATAATTGGAATATGACTGGTTCGTTCGTCCTCTTTTAAAGTTGCGCATACTTTAAAACCATCCATCACTGGCATCATTACATCGCTGATAATAATATCGGGTAAGGTTTCGAATGCTTTTTCAATGCCATCTTTTCCGTTTCGGGAACTTATGCTTTGGTATTGATCCTGAAGACAGGTTTGGAGATAAAAAGTAACATCGGTATTGTCCTCGATGATTAAGACCAATGGAAGTTCACTCTTATTTAGAACAAGGGTTTTGTTTCCTAATTTTGTTTGAGGAGAAAGTGTTTGGAATTCAAATTGATTGTTTGTCGCAACCAAAAGTGCATTGTTATAGATCGGGAATTCGAGGTAAAAGGTAGTTCCCTTATCGATTTCACTTTCTACAGTGATAGAAGCATTCATAGTCGTCATCAGTTCTTTTACCAATGCCAGACCAATGCCGGTACCCTGGTTTTCATGAGTTGGGTTGGCCTGGTGGAAGCGATCAAAAATGTAGGGGAGTTGTTCCTTAGAAATTCCGATACCATTGTCTTTGACCAATATCTTCAAGTGATTTTGTTTTTGTTGATTAATCTTTTTGGCAACGACCAATACCTTCCCGTACTCAGGTGTAAATTTTACTGCATTTGAAATTAAATTTGTTAGAACTTGTTCTACTTTTTTAGGATCGAAATCCATTAGCAATTCTTTTTCTTCTGAATAAAATTGTAAACCTATGTTTTGTAATTTGGCGAAAGATTCATGCGTTTCCACCAGGTATTTTATGAAAATGATGATGTCATCCTGTTGTAAATCAATATTCGTTTTGCCCGCTTGTAATTTGGATAAATCCAGCATTTGATTGACGAGCGACAAGAGGTTACTACTGTTCTTTTTGATGAGGTTTATTTTTGTCTTTGGATTTTTATCAGGGTGTTGATCCAATTCATCTGCCATTCCTCGGATGACGGTGAGCGGGGTACGGAATTCGTGCGTGATGTTGGAGTAGAATCTTGTTTTAAAAGTGTCTAATTCTTTTAGTCTCGTCGCTTCTTGTTGTTCTAATTTTCGCGAAAGCTGAAAACGATATAGGTAAAATAAAATGCCTGAGATGAACAATGCCATCAAGGTGTAAGCCCACCAGGTTTGATACCAGGGAGGGGATATGACGAATTATACAGAAACCGGTTCTTTATTCCAGATACCGCCGCTATTAGCTGCTTTTACCTCAAAGATATAGTTGCCAGGAATGAGATTGGGGTAGCGGGCTATGTGTTCTGTTCCTACATTTACCCATTTGTTGTCAACAGGAGTTAACTTATATTGATGCTGGTTCTTGGAAGGATTAGTAAAATGTAATCCGGCATATTCAATACTGATGTCATTTTGGGTATGCGATAGTTTTATTGCTTTAGATTTTTCACTGTTTTCTTTATGAGGAAGATCGGATATTAAAAAATTACTAATTACTGTTTTGGGGGAATTAGATTTCCTTTTATTTGATTTGGATGAAAAGAGACCAAACCCTTGTTAAAGCTAGTAAAAAATAATTGGCCATCACTTGTTTTAGATGTGCCAAAATAAAATCTATCAGAAGGCAAATTTAAAGGGGTAATTTGATTCGTTTTTGAGTCTAATCGACAAGGACCTGAACGAGTAGCAATCCAATAAATTCCTTCCTCTCCTCCCACAATATAGTTAGATAAATTACTACTCAATCCGTCTTCTGTTGTGTATTGCTTATAAGTTTGACTAGTCGGGTTGTAGTGTAATATTCCTTTAGCCCAGGTCGATATCCAATACCATCCTTTTTTATTTTTATCTTCTAAAATATTGGTAGCTTCAAATCCTTTTAAAAAAGGAAAGAATCGTTGCTGATTAGCATTGTATATATAAACCGTTCCGGCTCCATCTAATTCAGCATCACTAGCCCAAATCCTACCTTTTGAATCAGCAATGACTTCATAAATAACCGGATCAATAGAAACCGAATCAGGGTTTGGAAAATTAAAATATTCAAATCGGGTTTTCTCTTTATTTGACCGAAAAAGCCCACCTGAGCCAGTTCCTAACCATAGATAGCCTTGATTGTCTTCCTGAAGTGTATAGACCGTTTGGCTAAAATCACTGCCTTTTTTTCTAACTTTATAATGTGTAAAATTACCTGAATTGATATCTAATTTATCCAGGCCACCCAGACCATCTTCCCCACCATCATCACCACCGATATTTCCTATTCCAACCCATAAGGTATTCCTGTTTTCCTGATAAACATTACGAACAAAATTTCTCGCAATACTCTTACTGTTATTTTTATCGTGTAAGTAAGCCGTAATTTTACCTGTTTTTAAATCTATTTTTTTAAGCCACTTTCCTTCAGATCCGGCCCATATTATTCCGGGATTTAGCATTGATTCGTAAACTTTTTCGGATTTCAAAGTCTTAGGGTGAAAAGTAAATTTCCGCGCATAAATATCTTTTCTATAAAGAAATCCTCCCATTGAAGCTACCCATATTCCTCCATGAGAATCAACACCGAATGTTCTGAATGAAAGATTGAATTCTCCTGAATAAGAAGCCTCTGTACCATAAAAACTTTGTTTGTTTGTTACAGGATCAAAATAGTTGATTCCTGCACCGGCTGTTCCAATCCAATAGCCTCCATTTTCATCTTGATGTATTATCTCAACAAATGGATCTTCCCTATTGAGGTCAAAAGTGGTTATTTGATGGTCTATATATGGTGCATGAAGCTTATTGAGATTCTTTGAGTCAAGCTTAATTCGACGGATGCTTTTGTTTTCTTTGTTATAACTATGGAGCCCACATTTATAGGTGCCAATTAAAATCTGCCCTTGTTGATCTTGGTAAAGGGCACTGATTCGGTTGTCTAATAAACTGTTTTCATTGAGTGGATCGTTTGTAAATCTTTTAGTACTCTTAGTTGAAGGGTTAAAGCGAACTAAGCCTGTTCCAAGGTTACCAAAACCAGTACCAACCCAAATGTTATTATCGTGATCTGCCAGGAGTACACTCACAATGTCTTTGACTAGCGAAACGGGAGCACTAGGTTTATCAAGAAAACGAGTAAAATTATCACTTGCTCTTTCGTAGCGAAAAAGGCCACCTTTTTCATGGCAATCCAAATGTTTTTGTTCTGGTCTTCAATAATATCTGATATGAAACCATTTGGCATTGAATTGTTAGGAGTAGAGGAATATCGGAAAAAACAATCGCAAGCTTTGCTATATCGGCTTACACCTGTTTTTGTTCCAACCCATATGTCACCTCTATAATCTACTTGTAAAGATTGAACACTATTATCATGTAAAGAAGTGGAATCTTTTGGATTGTTTTTATATCGAATGTATTCATAACCATTATATTTCAATAAACCCAAATCGCTTCCCAGCCATAAAAAGCCTTCCTGATCTTCAATAATCGTAGTGATATCTGAAACAGTTCTGCCTTCCACCTCAGTGGGAATTCTTTTAAAACCCTGCTCATTCATTTGGGCATTTAGGAGGACTCCGTTGAATAGTAAAAAAATGATAAAAAAGAATTTAAAGATAATACTTGTTAGGCGTTTTAAACGGATTAGGGAACTACCTGATTGATAGAGGTACCTGAAAAGAAAAATCCACATGAATAGGTGCGGAGGGGAGTAGTGGTCTATTTGGTTTTTTGAAATCACAGTAGCTTAGTTTTAAATAATTAAGCTTACCTATTTGTAGCAAAATAGATAAGCTCGGTTTTTATTTTAAAAGACCCCTCTTTTAAAAGATAAACTAAGTACACTGTAATCTAAATTCTGCCCGTTTTGAATGCTTCTTTTGAAATTACTTTTCGTTAGAAATTCCTTAAATAGCTAAGGCTATTCGCGAAATTTATAACTCAATTAATTTCAAAATAAT
>Ga0114957_1002669_pt1 | contig 16709 bp, 15 predicted proteins | sample BantaG_FD_87175 | JGI IMG/M metagenome (GOLD analysis project Ga0114957, IMG submission 87175) | Marine algal microbial communities from Bantry Bay, Ireland - BantryBay_4 metaG | ecosystem: Host-associated > Algae > Red algae > Unclassified | place: Bantry Bay, Ireland | collected 2014-11-21 | reverse complement strand
TAGTGCCCTTAAATTTTTATTTCGAAGGTTGCCAGAAAAAAGTTCAGACACTCAAGGGGATGATAGAATCGTGGCTTTAAAAACATTTTGAAGAAATGTGGAAAACACGATTAAAAATAAATTGTTGATTTCCAGAAAATATAAAATTTTAAAAATATGAAAAACGTAATAAAATTTGCAACTTTAATGATAATTACTTTTGCATTTACTTCATGCGTAACTGTGAGACAAGGAGAAGTAGGAGTTAAAAGAAGTCTAGGTAAATATTCGGATAAGACTTATACTGAAGGCTTGAGATTTTTTAATCCAATAACTTCTAAGATTGAAAAAATTTCGACAAGAACTGAAAATTTAGAATTAGCTCTTATGATACCTAGTAAAGAAGGACTTAATATTCGGTCTGAAGTTTCAATTCTATATAATATTGAATCAAATAAGGCTCCGTACATTTTAAGGAGTATAGGAAAAAATTATGAAGAGAATGTTATCCTACCAGTATTCCGCTCTGCAGTAGCTGATGTCTCAGCTAGATTCTTTGCAAAGGACATGCACACAGGAGAAAGATCTACAATTGAAAAAGAAATCAAAGGTCATATGGACAACACGCTTAATGGAAAAGGAATTAACATAGAAGCTGTTTTATTAAAAAGTATCGTACTACCATCAAGTTTGTCAGCTGCCATCGAAGCAAAGCTCGAAGCAGAACAACAAGCTCAGAGAATGGAATTTGTCCTAGACCAATCAAGACGTCAAGCAGACCAAAAAAGGATTGAAGCTACAGGGATAAGAGATGCTCAGATGATAATAGCTGAGGGTTTGACACCAGCAGTGTTAAAGTATAAATCTATAGAAGCTTTCTTAGAGCTAGCTAAATCACCGAATACGAAAGTTATCGTATCTGACGGCGATTTACCCATCATGATGAATGACGAAAACTAATACGCCTTAAGCGCTTTAAAGTAGGTGCAATCAATTAAAAAAATCCGAACTAAAATAATGGTTCCATTATATATATATTGTGATGGAACCATTAAAACAAAACAGTTCGTTACTAGTTTATTAAAGATAAAAATATACAGTTATGAAAAATATACAAATCATACTTTTTGCATTGATAAGCTTACCTCTTTTCGGTCAACTAACAAATGGGGGAATAATATTAGAATACCCTCTAAGTCAAGGTTTAGCGCCAGAAAGTGGGATTACCTACTTTAGCAACATATTAATAGAACATCCCCAAAACACAACAGCATTGTTAAAGAGAGCTGAACTGTATAGTGCCCTTGGTAGAAATACAGAAGCCGAAGCAGACCGTAATTTAGCAAACTTAATCAACCCTTACAGCAGACTATATATATCAAAAGAAAACAGAAACAGTTTCTTCCAAAAAAGAAGTTTCGGATATGAAAAAGATGAAAGCGGAATTAAAAAATCTTTTGCTAAAAACTACCTACTAGAAAACGAATATGAACGGGTTTTAGACTCAGATCATATAACACCAGAATCCAAATTACTTATGGAATCTACATTAAAGTTTATTAGTATGGGTGACCATAAAGCAGCATACCAAATTTTGGAAAGTATAAATGAACTAGATAAACATACGGCTCTTTACTATGATCTAATTGGTGTAATCGCCCTCGAAGAAAAGCAATATGACGATGCTATAAAGATGTTCACTTATGCTATTGAAATTGATGAAGAATTCACAATAGCATACCACAATAGAGCTGTTGCTTATAAATTTATTAAAAATTACGAAGCTGCGGAAGTTGACTTTAAAAAAGCTCTCTCACAAAGGGCAGATATAGCAAAAATAAAATTTAGCAAGGCCAAAATGTTCGAGCTAAAAGGCGATCAAAAGGGAGCTGAATATTTCTACAAAGATGCAATGAATGTATCAAACGAATACCCGGAAGCTGGTCTAAATTATATTACAATTCTAAAAACAGCTGGTGAATACACAAAAGCGATGATTGAGATCAATAAATTGATCGAAACCAATCCGGCTGACTATGAAAGCTATTATGTAAGAGGTGGTCTGTATTTCATATATGGTGAATACAGCAACGCGGTAGCTGACTTTGACACTTATTTAGATAACCACCCTGACGACCATGATGTTTTATTCTATAGAGGTCTTAGTCAAGTGCTAAAAGGTAATTCAATAGAAGGTTGCCAAGATATAAGTAATAGCATCGATAATGGACATTCAAAACACGCAGACCTATATCTGTTCATGTGTAATTAAAAAATAAGCAAGGGAGTTTTTTCATAACTAAGTGAGAGATTGATAATTATTATCAATCTCTCATATTTATATGTATTAAAAAATTATCAGTAAACCTTTTCTAAGTTAGTATACTTAGGAATATTAACTTGCACTATAATTCATAGTTAATTGCAGTTTTCTAAGATCTAAACTATAGAATTATAAATAATATTTTAATAAAAGCAAAACGATTATTACATGGCATCAAACATTAATGTTTTTAAACCAATGCAAAGGTTAAAAAGATTACTCGCTGTTGACAAGAGGGATATAACACAAGTGTATGTTTATGCATTATTAAATGGACTGGTAAACCTTTCACTCCCTTTAGGTATTCAAGCGATAATTAACTTAATCCAAGGAGGAGAGATGTCTACAAGTTGGATAATCCTTGTTATATTTGTATTGCTAGGAATAGCATTAACTGGAGTTTTCCAGCTTTTGCAACTACGAATAGTAGAAAACATAGCGCAGAAAATTTTTAGCCGAGCTTCTTTTGAGTTTGCTTATAGGATCCCTAGAATAAAGTACAGTGAACTTTACAAATATTATGCTCCTGAACTTGCAAATAGATTTTTTGATACATTAACCATCCAAAAAGGATTACCAAAAATTCTTATTGACTTTTCTTTGGCTGCATTTCAAATTATTGCTGGTCTAGTAGTCCTAAGCATGTATCATTCTTTCTTTATATTATTTGGTGTGGCATTGGTTGCTCTCGTCTATACTATACTGGTATTTACAGGACCACGAGGGCTAAAATCTAGCCTCAAGGAATCAAAATATAAGTATGATGTAGCTGGTTGGTTAGAAGAAATAGCAAGAACTAAGATGTCATTCAAGCTTATAAAAGATCCTGAAATATCTCTACAGAATACAGACACAAGAGTATCGAACTATATCAACGCTAGAGAAACACACTTTAGAGTTTTGCTTGGCCAATTCATTAGTTTGATAGGATTCAAAGTCTTGGTTGCCGCAGGTCTCCTTGTAATTGGAGGGATGTTGGTATTCCAACAAGAAATGAACATCGGACAATTTGTAGCTGCAGAAATCATTATAATCCTTATCATAAACAGTGTAGAAAAGCTTATCAAATCTCTAGATTCTATATATGATGTTCTAACAGCCCTAGAGAAGATTGGTTATGTAACAGATATGGAACTTGACAATGACACCGGGCTTAATTTTGACAATCATATTGATTCAATGGGAGTTTCTGTAAGTAATATAAAGTTTGCGTTTCCAGATAATAATTCTAATATACTTGACGATATTAGCTTTGAAATACCTCGTGGTGAATCAATGGTTCTCACTGGATCTTCAGGTTCAGGAAAATCTACGTTAATGAGTCTAATTGCAGGGATCAATGATCCAAAAGATGGAGTTATATTATTCAATGGTTTGTCGATTCAATCTGTAAATGGCAACTCACTTAGACAACATATTGGTTATGCGTTAAGTAATAATCAGATATTCCAAGGTTCTGTATTGAATAACATTTCAATGGGTAGAGATATAATTAAGACACAAGATGTTGTTGATGCTATAGAATTAGTAAATCTAGGAGGATTCATAAAAACATTACCTCTCGGTCTCAATACTAAATTAGATCCAGAAGGTCAGCGAATTCCTAGGTCAGCTATTAATAAAATAATATTGGCTAGAGCCGTCGTAAGCAATCCTACCCTACTTTTACTCGAGGATCCTCTAGATCATGTACCAGCTGTTGAAAAAGAAGTCATCATCCAAAAACTTACATCAGCTGACGCAAAGTGGTCTATAATTGTAACTGCTGTAGATCACATCTGGTCTAAATATATTCCACATGAAGTACATCTAGACAATGGAAAAGTTAGTTCTGATAACATCTCAAACATATAACGTATGCTAAATATTAGTCTTACAAGGATAAATAAATATATAGATTTAGATAAATATAAATCTTTTCAAACATTAGAAACTAGATCAGTATCAAGAGTACTTATCAGAATAATGACAGTATTATTAATCGGCGGTTTTCTTGCTATGTTTTTACCATGGACACAAAATATAAGAGCAAAAGGAAATGTGACTACACTAAGTCCAGCTGATCGTCCACAATCTGTGCAAGCAACTATTGGCGGAAAAATAGAGCAATGGTATGTCAAAGAAGGAGCGATTGTATCTATAGGAGATACCATTTTAAGAATATCTGAAGTAAAAGAAGACTATATGGATCCAGCTATTCTTGATAATACAAACAATCAAATAGTTGCTAAATCTGAATCGTCAAAAGCTTATTCTCAAAAAGCAAACAATCTGAGTCAACAATTGCAAGCCTTAATTAATGGCAAGGAAATAAAATTAGAACAGAATCAGATAAAAGTGCAGCAAACATTGCTTAAAATACAAAGTGACAGCATAGATCTTGTTGCAGCGGAAACCAAAGCGGACATCGCTAATAACCAACTGGTTCGTATCCAGAACTTGTATGAAGAAGGACTTAAATCTCTAACAGATCTTGAAGCAAAAAGATTATCTATTCGAGAGGCGCAAGCGAAAGTAATCTCAATCAAGAATAAAATCAATACTCATAACAACGAACTTATCAATCTGAAAGCTAACATTACTGCAATCACAAATGAGTACGATAATAAAATAGCAAAATCCAAATCAGATAGAATGTCTGCGTTATCTTCGAAATATGATGCAGATGCGAGTAAAAATAAGCTACAGTCTCAGTACAATACATATGAAGTCAGACAAAATAACTATTACATCACTTCTCCGATAAACGGTACTGTCACATTGGCACTAAAGACTGGTATTGGAGAGTTGATAAAAGCGGGAGATGCTATTGTCAACATCATACCTAAAAAATACAATCTTGCTGTCGAAACTTACATAAACCCGATGGACATGCCATTGTTGGATATTGGACAAAAAGTTAGAGTTCAGTTTGACGGATGGCCTGCAATTGTCTTTAGTGGTTGGCCCAATAGTAGTTATGGTACATTTGGTGGAGAAATATTTGCTATCAATAATGACATCAGCAAGAATGGAAAATATCGTATACTCATTGCTCAAGACCCTGATGATTCTCCTTGGCCATTTGAAGTAAGAGTTGGTGGTGGAGCTAATACTCTAACGCTACTAAACGATGTGAGCGTTGGATATGAATTGTGGAGGCAGCTTAATGGATTCCCCGCTGATTACTACAAAGATGCAAAATCAAAGAATATTAAAACAAAAGCTCCTCTAAGAAAAGTCAAGTGAGAAAATCTCAGAACTTTTGTCTAATTGATTAAGTATAAAATATGCAAAAATGAAATTTCATTCTAGAAAATTGATAAAGCCAGAAAATCTTAATGCCAATAATACTTTATTCGGTGGCGCACTATTGCGATGGATAGATGAAGAGGCCGGCATTTATACAATGACCAAATTGAAATCTCAAAAAGTGGTTACGAAGTATATATCAGAAATTAATTTTGTTTCATCTGCAAAACAAGGAGACGTTATAGAAATTGGAATGGAATTCGTAGCTATTGGACGTACTAGTTTTACCATGAAATGTTTGGTAAGAAATCTGTTCACTCAAAAAACAATCATTTCAATAGATGAGATTGTATTTGTAAGAGTAGATAATGATGAAAAACCGAAACCACACGGATTGACTATAGAAGATATAAAATCAATGAGTTCATGAGGTATACTTTAGGAATTGTATTGATTGTATACAGTCTAATCGCTGTTGGCCAAGATAATACCGTACTAACATTTAGCGAATATATAGACCTGGTGAAAGAAAATCATCCCGTAATGTATCAAGCTAATCTTCTGGATGACATGGCTGCCAGTACAAAAAGAATGGCTCGAGGTGGATTTGATCCAAAACTAGAAGCGGAATGGAACCATAAATCATTCGATGATAAAAATTACTATTCTGTGGTTAGCAGTGCTGTAAAAATTCCAACATGGTACGGGATAGATCTTAAAGCAGGATATGATAGAAATAATGGAATTTTCCTAAATGATAGTGACGAAATACCAACTCGTGGACTTTGGAATGCAGGAATAAGTGTGCCGCTTGGGAAAGGGTTAGTCATTGACAATAGACGTGCAGAACTTAAACGTGCCGATATCTTTCAATCAGTGACAGATCAAGAACAAATTCTGATAATCAACCAGTTATTATTTAATGCATCCACTACTTATTTAGCATGGCAGGTCTCTCAGATGTATCTTGATATTGCATCAGAAGGATTAGAATTATCTATCATAAGATTTGATGGGACTCGTCAGAGTTTTATAAACGGTGACAAACCCGCTATTGATACACTTGAATCTTATATATCATTCCAAACAAGACAGTTAGATTACCAAAAAGCAGAACAGATATTAGAAAATGCTACTCTAGCTCTAAATAATTATCTGTGGATCGAAGGTATAACACCACTAGAATTAGCTGACAATACAGTGCCTGAGAATATGGACATTAATCTACTGAGAATTACGACTGACAGCTTATCACTTTTACAAGATCAATGGTTAGCCTCTCATCCTGAGCTATTGCTTTACGAATTCAAAATAGCCGATATTAATATTGACCAGAGATTAGCCAAAGAAGAAATAAAGCCTGATGTAAGGATCAATTATAACCCACTCTTAGGCGTAGCAAACGATGCACTATTTGATCAATTCAATGCTAACAATTATAAATTAGGAGCGACGGTTTCATACCCATTGATGCAAAGAAAGCAAAGAGGTAAAATACAATTAAATAAAATAAAAATACAAGACACAGAATTCGAAAGAACGTCCAAAAATCAGGAACTAGCGGTAAAACTAAATACATATATCAATAATATTAGACAAGCTCAACGTCAGTATGAATTGTTGGACGAAACAGTAAAAAATTATAATCAAATGCTCATAGCCGAAAACAGAAAATTATCTGTTGGTGAGAGTTCTATCTTCTTGGTAAATAGTCGAGAAAGTAAGTATCTAGAAAGTAGATATAAACAAGTGGAAGCATCAAGAAAATTATTGATAAACAGATTTACATATTTGTTGTACTCAGCTCGGATATTAGAAGCTATATAAATGGTCAGACAATCAATTCCTCAACCATTAACCGCTTACAAACTTCATGACTCAAAGATACGTGTCTGTGTATACCATAATTGACTATCATAGTCTTATCGAATTCTTCTACTTTTATAATTGTGAATTCTGTAGCTAGACTAATCTCTTTCTCGTTAAGCATATTCAATAACGCTACGGAACTATCACCAACAGCTCTCAATGCAGCCTTATATCCTGGCAAGATAGTTGACATCGCTACGTAACTCTTCCTGTCAAACTCCCCTTGCTTATCAGGTATTGGGGAACCATGTGGATCAACTGTAGGAAAACCTAGAATCTCATCCATACGATCAAATAGTGCTTCTGTCTTTAGGTGTTCCATTTCTTCAGCAATTTGATGGACTTCTTCCCAACCAAATCCCATTTTCTGGACCAAAAACATTTCTGTCAGACGATGTTTTCTTATGATTAGAGCAGCCTCCAACTTTCCTTTTACAGTAAACTTTAGAGGCTTATACTTTTCATAAATAATCCAACCATTAGCGGATAATTTCTTGATCATATTATTAGCTGTAGGCTTACTCACGTTCATCGCCTCGCCTAAAGCTGTCAGCGTAACTGACTCATTTTTAATATTGAGAAAATAGATGGCTTTGAGGTAGTTTTCTTTTGTTTTCGTAGGCATAAAATGATTTCTGAACCAAAGATATGAAAGAATAGTTATATTATTTGTTAGATATAGACTAACTTATTACTTTTGTAATACAAAATAAACATAATTTGAAATCACAACATCTCATATATATTATCATATCGTTTCTAATTACACATTCCTCTTTTGGACAAAATCAACTTTCGGGGAAAATCGCAACTAATGATGGCCCATTAGAATTTGCAACTGTGGTGTTAGATAAAAAAACTATAGCACAAACAGATATGGAAGGTATTTTCTCATTTCCTAATGTAGGTAATGGATCACACGAAATTGAAGTAAGTTTCATCGGATTTAAAACGACTATAAAACGCATCGTGGTACCTTTTAATGAATTGATTGAAATTGTATTGCTGCCAGACTTACTACTCTTTGACGAAGTCGTTGTTACAGGTACAAAAACATTCAAAAGACAGACAAAATCCGCAGTGATAGTTAACGTAGTGGACAATAAAACATTGGATAACATACAAGCTTGTAATCTATCTGAAGGTCTTAAATTCCAACCTGGACTGAGAGTAGAAACAGACTGTCAAACATGCAACTACACACAATTAAGGATGAATGGTCTAGCTGGTGGATATTCACAGATATTAATTAACGGCAGACCTATTTTTAGTCCCTTGACTGGTCTATATGGACTTGAGCAAATACCAGTCAACATTATTGATAAAATAGAAGTTATAAGAGGTGGTGGCTCTTCATTATATGGATCCAGTGCAATCGGTGGTACTGTGAATGTATTGACAAAAGTCCCAACAACAAATAGCTATAGCATCAATACTTCATATCAAAACATTAATGATGGTGCCAATGATTACATGCTTAATGCAAACAGTACATTTGTAGGAGACGATAAAGATAGTGGTATATCATTCTTTCTTAATCGAAGGGAACGAGAAGCCTATGATCACAACGAAGACAACTTCTCGGAAATACCAGAGATTAAGAATACTTCAATTGGCATGAGTGCTTTTTTCTTACCTAGCCCCAATCAAAAAACAGAGCTAAACTTATCTAATCTAAATGAATATCGTTATGGTGGAGAAATTACAGATAGGCCTGCACATCTCGCTCAACAATCAGAAGAAAGGACACATAATGTGTGGATGGCGAGCAGCGACTACCAAATCAACTTTAATAAACAGAAATCAAATTTGATAGTATACTCTGCATGGCAAAATACATATAGAGATCATTATACTGGCATAATCCCAGACCCTGAGGAGGAGGAAGCATTTGCTAATCATTTAACTAACCCACCCTATGGCACTTCAATAACCAAAACGATACAAGGCGGAGTCCAACTCAATCACAATCTCACAAGTTTTCTAGGTGGGTCTAACGTTTTTACTTTTGGTGCCGAATATCTTGTGGATGACACCTTTGACGAAATCAATGCATACAATTACGTCATAGATCAAACTACAAAGAACTTTGGAGCATTCGCGCAGAGTGATTGGGAGATATTACCATCCCTTAATTTATTATCAGGAATAAGATTAGATCAACATAATTTAGTAGATCGATTGGTTGTTAGTCCTAGATTATCATTATTGTACAAATATCATGAGAATATCCAAATTAGGGCTAGTTATGGAACAGGATTCAGAGCACCGCAAGCGTTTGATACTGATCTTCATATAGCATTTTCGGGAGGTGGAATATCAAGAATACTGTTATCTAATGACCTTGCTGAAGAAACTTCTAAGAGTTACAGTGCGTCGCTTAATTATGATAAACCGACTGAGCACTGGGTAGCTGGATTCACGATAGAAGGTTTCTATACGAAACTTAATGATGCATTTACTCTTGTTCCAATTGGTGAGGACAACTTCGGTGAATTATTCGAAAAACGAAACGACCAAGGAGCTGTTGTCAAAGGATCAACTATAGAGTTAAGAGCAAATTACAACAGAAAAATACAGCTAGAAACTGGAATAACTATTCAAACAAGTAAATTTGAAAATACAGTTCAGTACATTGATGAAGTAGAAGGTATTAGAGACTTTATCCGCACACCTAATGCTTATGGATTTGCTAATCTATCCATTAATCCAAATAGTCGTATCAATGCAAATATCAATTACGTATATACAGGTAGCATGATTGTTCCACATTTTGCAGGAGCTCCAAATCATACGGTTGATGAGATTATATCTTCTCCTTCTTTTTCTGACGTTAGCACCAAGATTGGCTATAAGGTTCCTTTTATTTCTAATTCTAATTTAGAAATTTATGTTGGTATCAAGAACATTTTTAACAGTTACCAACAGACATTTGATATTGGTAAGAATAGAGACAGTAACTTTGTTTTTGGACCAGCACAACCGAGGACGTTTTTTGTAGGTTTGAAGTGGGATATTTAATATATGGGTGGTTTTATGATGAATGTAGTGGGTAGATACTACAATAGTTAAATGGCCAAGCATAGATAGACTTCGAGATTTCGGAAAAACGAGAATCAAGAAAATACTAGTTGATTTAGAATAGCAAGTTGTAACAACAATATTCTACACACATCTGTAAATCCCTAGTTTAGATATTAACACGGGGCTAAAGTCCCGAAAACATTATAGAATAATCTCGTCATCTTTCTAAGTCACTAACCAGTCTTCCCAATAATTTCACCCATACTAATGACATAGAACAATTTCGCTAAGCAAAAAAATGCAGCTCATTGTAACAGACCTTCAATAGCCTATTTACTGAGCTGCATAAAACCCTATTGTAATTCTAACTCTGATCTACTCTTCTATACGTTATATCATTGCTAAAAGCTAAATAATATTACAATCCAAATGCATAATAATAGTCACCTGGTAAATCTTCATAGACTCCTTCTAGCATAACGCCTCCCTTCTTATTTTCCAGTTTCTTAATAAGTTCTTCTTTGGACCTGACGGATTCTCCATCTATTCTTGTAACTATGAACCCTTCTCGCATATCAGTATGCCTTTTTATTTTTCCAGCGAATAACTTAGCTACTTTGACTCCGCCTACAATGTCTAGTTTTCGTAATGAAGATTTATCGACATCTTGAAGTTCAATACCTAATAATGAGAGTATTTCTTTATGTTCTTTTTCAATTAATGTTAGATTCCCTTCTGTATTAATCAAAGTAACCTTTAAGTCTAGTGGCTCACCACTTCTATTGACTGTAACGACAATCTCATCACCTGGTCTTCGTTGAGCAATTTTCGCTTGAAGATCTGGCGAGGATTTTATAAAGTTCCCATCTACTGCAGTAATTACGTCCCCTACTTTGATACCAGCTGTTCTAGCCGCACTATTTTCTAATAAGCTGTCAACATAAGCCCCTTCATTAATATTTAGATTTTCGGCTTTTGCTAAGTTTCCATCTACCGATCTGATCATAACACCAAGTACTCCACGTTGAACAGTCCCATAAGTAAGTAAATCTTCTATAACTTTATTGACTATATTAGACGGAACTGCAAATCCATATCCTGAGTAACTACCTGTAGGACTCGCAATGGCAGTATTGATTCCGATCAAACCTCCATCTAAATTTACCAGGGCGCCTCCACTATTGCCTGGGTTGATAGCTGCATCCGTCTGGATGAAAGACTCAACTGCAAATTTCTCTTTTAATATATTAATATTCCGACCTTTTGCACTTACTATCCCCGCAGTAACTGTAGAATTAAGACCCATAGGGTTTCCTACTGCTAACACCCATTCTCCGATTTTTATATCGTCACTATTCACCATTGGTACTATAGGTAAATTATTTGCTCTTATTTGAATCAATGCTAGATCTGTAGAAGGATCTGTCCCAACAACTGTCGCTTTATATGTTCTATTATCATGCAAAGTTACTTCTAAATCATCTGCATTATCCACGACATGGTTATTAGTAACTATATAGCCATCTCTATTAATAATAACTCCTGAGCCAGTCCCAACTCTTGGCTGATTCTTCAATTGTCTAGGAGACTCAAATTTAAAATATTGATCTCCAAAAAATTCTTTGAATGGATCTGGCAGATTTCTTGGACTCTGTCGTCGAGTCTGATAATTCATCTTGCCAGTTTGTGTGCTTTTTATATGCACTACAGCAGTTAGTACATCCTCCGCGGTATTTGTAAATGTTAATGGTTTTATCTTACCATCATCATCCATAGTCATTACTGCACTTTTTCCAGCGGAAGCAGTAATGTGCTCTATTTTTATAGTGTTCTCTTGATTATTTATGGTATAATGATAAACTCCTATACAAAGCACCATACTTAAGATAGAAGCTAGTATGTTTTTTATTTTAATATTACTCATTTTTAACATATTTTGAAATAAGAATTACAATGACACATATGAAACCATATCAGTTTATTTCACTAATAGTTTATGCATTAAATCCTTCTTACAAACTCCTCATAAAGAAGCTATACAAGTTTCAAAATGGACAATGTCTTCATTTGCCATTGTAGATCTTAAAATAATTTGAAATAATAATAGTTTGGTTTATTTCCCAATCGATTCGACATCTTCGACTATAGTTTTTAGGAAACCTTTGTTCATTTCTACCGGGATCGAAAGAAAATTAAAAAACACCTTATAATATCCGTTTGACTTAGGTTCTACTTTTTTGATATTGCCTAAAATATTATCTCTATTATCGATTGATATATCCATAGTGATTTAATTAAATTTCTAAAGCTTCGTTGTTATCATATTCATTTTTTGTCTTTGATATGATTTCAGCTACATCTTTCACTTTATCAGTGAATTTGCTTGTGCCGATAGAACTGTATGCGTCATCTATTTTAGCAATTAAGTCATTTGAAGACTCTTTTTTAATCTGGCCAAGCTCATAAGCAATTTTTATTTGGTTTTTAGCACTAGTCAATAACAACTTTCTATTGCCAATAGGATCTAAATGCCCCGGCTGGATCGTAAGAGACTCCTCTAACAATACTTCAGCTCGCATACAAGGAAGTGATATATACTCCCTTTCAACAACTAGCGTACTTAAGGTATTACTAAGCAAAGAAGATGCTGTTTGAAAATCATCCTTTTCGATAGCCAGCAGGGCTGTCTTGAGTGCCGCTGGATAAGTAGCGATAGGTATGCTCTTTGTTTCTATCTTTACTTCACTTATTAAAGACTCCAATTCTTTTCTAGCGACATGAAATTTATTTTGTTCTAACGATTTTAAAATATTTTCCTTGACTAATTTTATAGCCCCTAGATCTGTATCTATGTCATCTGTTTGCACGAATCTACTGATTGGAATAGAGACCATTTCTGGACTCCGTAGTGATATGGTTTCTAATCGTCCTAATGCACCAGCTATATAATCAATAGCTGCATCTTTTTCACCATTCTTTATAGCTGTAATAGATAATTTTGTCATTTCTACCGATTCAATTCCATCAGCAATCAGTTCAGCTGATTTTTCATCGATATCTAGTAGTACTTTTTCTTGTACTCTATTTTCCAAAACATACTTTTCCATTCCAACGACTTCGGGGATAACCTCCTTTTCTATTTTATTGATTTTTTCAACTTCTAATTCCACGTTAGCTACTTGAGCTTGTGAATAATTGTTGAAAATGGAGATTAAAAAAACTCCTATAAGACTTATTATCTTCGTTTTCATATTTTCTTTTTTATTAAATATTATTAATTAAATTATCCTGCAAGAATTCGAATAACTCATTATCAAAGCAATATTTAGAATATTTATTTTCTATATATCTTTTCTGGATTGGCTAATAATAATGAGCCTGATTCGAACATAATCTTGGTTGACCTCAAAGGCATTTGAGTTTCATAATTCTCATCTACATTTGTGAGTGTTACATAACCATCAGCCTTCACTTCTTTAATTTTATAACAATTCATATTCTGAAATTTAACTTTGATTTACAAATGCAAGTACAATGACTCTGGGTTTTTGATTGTAATCAAACCATTATCGACCATTTTCCGTACAGTTCTTCTTGGAAGCTCTGTGATTTTTCTATTGAATGATGATAGAAGTTTGATCTTATTGGGTTTAGATTCACCTATAATTTGAAATACATTCATAATTTATCACTTTTATAGTTCAAAAATTCTTTGATATAAAAGGCACTTATCTTAACGTCAATTGTCAATATTTAAAATATGGAATGCCTCTAAAGCATCTTTTCGAATATTTAATAGTATGTAATCAATATATCCATGATATGACAATTCTTACCATTAAGAAAGTGCCAAAAAGCACAGCTAGTATAAAACTGTGAAGTCGGAAATTCATCCAACTTCAACAGTTGGCTAGTAGATTATTGCACCTTAATTTCCAATGCTGGCTTTGATTTGGCTTCCTCTTTTTTTGGTAAATGAATAGAGAGGATGCCGTCACTACATTTCGCAGTTACATTATCCGAATCAATGGTGGAGGACAAGCTAAATGATTTAGTAAAAGTTCTTTTCGAAAATTCCTTAACTATGAATTTACCATTTTGATTATCATTGGTATTTTCATCTACATTTGTGATGGTAAGTAATTTTCTATCCACTTTGATATTAAAATCACTCTTTTGATAACCTGGAACTGAGAGTTCTATAAGATAATGGTCATCATTTTCAATTATATTGGTTTTGGGTAGAGCAAGGCTACTACCCATTAAAAAATCATTGCCAAACCACTCATCGAATACGTTTGAGAGCGTCGGCTTAGTTACACCATTTGGTGTTAATGCTAAAGCTGTCATAATTAAACATTTTTAGGTTTAAGAATAAAATTTTAAATAAATAGATTCATTAATCTATACAAAGGTTATTGCAAAATAAATACCATATAATAAATTCTGACATTTTTACATATATGAGAAAAAGCAATAAGTCAAGTTGACATTTTACAGTGATAAAATGTCAGAAATACCTGTCAGCCGAAGAAAAAAATAGTGTGTGTGTGTGTGTGTGTGTGTGTGTGTGTGTGTGTGTGTGTGTGTGTGTAAAACTCTAAGAACAACCATTATTTTCTTAGTAGAATTTAGTGATGTTACAAATTGTTTATTTAATAGGTTATCCATTTGACAATACCAAATGAAACAATATCGCTAAGTTTTCGAAAATCCTAAATATCTATTAAATGAAATCTAAACAATCACCTTTCTAGTGTAAATCCAGTAATAAAATCACCTACATTATTACCAATTCTCAATCCTTCATCACAGTCCATTTGAAAATGCACACCTAACGGAATTCGGGAATCAGCATTTTCTTTTGCCATCTGATCAAAGCTGTCAAAACTTCTAGGATCTCCTATAAATAATGTCTCATCTTCATGGCATCTATCTGTAAATTCAGTTATTTGAGGAAAATACATATTAAATACTGAAGCTCCAATGCCTCCAAAAGTTGCATGACCAGACGGATATGCTGGGAAGTTTGGATTTTGTCCAGTAACGCCAACAGCATCCCCAAGTATCGGACTAAAATTAGGATCTATTAATCTTCGAATATAATCAACTGGCCTTTCTAAATTGTATTCATATTTTGCTCCCCAACACACAACTGAAGCATCATTTAACCCCATACCTAGTCTAAGATACAACCTTAAAGATTTCTCCATATTAGATTGATCTAACTCTATCAATTGATTGGCTATAGCGATCTGTCTTGCTGGTGGACTGAAAGTGATTCCTACAATATCATCACTCCAAAACTCTGCAATCCATCTATCATCATATTCTAGATTAGATGTTGCATTGTAAACTTCTAACGCTTGGCGATAAAATTCAGAATCCTCTTCTTCACTGTAAGGTGTATGATCTTGCAGTGAAACACCTCCAGGAGGCGTAATAAATGTTCTCACTCTATTCCAATACGGATGGCAAGCATTTCTAAAGTCCGGCGAAGTAGGTTGCCAAAAACCAACCCCACCTGGTGGATTATAACTAATGGGAGTAACCTCTCTAACTTGATCAGTGCCTTCTCTATCACTTCTAGCATAAGCAATCACTGCATCACTTACAATATTTGCCCTTTCTGTAGCTGAATTGAAACCAAATTCAGATATTTTCACAATCAGTTTCTCGATATTAGCATTATAAAGAGCTTCAATATTTTCTCTCTGGTTATTAGGTACATTAATGAGGAAATGATCAAACATTCGATAATAAGTCTGATTCAAAACTATATCCCAGTAATATTCATTTTCAATAACTGTCGACCAATAAAATTCATTATAGGGATTTGGAGATGGAGTAATATAATCAGACAAATAATTATCTATAGAAAGATATTCTGTCATACCAGGCAGGCAAGCTTCATAAGCTGCAATTCCAATATACCCCAATGCTCGTGAAGTAGGGTTTGGACGAAAATCAAAAAGATCCTTTTCAACATCAAGATACATTTCATACCAATCATAGATAATCTCAGAATCTTTGTTCTCAACTAGCTGATGATCCTCTATGACTTGGTTAGATGAATCATCACTACAAGATGCAAAAAATGAAATTATTACCGTAAAAAGGATAATCCTATAACTGTATTTTCTTATTGACATTGTTAACATTCTTATTTATTAACCTTTGTAAGCGTTTAATCAACTGATATATCAAGCATAAAACGAAAAATGAATATTTATCAACATATTCTTAATTAAATCCGCATTGCAAACCTAATTAAAATTTATTG
>Ga0114957_1002668_pt1 | contig 16710 bp, 10 predicted proteins | sample BantaG_FD_87175 | JGI IMG/M metagenome (GOLD analysis project Ga0114957, IMG submission 87175) | Marine algal microbial communities from Bantry Bay, Ireland - BantryBay_4 metaG | ecosystem: Host-associated > Algae > Red algae > Unclassified | place: Bantry Bay, Ireland | collected 2014-11-21 | reverse complement strand
AGGTTTAATTGTGGGTAATCAGTAGATTCAACATCTATTACAGATGAACATGTTTGACCACTAGAGTCAGTTACTTCTATGTCGTATGTTCCAGGAAGTACACCACTTAAGTCGAATGCCCCTGATTGATTAAACTCTAACTGTGTACCATTGAAAGTAAATTGGTATGGAGGGAATCCTCCTTGAGCAGATACGACGACACTTCCTTCACCTGTAAGTTCGCAGTAGTAGTCTAAGTTGACCCAACAAGAAAGTGGGTTAGCTTCTTGTACTAATCCTGCATCAAAGTTTTCAAGAGCCTCGCCTGCTGCTAAAGTTACTGCTACTGACCAGTTATCAAAGTCATTATCTAATGTTGTATCCATCCCTTGGCCTGTTGGCCCGAATTGATAGTTAGTCTCAACATAGAGAATATGGTCACCAGGCTTAAGACCAGTCAGACTGTAAGATCCATCTGCACCTGTTACTTCATTTTGATTGGTTGTGCCGATATAGACTCCTTCTAATGGTTGCTCACCATTGTTTTGAATACCATCTCCGTTATCATCACTCCATGCGATTCCAGAGATTGAGCCACCAGCTCCGATATAGTCTATCTGAGCTCTGAAGCTACCAGTGATTGGTAAGAGCACAGCACCAGCGCCAACAGAGTCGACTGATACTTCACCTTCGAAAGTACCTTCAACATATTGGCCATCTGCTGTACCTAACAATGTCACATCCCAAGTCACACCATCACAATCTGATGGACAACTATGGTAGAAGTTGTTATGTAAGAGTACAAAAGACGATGCTGTATTATCACCTTCCATGATGTCATCAATATTAAATGTAGTTAAGGCTTGTCCATTTTCATTGAGTCCACTCAACAGTGCATTGCCATCTACGATACAGAGACTTGCATTTGCTTGTAATGTTGGTATTCCATCTAGAGTATATTGAACATATTCATCTGCACTTTCACAAAGATTAAGGACACCCATGTCGAATGCCTCACCTGCTTCTAATACGATTTCTACCTCTTCGCTAAATGTTGCTGTTGCAAAGTCAAATGCTTGGACAGTAACATCTAAGCTTTGGCAAAGGTTACCTACATACTCAAAACTTCCTGATTCATCTACTGTCACTGTCGTAGTCAGAGAGAAGTCTGAATTGAGTGGATATGGAGTAGTAAATACGACATATCCATCGCTGATGAGATTATCATCGCAGTCTGCTACCATCCCAGTGATGATTGCCTGCCCTGTTGTAGGGACTACGATTGGATCCAGTGTAGTGTCCTCTGTAAATGGTCCTACTTCTTCCTCATAGATTACAGTACCACACTCATCTTTGATTGAGATGAGGAGCCTTTTATTCTTAGGTACCTTACCGAAGTACTCACCATTCTCATCTGTATATCCGTAGCTTGTATTGAACCAGCTTGTTCCTGGTGTGTCCAAGATCTCGATACACATGAGTGTGTTAGGTAAGAGTCTTCCTTCAGTATCTTTGATAATACCATTAATATTTACTAATGGGAATGGTGCATCACAATTCCAAAACGAGAAGTGACTGACTTCACCTACGTAAGTATTACCTTGCTTAGTTGCAGTACCTTCTTCAATCCATACACCTGTTGTTTCGTTGAGTGACCAGAGTGGAATCTCATCAGGTGCTCCATCTGCAAGTTCTACTAATGGAAATGTAAGTGTAGCTGTGTTGCCCTCACTGATATTGAGTGATTGGCCATTAGGGGATTGTAATTCTACAGCAAGCATACCATAGGTAGCTAACTGTACTTCGTTGCCTTGTGTGTCTCTTGCTCTCAGGTCTCCTGGCATTGTCCGTTGGAGATCATCCGCAGTAGGGTTGTACCAGTAAGTGTAGACATTGACACCTCCTGTATACTCTGTTCCATCAGCATTCATGATGGTGTTTGCGCCAAATTCTACCTTGGCTCCATCACTTGTCTCTACAGCACCTCCACTCGTAGAGGTAAATGATCCAGAGAGTGCTTTAGTAGGGAGAGTAATCTTGACATGCGAGTAGTCACCTGGTGATGTGGGCTTGACGAACTTGTAAGAGTCGAAATATCCGTCTTTAGTAATCTTGACAAGACCACCATCATTAGGTATTTGCTTATCTGTGAATCTGAAGTAACCGAACTTGTCAGTTGTGACAGTCTCTCCATTGAGCTCGATGCTTGCATTCGAGATTGGTATTCCAGTGAGGTCAGCTACCAGTCCGTCAACATTTGCTATTGTAGAGTTTTTGACTGGCGAGGTGATGATTTGATCTTCTGCACCTATACCGTCGATATCTTTTCGACATCCAGTCACAACAAGTACTGCTGCGAGTGCTAAGAGGAGTATGAGATTATACTTTTTCATAATTATATCGTATTTAGAGAAATTCTTTTTTTATTAAATATTATAGTCATAGGGTGTACGTACGGTATCTATAGACTTAGGCCTTGGACTCTGCTGCGTCACTCTGATTATTTTCCTCTTTTTTTTATTAAATCTAGTATTTGAGCACTAAAGACGAATAAAACAACATAAATTAGTCGAATAATTCGTCTAATGCATCTCGCTAGTCATAGTTATTACTCTCTGAAGTACGGAACCCTCTCACCCAAGGACCTAGTAGCCTATGGTCATGAGATGGGAATCAATGCCTTTGTGTTGACTGATATTAATAATACATCGTGTGGCTACACATTTACACAGGAGTGTAATAAACTTGGTATCAAGCCTGTCCTAGGTATAGAGTATCGTCAAGTTGCTGATCCCAAAAGTGCCAAGATTGACCACAGTCAATATCTCTATACTGGTATTGCTAAGAATGCAGAAGGCATCCGCGAACTCAATGCAATACTCACTCAGGCTTCACTAGATGCTAAATATTTGCCCACCGAGGCGCCACCACTTGAGCACGCATATATTATCTATAGAGCCTTACCCAAGGGAGTGCATCACTTGCGTGAAAATGAATACATAGGAGTGAGACCAACCGAAGTCAATAAGTTGTACAGTTCGTATCTCAAAGACCACTTGGACAAGTTAGTCATCTATGCACCATTTACCTTTAAGGATGATGAGGGTCTACGGACACATAAGTTACTGAGGTGCATCGATACCAATACTGTACTCGGTAAGCTTGATACTAAGCAATGTGCCAATGCCTCTGAGACACTCTATTCGCTAGATCAACTCGAGCTCATCTATCAACAGTATCCAGAAATCATCGCCAATACCCAGCGTATTATTGACGACTGTCAAGTAGAGATGCCAAGTCATAAGAGTAACAACCGTAAGACATTTACCGGGAGTGTAGATGGAGATCTTGACCTCCTCCGCAAGTTGGCTATCAATGGTTGTGTCAGACGCTATGGCGATCGCAATCGTAAGGCGATGGAAAGGACACTGAGAGAGCTCAAGGTTATTGGTGATCTTGGGTATTCACCGTACTTCCTCATTACGTGGGATATCATTCGCTATGCACATAATGCAGGCTATCATCATGTAGGGAGGGGTAGTGGTGCTAACTCTATTGTGGCATTCAACTTAGAGATAACAGATGTAGATCCACTTGAGTTAGACCTCTACTTTGAGAGATTTATCAATCCGCATAGGAGTTCGCCACCTGACTTTGACATTGACTTCTCTTGGGATGAGAGAGATGATGTGACTGACTATATCTTTAAGCGATACGGTCGAGAGCACACAGCACTGTTAGCTACATATAATACCTTTAAAGGGAAGTCAATTATCCGCGAACTTGGTAAGGTGTTTGGCTTGCCCAAGAAGGATATTGACCTCATCGTCAAGGAACCATTCGCCACAGAGAAGCACCATCCGTATGCTAAGCACGTCTTTAAGTATGGCAAGTCTATTGAGGGATTTCCAAATTATCTTGGGATCCATGCAGGTGGGATACTGATCAGTGAGAGACCACTGAATTACCATACAGCACTACAGATGATGCCAAAGGGATTTCCGATTGTCCACTTTGACATGTATGGTGCAGAGGACCTTCAATTCCATAAATACGACGTACTCAGTCAGAGAGGACTTGGTCATATCAAAGATGCGGTGAAGCTAGTCGCTCAGAACAAGGGTGCAGCGGTAGACATCCATAGAGTCGATGCCATCAAGTCAGATCTGAAGGTCAAGGCCAAGCTCAAAGCAGGGCGGTGTATCGGCTGCTTTTATATCGAGTCTCCTGCGATGAGAGGACTATTGACCAAGCTAGGTTGTGATAATTACATCCACCTCGTAGCTGCTAGTTCGATTATTAGACCAGGGGTAGCACAATCAGGGATGATGCGAGAGTACATTACACGCTATCATGATCCAGAATCATTTACGTATATCCATCCAATTTTTGAAAGGCACCTTGGAGAGACATTTGGTGTGATGGTCTACCAGGAGGATGTGATGAAGATAGTCCATCACTTTGCAGGATTAGACCTCGACGAATCAGATGTCCTGCGTCGCATCATGACAGGTAAGAAGAAGTCATCTGATACCTTCAAGCGATTAGAGGAAAAGTACTTCCGCAATTGTAGAGAGAGAGGCTATCCAGAAAAGCTAATTCACGAAGTGTGGAGACAGATTGCCAGCTTCAGTGGGTATTCATTCTGTAAGGCTCACTCTGCGAGTTTTGCTGTGGAGTCGTTTCAAAGTCTCTATCTCAAAACATACTATCCACTAGAGTTTATGGTGGCAGTGATTAACAACTTTGGAGGGTTCTATAGTACTGAGCTCTATGTACATGAGGCGAGGATGGCAGGAGCACAAATCGAAGCACCATGTATCAATAGGAGTAATCATCTCACGACGATAGATGGTGATGCGATCTTTATTGGGTTTGGGCATATTTCAGAACTAGAGAAACAAGTAGCAAGGTCCATCGTAGAAGAGAGGAACGATAACGGTCCATATCAAAGTCTCGATGAGTTTGTCTCGAGAGTTAAGATCTCACGTGAGCAGCTAGAGTTACTGATCCGAATAGGTGCATTTCGATTTACTGGGATGAGTAAGTATGCCCTCATGTGGGAAAAGAATGCTGTACATAATCCTGCAGTCAAGGAGAGAGTGACACATCGACTTTTCGACACTGAGATAGAGAAGTACGAGTTGCCAACACTTGAAGAATCTCAACATGAGCAAGCATTTGATGAGATAGAGTTGTTGGGTTTTCCACTGTGTTCTCCATTTGACTTGGTGGCTACACAGCTGCCAAGCAGGATAATGACTCGACATATGACCGCCTATGTCGGTAAGCGTGTCAGGATAGTAGGATACTATGTCGTAAGGAAGAATGTCAGGACTAAAAATAAGCGGCTGATGAACTTTGGTACATGGTTGGACGAAGAAGGATTGTTCTTTGACTCGGTACACTTTCCACCCTGCTTGGCTCGATATCCATTTAGAGGTAAGGGCATCTATGTCCTCACGGGAAAGATCGTCTTAGATTTTGATTTCCCAAGTATCGAAGTTGATAGTTTGGAGAAACTTCCTTACGTCTCTGATCCAAGATATTGAAAAAACACACATATAACATTTGCTTAATAGGTTGCAAATCCAACTAAAACAAATTAAAATATGCCTCAATTATTATTTTCAAAATTATGTAGGGGTAGCGTAACTCAATGGTGTCTTTATAACAGAACATCCAAACTTGTATTTATTTTTTAATCATAAATAGCTAAAAGAGAACAACATCCACTAAATTCCTATTTTTTAAATCATTAAAATTTTTATGTAATGAAATTAAGATTACTTACAACCGCCGCACTCGTATTGATGGCGACTCTAGGCAATAGCCAAGTCGTAGCGTCAATCAATACGGCAACAGATTATTCTTCTTACAATACAATAGCTGTGAGCAATCAGCTGTCGTATTCAATTGTAAATGCTGAGAGTAATGTTCAGTTTTCTAAAGTCAATTATTCGACATCAGATCAGAAACTGACATTAGATGCCTTAGATGAAATCCAATATATTTCACTATTAAAAGATGGTAAATATTATCTTACAAAATTACCTGTATTCTCTCAAAACTTGAGACTGAGTATGGAGAATTACGAGAAAGGAAGCTATGAACTCCACTTGATGGTAAGTGGAAAGTTAATCCCAACAATTATAGAAATTGAAAAACAATAAAGTTTTCCACTCTTGAAAAGCTAAACTTCTAAATTCTTTCAAGAGTATATAGTCCTAAACTGATTTTATTCAGTTTAGGACTAATTTTTTAATTTATTTTCAGAAGCAAGTCTCATTTTTTTTAAAACAAAATCAATACTTAGCACGAGTAGATAGACCCTAACTCATTTGGACATTTTTTGTTTGGTAAGTAATCGAAACACCACAAAACAAAGCACAGGATATTCACGAAAAGAGAATAACATAGCCAAAATCGAAAAGGAGTTACCAATAATAGAATTCCAAAAATACTGAGTTGAAACGAAGTCTATAATTGTGCTATCATAGAATAAGAACACTCAAACATTAGATATTATGCAACTTAAATCATTCATAACAACAGCAATCCTTCTTGTAGTAACTACTGTGAGCTATAGTCAAATAGTAGCATCAATCAGTAGCATTGATAATACGTCAAAATTAAACACAAATACGGTCACTCAACTTACGAATCAGGGAGTTGATGAAGTGAAAAATTCGAAATTGACCAAGGTAGATTACTCAGCATCTCAAGAGAAGTTACAAATTGAGGCTTCACAATCAATTCAATTTATGTCCTTATTTAAAGATGGACAAGATTTTTTGACGCAGATGCCAGTATTCGCCAATAATTTAAAGATTAGTATGATGAACTATGAATCAGGAGAATACGAGCTTCACCTCAGTATAGAAGGGAATGCTGTACCAACAATTATTGAAATCACAAAAGAGTAATACCAAGAGATAAAGACACTCTCATTTTCGATTTATAAAGGCTTTGATTACTTAAGAATCAAAGCCTTTTTTTATTAGGAGTGTTTGCTTATTGATTAGCAAATATGGCTACTTTTGTTAAATATGGAGAAGAAGAACGTAATCATCTATGGCCAAGTGCTTAAACAGACCGATGTCAAGTATGTCGATATACTCTGTCAGAGACTAGTCAATGACTATGGATGTAAGATCTATACTTCACATGATTATTCAAATCAACTCTCTCAGTATGGATTTATCTCTAAGTATCAAATCACAACGACGGATGATCCAAAAGTGATAGATAATGCAACATTATTTTCTTTAGGAGGAGATGGTACTATACTCAAAGCATCCAAGTGGCTCCGAGAAGCTACTGTACCGATATTGGGTATCAATATGGGAAGACTAGGTTTCTTAGCATCAATAGAGAATACCAAAATCGAAGAAGCATTGTCCCTTTGGAATCGAGGAGAATATGAAGTGGGGGATAGAGGCATGCTTATGCTAAAGTCAGAACGGAGTTTGTTTGGTGACTTTCCATATGCTCTCAATGATTTTACAATCCATAAGAAGGATACATCATCAATGATTACCATTCACACTTCTGTGAATGGTGAACACCTCAATAGTTATTGGGGAGATGGACTCATAGTGAGCACACCAACTGGCTCTACTGGATATTCACTGAGTTGTGGTGGTCCGATTGTCTTTCCAGGATCAGGCAATATCGTAGTTACTCCAGTAGCTCCGCATAATCTCAATGTGAGGCCAATGGTGCTTCCAGATAGTGTGGAGTTACGACTTACTGTCAAAGGAAGAGCTGATTCATTCCTCTGTACATTAGATTCTCGATTTGAAACAATTACAGCTGAGGACGAATTAATTCTAAGTAAAGGTGACTTTCCAACCACCCTTATCAGTCTAAAAGGGGAGAGCTTTATGAATACAATCAGACACAAGCTCTCTTGGGGACTAGACCATAGGAATTAGTAAGAATTATGAAAGGGCTACAAAAATCATTTGAAAGAACTACATATTTCGATTTTATGAAAATCGAACAACTCAATTGGAAGGAGAAAGTAAGGTTTTTTGAAAGACGTTACGAAGATATCAACGATCTGGATTATCCGGATCAGATAGAGATTTGGTACGAGTATGCAATAGCGATTTTTGAACTGGAAAATTACCATCAATTCATCTCTATCACTGACGAATTAATTCCTGCAGTCATCCAAAATAATATCTCAGAGATTAGAGGAAATGATGTCTTTCAATCACTCTTATTGTGTAAGGCCTATAGTCACGCTAGCCTCGATGATTGGATCCAAGCTAAACATATCTTTACCGAATTGCTTAAGATCGATAGTAGCAATGAAGATTATAAGAAAGCCTATCTCTCATTGACACTTCACAGAGCATTGGATATCCCTCAGTCACTTAGATTATTGTCTGTAGTTGCAGTGATCATATTCCTTATTGTAAGTATTGCCGAGTTACTCATATTTGCACCTTTTCATGGTCAATGGCAAGTACTGGTCACTTGTATTAAATTCACAGCATTATTGCTTAGTTTTGTACCGGTGGCAATATTCTTCGGTAGACGATACCTCCTTGGCAGACGAGATCTCAATAAAGTACTCGACTATTCTAGGAATAAGTGGATTCGTCACTTCCGGAGATACTGATGTGTCAGATTGTCAGTTATATTTGGATGGAACACTTTGTGTACAATAGAGTATACAATTAGATGAGTTAAATAACTCTACATCAAAACACAAACATCAATAGAAAGAATATAAGACTCTATGTTAAAATTTATAAAGAAAATATTTGGTACTAAATACGACAGAGATGTGAAACAATACTCACCTATCGTAGAAGAGATTAATACCAACTTTGAATCCTATAAGTCACTCAGTCACGATCAGTTAAGAAATAAGACGAAGGACTTCCAAGCAAGAATAGCCGAACATCTTAAAAGTGTGGATACTGATATCGAAAATATCAAATCTGAAATTAATGCTACTGATGACCTCGTAGTCAAGGAAAGGCTCTATGCTGAGTTAGATGAGATTGTAAAGAAAAGAGACGAGCACTTAGAGGTTGTCCTCAAAGAAATCTTGCCAGAGGCATTTGCTGTAGTTAAAGAGACTGCAAGAAGATTTATGCTCAATGAGACAATTGAGGTAGCAGCCACTGACCACGATAGAGAGATAGCTGCAGAAAAATCTTATGTAACCTTGAGCGGTGATACCGCAATTTGGCAAAATTCATGGACTGCTGCAGGAGGAGAAGTGACTTGGAATATGCTCCACTATGATGTACAGCTCATAGGCGGTATGGTACTCCATGATGGTAAGGTAGCAGAGATGCAAACAGGAGAGGGAAAAACGCTGGTAGCAACTCTACCAGCATATCTGAATGGAGTTACTGGTCAAGGTGTCCATGTAGTTACGGTCAATGACTATCTCGCAAAAAGGGATAGTGAATGGATAGGTCCAATCTTTGAATTCCTCTTCTTAACAGTTGATTGTATAGATAAATATAAGCCTCACTCTCCTGGAAGAAAGGCTGCCTACAGAAAAGATATCACTTACGGTACTAATAATGAATTTGGATTTGATTATCTCAGAGATAATATGGTCCGAAGTGATGAAGAAAGAGTGCAACGTAAACACCATTTTGCGATGATTGATGAGGTAGATTCAGTGCTCGTAGATGATGCAAGGACTCCACTTATCATCTCAGGGCCAGTGGCCAAAGGAGACGATGAACAGGAGTATATGGAGCTCAATCCTAAGGTCTCAAAACTTGTCGCAGCACAAAGAAAATTGGCAACAAGATATTTAGCTGAAGCTAAAAAGCTATTTTCAGAAGGCTATATCGGACATGAAGAAGGAGAGGCCGGTATGTCAATATTGAGAGCATACCGTGCTCTACCTAAGTATAGACCACTCATCAAGTTTCTCAGTGAAGAAGGTGTAAAAGTGATGCTACAAAAAGCAGAAAACTTCTACATGCAAGAGCAGTCTAAAAGAATGCATTTAGTTGATGAAGAACTTCTCTTTACAATCGATGAAAAGAATAGAAGTGTTGAGCTCTCAGAGTTGGGAGTAGAGTTTCTCTCTAAGGGCGAGAACGACGCAGGATTTTTCGTGATGCCTGATATCACAGAAGAGATGCAGCACTTACGTGAAAGAGAAGAGCAGGAGGGGATCAAACTCACAGACGAGATAAAGGCTTTAGGGATAGATTACAGTACAAAGTCGAGAAGATTGCACGCAGTCAGTCAGTTACTGAAAGCGCATACTATGTTTGAAAAAGACGAAGAGTACATCGTAGTAGATGGCTCAGTAAAAATTGTCGATGAGTCAACAGGTAGGATGATGGAAGGGAGAAGATACTCTGATGGTCTCCACCAAGCACTCGAAGCAAAGGAGAATGTAGAAATTGGTGATATCACTCAGACTTACGCAACTATAACTCTACAGAATCTCTTCAGAATGTATCACAAGCTTGCCGGGATGACTGGTACAGCGGAGACAGAAGCAGGTGAACTTTGGGAAATCTATAAACTTGATGTAGTAGTTATCCCAACTAACAGAGAAATCGTTAGGGATGATAAAGATGATCTCGTGTACAAGACTGCGAGAGAAAAATTCAATTCAGTAATTAATGAAATAGATAATCTTACAAGTCAAGGTAGACCTGTTCTTGTGGGTACGACTTCAGTAGATATCTCAGAGAAGTTGAGCAGAATGCTTAATCTGAGAAACATAAGTCACAATGTACTCAACGCCAAGCAACACAAGCGAGAAGCAGAAGTAGTTGCCGAGGCAGGTAGACCAGGTAATGTTACTATCGCCACCAATATGGCAGGAAGAGGTACCGATATCAAACTTTCTCAAGAGGTAAAAGAGAGCGGAGGTCTAGCTATTATAGCAACAGAGAGACATGATAGTAGGAGAGTAGATAGACAGTTGAGAGGTCGTGCAGGTAGACAAGGAGATCCCGGGTCTTCACAATTCTATGTATCACTTGAAGATAAATTGATGAGACTCTTCAACTCTGAATCAATCGCCAAAATGATGGATAAAATGGGTCATCAAGATGGAGAAGTGATTCAACATTCGATGGTTTCTAAATCTATCGAAAGAGCACAAAAGAAAGTAGAAGAAAACAACTTCGGAATCAGGAAGAGACTCTTAGATTACGATGATGTCATGAATATCCAAAGAGAAGCGATCTATAAGAAGAGAAGTAATGCACTCTCAGGAGAAAGACTCTCGGTGGATCTTAATAATATGTTCCTTTCGCTTACTGAAACTCTCGTAGAGAATGCGAAATCTGGTGGATGGACATATGATCAATTTGCCAACAGCTCTGTAGGAATGTTAGGTATCGATCCAAGTATCGATACTGCATTTTATAACGAAGCAAGTGTAGAAGATATCGTAGAGAGCTACCAAAGCGAAGTGCTAGAAGCTTACGAAAGGAAGTCAGATAAAATAAAAGAACTTCTTTTACCTACAATCACCAACGTCTTCCAAAATGAAGGTCATAGATACAAGAGAATTGCAATACCGTTTACTGATGGGTCCGATAAGCCACTTAATATTTCAGCTGGACTAGAGAAAGCGATCAATTCTGAGGGAGAATCTATCATGAAGGATATCGAAATGGCAGTCTCACTTGCTATTATAGATCAAAATTGGAAAGAGCATCTCAGGTCAATGGATGAACTCAAGGAATCTGTACAGTCTGCATCATTTGAGCAGAAGGATCCTTTAGTTATCTATAAAATGGAGGCATATAACCAGTTTGAAACCTTAGTACACAATATCAATCAGGACGTATGTTCATACCTCCTTAATGGTAAATTGATCATCCAACAACCCGAACAAGTCAGAGAAGCAAAAGAACAAAAAACTGACTTCAGTAAGTCAAGGTCTAACAAGGATGTTGAATACGAAAGACAGAAAGCAGCAGCTGCTGCAGCAGGAAGGGCCCAAAGACAAGCGCCTGTGACATTCAAAAGAGAAGAAAAGAAAGTTGGTAGAAATGAACCTTGTCCTTGTGGTAGTGGGAAGAAATATAAGCAGTGCCACGGAAAGTAGTGGATCGGCAAGCGTAAATTGATATTTTGATTAACTTTAGGTCACGAGATGAGATCTCAATAAATTATTTAGACAAGCTGTTATGAAGCAATTGATCAAAAGCACTCTGCTGATTTTCTTTCTATCTACAATCTGTATTGATGCACCAGCGCAGGTTACATTTAGCGAAGAGTCAAATGTAACGAACTTGATGAACAAGTTTAGAGGTTTCCATCAGCAGCAGATTACACAGAAGGCTTGGCGGATCCAAGTCGTCACTACTAATGATAGACGAAATATGGAAACAGCGATGGCAAAGCTCAACCAGATGTATCCTGAATTAGATCCATCTTGGACGCATGCGAGTCCATACTATCAAGTCAAAGTGGGAGCCTTCGAAGACAAAGTTGATTTACAGAATCTACTCATTACTCTTAAGCGAGACTTCCCAAGTGCCATTCCAGTTATGGATGATATAGAGAAAGTGAAACTTCTCTAGATTGTCAGTAATAGATGGCCTCAAGTAACATACGTAAAGATAATGTCAGGAGTATAGATGGAATAATAGTTTCCGTCTATTTTTCATTGCTATTTATTGGTTGGTTAATGATCACAGCAGTGTCATTTAGCGATCAACAGCTTGAGACATTTAGTCCCGTAGATTCACTCCTTACAAAAGAGTCACTCTGGTATGGCATCGCCTTACTTGTATTTTTGGGCTCACTCTTATTAGATTATAAGTTTTGGGATTCTACATCCTGGATCTGGTATGCGGGAGGGATGGTTCTACTTCTACTTGTGGTTATTTTTGGACGTGAAATAAAGGGTGCAACCAGTTGGTTTGTAATCGGTGGTTTTAGTTTTCAACCCTCTGAGTTTGCCAAGTTAGTGACAGTGATCAACCTTGCCGCTTATCTCGGACTAGCCTCAGTGAAGGTTCAGAATAGTCGTAATCTTTTGATAGCCTTAGGAATTATTATTTTTCCACCACTGCTCATCATGTTGCAACCTGATGCAGGTTCGGCATTGATATTTACTTCTCTCTTACTCGTGTTTTATCGTGCTGGTCTCAATTCTACCTTTTTTATTATTCTCTTCACATTGATCGGAGTTGTGATTGGTACCTTGTTAGTTGGAGTGGCCTATATTTTACCTTATATTTTACTGATTGGTATGGTATTGTTAGCAATGCAACATCGAGAGTCTACCTTACTACTCATTGGTGTAGGCATTCTCTTCCTGATTACACTTGCCTTTGTCAGATTTGTTGATATCACATATCTACTCATTGGTTTAGGAACTATCCTTACAGCTTTTGGAGTCTATACCGCCATTAGTGATAGATTGCAGCCAGTGGTGACAATATTAGTCTTTGTAGGCAGTATGCTCTTCATATCGTATGCGGCACACTTTGGTTATCACTCAATACTTAAGCCTCACCAGCAAGATAGAATCAATGTTTGGTTGCACCCTGAGAAATGTGATCCACAAGGTTCGTTGTATAATGTAATTCAGTCTAAGACAGCAATTGGATCAGGAGGATTTTTAGGAAAGGGTTTCCTCCAGGGAAATATGACAAAGCTTAACTATGTACCTGAGCAGAGTACAGATTTTATCTTTAGCACTCTAGGTGAAGAGCAAGGATTTATTGGAGTACTTGGTGTAATCATATTATTTTTCATATTACTAGCGAGGATTACTGTGATCGCCGAACGAGCCAAGAACGACTTTATCAAATACTATGCATATGGCCTTGCCTCTCTGTTATTCTTTCAAGTCTTTATCAATATCGGAATGACGATGGGTATAATGCCAGTTATCGGTATACCTTTGCCATTTATTAGCAAGGGAGGTACCGCCTTAGTTACGTTTTCACTCATGATGGGGATACTTGTAAGGATGGATCTCGATAGAGCAAAGCGCTAAGTTCTGAATTACTTAAAGCAAAACGCAGTGAAGTTTACAATAGAAAATACCGATAAGCAATCATCAGCGAGGTCTGGACTTTTAGAGACAGATCATGGAGTGATTAAGACACCGATCTTTATGCCTGTGGGTACACTCGGGACTGTCAAGGGTATCCACCAAGCAGAACTTAAAGACCAAGTCAAAGCTCAAATTATACTTGGTAATACTTACCATCTCTACCTCAGACCAGGAATTGATATCATAGAGCAAGCAGGAGGTCTACATAAGTTTATTAATTGGGATGCTCCTTTGCTGACTGATAGCGGAGGCTACCAAGTGTACTCACTCAGCGGTCAGCGTAAGATCAAAGAAGAAGGTGTCCATTTTAGATCTCACATTGATGGGAGTAAGCACTTCTTCACACCAGAGAGTATCATGGATATCCAACGAACGATTGGAGCTGATATCATCATGGCATTTGATGAGTGTACGCCATATCCATGTGACTATCACTATGCGAGGCGATCAATCGCTATGACACATCGTTGGTTAGATAGGTGCTTTGCACAGTTTAATAGTACTGAGCCTAAGTATGGCTACAATCAGACTCTAGCACCAATCGTGCAAGGAAGTACTTACAAGGACTTGCGTCAAAAGTCAGCAGAATATATCGCGAGTAAGGATGCAGAAATAAATGCAATAGGTGGTCTCTCAGTAGGAGAGCCACATGAAGATATGTATGGGATGACAGAAGTAGTGACTGCCATCTTACCTGAGGATAAACCAAGGTATCTGATGGGTGTAGGTCTACCAGAAAATGTGCTTGAGTGTATTGCTCTGGGGATAGATATGTTTGACTGCGTACTACCATCACGTAATGCTCGACATGGTCTACTGTATACGATGGAAGGGACTATCCACATCAAAAATAAGAAGTGGGAAAACGACTTCAGTCCATTAGATGCAAGTATGAAAGATCACACTTCATCTTTCTATACTAAGGCATATGTCAGACATCTATTTTCTGTAAAGGAACTACTCGGAGCACAGATCGCAACCTTGCACAATTTGACATTCTACCTCAACCTCGTGACAATGGCAAGGGAGAAAATCGAAGAGGGAACATTTGGAAGTTGGAAGGATGCTATAATACCTAAGCTCAGGAATAAGTTATAATAGCATGCTACGCAAGCTGGATTACTATATCATAAAGAAATATTTAGGGACATTCTTCTACGCGATCCTATTGATCACTATGATTTCGATTGTGATTAACTTTAGTGAGAGGGTTGAGAAACTCTTAGCTCCTGATCTCTCACTTTATGATATCATATTTGTCTACTACCTCAATTTCATTCCTTGGATTAACGGATTACTTTGGCCGTTGTTTGCACTCTTATCCGTCATCTTTTTTACTTCTAAGATGGCTAAGAATGCTGAGATTATTGCCATTCTAAGTAGTGGAGTCAGCTACTATAGAATACTGCGACCATATCTGATTGCGGGATGTCTCTTAGCTATGATGCTCTGGATAGGAAATAATTATATCATCCCAAAGAGTACAAAGATTAAGAATGATTTTGAATCTGAGTATTTCAATAATTCAAAGACGAAGTCTATTGGCTACAATACTCACTTTTTTCTAAGCCCAACTGAGAAAGTCTTTTTAAGACATTATAGGACGAAGGATACTGTAGGGAGTACATTTCGATATGAAAAGTTTGATGCTAATCAGGAGCTGACTTATCTACTCAAGGCAAATAGAATTACACTCGAAGAAGAACCCAATCTTTGGAAGCTCCACGACTATGAAAAACGGAGTTTCAAAGGACTCAATGAAAGCTATATTAATGGAAAAGGAGAAACTCTTGATACCATACTCAGTCTTGAGCCAAGCGACTTTGTCAGGAATACAAAGGTGATGGAAAATATGTCTACATCTGATCTCTTAGAGTTTATTGAGATAGAACAGGGTAGAGGTCTTGACACAGCTCAAGCGATGAAGATAGAAGTACATCGAAGATCTGCAGATCCGATCACCATCATCATCCTCACACTAATGGGTGCATCCATTGCATCTCGTAAGGTGAGGGGAGGATTAGGGTTTCACCTAGCATCTGGCATCATCTTGGGTGCAGCCTTTGTCTTGGTGAGTCGATTCAGTATGACGATCGCTAATAATCTCAGTATCAATCCAGCCCTGGGGATGTGGTTGCCCAATATCTTGTTTGCGATATTGACTCTCGTATTGATTGCTAGGGCTCAGAAGTAGCATTTGAAATTGCTGTTTTCGACGAATAACTGTTTAACTTACATATTATATGATTAGACAAGTATTCATATTGTTATTATTGACTTTATCGCTAAGTAGCAACATTTCGGGTCAACAGATTGAAGACTATGAACCACTAGCTTTTGAAGACTTTGAGCCTAAATGGATACATGAAGTTTATGACAGTACAGTAGTCGGTTTAATGTTTGATACTCTGAGTAATTTAGTTGCATTTGATGGACATACTCATATCTACACTTCATTTTCTAATCTTAATGATCCTATTATACATGATGGGTATTTGTACCAAATCACTAAAACTCTATTTACAGGAGACCTAAGTGGGGCAATAATTGAGAAGATAGACTTAGAGACAGGAGTTAACGTATGGAAGTCAATATTTGATTTTAGACAAGGTTATAGAGAGACAGTCGAACATGCAGAAATTAGAGGTGACACTCTCCTCTTGTTTGATGTTAAGATGATTAATTATCCTATAACTCTTGCT
>Ga0114957_1002665_pt1 | contig 16729 bp, 8 predicted proteins | sample BantaG_FD_87175 | JGI IMG/M metagenome (GOLD analysis project Ga0114957, IMG submission 87175) | Marine algal microbial communities from Bantry Bay, Ireland - BantryBay_4 metaG | ecosystem: Host-associated > Algae > Red algae > Unclassified | place: Bantry Bay, Ireland | collected 2014-11-21 | reverse complement strand
TCGATGATTTTGAACCTTTTCATGAAATCAATTTTAGAATTTATTGGAGAAGAATGGAATGAGGATTTTCAATCTTATGACCGACTTTATCGGCTAACAATAAACACGTAGCCGTCTGCTTTAGCAGACGGCTACTTATTTTACATTTTATTGCTAGCGTATTAAAGAAACATCTCCTTTCAATTCCTCCACCCCATCGGTCGTTTCAAATCTTATCATATAAATCAAAACATCAGTTGGATGAGGGTTTCCATCGACCTCTCCATTCCAAGGTGTTTTTTCATCATGCACTAAATTTCCCCAACGATTAAAAATTTTAAAATCAATCACATCCACACCATTCCCTTCAACCACTAATCCAAAAGTATCATTTAGTCCATCTCCATCTGGAGTAAAAACATTTGGCATTTGCCAGCTTCCACAAGCGTCAATTTCAACATTTGAACTCGCTTCACAACCATCAGCATCAGTTACAGTAACCAAATATTCTCCGCCTTCTTCAATAGTAATCGACGCACTAGTTTCTCCATTTGACCATTCATAATTCTCAAAATCTCCTGCATCCAAAATGACTGGCAAATCTCCACAAAGATCAATTCCATCTGGCGTAGTTATTTCAGAAGTGATTGATTCTGAGTCATTTACAATTATTTGAAAAGCTCCAGAGCAGCCATTAGCATCTTCAATTACTACGAAAAAAGTACCTGAAGCCACCTCTATAAAAACATTTTCATCTTGAAAATTAGTCCCATCTAAACTATATTGAAATGGTGCTTGTCCAGCCCCAGGGAAGACTTCGAGCAATCCATTTTCTAATCCGCAAGTCGTGTGGTCAATCATCACATCATCAATAACTGGATTTTGCGGAGCATCAATATTTACATTGACAATCGTTGCACAACCAACTGCATCCGTAACCGTCAACGCATGATTTCCTTCCGCCAAATTCACCGCTTCCTCCGTTGTTTCTCCATTGTCCCAAAGATATGTATAAGGTTCAAATCCACCATTCACCGCAACTGAAGCTGATCCTAAACTTCCATCACAACCTGTCGAACTTTGTGTGGCAACAACCCCTGAAATTTCCGAAACAAAAACCGTCACCGAACTCTCTTCCATCAAAATTGGCGAGAAAGAAATATCATCCAAAGCAAAATCATTTCCACCGACAGATACATTTTGATTGACAATACAAATCTCCACACTTGTATTATTATCTGATTCCCAAGTTTGAAAAAATTGCTCCCAAGTACACGTTCCAGATGGTGCGGTAAAAGTCGAACCTAACAAAGTTCCATTGATTGAAAATTGTAATTCAGCAGGATTTCCTAATTCAACAGAAGTAATCCAAGTGGAAAATTGGTAAGTCGTATTTTCTTGAATTGTTATCGTTTGACACCAAACTTCTTGATTCAAAGTAGCCGCACCATTGACTACTAACATATTGCCAAAACCAGAAGTATGGTCATCGCAGTTCGCAAAATTGGTATGTCCTAAATTGGGGTTAGTGACGACTGTATAAGTTCCCTCATCCGACAAGTCACCCCAAGGCCCTCCGCTAGTGTTAGGGCCATAAAGATACTCGGTGGTAAAACCAGAATTTCCAGCAGAAAAATCTCCATTCGTAATAACTGAATTTCCTAAAATACTTCCCACAACGGTATAGGTCGTCGTCGTCGGTGGAGTCACCGTTGGGGTAGCAATACTTGGACTAGTAATCCAAGTATTTGGCGTCCAAGTGTAAGTATCAAATATATCTCCCTCCGCTGCCAAAGCAACAGATTGACCTTGACAAATAGTATCTTGGGCTACCGTGGCTGTTATTGAAAATTGAGCAAAAAGCCCCATAGACAACAGACACAAAAGAAAAACTAGACTGTTCTTTCTCATCATAAAAAATTTAAAATCTAATGTAATGTATTGATTGTGAGGGCTTTACAAAACGAATTTATAATGATTAGGTAGGTTATTACAAAAATAAGGATTCTTGTTTTCTTTTTTGTTAAAAAAGGGGAAATAAGTTCATGTTCACAATTATTCATAGTTATTTTGGATTCTTTTTTCATCTAGACTTTTGACAAGGGTGATTGTTTAAATCAAAAATTGTAATTGATTATCAGAGAAACACACATGATAATATTTATTGTTTGAGGGTTTGAGAAAAGAGCAAAATTCTCAAAGCATAAAAAAACATGTCAAAAGTCCAGTTAACCTTCTTGCCTAATTTCAAAAAAGTAAAGTCCCACCAATTTTTGAATTTGTATCATTTGTTCATCACTTGCTTCTATTGGAAAATAAAATTCATCATCTTTTACTGCTATTTGATTATGGTTTATTCTAATTATTTCTATGTTGAATTCAGTTTCATAGAATTCTATTAGTTTAGTAAAATTTTCAGATGTGTAAAACTTATCGGCCAATTCATCGTCATCAAAAAAAGGATTAGTTCCTACAATTTTTAATCTATTAATCTCGAATTGCTTTTTCCTTTCTTTTACTTTTTCAATGTCTTCGCTTTCAAAAATAGGATCCCCCAATGGAATACCATTATAATCAGGAAGTTGCTTATTTATGATTACTCCCATTTCATAATTATCTCCAAAATGAAGGCAATCAGCTTCTGAATATATTTCTTTCTCTATTATTTGATATTTCATTAATTGATGAGAACTATAAGTTTATGATTACATACCAAGTTAAATAGAAAAATAAAAAATGCACATTTAAATCACCTCCTATTTTTCCAAAAAAACCTACCATCGAATCAACGCAGATCCCCACGTAAATCCACTTCCAAATGCTGCCAAACAAACCAAGTCACCTTGCTTCACCGCTCCTGCTTCCCATGCTTCACACAAAGCAATCGGTACAGAGGCTGCGGTAGTATTTCCATATTTTTGAATATTATTCCAAACTTTATCGGCTTCTAATTTTAGTACTTTTTGGACAAATTGACTGATCCTCAAATTAGCTTGATGTGGCACAAACATATCAATATCCGACACCGCCAATCCTGCGCACGTCAAAGCCTCTTGAATGACTTCAGGAAATTTCCTGACCGCTAATTTGAATACAAACTGCCCTTCCATATTTGGATAAAGATGTCCATCTGTTTGCATCTTGTCCGTCACGAAGATTCCTCCGTACTCCAAATCTTTATCATAACCATAGTCATGCTCGATTCCTAATTTATCCAAATGATAGCCACCATGAGAACCAGGATTAATGAAAGCTAATTTCTCCGCATAACTTCCATCAGAGTGCAATTTTGTCGTCAAAATTCCTTGTCCTTCTTTTTCAGTTGGTTGCACCACAACAGCTCCTGCCCCGTCCCCAAATATAACCGTAACGTTCCGTCCTTCCGTACTGTAGTCCAATCCCATCGAGTGCATTTCCGCTCCAACTAAAAGAATGTTTTTATACATTCCAGTTTTGACAAATTGGTCAGCGATACTCAATCCGTAAATAAATCCACTACATTGATTCCGAATATCCAATGCGCCAATTTCAGTTTTAGTAATACCTAATTCTCGCTGCAATAAAACGCCGCAACCGGGAAAATAATAATCAGGACTTAGTGTTGCAAATATGATAAAATCTATATCTTCAGGTTGAATTCCAGCTCGCTCTATTGCAATTCGAGCAGCCTTCGTTCCCATCGTAGCAGTCGTTTCTTCATGTTTTTTTCCATAACGCCTTTCTTGAATTCCCGTTCGTTCTCGAATCCATTCGTCACTAGTTTCCATCACTTTGGAAAGGTCATCATTGGTCGTTATTTTTTCAGGAACATAACTTCCGATTCCTGCTATTTTTGAATTGAACATATTGCTTTTGTTTAATTATATGGTTAGGTAAAAACTCATTTTTTAAAAAGGTTATTTTTTCTCCCGTAAAAATAGTAAATATTCGCTTTTAGAAAAAAAATATAGTGGACGGTAGAAGGCCGCTTCGCTGATAGGGCAATCGCGTGAAAAACTCTACTCTTGTTTTAATGTGTATAAGTATAAAGGGCTTAAATTTAATTCCACTACTGTATTCGCTCTTGGGCTACTTGATAAACCCATCACTAAATTCGTTAAGGCTTTGTTTTTTCCAACTTCTAGTTGTAATATTGATTTACAGAACTGCTCTATCATAATATTTGACTTTGTTGTTATTTTCAAATATCGGTAACAGTTCTGGTTTTTCAATATATACTCATATTTTTTTGTCCAAAAGTTCAGTTATAACTAAGGAACGGTACAATAATAAATTGAACAAATTCTAATAATGAACAAAGCAAACGATAACGATATCACCTCATGGATTCATCAAAATAGGAATTTGAGTGTACCTGAAAATGTGGTTAAAAATGTCATTCCAGCAAAATTTGAAACGTACTTCAAATTGTATTTTCCCATCATTTTTGAAGACGAAGAAAGTGGACAAAGTAGAAATATCACCTACCTTGAAATTGCCAAATTAGACGGTCTTGTTTTTGAAAAAAAATTTAGCGCGAAAAGTTTTCCCGATTATATTGCTCCTTTTATAACTGCTTCCGATGAACATGAATATAAAATGTTGAACAATTTGCAAGCAGTTTTGGAGGCTGATCAACCGATTATTTTTTATGGATTGGGTGGAGAAAATTTACCTGAAAAATTTACAGATCCTTGGGCTTTGATTGGGCAGATGAGTAGTTTGACCAATATTGTAAAAGCGATGAATGAGTTTGCAAAAATGGAAATCGTCAATTTTCCGAGCTATATTTTTCCAAAAGATCAGAGTTGGTTGATCGGAAATATTATTTTACAATCAGGCGTTTTAGTGATGGGATGTGGAGAAAATTTAGCCAAAAAAATAAGAGCGCAATCGGACATTGAATTTATAGAGTTGGAGGCAGGCGATGAGTATTTTGATTTTGGAGAATAAGTAAAAATAGAATTTAGGAACGGTTCAATAATAAATCATGATTCTTGGCTGCTCCTTTTGTCTCTATTCTTTACGCTGAACCTGCCTTCCTGCGGTCAGCAGGCAGGCTCATACTTTTAAAGCAAAAACTAGCAACAAAATTAGCTACCTAAGAATTGTGAACATGAACTTACCGTTCCTAAAATAATCCAAGGTTAAAAAAAACCTTTTCTCTTCTTGAAAATGAGAGTAGGGATTGTAAATCTTGGAAAACTTGACCACCATGCCCACATGGAATAGATTCATTTTAAAATAAAAATTAAATCATGTCAAAAAATAAAAAAACTCGATCAGATTTCAATTTTGTCTTTTCTACCAATTCTGATTTTCAACCAAATCAAGAAGATGAAACGCCAGAAGAAACACTTGCGCCCAACCAGCAAAAACTGCGGGTGATGATTGATCGAAAAAAACGCAAAGGGAAAAGTGTAACCTTAATAGTCGGTTTTGAAGGAAACGAAGATGATCTAAAAGAACTGGGAAAATATTTAAAATCTAAATGTGGTGTCGGTGGAAGTGTGAAAAATTACGAAATTATCGTACAAGGAAATCAAAAAGATAAAGTTGTAAAGTTATTGTTAGAAAAAGGATATTCGCAGACGAAAGGTGCGGGAGGAAATTAACAGTTGGCAATTTTACAGCAGGCAGTAGGCAGTTTGTAACTGCTAACTGCCTACTGTAATACTGTCTATTGTAGATGCTATCGACTAATCTCCAAATAGCCTTGGAAGACTCGATTATCATCGGGATTGTTTAGTTCTAAAACATAGAAATAGGTTCCGTCAGGCACTTCTCGTTTTCCATTAAAAGTACCATCCCAATCATTTTTGTAGCCGATAGTTTCATAGACTTTATTTCCCCAACGATTGTAAATTTGCAAATCACTATTCGGATAATCGGCAATCCCTGCAATATAAAATACATCGTTAGATCCATCTCCATTTGGTGAAACTGCAGTAAAAATAACCAAATCTGTACAGTTGAGAAAAATGCAAACAGTAGCAGTATCGCAACCATTTGTATTACAAATGACGTAGGAAAAACTATCTACCCTTTCACAGAAATCATCACCAGCATTATAAGTGACAGAACCATCCAAGTTCAGCGTGGTGGTTCCATAAATTGGTGGTTCCAAAATATACATCGTATCTATTCCTCCGAAAACAATGTCATTTAATTTTACATTAATCACGACTGGCAATCCAATATCAACAGAATCTTTATCATCCATTAACATTGGAAGTCCATCATATTCCACCACACTTATACACATATATGTAGTATCGCAAAATCCTAAATCATCACAAAATTCAATACATGCGGAATCCTGACCAAGTGCTAAACCTGTATATTCAATTCCTAAAATCCCAAAATCTTCAAAGAACTCTACTTCGGTTCCTCCTTCATCAGGACAGAAATTTTGTAGGGAAACCACATTTCCAGGAAGTTGAGAAACATCTAAGAACAAGGTATCCGTTTGTCCAATAAAGATGGTATCACAAAATGTATCTGGTACAATTTCTTCACATGGCGTGACCAAAATAGCGTAACTCGCTTCGCATCCAAGACTATCTGTAACGGTAACATTATATAATCCAACTTGTAAATCTGTTCGATTTTGAGTATCTAAAGAGTCTGACAAATCTGCCCAATCAAAATTATATGGTGCTGTTCCTCCTTGAACTTCTGAAGTAATTGTTCCTCCTAAATCACAATCTGAATCGACCATGAAATTAATTTCCAAAGTTCCTGTAGATTCTATCGTAAAACAATCTTGACCTGCCACACATCCACTTGAATCAGCTATGATTAAACAATAATCACCTGCTGCAAGATTTCCATTTTCGAAATTTTGAAAACCGTTGGTGATAATCGTATCTGCTGGAGCATTAAAAATTGGATCGAAGTTAACGGTAAAAATAACTGAACCATCTTCTGCGCCTATGCAAGAGGTTCCCATCACTTCTGTAATCAAAATATCTGCGGCTGGGACATTATCTGTTAAAACAAATTCATACACCAACTCACACATCGTGGAATCTAAATCAGTAATTGTGATAGAATAAAATCCTGATGCTAAATTAATTTCAGTATCTGTTCCACTTGCCCAACTGTAAAAATAATTTCCACTTCCGCCAGTTACATTGATTGTTGCTGAACCATTTGCTACGCCACAATCAGGTGCTTGGTTGACTGTCAAAGTTGCTGCCAAAGGATTTTGTTCTTCGATAATTACTTCGATGACATTGGAGCAATCTGGATTAGTCGGATCAGTAATGGTAACAAAATGAATACCTGCTGTTAAATCATTTCGAACAGCATTGGTGGAGTTGTTTTCCCATAAAAAATTCAAAGTATTGGGCATCAGAGTCGCAGTACCATTTGGTAAAACACAAGTAGCTGGTGTAGTAGTCGCAGTAGCAATCGGTCCATCTGAGTTTTGAATAATCAAATAAACGGTATCAGTACACGTAGGCGAATTATTATTTTGAATAGCAATTTCATATCCTCCAAATGGTAAATCCATTCGTACATTTCCAGCTCCAATTGGTGATCCAACATCAGGATTCCAAGTGAAAGTATAATTATTCGGATCGTCCACTAAATTGATTGTCGCCTCTCCTATTGCATTTCCGCAAGTGGATTCGACGGTGATAATACTACCGATTTCAAGATCATCACATGGACATACAATTACACTCATGATTACATTGGCAGTGTCTCGGCAACCTACTAAATTTTCCACGACCAAGCTATACGTAGCTCCTGCAATTGGAGTAACTGTAATACTATCCCCTGTTCCAAGTGAAGCACCGTTTTCTAACCATTCATATGTATCTCCATTTCCTCCAACTAAAAGAATCGACTCTCCTTCGCAAGCAATTGCTGGATTGACTAACACTTCTGCATCTGCTCCTTCGTTTACACTTATTGTAATTTGTGCAGTTGAGGTACAACCGCTTAGGGTATCTGTTCCTGTTACTTGATAAGTCGTTTCAACAGAAGGCATCACTATAATTGGTGAACCATTTCCAATCGCTGTACTCGTCGTAACATTTTCCCAAGCATAAATATCGGCTCCACTTCCTGTCAAAACTGCTTCATCACCTCCACAAATAAATGTAGCAGAGCTAGAGGTAATTTGAACATCTGGCGAAAGATAAACTTGAATCACCACATCAGCAGTATCATAAAACCCAGGGAATGCGTTGTCTTCCACTATAACTTGATAGTTATACGTATTCCCAGGAAGTCCATTTGAAAAAATTGGATTTGGAATATTGTAAGCACTCAAGTTTCCAGTTGAAGCGTTTCCTACATCCTCTATCCAAACATAATCTGTTCCTCCTGAAGCAACAAATTGAATCGTTTCTTCTGCACAAATTGTGCTATCATGTGGTTCAACTGAAATCGTAACCGCACTTCCAATTTGCACTTCCACTATTGCCTCATCAGTACATCCTGAAGCACTCGTAACGGTAACTGAATAATCAGTATCAACTGATGGAGAGGCTATTGGATTAGCACTAGTCGCATCATCTAAAGTTACAGCGGGTGACCAAACATAAGTGTATGGTGCAAATCCGCCATCAACCATTGGTGATAAAGTGGTGCTTCCACCTGACTGAACAAAAACTAATGGTCCTCCACTAACGGTGATTCCTAATGCTCGAATAATACTAACGGTATCTCGATTTATTCCTCCACAACTAGGTCGAGTTGTTTCCAATATATATTGCAAAGTGTCTTGAACCGTTGCATTATGATTGACGGTCAAAACTGGATTTGGAATATCTGTTGCACTCAAGTTTGTGGTCGAAGCTGGAGAAATTGCTAACCAATTGTAAGTATAATTAGATAGTGACCCACAAGTCGGATCTCCCAAATCTGCGGTAATTGTTGTCGCAGCTATTTCACAAAATATTTGATCATTTCCAGCATTCAAAAGTTGAGGTTCGCCAAGAGACATTTCTGCTATTTCACAAATTCCTAAACCTGTCGAATCAATTCTAACAATAATATTACAAACTTGATCATCACTCACAGGAATAGTATGAGAAATAGGTAAAACTGAATTTGCCGCAATCGGACCATTCTCTGTAATTGTGGTGATTAGTTGATCTCCCACATTTACATTTCCAGAACCATCTTGGTCAAAATAATATTCCACATCAATTGCTAAGGCTGGAAAGTCAGTTCCATTATTAGATATTACTCCTTCAAATTGAATGGTTTCTTCATCAACTCCTGTGCAGGAACTTGTCACGCTTGAGAAAATAAAACTCAATGTATTTTGAGTAACTGGCACATCTGTCAATGCTCCATTATTGATTGAAGTAAACGCATCTACATCACAATTCGTACCTGAAACGGCACAAGTCAATTCTGTTCTTTGAATCGTATTTAATCCTGCTGCTAAACTATCAATCGCACAATCCATATCTGGCGTAATTACATTAAAGGTAAAAACGGCTGAATCTCCTTGCATTAACCCTGTTGGTAAATGCCAAAATAATAACTGGAAATTCCCATTAATTTCAATTTCAGGTTCTGACAAAATCCACCCTCCTGGCTCAATCGCCACAGTTGTATTAGGATCATAAGTTATTCCTTCTGGTAAAAGCAACGTAACCAAATCGGAAGAATCCGTTAGAGTTGTAGTTAAGTTAGTTACAATAATTTCAAGCGGTGCACTTGCATCTGGAATTAATGAACTTGAGTTAGAAAAATGTACTTCAAAAATTTTCCCTAACCCAGCATCAGCGCCATCTATGTTAATTGGCAAAGTTTCCCCAGTTTCATAATTGGTAGAATCTCCACAATTTTTTACTCCTTGAAAAGCATAATAAGAAATCGAACCACTCATAAAATCACAATCAGAAACAAACTGATATCGGATTCTATACTCATTGGAATCTGTCGGATTCAATGGATCAAAACCTGATAAACCATTTTGATCTAAAAATGAATTTAAGTTAGAAAAATCTGAATATTCATAAACGTCTCCTCTACTCGTCGTAGTCGTATATACTGGATCAACAGCAACAGATTGATAAGGAGCGCCAGATGGATAAGCAATTTCTACACTTCCTGGAACCAAGGTTGCTCCTTGCATCGGTAAAATAATTTGAGAACGAATATCATAAGCACTTCCCAAATTTGTATTTCTTAGTAAAATTGCAATCGTATTCGTATCACAAATATTTGGATCAACCATTGGTTGCTCCACAATGTTGGCATCCAATGCTGGATCAAGCGTCGTTACACTTAAATTTAAAGTGACGTCTTCACAGGGAGGATATAATTCTGGATTCCAATTTGGTTCAGCGTAAGCAATACAATTCCACCCTATGCGTGCATTAAAATTGGTTGTTCCACATTCATTCACCAAGGCTTTTACTCTCACCACATTACAAATATCATCAAAGGTAGAAGTCGAATTTCCAATTTCTAAAGCATTGGTATAGACAAAATAATTACTTCCTGATGAACCATATTGAGTCACCGGTAAGCTAGTCGTTGCCATTGGATTAGTAATGTCTTCCATCGAAACTACTTCAATCGCTCCCGTAACATCTTCCAAAGAAAACCAAGTCAAACCGGCTCGACCAACAAAGGAAGCATTACACAATTGTAAATCCCAATAAGCAGTATCACCTGCTAAATTAAAATTCGGATTCGATGCCGTCACCAAGGTCAACTCTGGCGGATCAGAATAAAAAATATCATTATCTTCTGAGTCTATTTTTTGCTCGGAACAACTTCCGTCGCCAATGTCAGTCGCATAATATCTATCTCTATAAACAATTGTTGGATCAAAATTATATTGATTATTTCCATTACTACTTCCTATCTCAGACTGACAATTTGGATTAACTCTAATTCTAAAACTAAAGGAATAACTCAACACATTATTCAAGGCAGGTACAAATTGTAAGGTATCAAATATCCCAACATATCGCCCATTATCTGATTCATCAAATCCTTGAACTAAGTAATAATCATTTCCATAAATTGGATGTCCTGGAATAGAAATCTGGGCTTCAAAAGTTCCAAATGATTCCAAAATCGCAGGATCATAATCTATTATGATCGAATCAATTCCAATAGCTTGTCGAAATTCTTGCCCAAACCATTCCGTAAACCCATTGTTAACTGTAATCAAATTATAGTTTAAATATTTCTCTTCACAACCTTCTGGGAAGGCACTACTTGAGGGAAAATTTACTACCGTTTGGTTTTTTGCAATGGTAAATATTTCTCCAAAATGATCGCAAGCTTCATCAACTCCATCCACAGATCCATAACCATATCCTCTCAAATCTGGAACGTTTGTAAATTTGGTAGGATAAGGGCCAGCTGGATTCAAGCTAAAATTTCCTATAAATTCAAAAGTATCATTAGGCAATAAAGTCAATCCTAGATCGGTCAAACAACTATTCAAATCAAAAGTCATCACTTGCAGACTATCCACAATCGTTACCTCCAAATCCGAAGAATCTATATTACAAAAATATTCATTGCCTAAATTAGTAAACCGAACAACTCCATTTCCAAACAAAAATGTTGCGGTACTATCTGCTGACTTATCTGTATTTCCATAGGAAATTACTATTCCTACACTATCATTAACTACTTGATCTCCCACCACATTTAATACTCGCATTTCGATGCTGTCACATGAAATAGCCACTTTTTTATTCGCTTCATTCGGATCAATTGGAGTGAAGTAAGTCGCATCTGTATATCCAAAAGTAGTTCGATTGACATCAAAAGATTTGGTGGCAACTCCGACTGGACAAACAAAAGTCATCGGAGGACAAGGTGGCATTTCAGCATGCAACTTTGGTCCTTGCAAGGTATCACAATGCCAAACATGTCGGCAATCACAAGGAGGACAATAATAAGCAAATTCATAAGGAAAATACACAAAATCCAAAGCTGCGCTACAGTCCGCTTCAAACCCCATAATCACTTCATACTCTCCTGTAATAAAAGGTGTAGCCGATGCATCAAAAACTAAAAACAATGTATCATTACTCATCACATTACTCAATAATGGAATCGGAATCGTTCCTCCATTTCTAATTAATTGAATGGTAGGAATCACAGGTGTAACTCCTGCTGGCAATTTCAAATTAACTTGATACTGCTCGCCACCTGAACAATTTTTTTCAAAACGACTGGTCGAACGATCCACAACTTGACGAATATAAAAAGTATCCTGCTCTATATACGCATCCACATCTGAATTAGTAAAAGCATCGGAAAGCTTATTATTTGGTCGAAAATAATTACCTCGTAATCTCACCACTCGCTCTTCACAAGCATTATCATAATCTATTCTCGCACTAAAACTAGTTCCCAAATCATTGGCGCAATCTCCATCTGGCCCTGGAGCTTGAGCATTCGAACAATCAATATCGTACACCGCTATAATTTCAAATCCTGCCCCAATTCCCAAATCATCAAAAAATCCATCTCCATCCAAATCATCCAAACCTACTCCTGAACCATCAGGATCAGTAGAAAATAATGGATTATTATCAATCATATTCATAGCTGACGAAAGAGGAACTAACACTCCTGCAATCGTAATTTGAGTAATGAAAAAGCCGCCATCAGCAATATCAAATCCATTTCCCATTCCAATCCCAACTTCCAAATTTAACATTGCTCCAAAACCGGGATCTACTTCTGCACCATTATTAGTAAAAGTAACCGTCGAAGTTCCTGTTTGACAATAACCTGAAAAAACATTCGGAACAGTTCCCGAATCTTCCACTTGCACATTCGCATTTCCTTGTCCAATATTAATAAAATCTGACGTATTTATCGTATTACAAAATCGACCATCACAACCCCAAGACATTTCATATTGAGAAGATCTCGATTCATTACAATTTAGTACACAAATATTTTCGGTAATCGTAACCGTTTCATTTGGATCAAAAAACCCATCACTATCTCCTAGTCCACCTCCAATTGTATTCCCCACAAAGAAAGTTCCGTCAATCGTTGCTTCAATCAAAGTATCACCTGTCACCAACATTGTTTTGGTCACAGGTACCACCATCCCATTCACCTCTACACTCTCCACATAAATGCCTGCACCTTGCGTATTTGAATAAACAAGCTGATCCACAAATCCATCCAAACCTGAATTGGTAATCACAACATCTCTAGAAAAACATTCTCCCGATCTTGCTGGGCCATGAGCATTATTTACTACACTTGTAAATTGAGGAACTGCAAATGCATCTCGATATTCTATATTGATATCACTTTCTGAAAAAGAACTTCCATTCATTGTATAATCAAAATTCCAAGTATTCTGCACTTGAATCGCATTGTTCAAAGTAAGCGTATCAATGTATTCACATTTGGCAGCAATCGTAAAAGTAATATTGACGAAAGGTGTTCCAGAAGGATCTAAATCTGGCAAACCAAAAATCGGAGAATTTGGATCTGCATTATTATTTAAAGTGACTCCTGCCGAAGATTCCGCAGCAATAAATTCTGCTAGCTCAACTCCTTTAAACAAATCCAAAGTCGCTAATATGTTTTGTCGAGCATCAGGAGAAAGACCATCCAAACTAACTGTTACTGTCGCAGTATCAGGTTCTCCACATATATTTAAAAAGTCAGGAACGGAAGATGGACTTTCGAACTCAACTTTTAAATTGTCTTGAGCCAACAAATATTGACTGGGTAGGACTGCGAAAAGTAAGATTACAAAAATGAGATTAAGCTTCTGATTCATCTAGGTGTATTTTTTTTAACGGTTAATGGTTAACTGTTAATGATTAACGATTAACACCTCATCGGAAATTAACCGTTAACCATTAACCGTTAACCATTATTTACTACCGTCTATTTGTCCAAAATCGTACCAAAACGAAAGGTTTTATCTACATCTTATACTTTGTTCTTTTTTAATATGTTTTAAAAAATATATTTGTTTTGTAATTGATAATCAATGATTTATAAATTGCATTATTATTTATTTAAAAAAACTGTTGATTTAGTCATTTTACAAACAAATAATTAATTTCATTCTGTAAAAAAAACAAGCGTGTCACATTTTTTGAAATATTAGATTAAACAGCAGAAATTGAATTATATTCACAATAGTCTTGTATAAACAAATTAGGAGGGAGTGGCGCAGCATCATATTTATAGTAGTAAGTTCATGTTCACAATTATTCATAGTTATTTTGGATTCTTTTTTCATCATATTTCATAAAAAATCTTCGATGTAACACAGGCTATATCTACGTTTTTTATTTTATCTGATAAAAAAATAAGCTCAAAATAACTTATGAATAATTGTGAACATGAACTTACTTCCAATTATTTGGAGGATGGAGACGGGATATTAAAGGTGAAAATATTGGATGAGTTTTTTCCTTTTGGATAGTGTAATAGTTGACAGAGCCAAACTGAATGAGAGGAACTATTGCAGAGCGGTATCTCCAGCCTCTAAACAGGAGTGGAGCGAGCGAGCGGTTTTTTAATTTTTGGCCTGCTATTACAAATTCTTGGTAATTGCATGAGTGGCGAACAAATTCCAGATAAAATAAATGTAATTATACCGAATTCAATAAGAGCTGTCGTATAAATCGATTTAGGTTTTGTTGATAATCAAGGCAAAAACCACAGACATAGCCTAAGCTATAGCGAGGGTTTTTAACGAAGAGTATCGGGAAAAGATAATTCGATTTATACGACATATCTTATTGAATTCGGTATTATATGGGAAACAGCGAATCTATTGGTTGGGTGCATTGTATTTATATAAAATAGAAAATTTAGCTTTCAAGCAGCAAATAAAAAACATTTTTTTAGATTTTAAGATTGTGGAACATGTAGAGTATTATAATGTTCTAGCTTTAGCGATTTTGGAAGGCTTACAACTATTATACTTACCCCCAAAATTTGGAACGATTTATGTCCAAATTTTGATATATAATAGCAGAATTGCTCGCCTAGATTTTTTTCGATTTTACACACTTTGTCTAATATAAGTTAGAGCTAACACATCAAAAAACGATTTTATTTAAACATCTCGAAATACAACTAATTTACTAGTAAATATAATGAGTAATGCGCTTATTTAAGTTTGTGTTTCGTCATTTATATTTGTGTGAACCCAATAATCTATTTTATGCATTTGCCCTAAATGCAAGTACTCTGTCATTTTTTGTCTATCTTGTTTTTGTCAAAACTCTAAAATTTAATGCAATTATGAATTATAAAGGATTAAGTTACTTGTGGGTAAAAATTGGTTCATTAGGTGTACATCAAGATTTATCTCTATACAAAAAAAAACAGGTTCAATTAATTAATAGAGTCTGTTTGACTCTTATCGTTTTACTTATACCTAGTCTCATTAAAGCTTTTATTTTGAGGGATACGTTCGGCATATCGATTCTTCCTTTTTTCTATATTTGTATGATTATGACACTTTACCTAAACTATAAGGGGAAGCAATTATTTTCAAAAATTTTCTTCTTATTTTCACTTACAGTTATTTCTTGTGGAATATCATATATTTTAGGTGAAGGATTTGTCATTGAAAGTTGTTACATATCAATTGCTATTCTGACACTAATTTTCTTTGATAAAAAAAGAATGCAGTTTCTTGTATTAACTTTCACATTAGGTGCGTATTTATTATCTCTGTATTTTTATAATAATATAAGTAGTCCGTTAGCTTATAAACCATTTTTAGAAATGACTAGCTCTATGTCACATTTTACTAATGCATTACTTGTATATTTCTCTATCACTATGTCAACTAAAGCAAACTTTGACTACGCTAATCAGACAAGTCAATTGTTAAGTCAGATACAAAGTAAACGTGATAAATTAGAAAGTCAAAAAATAAAGATCACTAAACAAAATAACACGTTAGAAAAAACTAACCGTAAGCTAAAGCATGCTAATAAAGATTTAGAAAATTTTGCCTACGTTGCCTCTCATGATTTGAAGTCTCCTTTACGCATCACAAACAGCTTTCTACTATTAATTCAACAATCATTAAATACTAATTCAAAAGAGAAATTGAACGAGTACCTTGGTTACTGTATCGATAATACTAAGCATATGGGAGCTGTGATTGATAGCTTGTTATCGCATGCAAGACTTAATAATGAACTCGAACTAAAACCCGTTGATTTGGAAAAGGTATATTATAAAACAAAAAATATATTAGCCCGAACTATTGATGATAATAATGTTAACTTAAAAGCTGATGAGCTTCCAATAATAGATGGCTATGAATCAGAATTTATATTATTATTTCAAAATCTGATTGAAAATGGAATTAAATATAACAAAAGTGAAACCAAAGAATTGAATATCAAATTAGTAAATAATGACGAGACAAAAATCACTCTATGCTTCCAAGATAATGGTCTTGGCGTAGCACCAGAAAATCAAGAAAAAATATTTAAAATGTTTAACAGGTTACATAATCAAAAAGAGTTTGAAGGGACTGGTATTGGTTTGGCATCCTGCCAAAAAATTGTCTCTTTGATTTCTGGCAAAATATGGGTAGAATCTGAGTTAAATGAAGGCAGCTCTTTTTTTGTACAAATTCCTAAAACACAAGAGATCTCCTGATATGTTTAAGATTAAATTAGAATGTGAACTTTTCTAGTTTCTATATTTTGTTTAAAATATCCGTCGGTAACAATAATCTCATCTACTGCATTATATCAAGCACAAAGGCTTGAGAATATTTACAGAGCGGCATCTCCAGCGTCTAAACAGG
>Ga0114957_1002662_pt1 | contig 16736 bp, 12 predicted proteins | sample BantaG_FD_87175 | JGI IMG/M metagenome (GOLD analysis project Ga0114957, IMG submission 87175) | Marine algal microbial communities from Bantry Bay, Ireland - BantryBay_4 metaG | ecosystem: Host-associated > Algae > Red algae > Unclassified | place: Bantry Bay, Ireland | collected 2014-11-21 | reverse complement strand
CGCAATTCGGCCAGGGTGCTTCGATGCGTCGGGTCTTTGCGCAGACAGGATTCACAGATCGGTCGGAGCCATTCCGGAACGCCGGCGAGATCGGGTTGCTCGTCGAGGATGCGACGCATGGTGCCGTGGGTGCCCTCATCGCCGAACGGCAGTCCGGCGGCGGTGGTCGCCGCCGCCAGCATCGCCCCCCATGACCACACGTCGCTCGCCGGGCTCAACTGCTCGCCGCGGATCTGTTCCGGCGCCATGAAGGCCATGGTGCCGAGCACCTGGCCGGGCATGGTCAGCTTCGTCGAGTTGTCCTCCGTGGCGACGCCGAGGTCGATCAAGATCGGGCCTTCCTCGGTCAGCACCACGTTGCTGGGTTTCAGGTCTCGGTGCAGCACACCGGCTTCGTGCAGGCTTTCCAGGGCATCGATCAATGCGACACCGAGCTGTTCGGCGGTGGGGCGATCGAGCGGCATCACCTCTTCGACGGTGGGTCCGATCAGGTAGGGCATCGCCAGCCAGGGTCGGGAGGCGGCCGTGTCGGCATCGATGACGCTCACGATTGCGCACGACTGGAGCCCGGACAAGAGCCTGACTTCGCGGACGAGCCGAGCTCGGGCCACCGGGTCCTTGGCGAGGTGTTCGTGCATCACCTTCAGCGCCACCCGTTCCCCGCTGGCCCGGCGCGCCCGATAGACAGCACCCCCGCCTCCGGTGCCCAGTTCAGCCTCGATCTGGTAAGGCCCGATGTGGTGTCCTGGTCCGAGCAGGTCTGGTCCGGGGGTATTCAACAGGGGTTCAAAGGGACCGGAGACGACAAAGTCGTCTGGCGTAGTTCAGTGTTACTGAGGCGGTCGTGGTGCCTCTCGAACAGCTGCACCAGCCAGCCCTGGAAAGGAAGCCCAGCACTCGTCCAATTGTCACGCGTCGCCCCGCCGATGTCAACGCGCCCGCGGCCGGGCGCCATGGGGACTACGCCGGATTGGGAGCACGGTGCCGGCGGATCAGGCTCCAGGCGCTGTCGGCCATGCCTGCATCCCGCAGGGCTCGGATCGCCCGCAGAGCATAGATGGTGGCGATGAGGTTGATGGCGAAATGAAACAGGACCCGGTAGGAACTGGACCATGCCGACGCCGGGTCCAGGAGACCAAAGCCGGTGGAGACGCCGAGGCTACCCACTGATTATTGCGAGGTGACAATCGACGCGTCAGCGCCTCCTCACGGGCCGATTCCGAGTCAGTCCTCGGAGAGCATCACCGCTCGGCCGGACAGCAGCGCGCGCAGCAACGTGAGAATGCCGGTGTGGCAGCTGAGGCGGCAGCCGATGGCGAAGGGGCCGTCGTCGGTCGGATGGAGAGGATCCTTGGCCGGCGTGTCCAATGATCTTGCCGGAGCAGTGATCTGAGCATCCGGGCTCGGTGCGGGGGGCATGCCATTGATACAGCCGCTGAGGTCGCTCACCTGCGCGCTGGCAGCGGCGGCGCTCGCAGCCTCCAACAACCTGGAGCCACCGTGGATCGGACTTTCGCCGCCGCCAACCGTTGCGCCACCATCCTTTCGGTCTGGGGGAACACCGTCGCCGTGGAGCGCCACCAGTGGCCTCGAAGCAATGGCGTGGGCCACGTCCTCGGAGGTATGGATGAGATAGTCGGCGGCCACGCCACGCCATTCCACGTAGGCGGTGCCGGCACCGGGACTGGCAATGGCGCCCCGGCCCTCAGCTGCGACGACGTCGACCGTGTTCGGCCCCCACCAGGCCGCAGGCGTGAGTAGCTGCTTGATATCGGCGCGGTCATTTTCGGTCCACGCAGTGTCGACGACGAGGACGCCAGCGCGGGCCGCCCAGACGCCAAACATGGCCGGGACCATCTCGAGCTCGTTGCTGGGATCGACCACCACCAGGTCGCCTTCCTTCACTCCCTGCTCACGCAGCTGAAAGCCCACGCTGACCGCAGCCTTCTTGGCATCGGCGGCACTCATGTGCCGGTCACCGATGTAGAGCAGCGGCTCGTGGTCCGCAAGCGGGTGACCGCTCAGGAGCTCAACCAGTTCGAGTGTCGATGGGACAGTGCTCACAAGGAAGCCTCCGCAGGACGCCAGGCCGGGCCAGCCGACGCTTTGAAAGAAATGCCGCTGGGTGCGCTCACCCGCTCGTTCCCTATCGGTCGCGGGTGAGTCGGTGTGAGGATCAGGTTCTCCTGTCGATTTCCCACCGTGGCGTGCCCGGGTCATGCCTTCGGTGCGCGCAATTCGTCGGTCTGGGGCACGACTCGTCGGCGATGCGGGCCAAAGAGGCGATATAGGATTCTGTCATGAGTGACTTGGCGCGTCAGCGGTTCGTGTCCCGGGTCGATGGTGCTGGCGGGACGATGTCGCTCGCCGATCGCATGCAGGCCTCCCGGGTTCCGGGGATTTCAGTGGCGGTTGTCGATGGCGGCGAGATCACGTGGAGCGATGGCTTTGGGGTTGTCGCCTTCGACGAAGGATCCGCAATCACCCCGGACACGGTCTTCCAGGTGGCCTCGGTCTCCAAGCTGGTGAGCGCCCTTGGAGTCCTGCGACTGTCAGCGTTGGGACAGCTTCCGCTCGACAAGGACGTTCGCGAGCTGGTGGCGTGGGATATCCCGGTTCATCCACTGGCCAACTGCGACGGCCGTGAGCCCATCACTGTGCGCATGGTGCTTCAGCACCGGTCCGGGATCATCGGTCGTGGCACCACGCCCGACCGCCGCGGCGCAAAGTTCGTCAAGGGCGGTGGTGGCTCCCATCGGGTGCCCGACGTTGCGGGGTCACTGGTGCCGACGATGGAGGAGTCCTGGCATGGGAAGGCTGGCGTGCGCCACCGGGTCTGCATCACTCATGCCCCCAACACCCGTAAGTCGTACTCGGGTGCCGGGTTCCTGATCCTCCAGCACCTGGTGGAACAGGCCACCGGGCAGAGCTTTGCCGCGTGGATGGAAGCCAACGTGTTGCGGCCCCTCGGGATGCCGACGGCAACCTTCGATCTCGAGGCCCCACCCAATGTTCATCTCGCGCACGGTCATGACCTGAAGGGGCGGCCACTGCCCGGCCGTCGCGAGTTGGTGCCGTGGGCCACCGCGGGCGGTCTCCAGGCCAGCGCCCGGGAGCTGGCAGCCATTGTGCAGGTCATCAACGGCCACGGATCTCACAACGGTTTCGAGTTGTTGCCACCGGCATGGATCGCGGCGATGCTCGATCAAAAGCTCGGCATCGAGGTCGCTCGCCGGGGCCAGAAGCGAGAGCGCTGGTATCACGGCGGAACCAACAAGGGCTTTCGAGCGATGGTCACGGGCCTACCCCGCCCGGATGCCGGCATCGTCCTCTGCACCAACGGCGCCGCCTCCGACGCCACAAAGTTCAGAAGCGACATCGTCAACGCCCTGCTGGAAGCCAACCGACTCGCCTGAGGTCGGCTTCAGAAGAAGTGGTTGAGGGGTCCGTGGCCCTGGCCCAGTTGCCAGGCCTTGGCCCCGGCGATTGCGCCATCGACATAGGTTTTCGCTCGGGGGATCGCTTCGGCGGGCCCAACCCCGTTGGCGAGAAGTGAGGTGATGGCGGCTGCCAGGGTGCAACCGCTGCCATGCACGTTCGGGGTGTCGACCCAGTCGCCGCCAAGCTCGATTGCGTCACCGGTCACAGCATCGAAAACGACATCGACGGCGTCGAGGGCCCCCGAGCGCCCCCCGCCCTTGACGACGATGTAGTCGGCGCCGGTCTCGGCCAGGGCTTCGGCGGCCCGCCGCTGGCCGACGCTGTCAACGATGTCGATACCGGTCAGCAGCTCGGCTTCGGCCACATTCGGGGTGATGACGAGTGCGTGTGGGAACAGTCGGGTGAGGTATCCGTCGACCGCTTCTGGCGAAAAGAGGGGTGTCCCGGCGGAGTCGACCAGGACCGGGTCGACCACCAGGTTGTCGAGTCTGTGGGCCTTGGCAAACTCACCCACTGCGGCGATGGTGTCTGGGGACGCGAGCATGCCGGTCTTTGTGGCTCTCACATCGAGGTCGTCGAGCACCGCGTCGATCTGGCGGCTCACGAACTCAGCAGTCACCGGAAAGACCCCGCGGATGCCGGTCGTGTTTTGGGCGGTGAGCAGGGTGATGGCAGTTGCGCCGTGGACTCCGAAGGCGTTCATGGTTCTGAGGTCGGCGTGCATGCCAGCCCCGCCGCCGGAGTCAGAACCGGCGATGGTGAGTGCAACCGACGGCGTGGATGCCGGGAAGGTCATCGGTGCCACAGTGAAACCGAAACGCCGGGCGGGCCCTCTGAGCGAGTCAGGGCTGAGCTAATCAAGGCTGAGCTAATCAAGGACGTGGAGTAGCCATGCGTCGGCTCGGCTCTGGGCCTGCTCTTTTTCGATCCCGGCGCCGAAGGCGTTCAGTGCCAACATGCTCTCGAGGCTCTCGCTGAGGCCGATCATTTCGGCGAGGTCCCACCATTTGTCGTGGCTGTAGCCGGGGCTACGGGCGCTGTAGGCCGAGAGGAACTCTTCGGCACCCGACACACTTGTCAGAAACGCAAGGGTGGTGCGGCAGTGGGCCACATCGAGCGCCGCTGGGCCCGAGCCCGAGCACGCCCAGTCGAGGACACCACTCAATTCTCCCTCGCACCACTGAACGTTGCCCGGGTGGTAGTCGCCGTGAACAAAGACTCGTGGGGCCTGCGGGGGTTCTCGGTCGAGGTGCTCGATGGCTCGGCTCCAGGCATCAGGATTACTGGTCCACTCCGGTACGACCACCGAAGCCAGGTCGAGGTCGAAACTGAGCGTGGCCAAATCGGGAGGCGCTTGGCGGCGGTGCAGTTTGGCGAGTGGCTCCGAGAGCAGATCGAGGTCGACGCCGCGCACAGCCGGGGCACCGGGACTGAAGCTCAGCAACAGCGTGGGAACGCCGGTTTCCTCACCGAGCGGGTCGATGGCGATCAGTTTCGGAATCAGGTCTCCGAGGGCGAGGCTTGCGGCCTGCAGGCCCCGACCATCGCGCGACCCAATGTCAGGTATGCGATCGGTGACCTCGGCGCGGTCATAGCGGCGAAGCACCATCGAACCCATATCGGTCTTCACCACATGGAGGCTGGCCCTGGTGGAGCCAGGCAATTGGCCGATCACTTTGGGGTCCGTGGTATCGGTGGCGGCACCAATCCAGCCCAGAACAGAATCATTCACGGCCACCAAGCGTAGGTGCTGAGCCCGCCAACCGGTGTTTCCTGCGCCGGCCTGTCCGCCGGTACCGCTCCGTATGCTTGATTCTTGTACCAGTCGGCGCGACCGTTTGGGTTCTGGTGGCGTCATAACCGAAACCGGGGCGACACGTGCGTCGTATCACCCGCAAGGAACGAACGGAGCATCGTATGATCGGATTGCTGTCATCACTGGTTGGAGGCCGGGGCGGGCGCATGCTCGGCGGCATGATCGGCGGGCGCACCGGGGCAATGGTTGGCGGCCTCGCCGGTTCGCTGATCGGTGGCCGGCAGCTCGGCCGTTTGGGTCGCTCGCTGATGAACAAGGGCAAGTCCGCCACGAACCAGGGCGGGCAGGCCAGGGCCCAGTCGCCAGCGGGCGAGGAAGATTCGATCACCGAGGATGATGCCGCCACCCTTGTGCGAGTCATGTGCAACTCGGCCAAGGCCGATGGGCATGTGGATCAGACCGAGGCAAAGAAGATCGCTGGTGAGTTGGGCGACGAAGTCTCCGACAATGAGCGGGCCTTTCTCGAGGCTGAACTGGCAGGCCCGTTGCGTTCCGCCCAGGACATGGCTCGCGAGGTGCCCCACAGCCTTCGATCCGAAGCGTACGCGGTGTCTCTCTTTGCCGTCGACATCGACACTCCGGAGGAGGCGGCCTACCTTCGTGACTTTGCAGCTGCCCTGGAACTGTCAGACGACGTGATCCAGTCGGTCCACTCCGAGCTCGGCGTCGCCTGACCCAACCTGGCCAACCCAGCGAAACCGCGCAAGCGCTCCCATGTCGCAGTGTGGAGCTACCATCAGGGTCGTATCAGTTCAGTCTCACCAATCAATCCGAGGAGTCCCTGTGTCCGGCGAAGCAAGCCTGGCTGTCGATGACATCGACGGCATCAACGCAACTGCGAGTGAAGAGTTCGGTGACTGGGGGCCAGAGGTGGTCGTGACCCAGGAGATGGTGAACGACTTCGCCGAGCTCACCGGCGATCGCCAGTGGATCCACATCGATGTCGAGCGTTGCAAAGCCGAAAGCCCTTTCGGCGGTCCCATCGCCCACGGCTTTCTCACGGTCAGCCTCCTCCCGGTGCTCAACCCCGGCGGCGTTTCCCTGGGTGGGGTGAAGAACGCGGTCAACTATGGCTCCGATGGTTTCCGCTTCCTCGCTCCCGTCCCGGTCGGCTCGACCCTGCACGCACGCGGTCGACTCGTCGAGGCCGTGGCCCACAAGAAGGGGACCCTGCTGACCAACGAGATCGCCATTCACGTCAAAGACAACGAGACGCCATCGTTGCTCTACAAGATGAAGATCCTCTACCAGGGCTGATCACGATCGCCGGGCTCTGACTCCGACTGAATCGGCCAGTTGCGGCGCGATCGGTCGGGGTCATCGTCCGCTTTGCGGAGATGTGAGAGTCGGGCGGGGCGCGCCGGTCTGGTCGAGGACAAGCGCGGGCAGTACCCCCACCGCCCGGCGCGGGTAACCTGACGGCATGGTTGACTACCGATCCCGCACGACCACTCACGGGCGCAACATGGCCGGAGCCCGGGCTCTCTGGCGAGCCACCGGCATGACCGATGGTGATTTCGACAAGCCGATCATCGCCATCGCCAACTCGTTCACCCAGTTCGTGCCCGGCCACGTCCACCTCAAGGACATGGGTCAACTCGTGGCCCGTGAAGTGGAGGCCCATGGGGGAGTGGCCAAGGAGTTCAACACCATTGCGGTCGACGACGGGATTGCCATGGGCCATGGCGGCATGCTCTACAGCCTTCCGAGCCGGGATCTGATTGCTGACTCGGTCGAGTACATGGCCAATGCCCACTGTGCCGACGCCCTGGTGTGCATCTCCAACTGCGACAAGATCACCCCCGGCATGCTCATGGCTGCCATGCGGCTCAACATTCCAGCCGTCTTCGTGTCCGGTGGGCCGATGGAAGCCGGCAAGACCCGCCTGGCTGGCAACGAGGTCAAGGTCGACTTGATCTCGGCGATGATGTCGGCTGGCGATTCGTCGGTGAGCGACGACGACGTTGCCGAGATCGAGCGTTCGGCCTGCCCGACGTGTGGTTCGTGTTCGGGCATGTTCACCGCCAACTCGATGAACTGTCTCACCGAGGCGCTTGGGCTGTCGCTACCGGGCAACGGCACCACCCTGGCCACCCACGCCGATCGGGAGCGTTTGTTCCTCGAGGCCGGGCGTACGGTGGTCGACCTGGCCAAGCGGTATTACGAAAAGGACGATGATTCCGTCCTGCCTCGCAACATCGCAAACCGAACCGCCTTCGAAAATGCCATGGCCCTCGACATCGCCATGGGGGGCAGCACCAACACCGTGCTGCACATTCTGGCTGCGGCCGAAGAAGCTGAGCTCGATTTCAGGATGGCCGACATCGATGAGTTGAGTCGGCGCATTCCCAACATCTGCAAGGTTGCACCGTCGGTCGAGCAGTATCACGTCGAAGACGTACACCGGGCCGGTGGCATCGTCGCCATTCTCGGCGAACTGGCACGTGCCGGGTTGATCAATACCGACATGCCCACCATCCACTCGTCGAGCCTCGCTGCTGCAATTGATCAGTGGGACATCATGTCGCCGAACTGCACGCCGGAGGCCAGGGAGTTTTTCCGAGCTGGCCCGGCTGGCATCCCGACCCAGGTTGCCTTCAGCCAGGCAACGCGGTGGGACACCCTCGACGACGACCGGGCCACCGGCTGTGTGCGGTCGGTCGATAATGCCTACAGCGAAGACGGCGGTCTGGCCATCCTCTACGGCAACATCGCCGAGGACGGCTGCATCGTGAAAACTGCGGGGGTCGACGAGTCGATCTGGCAGTTCGCGGGCCCGGCCCGGGTGTTCGAATCCCAGGACGACGCCGTCGAGGGCATCCTCGATGAGGAGCGGGTCAAGGCTGGCGACGTGATCGTGGTGCGTTACGAGGGGCCCAAGGGCGGGCCCGGCATGCAGGAGATGCTGTATCCCACCACCTATATCAAGAGCCGGGGACTCGGCAAGGAGTGTGCCCTGCTCACCGATGGTCGCTTCTCGGGCGGCACCTCCGGATTGTCGATCGGCCATGCCTCCCCGGAAGCGGGAGCGGGTGGCGCCATCGCCCTGATTCGCGAGGGCGACACGATCACCATCGACATTCCGAATCGTTCGATCGACCTCGATGTCTCAGGCGCTGAACTGGCATCACGCCGAGCCGAAGAAGAGGCTCACGGCGCCGAAGCCTTCAAAGCCCGAGGCCGCGAACGTGCGGTGAGCCAGGCCCTTTGGGCGTACGCCGCCATGACCACCTCAGCAGACCGTGGCGCCGTCCGGGACATAAGCCAACTCAACTAAACCCAAGTCGCGTGGTGTCAGACACCTCGCGACTTGGATTTGGGCTACCTGTGACGTTGGCGTGAGACACGACCCGAAAACGGCAACGAGCCGCCAGCCCGAAGGCTGACGGCTCGTTACGCGTACTGTGTTGCGATCAGATGGGGCGAACGTTCTGGGCTTCTTCGCCCTTGCGTCCGGGAGCAATGTCGAATTCGACCTGCTGACCTTCGTCGAGCGTTTTGTAGCCCTCTCCTTGGATGTTGGAGAAGTGGACGAACACGTCATCGCCGTCTTCGCGTGAGATGAAGCCGAAGCCCTTCTCTGCGTTAAAGAACTTAACTGTGCCTGTGGTTGCCATTTTGTTTTCTCTCTTCAATTTCGAAACTGGTCTTGTACCAGCCCCGCAATACCAACACTAGCGAGCGCGCCGCACTTACGTGCATCGCGCTCTTCATCTTCTCTGCGGGGTGGTGCCCCATCCATCGGCGTGTTCACGCCTTTTGAGAGGGTGACAAGCCCACAGGTGACCCGGCCGACCATTCATTCCGAGCGGGGGTCCGGGTGTCGCGAAGCTCGTGTCAACGCGATCAACCCGTGAAGCGTCTGTAGGGGTGGAGGACACACGATGTCGATATATCGGCCCATGTCATCATTCGAAAAGAATCCGGTCGACTCGGAGCCACCATCTGGCGACGACGCGCTGGCACCGGGCCAGGATGGCGAGTCTGCCGCTCCGACTTCCGCCCGATCGGGGCCCCAGCGCGCGGTTGCCGCTGTGGTGGGCACGGTTTTCGCCGCAGGGGTGATCGGCATTGCTGGCTTCGGCGTGGTGTCTTTGTGGCGTCTCCTCGACGCTGCCGATCGCGCCCTTGCCAACCCGACGATTGAGGTCGATTTCTCCGCCGAGAGCGACAGCGCCGAAGGCTCTTCCAGCACGCTCGGGGAGACCCCGACGTTCTCTGTCGGCTCCGTCTCTGTCGGCTCCGTCTCTGGCAGTTCCGTCTCTGGTGGTTCCGTCTCTGTCGGTTCGACCATCGGACTCGACGACAGTGACGCTGGTACTGATCTGGTGTGGTCGGTCATGGCCGTTCCTGTCGACGAAACGTTGTCAGTTCGGCGGCATCCCGCCCAGGGCGCCGAATCTGTCGATGAGATTCGCCCTCCAGCCCGGGGCTTGGAAGTGACTGGAGTGACCGAGCAGGTGAACAACGAGTTGTGGCGTGAGGTTCAGCTCGACGCCGGGGGCCTCGGTTGGGTGCCGGCGCGATTTGTCACCGCCCAACCCCGCACCTGGGACGAAGCCGCACGGGGAGACGAGTTGCTGGACGAGACCCGCCGACTGTGGGCCATGTTGAGCAACACCACGCCTCGTGGAGACGACTATCTGGCGCCCGCTCCATCGTCGGGCGCTGGCGCCGGGCAGGATTTCTCTTCTGCGACCCCGCCGCGAATTTCTTCGACCGGAGTGTGGTTCGGTGGAATCGGCGTTATGGGCGATGTTCCGACGCCCCTCGCTCATCTTCAGGCCGGCCCGTTGCGGGACCGCAACGGTTGGCTCGATCGCCACGACTTTTCTCCCGATGCCACCATCGCCGAGTTCTGCGGCGGGGCCTGCCTGGCCAGCCCCCAGCAGTTCCTCGACCTGCCCGCATGGGACCGGGACGGGGTGCGCCTGATCATCGACGACCTCGACCGTGGCGCCAGCACCACCCATGGCCACGTCGCGGTGATGCAGGCCATGCATTCGGTCACCATCGACGTGCCAGCTACGAATTCCGACAGCCTCGACTGGCGCCGCATTCACGTCTGGTTCGACTTCTCCGAGGGTCAGGCCCGAATCGTCGGCCTCTACACCTGGGGCGCGTCGGTCAGCTGACGACGAAGTTGACGAGCTTCGGGGGTCGGGCAATCACCTTTCGGAGTTCGCCATCTGCCAGGTACTTACTCGTGTTCGGCGCAGCCCTGGCGGCATCGGTCGCAGCCTCTTCATCGATGTCCGCGGCCACTTCGATGCGGTCCCGAACCTTGCCGTTCACCTGCACCACCATCTCGACGACGTCTCGGCTCATGAGCGACTGGTCTGCGATCGGCCAGGACTGAACATGCACCGACTCGGTTTCGCCGAAGGCGCGCCACAGTTCCTCGGTGATGTGAGGGGCGATCGGCGCCAGCAGCAGAACCATGGATCGCGTCGCCTCTTCCCAGGCGTCGGTGGTCACGGTTGCCGCCCGCATCGCGCTGAGCATGTCGTTTCGTAGCGTCATCAATGCTGCGATGGCGGTGTTCCATTTGAACGCTTCGAGGTCCGAGCCCACCTTGGCCCGGGCAGTGTGAACCGACCGGCGAAGATCGGCAACTGCGATGTGGTCGACGGCGCCGGGTTGGTAGTCCGCGGTGCCCAGGCGCCATACGTCTTCGAGGAAGCGCCGGGCCCCGACAATGCCGCCGCTGTCCCACGGCCCACCCTTCTGCCATTCGAACGCGAACATCAGGTAGGTCCGCACTGTGTCGGCGCCGTGTTCCTGCACCAGCACGTCCGGGTTCACCACGTTGCCGCGGGACTTCGACATGCGTTCGATCTCGAGGTGGTGGCGTAGTTGGGTGACGTCGTTGGCCCCGTCGATCTCCGGGATCTCCACGGTGGTGGTGTCGACGGCTTCGACGGTGACCGGGCCGTCAGGCCCCGCCACCTGCATCACCTTCTCGGTTCGCCGGGTGATTTCGCCGACGACGGCGGCCCCTGCTGGGACCGAGTCGGAAGCCGGTTGGCCGGAGTCGTCGGCGTCCAGCACGGTGATGGTATCAGCCACAACGCGACCACCATCCTCGATCCCGGTGACCACGACGGTATGACCTCGACGTTCTTCACCGAGGATCTGCCCCTGGTTTCGAAGCATCACCAGCGGTTCGTCGAAGGCACGACCGGGGTCCCGACCGTGGGCGGCCATGACGCTCTCGGTCTCGGTGAACATGTCGAGATCGCGCATCACCTTGTAGAAGAAGCGCGCGTAGAGAAGGTGCATGACCGCATGTTCGGCTCCACCGGTATAGGTGTCGACCGGAAGCCAGTAGGCCGCCTCCTCGGGGTCGAACGGGCCGCCGTCGAAGTCGGGGGAGAGGTAGCGCAGGAAATACCACGAGGAACACATGAACGTGTCCATCGTGTCGGTCTCGCGCTTCGCCGGTCGGCCATCCGCAGTCGTGGCATTGACGAAATCGGGGTGGTCGTTGAGCGGGCTTCGCCCACTGGCCGAGAACTCGACGTCCTCGGGAAGGATCACCGGGAAGTCGGTGTCGGCGACTGCTTCGGGAGCGCCGACGTTGCCGTGGTCGTCGAGGGGGTAGACGATCGGAATGGGTGAGCCCCAGTAGCGCTGTCGCGAGATCAGCCAGTCCCGCAGCCGGTAGTTCACCGTTTCATGGCCGGCGTCGTTGGCGTCGAGCCAGTCGATGGCGGCAGCGATCGACGGGTTCTTCCGACCCTTGGCGTCCGTGACCGAAATGCCGTCGAGCGGCCCTGAGTTGGCCATGGTGCCGGGGCCGACATAGCTCTCTTCCATGTCTTCACCCGCCACCAGGTCACCTTCAATGGGGTCGATCACGGGTGCGATGTCGAGCCCGAAGGTGCGGGCGAATGCGAAGTCCCGCTCGTCGTGGGCCGGCACTGCCATGATGGCCCCGGTGCCATAGGACACCAGCACGTAGTCGGCTACCCAGATCGGGGTCTGGGCGCCGTTGACCGGGTTGATCGCCATGGATCCGGTGGCAACGCCGGTCTTGTCGTCGTTGTCCTCCATACGCTCGAGTTCGCTGCGTTTGGAAGCGGCATCGCAGTAGGCCTCGACCGTGTCTCGTTGAGCCTCGGTGGTCAGGGCCTCGACCAGCGGGTGTTCAGGGGCGATGACCATGAACGTCGCACCCCACAGGGTGTCGGGCCGGGTGGTGAAAACTTCGAGTTCGCCGGCCTCGGTGCCGAAGCGGACCCGGGCTCCCTCCGAGCGGCCGATCCAGTTGGCCTGCATGGCTTTGATCGGTTCGGGCCAGTCCATGCCGTCGAAGCTGAGCAGCTCATCGGCGTACTTGGTGATGGAGAAGAACCACTGCTCCATCAACTTCTGGGTCACCGGTTGACCCGTCCGTTCGTCGAGGCCGTCGATGACCTGTTCGTTGGCCAGTACCGTCTGCAGCGTGTCGGACCAGTTCACCATCGCCTCGCCCCGGTAAGCGATTCCGCCTTCGAAGAACTTGGCGAAGAACCATTCGGTCCACTTGTAATAGGACGGCTCGCAGGAGACGGCTTCGCGTTCCCAGTCGAACATGGCGCCCATCGAGCCCAACTGGTCCCGCATCCGTTTGATGTTTGCGTGGGTCCATGTCGCTGCCTGCACGTTTCGTTGCACCGCAGCATTCTCTGCGGGAAGCCCGAAGGCGTCGAAGCCCATGGGAAACAGCACGTTGTGGCCGATCATCCGCATGTAGCGGGCCCTGGCGTCGGACGGCGTCATGGCATACCAGTGGCCGATGTGGAGGTCGCCGGACGGGTAGGGGAGCATGGTCAGCGCGTAGTGTTTGGGCTTCTCCCAGTCGACGCGGCTGCGGTAGAGGCCCTCTTCTTCCCACTGCTGCTGCCAGCGAGACTCGATGCTGCGGTGATCGTAAGTGCTCATGAGCGCTCCAGCGTACGTACTTTCAGCACCGTTGCCCGTGACAATTTGCCCAGTCAAGGCGGTTGGTCGGTGTGCCGTTACCACTGGTATGAAGCATCCGGCTCCCACCTCACCCTGGCGCGCCCCGACCACGAGCCGTGGCGTGATCATGTTGATGCTGGCGATGGCAACCCTCCTCCTTCCGGGCTTCGGAGACACTGCGGAGGCCCAGGTCAACTCTTCACCAACGACTCCAACCAATGTCCGCGTCACCTGGACGACGAGCAACGCAGTTGGGGTGGCCTGGACTCCCTCGAAGGACGACAAGGGCGTCGTCGGCTACAAGGTCTTTCGCAACGGGGTCGAGATCGGTCGAAACCCCACGAACAAGACCGCCAATTTTCTTGCCACCGGCGACATGGTGCACTGCGGCTCGTCCTACCAGGCTGGTTTGCAAAAGGTGAAGAACGTCATGCAGGCCAACCCCGGAAAGATCCTGCTGACCGGCGACACCGTGCAGGCCCTGGGTAAACCGTTCGAGTACAACTGCTTCAACAACGTTTTCGGCTCGGTCAAAAATCGCATGCTGGCCATACCTGGCAACCATGAGTACAACACCGCGAACGCGACTCCGTTCTTCAACTATTTCGGAAACAAAGCTGGCCCACCCGGCAAGGGCTACTTCGGCGCCACGTGGGGCAGCTGGAAGATCATCGGCCTCAATACCAGCTGCTGGGAAGTCGGCGGTTGCGACGTGGGATCGGCACAGTACAACTGGCTCAAGCGTGAGCTGGAAGCGAGCACCGCGGCATGCACCGTGGTCATGGGCCACCACCCGCGCTGGAGCACTCGCAACTCGGGCAACGCCACGTATCTGGCTCCGATGTACAACCTGCTCTACGAGCACGGCGCCGAGCTCTGGCTCGCCGGCGACGATCACTTCTATGAGCGCTACCCCGAGCTCGGGCGCACCGGTGAGCGCAACGCCAAAGGCATCGCTCAGTACATCGTCGGGACCGGCGGCTACGAAAAGCGTGGCTACGGTCCATACGTGAACCAGGGCCCGAACGCCCTGGTGCGTCAGCACGAGGCATTCGGCGTCGCCGCCTTCGAAGCGGCTCCCCGCAGCTACCGCATGTCGTTCGAGTCCGAGGCCGGCAGCCTTTTCAACGATCAGGTGAGCGAACCGTGCCACGGTCCGAATGCCAAGGTCATCCAGTTCCGAGACCGCTTCCTGGCCAACAACAAGACCAACACCTACCGGGTCGCCGCCTACGACGCCGCTGGAAAGACTTCGGCGCTTTCGGCACCGGTCACTGCGACCACCGGGAGCAACCAGAGTGCGCCGCTGCCCCCGCCGCTTACCAGCGAAGCCCCGATCGGTGAGTTCCAGTTCTCCAACTTGTTGGACAACCGGGTCGTCGTGGCTGGCTGGGCGCTGGATCCCGACACCAACGCACCGATCAACGTGCACGTCTACATCGACGGTGTCCGGAAAAAGGTCGGGCCTGCGATCACGAATCGTCCCGACATCGCCGCCGCCTATGGCCAGGGTGCGAGTCACGGGTTCTATCTCTCGGTGCCGACCACCAACAAGGTGCAGACGATCTGCGTCTGGGCCATCAACAACGCTGGCGCGCCCCACACCCGGCTCGGGTGCGAGATCACCAGCGCCCGTCCGCAGGGCCGCTTCAATGCCGTGTCCGCAACCAACGGAAAGATTGCCGTCGCCGGCTGGGCCATCGACCCCGACACCCGCGCCAAAACTCGACTCCACATGTTCGTCGACGGCACGCGCGTCGCCGGCTTCGACTCCGGAACCAACTCCGACTACGTCCGAGTCAACTACCCCGGCTACGGCTCCAACCATGGCTACTACCGTCGAGTGAACGCCACCCCCGGCCAACACAATGTCTGCATATGGGCGATAAACAACACCACCGGAGGCGGCCACCGAAAGCTCGGCTGCAAAACGGTAACCGTCTAAAAGCCCAAACCGGACAACGCCACCGCAAAGGTTTCGGAGGGCACGGCGCGACCAACCGGCCGCATGAGCACCACCGATCCAAGTCGTGCGTCGTCGTGCGCCGTCGTGCCTTGTGCACGACGAAACCGTTGCCACCGCTGCGTGCAAACGCCCCTCGGAGGGAAGTGCAGCGGCGAAACCAACCCGGAAAGGTCCCGCCCCGGGATGACGCAACGCGAAATTCACGCCTGGGGGAAAGGCGGACCGGCCGAGCGAGTTATCGTAAAGGCAGTCGCTGACACTGACCTTTGGAGGTTTCCCGTGGCACTCTTTGGCCGTCGTTCCCCGTCCATGCCCGATGCGAGTGATGCATTGCCTGGTCGCTCCGAGTCGATGCCGGTTGCGGCGAGCCACCTGGTCCTCGGCACATCGATGAAGCCCCCATTTCCAGAGACCACCGACAAGCTGGTCGTTGGCATGGGTTGTTTCTGGGGTGTCGAGCGAATCTTCTGGGAAGCCCCCGGGGTCTACACCACAGCCGCTGGGTACGCCGGCGGATTCACCCCGAACCCGACCTATCAGGAGGTCTGCACCGGAGGCACCGGGCACAACGAGGTGGTGCTCGTGGTCTTCGATCGCACCAAGACCGATCTCGAGTCGATGCTCACACTCTTCTGGGAGAACCACGACCCGACCCAGGGGATGCGCCAGGGAAACGACAGCGGCACCCAGTACCGGTCCGGCATCTATACCTTCTCCGACCCTCAGACCATCGCGGTCGAAGCCAGCCGGGATCGTTATCAGGCCAAGCTCACCGCCAAGGGTTTCGGCGCCATCACCACCGAGATCGCTCCGGCGGGCGAGTTCTACTATGCCGAAGACTCCCACCAGCAGTATCTGCACAAGGTGCCCAACGGCTACTGCAACCACGGCTTCTGCCAGGTGGCCTACGCCGACTAGCCCGAACGGGGCGCTGAACGGCACAAGACAATTGCGTGACGAAGAGCCACGCAAGCATCAGAATCACTCAACTTCCTGAGTCAGTGACCGACGTCACGGCTATCGATGACGGGTCAGTCCCCTCGTCGGTGTCTGTTTCGACGATCGAAGGGAAGCGACTGATGTTTGTTCGACAGCGCTCACAAAGGGGCACGATACGGGGCTCACGAAGGGGGACCACCGAGATCGCCTTTGCGGTCCTGGCCGTCCTCCTCGCTGCCGGCCTTCTGGTTTCGCCCGCGCCGGCCCAGCAGGAACCGGCGCCAACGGCTCAAGACAGCCCCGGGGCAACGCTCACCGTCGAGCCCTCGACGGATCTGGTCGGTGGCACCCGCGCCCAACTCGCCGGAACCGGCTTTGCCTCCAACGCAACGATCCTGATCGGCATGTGCCTTCCCGGTGCTCTGGTCGCAAACGACTGCGACGTGATCGGCGCATTCGGGTCGGCCTCGAGCGACGACGACGGCAACTTCTCCACCACCTACATCATCCGCCCCACCATCAGTCCGGGGAGCTTGCCCAACTTCGATTGTTCCGAGTCGGCCGAACCCTGCGTCGTGCTGGCCGCTGATACCACCATCGGCATTCGGGCGACGGCCACTGTCAGCT
>Ga0114957_1002661_pt1 | contig 16746 bp, 11 predicted proteins | sample BantaG_FD_87175 | JGI IMG/M metagenome (GOLD analysis project Ga0114957, IMG submission 87175) | Marine algal microbial communities from Bantry Bay, Ireland - BantryBay_4 metaG | ecosystem: Host-associated > Algae > Red algae > Unclassified | place: Bantry Bay, Ireland | collected 2014-11-21 | reverse complement strand
TGGCTTGCGACTGCGATTCTCGCGCATCCAGGGCCTCTTCCGGTCGACGCAACGCATCTCTGTCGTTGGGAAGCGCAGGGAGATTGGGGCCCGCCGCTTGCTCGCGGCACGCTCAGGCACGCGCCTCGCGCGTGACAATCGACGACGCTTCCCCTTCGCGCGCGTCTTTGTCGCGATGGAGTTTTTTCATGAGCGTCTCCGTCGCCGCGTTGTGCGTCGTTCTCCGCAGCGGCGTTGCGAGTGCCGGGGGCACCGGCATTCCCCCCCTCTGCCGCCGGGCCTCTATTCCGGCCACCAACCGTTGCGTGTTGTCCCTGCGGCGTGGGTCGAGATATCCACGTGGAACCGGTGGTTGTGGCGGTGGTCCAGCGAATCAGACGGTAAGCTTGCCTTCTGTAGTCTCCGCCCCCTCGCCCCTGCTCTTCTGTACATTGTTGATTGCCGTGTTGGTGGTACGTGCTTCTTTCGCCTTCCCCAGTTGCTGACGGACATGTTTTTTCGTGCTTTTCCCCGCGTAATATGCTTTTCCCGCTCCTTGTCGTTTTTCTTCCGTGCACCACAGCGAGGCGATGGCAACGGACGAGGTAAGCGCTGCCGAACAGCAACTCTACCTCCAGTTCTTCAAGCACCTGGGCATAACGGACGAACAGAAGACGGGCTTCCTCGCTTCACTGCTGCGGAATGTGTTTGACGCGTCCTCAAAATTGGACTTGCATCTTGCGCCGTACGGCGCGACGGTGCACTCGGCGGTCAGCCGCATGCTGGTGCCCGACAACCCCCGGGACTCCCCGAGCTACCGGTGGATCCGCATCACGGACCGCGTCGGTTTTTTTTCCGACGACGATGCTCATGCTGTGCGTTTGGTCAACATCGGGCTGTCCTACGCGTACCGGTACCTGGAGGCGGACGCAATCTCCGTGGCAAACACTTCCCTGCTGGAAGAAACGCAGCAGTCGACACGACGCTTGGCTGCAGCAGCTGCCGCGGCCGACCGGGTGCCCAACGGGCGCGAGGAGAACGGGGCGTCCACCAACAAGACGCCTGCAGCGGGCACGACGCTTCCAGACGGTGCAGAGAAGGCACTACCACCGGGCGGCGCTGTAGTGTCGATCGGTGGCGTTGCGGTCGGTCACGGCGACACGGCCGGTCAGTCTCCATCCGAGTTGCTCAGCACGGTGGCCAGGGGGGGTGCGTCGGCTGCTGCGGGAGCAGTTGCGATGCTTCCTGCGGGGTCTCCCAACGAGCAACTATTGCCGGATGGCGGGGCGATTGTCTCGGGTACCAGCCGTGCCTCGACAGGAGCGGCCGCTGACCTTTTGCGTGACTCGCTCGGTGACCCGCTGGCTGGCCTGGAGGACGAGGAGGACGGGTCTGACGCTGAACAAGGCTCCCCGTCCCATGTGATCCACGAGCACCAGCCCCATGTCGTTCCGTCGAGTACCGCGGTGGACGCTGTTGCTGCCGTGCTGCGGACGGTCGGTCAGCGCACCGACGTGGACGGGAAGGACGTGTTGCGCAAACTCCTTATTGACAGCCTGCTCTGTCTCGTGCGGACGGAGGAGGGATCCAAGGTGGCGAGTGGCAGCGCGGTCGACGTGGGCGGCAGCCGCAAGGACTGGTTGGCCGTCAACCATCACACGAGACGGTGGTGGCCGACGTGGAAGGCCCCCGACAACCACGGCAGCATGGCGCCCCCGTCAGGCACGGTAGCCAGCGTCGTAAACCGTGGTCGTGCCGCCAAGTCGTCCCGATGGATCCTGCTGCTGAGCATGGAGGAGATTAAGAAGTCGGTGGAGGAGCTGTCTGTCCGGTCCAGCCGCTTCTTCCCCAAGATGGAGCTGCCCGATGAGGAGCCGGTGCCAAGGGTGCACTACCGCAAGCCGCTCAGGCTCACACTCGTGGTGGCCAGCATGTTGTTGCTGTGTACCAAGGAAGAGCGCTTCCCGAGCATCCTTGCGAGATTGTCGGCCGCGGGACGCGCCGCTGTGCCTAAGAGCAGCAACCTGTCGTCGGCCGCTCGCCATGAGTTCTTCTCCTCCGGCCTAGGAGCATCTGCGAAACTCGCACCGGCGTCGGGTCGTACTTTATCCGCCTCGCCTTCTGATTTCCCCCCCCCCGACGAGTCGCAACGGACTGGCGCGTCATCAAGCGGGCAACTGCCGGACCTACAAGCACGCATGGTGCAGATGCAGGCCACCCTCGCGGCCGAGGGAGCCCGCGAGTCAGCCATCAGCCGTCAGAAGCGGCTCGAGTATCTGCGCTCCAAGACGGCAGTGCGCTTGGCCACGGCAGCTAGACCCCCGCCGGGTCCGTCCGGACCTCCGAGTTCAGCTGCTGCTACCCCCGCACCGGGAGCCGCTGCCACATTGGCTCTTCCCCTTCAAGCACAAGCGGCAGAGGCGCAAGCGGCAGCGCCGCTGTCTGGGTCTTTGCAACCTCTCCTCGGAGCAGTTCTCGTCCGTGGCCGTGCTCCGGCTGCCGGCCATGTCATTGTCGGGGAGGAAAGCTGTCAACCAGGGCAGGCCGACGAGGTGGGTGCCACTCAAAGAGGCACCAAGCGGGTCAGAATGTCGGGCCCGCAACCAAGTGGTGCCGTCAGTCCCGCTGGATCCATTCTCGGTGGGGGTCCACTGATGACTCCCCCTATTCGTCCCAACCTTGTTGACGCTGCTGCTACGGCTCCTGTACCAGCGCTTGTGGCAGTAGGTGGATTGAGCGGTGAAGATCCTGGCTGCGGCGTGGTTTGCTCGCAGCTGGTCACGGCGGCGGTGGCACCCGGCGCCCCAGCCCCATCTCGCCACCCTCCCGCACCACCCCGCCGTGCACCACCAGCCGCTCCTCCCTATCTTCCAGGAGTACACGTGCTCCCTGCTGCTGCTGGTGCCGTGCCGGCTTCCAGTAGCGCACCTGGACGTGACGTTGCCGGTGAACAACCTCCTGTTGGCGTGCAGCGGCCGCCAGCGTCTGCGCGTTCACCTGGAGCAACCGTCGCCGCAAGCAGCTCGCAGGAACAACGCCGGCCGTCGGAGCTTGAGTGGAATGAAGGTGCGTCGCCATTGTTTTCTGAGGGTGACCTAGCGGGGCTGCATCGTCCATCTCTTGTTGTGTCTCCTACTGCAGTACCGACACAGCCGAATCCTCCTCCTGTTCTTGATTCGCCTCTATCGGGCAATGATGAAGATACTCCCCTGTCTGCATTGTACCCCCGTATGTCTGCTTTTGGTAGACAACGCGGTCTTCAGGACGAGCGCGTGCAAGCGGACATGATGGAGGCGCGGGCGTCTTTGGGTCAGATTCTCGGGAGCCTGCACCCCACTCAAGCGAGCGACAATCACGAGAAATAAACTGTAGTTTCCTTCCCATTTACTTTCCAACCTCTTCGTCTGTGAACATGTTGCCCGTGACGCTGATGCATCATTGGAGAAGCAAAGACACAACAGAAAGGACGAAGATGGAAAACTACAGGCGAGCCCACTCCCTATACTTACCCAATGCAACTCGGTCTGCAAACAGTCGGCTGGGCGCAAACGACTTGATGTACAGTCGGTTCTTGTCAGACACGCGGCCAAGCGCCGTGTGCACCATACCGGCCTCAAACGCCGCCTTCAGGTCAAGCACAGCCGATGAGAGCGTCAAACTCTGCGACATGTGCACCGTACATGCCCAACCAAGAACAAACGGCACTTGTAGGCGCACGGCTACGGCCCCAGGATTGGAGAACAGGCGCGCCGTAAACTCCACCGGCGGGCAGGCCACGTCGACCCACGTGTCGCCGCAGTCCAGCAAACCGGACTGGCCGCGCTCGATGCCCGGCGGGGGCGGGTGGTTCTCAAACCGGACAACCGGGGCACCGCTGTCCTGGTACGTCTTAATGAAGCCGGCGCTGCCGTGGCAGATGCCCAGGTGCTTCATGCGGTTGGACGTGACGAGCACGCGAGCGTTGAGGCGATGAGACACGACCTTTGGGGCCACGCAATCCGACAGAGCCGCGTTCCGCGACCCGAGAGAGACGTTCTCAGGGTCTGGTGCCGGCAGGTGCATGTTGCGGTCGATGTCGACGGCCACCGAGTCGGTAGCGACGGACACGACGGGTCGCTGTCCGGCGCAGAGCAGCTCCAAGCAGGTCCTGTTGTGCATGATCACCTCCTTGTGGAGCGGCATTAGGTGCATGACGTTGGCCTTGATCGTATCGTACTGGGCCTCGTCCACCCCGCAGTCCTTGACCAGCTGCAACACCTTGTCAGAGCAATCGCCCACGCGGGCGTCTTGAATGGCGCGCACGTATCCGGGGTCCCGCTGCCGGTACGTCGTCATCAGTTCCAGCACCGCGTCTCCAAAGAGGGAAGACCACGTCTTGGCGGTGAAGGCGAAGGCACCAAAGACAGGCCGCAGCTGCAAAAAGTCCTCGAATGCAAACCAGAGCGATGGGGGAGCGGGATGTGGACGAGCTTGGCGGAGCAGATGGCACATCACGTCAAGGTTGGCCGCGCTCACAAGGGAGATCTCAGCCAGAAGGATAGCACGCACACGGCCAAGCCACTCCTTAATCGGTCCGAACCGCGTGGTGCTCAGCAGACGAGCGGCCTCATCGGCGGCATCCGCGTGCACCGGCGTGTACTCCCGGCCAAACCCAAAAAACGAGTGATAGGTGATCCCACCGGCTGTCTTGGCCGACGTCCCCGTCGGGGCCAGCACGACCACCTCTCCGTCGGCCACGAAGCGGGACTTGAGGAAGGCATGGAACCGCTTGAGGAAAGTGGACTTTCCCACCCCCGGTCCGCCCGTCACAAAAGCACCCGTGCCTCGGCCCATCAAACTGTCGCAGACGGGTACCCAGTCGCCAGCCGCTGCAAGCCGACCAATCTGTCCCGTTCGGACCGCCGGTGACGAGGCACCACCGTCGACGCTCACCAGCTCAATCTCCTCGGACGACCGTGGGCTCGACAACGGCCAGCCCGGCACCCCTGCCTGGCTGACCGACCGCGACGCACTTCCCTCCCCGTTCGGCAAGGCACCACCGGGGGCTGCAGCGGGTGGAGGGTGTGCCGTCGTGCGTGCCGTCTTGAACTGCACGTGGGGACCCCACCGACGTGGAGCGGGCTCAAAGCCAGAAACCTGCGTGGCTTTCCACTCGGCGTGATGCTGCGCCATGAAGCCGCGGATCTTTTTCATAGTAAACATGCCGCCGGTGCGGTCATCACCAGACGACGGGGGGTTCAACGCCAAGGATGGCTCGCCGCGCATCGTCTTGTTGTTCTTGGCGCGCTTGGAAGGGCGCTCCTCCGCGGCTTCCCGCTCCTGCGCCGCGCGGATGTCGTCTTCGACTAGCAGGGACACCTCCTTCAGCTCCCGCTCATATGCATCGTCGTCGAATGGCACGTCGCCTTCAGTGGAAGTCATGGAAGAAGAGGGCGTCCCAGAGAGCGCAGCGGGGGGTACACCCCGACGGGCGCGGAGAGGAACAGCCCCAGAGAGTTGGGCTGTTGCCACAGGGGGGGGTGATGCATGACGCGCCGCTCGAGCGGCAGCTGGATGCCCAAGACGGAGTCGCGACACCCCTGAACGAGACGGTGACGGGGAAGTCCCACCACCGCGAGCGCGAGAAGTGGCACCACCACGTGTCGCTGATGCAGGCGAAGCGCCAACAGACACATGTTCGTCTTGAGAAGCCCCCGAACCCGACCTCGGTGGCGCGCGGGTGCCGAAGGCAGGCTGCTGCGGAGTAGCAGCTAGAACTCCCACCGCGTCAGGCGTGGTCCGCGCCGCCACTGCTGCCTCTAGCCGTCCCCCAACAGACGGGGTGCGTCGCGCACCAAAGTGTGAAGCAGCGAGACTGGATGGTCGAGCTGCGGCCGCATGGGGATGATCCGCGCCAGGAGGAGGCACCTCGGCTGCACGACGGGTGCTCGGTGAGGAGGAGATGGTAGTCGGCCGTGCGATAGCGCCACGCGGGGACTGGCCATCGGCACCCATGCGCGCGGGAAGAGCGGCAGGAGGCTTGGTTGACACCGCGGACGGAGACGCGTCGGACCGTCCTTGACCATCGAAGTTGACCACCGTGGTTGAGCCGTGCGGTTCTTGGCAAGAGGAAGCCCCACCCTCTACCGGCGGCACGCAAAACACAATGTCGAGCAGGGAGAGAGCAGAGGGGGTGTTGACCCACCGCCACGCCTCAGAGGAGCTTGCGAAGCGCCGCACGACGCAGGCCCCATCGCCTTCATCCCGCAAAGCCCCAAGGGCGACGCCAATCCCCACCGCGTCCACCTTGACGTAGCTCGAGATGGACCGCGACACCAGGGCAAGCCATTGGCGGGTGACACCCACCGGCTGCTGGCCGGGAAGGCCAACCGCGGCGGCGCAACCGGCGACTGCATCGGTCTGCACCGGGTCCGTGAGCCAGCAAAGGGCCTCGTTCTGCGTCGAGAAGCAGCGCGTCACGACGACGCTGCCGGGGTCGACGGCTAGGACGCGGCGGAGGAGGTTGACGGCGTCCGACCAGTTGTGGATGGCGCACACCTCGGCGGACAGCACAGCAACGTACTTGGCCGCCATGTCGCAGCGGCAACCAGGCCGACGGGCACAAGGCAGCGGGCCCGATGATGGCGGGGCGGCGCGGGGGGGAAGGGGGGGGGGTGGCAATGCTGCAGAGTAAGAAAAGCGACAGGGTAGAGAGGTAGGTCTGGATGGCTGGCACGAGAATCGACCGCCGGAGCAGGGGAAGGGCTCCACCGAGACCCTCTCCGGGGATTGGCGGTCGCACGGCGCACCGCGTAGAGGACAGCGGCCGAGAAACAAGAACAAGCCAGAAAGGGGGAGCGCGAGCTCGTGGTGCTCGTTCTCTAGGGGGGCTGTCAGGCACGGGTGTGATCCCTGCCGCGGCGGAGCAGGACGACGGGGAGCCTCGTGGCCCGCTTTCAAAGAAGGCGGGCCCGCCCTCCAAGCGAACGGGCAGATGCGCGACACACGCATTGGAGAGGGTCGGATGCGCGCCAGAGGGGTCTAGGGGGGGTTCAAAGGCGGCGGGAAAGCATGCGTCTTAAACATAACGGAAGGGGTTGGATGCGGGCCACAGGGGTCCAGGGGAGGGGTCCAACGCGGCGGGGGCGGGTGCGCGGCAAACACATCGGCCTGGGTTCAAGGGTTGTCAGAGGGGTCTGATAGGGGGGTTGATCGCCCTCGCCGGGCGGGCAACCGAGAGAAGCCATCCCGCCAAAACAATGTGGACAGCAACTGTGGCCGGTTTCATGGGGGCTACATGCCATCGGGGACCGATCTGGTGGCGTCGGGACCACATGCCGCTTGGCAGACTCAGCCACGTGCAAGTATCTGAGTGCGGTTGTAAGTCCGCACTTTTCAGCTGTGATCCGTCGGAGATCGGATCTAATTTCTGGACACATCGGACTTGATCGTTGCTAGGGTTACGGCTTCGGTTAGGGTTAGAGGAAAGGGCTGCATGCCAGCGCCTGACTCCGCTACGGTGCTCCTGTCGGACGGAAGCACCGTCGCAGGAGCAGCTCCCTGTCACAATACAACTGCATGGTGCGTTCCGGACCAGTGACGGGAATGCGCGCTGGATGCCAAGTCCTAAAGGCTCCATGTGGCGCCTTGCATTGGTGACCAGCACGTACGCATCCAGAGCTGCAGTGAGTTACTGCACGAGGTCTGCTGCGAGTACTCAGCAACTGGTCGATGGCAGTCTTTGGGGCGCTAGTCTCTGCATGGATTACACCCATCGCTTGCAACAGCATCACGTTGGATACCGATGGCTGTTTGAGCGTCGCGTATCCAGCACGTACGCATCCACAGCAGAAGTGAGGTACTGCACGGGGCTTGCTGAGAGTATTCAGAAAACTAATCGATGGCGTTCTTTGGGGTGCTAGTCTCTGCATGGATGTCACTCATCTCTTGCGGCGGCATCACGTGGGATACCAATGGCTGTTTGAGCGTCTCATAACCAGTGAGACCTCAGCCCAACGAGATGTGCCCCCACTGAGCCCCATTGCTGTGGCACTGTCATGGAAAGAGGCCGTTGACCCGTTCGTGCCACCCAGTGGTGGCGTCGATCACCTGCTGAATCCCAGTGTTGGTGCAGTGTCGATGCTCTCGTATACTTCGCACGGGGCCATCGGCTCCGTTGTACGCGTGTGCTAGACTCTCCGTCGGTGGATGGACATTCTTTCAATGCAGCAGTGGGAGTGGTTTGTACAAAACTCCCTCCACAGCGGTCGTCTCACTGTTTGTTGACACTGGCGCATACGCCTCGTTCTCGACGTGGTTTGCGTGCATGAATGCGGAAACAGAGTAGGCCAAGCTCGATCAAGTCACTTCATGTGGAAGTACCACGCCCAGTGACCCGCACCAATCGTGGCAGCGTCCCCAGAAAGAACAACGTGAAGGTTTATATTTGTCCGACTAACCTGCAAGGTGTACGAATGCAGCAAAACAAACTTCATGCTGCGGAAGAGCATGCGCGTCCATAAGTAACTGTATAGTGACAAACGTGAACAAACACCGACCACGCTGCGACAGCAGCCTGTCCAGCCAGAATGAGTGCCCGCCCATCAAGGGCCACGGCACAAGCAGAAGCAGCCGTGCACCGACGGATGAGAGGGGCACAAGATGGCTCATGGGTGGGCTGGAGAAGTAAACACAGAAGCGCCCCGTAATGAGGGCACACGGCAAACTGGCCGGCGGATGCGGGGAGTGTTGCGAAGAGGACCGCGACAACGACGCGGCTGGCCGGGCGCTGCAACGATGCACTTCAGTGCGGTTAGTCAGCTGGAATTAGCAGCACGTCTTCTTCCCGAAGTGTTTCTGGCAAAGAGCGAGTCCCCTCATGAAGAAGACCCCCCGTCCCCGTACGTTTCATATTGTGATTCGCAGTTCGTTCTAGCCGGTCCGGCTGCCGCGCTTTTTCGAACCGAGCCACCGCTCTTCTGTAGTCTCTCTTCCGTTGCTGTGCATCCGCCATGCAGCTCATGTTCATTTCCATGTGCTTCCCACGCTCACGTGCGCTTCACCCTATTCTGCTGTTCTGCACGTTTCCCTCTGTGCCACGTTCCATGCGGTCAAGTCTTACCTAGGCAGTGGACACCAGGGGTGGGGTGCGGATGAGGCGTTGGGTGCGGTGGGCCGGTCCCAACCTGTTGCCCCTCGTTTCTGTACAGCTACCCTCGCCATATCTGCCATCACTGTGACTGGCCACCGCCCCCCTGTGACTTATTACCGGCCCCGTGTCTCTAGTTTGCATCTGGGATTGCCGCCGAGCCCGCCTGCCGTCGAGCTCGCCTACCGTCTTGGTCGTCGCCGCGGCGGCAGTTGTTGTTCTGTTTCTGGTACTTTTACCTCTACTCATCTGAGCATGTAGGTAAAACTATGACCCGTCGCCGTATCCTCGTTGCAATGGCTGTGCTTTCTGCTGTTCCAATGGCTTGCTTGCACGTGTTCACTTTTATCTTGCGTTCTCGGTGGTTCCTGGAGGGGCCGTACGCACAGTCGGTTATCCATAAGTTCCATCGCATGGCTCATCCTGCCCATCTCAATCTAGCCGTATACTACCCTGTCATCCATGTCCATCTCGTTCGAATCCCCCAAGTCCCCCTCACACGGCATCTCATCCCATCCCGCTGCCACCCCGTTCCACCCCCCTTTGGCCGGCCCTGCTGCATTGCCAGCATCCGCCTCCTCCCCGCTCATGTCTTCCGCCCCGCCCTCGTTCTCCCCACCCCCGTACTCCTCGTCCGTATCCTCTGCCACAACGCCGGGGTCCGCGCCCCTGTTGTTCTCGTGCGGCGGGTTCTCCGCGTCGTCGTCGTCCGATGACGTCAAACCCGAGCCGCCACCAGCAGGTAGCCCAGAGGAGCAGCGCAAGTCGTCGAAAAACAGCGACAGCGCGACGTGGTGGCGCAAGGCGGGCATGTCCGCCTGCTTAAACTGCGGCGCATGGCCGAGGGAGAAGCAGTCGGCGGCGGACAGAACAAAGACACCGCAACTGCCACCGTCGAGTTGTTCTGGCAGCCCTGTGCTGTCCGCAAGTGGCCACGAACTTACGTTCCAAGCGGACGCAGCGTCGGCGCCGAGCCGCGTCTGCACCTCGTCGCAAAGCCAGCGCCGCACCGTAGACACCACCTCGGACGTGTCGTGGGAGCCAAAGGAGTCATAGTAAAGGAACGAACGGTCCTTGACGTTGATCATGACAAGCACCCAGGGCGTGCGTTGGAGGTTGACGGGGATGAGAATAGTGTCCACCGCCTCGAGGTTGAGACGCAAATTGGTGCCCCATCGGCGCACACCCGCGTAATCGTAGCAGCCGACGCGAGCCGACAGGCGAGAAAAAAAGAAGGTGCTGAACATGCGCGTCCGCGGCGCCTGCTGGCCGCCCGCCTCCGCGGCTGCATCGCCGGTACCCGCTGCGGCGGTCGCCAGTAGCTCGTCCCGATGGTTGATCAACGCCGCAAAGGAATTCATCAGCTCGTCGTCCAGCCAGCTCGAGCCGCAAAGCCGCTGCAAGTCGGTCAGCATCAAGGTGATTCGTGCACTGTTGGAGGCACGGACGGCGACAGCGGCCTTGCAGTTGAGGATGGCCACGAGCAGCCGCCGGAACTTGGAAGAGACCGGCGTCGACGCCATCGGCAGGCATGCCTTCAGCGTCGCGGAGCTGGCCCAACGCTCGTAGGCCGCGAGCAACTTGGAAATGCACGCCATGTGGGCCGTCTTGGCCGCCCGCGCTGTAGTCGAGGGCATCCCCGCTACGGGCAGCGACTGCAAGCGGTCATCTTGCTGCTCAGCGCCGACCGCACCCAATTCGAACAGGGGGTCTTGGTCGTCGTTGCCCGATGGGGGATCCGGGTCCCTCTCGTCCGCAGATGCACCACGGCCAGCAACATCACCAGCGGCGGCGCCCACCGCGCCCGCGTCCAGGACAGGCGCGCCCGCGTCGAGGACGTCCTCCACCTGCGCGTCGTGCTCGTCCTCCTGGTCGCCCCCCCCGCCACAATCGCAGACGGCGATGCGCTCGCATTGGTGCAAAATCTTGGAGTTAAAGAAGGGTGCCAAGGGGATGTGGTCGTTCTCCTCCGACCCGCTGCCGGCGTACATGCGGTAGAGCTTCCTTAAGTTCATGAAGGCGACTTGAACCATGCGGTGCATGAGGTAGGTGGCCGGCGCCATGTAGGCCAGGCTGGTGCGGTGGACCACCGAGATGGAGTGAGAAACCTCAGCAGCTTGGGTGGCGACGCCCGACGTGGTGCCCAAACTCTCGTCCGGCATGTACACGGGCGAGCAGGTGTGCGTGATCGAGTGGGGCCGGTCCAAGATGCAGCGGACGCCTTGCTCGCGGAAGATCGAACGCACGCGCCGCATGCTGTTCTTGTCAATCTTGCAGGCGACGTTATAGAAGATGACTCGCGGGAGCTTTGGGAAGCGTTCGAGGACGATCGATAGCGCGTCGCCGACGCTCTCCGCCTGAAAGAGACAGCGGAAGCCGTACGTAATCACGTGGGGGCACACGACGTTGAATACCCCCTGCGTAAGCCCCGCCTTGACCGAGAAGGCCTTGCCGCACGCGTCGCCGTCGCCCTCAAAGTCCGCCACGTGCCGGTCCTTTTTCTTGTAGCCCACGCGCCGCTTGGCAGCCTCCGAGTCCGAGATGCCGGGGCGCACTCGGGGGAGGCACGCGAAAAACTCGAAGGAGAGGAGCGGATCATTCTCGTCGGCGTGGCCAAGGTGCTCTTGCTCCTCCCGCCACAGCTTGTACGCGGCGGGTGGCGGGGCGTGCTTCCAGCGTTGGCAATACTCGGCATTGCGCCACTCGCGCGCCTTGACCGAGTCGCTCTTGGCGACCTTGTCAAACTCTGAGTCGACGTAGACCTCAATGGCCACGACGGCGTGCAGCAGCTCCCCCATCTCCTTGCGCAGGCGGATGTCCTCGTCCATCTCATCGGCAAAGCGCCCCAAAAAGCTGGCCAAAAAGCCGACGTCGTCCACCACATCCATGATCTCCCTCCAGTCGCCGCCGCCGTGGAGCCGCATCGTGTTTGCGAGTAGGGAGACGCGCAGCTCCTCCTTGCGCTGGAACATGCTCGTCGCCGCCTCCGTGAGCATCGCCTGCAAGAACGGGCAACCACAGATCCACACACCGTCGTCGACGCGCGGGTAGCGGCCAAAATTAGGTGCGCAGATGCCCGTCCGGTCCCGCCACGTCTCGGTCGGCAGCTTGGCGCGGGCGCCCTTGCCGCCCAGCACGACGTTGCCATCCTCGTCGAGCCGCAGCGCGCTCTCCAGCGTGCGCTCGGTCTTGAAGCGCTTTGCAGCAGGCTCGTCTTTCGGGGACGCATCGGCCGGCGCAGTGACCCCCCCGACGTTTGCCGGCTCTGCCACCGCCGGTCCCTCCGGCAGCTCCTTCCCAAGAGGGAAAAAGTGGAAGAACATGACCGCCCCCGCCGCCTCCGGGGAAAGCCGTCCGAGCTCCTCGGCCTTGCTTTTCCAGCTGCGGAGCAGCGCGACTTGGGCGGACGTCAGCGGCGCCGAGGAGCGGAGTACCTTGGTGATGGCGGCGCGTAACGCCAACGTCTCAACAATGCACATCTTGGCGGCGGGGATGTCGAGGACGGGGCAGTTCTCGGATGGCCGAAGGGGCACCGTGTCCTCGATGTCGGTGCACCCCAGAGACTGGGCGTCGATGACGATGAAGTCTGTGTTGGGCCCGCAGATGGGGCAGCGCCCAGTCTCGGGCGGAATGCGAAACGTCCGGATCGCCGACGTGCCGAGCTTGACGACATCTTGCCGGCGGAGCGTGCAGGAGCGTACGTCGGCTGTCAGGTGCCGCGTGGCGGCCGTGTACGTCGTTCGCCCCGTGATGATGAACGAAACCAGCTTGTCGATCACGCCGCCCGTAAACAGGAGCCACTGCTTCTTTTTGTTGCGCCGCCGCATCGACATGATCGCGTCCGCCATCCCGTCGTACTCAACCAGCCGCCCACAACTCGGTGCGTCACATGTCCACCGCCCCACCCAAAGCTGGTAACACCAAGCCAGTACAAGAAGCAAGAAGGAAAGAAGGGCGCAAAAAGTCAGTCTTCATGCCAGTGGCATAGCCAAACGAGCGCGTCAGTACAACAGAGATGGACACCAGGCGCAGACGGCAGTGGTAAAGGACACGACGAGCCCTCACGCAGCCCTCCACCCTGCAAAACTCACCTTGATTGGATCTGCGGTCGGGTGATGCGTCGTGAGAAGGGCGCGCTCCTTCTCAACCTTGTGGCGCTCGTCTCGTTGTTGCCCACAGCTCCCACAAAAGGGCTCCACCAGCGGGTGGCGCACATCGCGTACTGCCGCTGCACAGACGGCCGCCGAGAAAAGTTGCCCGAGCCGCTGCAAAGCCGCCAGCTCGCCCGCGGCTCGTCCAGCGTGGCGACGCACAAACATCGTCCTCCAATCTGCTGTCCGATTCCAAACCTCCCCTTGCCGGATCTCCCCAGCACAGGGAAGCAGTTTGCGCTTGGTTCGTTCGCAAACGCTCGCTACATCCGCGTCATCGGGGGCCCGCATCGTATCGGACGGCAGCTTCTCAACGCCTTCATCCTCCTCCTCGTTGTTGAGCACACGGGCACGTACGCGGGCGGGCACCTTGCGGCTCTCCTTGCGGGACTTGACCGCCATCGGAGACGATCCATGGAGCGAATCGTTGAAGCCGTCCGGCCCGCACTTGCTCCGCACCACGCGGACATGCCCACAGCGGCCGCGCACGCGGCGGCATCCAGGGGCGACGCACAGGGCGGCGTTGGCCGCACTAAACGACACGACCGAGAAGACCGAGTGGTAGAGGACAGCCCACACGATGGTCGAATCGTACTCTTGCGGGACGGTGAAGTCCGCCGCGTCCGCGCGGAGGCGCATCCTTGACTTGAATATCTGAGGGTCTACCTCCGACGAGGAGAGTGCCTTGGCAAGCGCCACGGTGTGGGTGCACTTGGAGCTCCGGGCGGACGCCGACAAAAACATGGCGTTTTGGGTGCCCCCAAAGCAGGAGCAAAGTACACCGTCGCGTGCCGACACCCACAGGATGGCGACGTCGCGCTTGCCGACCCCGGATCTCAACACAATGGCTCGGGAGCGCGCGTGGGGATCACCGACCGCCCGCGCGGAGACGGGGCCCTCGTGCCGCCTCATGGGCAGCGAGGACGCCACGCCACAAGACCGCGTGATGCAGGCGACGAGCGCCTCATGCATGTAGTCCTCCACAAGAATGGGCTCGTGCAGGCGGGCTCGACGATGGACACGAGGTAGAGCAGAAGGAGCCCCAGGTGCTGCACTGCCGGGGGCGACGGGCAATCCAGCAGCGTCGTCAACCCCGGGGGCATCACCGTCCACTCCATCTTGGGCTCGTGCCGAGGGGTTGCCGTCGTTCTTACGCGTGGCGCCCCGCCGTCGGGGTGTCCGACCGCAGTTGTCAGCCGGCTGCCGCCCACCACGTGCTCGAGCAACCCGCGCACTCCAGCTGATGCCGACAGGTCCAGAAGGACCACCGGCCGTCGTTGCACCGTGCACCACCCTGCCCAAACGTGCACGCGGCACATCAGCGCACAGGCGGGCAATAATCGTACGAGCTTCCGCGGCCGTGCCGACGAAAGGAAACTCGTGCGGCGCTGCCGGGAGCCGTGCCTTGCCCGGAGCCATCGCACCAACGACGCAGGGAAGCAACCGCCCGGGGCGTCCGGTCCCGGCCGCGGCAACGCAAACAGGAGGCGTCGACGCCACAACAGGGAGCGTCCACGACAGCACGAGCAGGGGCGGCGCGGCCGCCCGCCGCCTTCCACCCCGAAAGGGGCGGCGCCGCCCCGCCCCCGCAGCCGCCCGGTGCGCGCGATCCTGGCGGCGGCGGGGCAAAATGCAGGCGTGGACGCTAGCAACGGGGAGTGTCCACAGTCGCAGCAGCTGGGGCGGCGTGGCCGCCCGCTGCGCGGCGCCCTGGGCGGGGCGTCGGGCGGCGGCGCCCCCCCCCGCAGCCGCCCGGTGCGTGCGGTCCCGGCCGCGGCAAGACAAACAGCAAATGTCAACGCCAAGAATGAGGAGCGTCCACAACAGCGCCAGCGGGGGAGACGTGGCCGCCCGCCGCCGGCCGCACCGATCGGGGCGGCGCCGCGCCGCCCCGCAGCCGCCCAGCGCACGTGATCCCGGCGGCTGCGAGGCAAACAGCAGCCGTCAATGCCAAGGAGGAAGAGCGTCCACAGTTGCAGCTACGGCGGCGAGGCGTCCGCCCAATACCGGGCGCCCCGAGCGGGTCGGTGGGCGGCGGAGCGCCCTCCCGCAGCCGCCCGGTGCGTGCGGTCCCGGCCGTGGCAACAAAAACAGCAGGCGTCGACGCCAGCAACAGGGAGCGTCCTCAACGGCACCAGAGGGGGCAACGCGGCCGCCCGCCGCCGGCCGCCACGAGGGGGGGCGGCGCCGCCCCGCCCCCGCAGCCGCCGGGCGCGCGCGATCCCTGCGGCGGCGGGGCAAACTGCAGGCGTCGACGCCTACAGCGGGGAGCGTCTACATTCGCGGCAGCGGGGGCGACGCGGCCGCCCACCGCGCGGCGCTCCGAGCGGGGCGGGGGTGGCGGCGACCCCCCCGCAGCCACCCGGCGCGCGCGATCCCGGCGGCAGCGTGAGCAACAGGTGCCAGCGGCACATCGGCCGTCGCGGCCGGGAAGGGGGAGCGTCCACAGCGGCAGCGAAGGGGGAGGGAGCGGCGCACGGGGGCGGGGGGCCGGGCAGCACGACGGCGAGCACGGCGGCCGATTCGGGCGCCAGAACGGGGGCCATCCGGGTGGGCGTGACGACGGTGGGGGGGAGATACACCTGTCGCAATCTCACTGTCAGGTCGATCTGGCTGGGCCCCGGGCCAGCATGCGACGGTGATGTCTGGGGCATGCGCCCTATCCGGTCCTCGATGCCCGTGTCTGTGTCTGACCATGTCTGGGCAGCAGTGGCCAGGCTGGCCGGTCGAGGGCTGATGTCTGAAGGCCTCCTGAGCGTCCAGGCTGCCTCAATTCTCGCTTCTGATTGGTGGATATAGTTCTCACATCAGGTCTCACTCTTCAATTCCGTGAGACGTATCGCCCTCGTTTCCTTCACGGGTGGGGGTGGTGGGCACTGGTGAGGGGGGTCTGACGAGGATGATGCGGATGGCACGAGGGGAGCCACTGGAGGTGCTTTCTTCGTGCTGCACAACGTGTGTAGCACCAGTCGAGCGGAGGGGGGAGGGAGGAGGGCGGGCTTTTGGGGGGGGTGGGAGGGGGGGGCAGGATGGGTGGGGGGTGTAAACTGGCAACTGGCCTAGACGAAGGGGCACGGCGAAGGAGGCACCCCCACGGGCAGGGAACAGGGGGAAGGGAGCTGGGGACGGTACGGCAACCGGAACAACTGTCGGGCCGCACCCCACGGCGCTCGGCGAACGAAGGGATCGACGAGCATGTTTGATTTGGGTGGCGGGCGGGCTGGCGTGGAGAGAAAGTGCGTGTGTGTCCGAGACGCGAGCGTGACCGACACGAGATGGCCAAAGTCCGCGCTTTCCGTCGTATTTCCGACCGCTGCGACCTGCGGCCTGCACCGACGCTGCTGCCCATGCGCTCCCCCCACACCCAGTGCGCCCCTCCCCTACCCCCAGCCACCACTGACACATTAGCGGCGTTGTCAGATCTGATCGGCGTCCCCTCTGTTGTTCCTCCCCCCCCCCCCCCCCCCCCCCCCACCCCCCCTTTTCCCC
>Ga0114957_1002659_pt1 | contig 16753 bp, 16 predicted proteins | sample BantaG_FD_87175 | JGI IMG/M metagenome (GOLD analysis project Ga0114957, IMG submission 87175) | Marine algal microbial communities from Bantry Bay, Ireland - BantryBay_4 metaG | ecosystem: Host-associated > Algae > Red algae > Unclassified | place: Bantry Bay, Ireland | collected 2014-11-21 | reverse complement strand
TATAACCAAGTACTCGGCGGTAACGTTGGGACGGCTGGTTTAACAGCAAAAGCAAAAAAAGGACTTCAGAAGGTAGCCCAGCAGTTGATTGCACACAAAGGACATGGGATTGTCGTTAGTGGCAATAATAATCTTGGTGAACAATTGCTGATCAATGCAATCAATAACCACTTAGGAAATTACGGAAATACAATAGGGTTTACTCATGCTTCCATGCAACGTCAAGGGAGCGACTCAGATATGGCTGCGCTTGTTGCTGAAATGAATGCGGGAAGAGTAGATGTAATCATCATTCATGATGCAAACCCAGTCTATGATTACTTTAATGGAGCTGCATTTGCTGCAGGTCTTGAAAAAGTGGGATCTAAAATAGCATTGGCTTATAGACATAATGAAACAACAACTCTTTGTAATGTCATTGCACCAATTCATCATGGATTGGAAAGTTGGGGAGACGCAGAAGCTAAAAAAGGTCAGATAAGTATTATCCAACCAACAATACACCCACTGTTTGATACGAAGCAAGCAGAAGAAGTCTTTATGGCTTTAGCTGGTAGTCGTTTTGTTGATGATGAGCAACCATATTTCTCGTACCTAAGAAGTAAATGGTCACAGGCGGTTGGAGCTTCTGGTTTTACATCAACAGATGCTATGGTTGATGAGATACTTCGTGAAGGATTAGTCAATGCTGGCGGAGGTCCTGAGTTGTCTTTTTCAGGGATTAGCGTTTCAGAAGCGAGTAATGCCTTAGTGCGACCAAGTTCTGGAGACGCATTAGAGATAAGCTTTCAAGAACCAGTTTCAATTGGTAATGGTGTACATGCAAACAATCCTTGGTTGCAAGAGATGCCAGATCCAGTGACTCGAACAACGTGGGGTAATTACCTTGCCGTTCCAGTAGAGTTTGATGGTGTAAAAAAGTTTATCGGATATAAAAAATTAAAGGATGGCGACTTAGTGAAGTTGACTATCGGAGAAAAAACAATGACGGTTCCTGTCATTCAACAGTTTGGACAAATGCCAGGTACGGTTTCTTTGGCAATGGGGTATGGTCGAGAGAATGGCGGTTTTGCGACACAAGGTATTGGCGTCAACGTGAACGATAGCTTGACAGTAGTTGATAATTATGGACAGTACTTTGCTACGAATGTAAGTGTAGAAAATACTGGAAGAGAAGAAGAAAATTTTTCGTGTGTGCAATACCATCACACGATGGGAGTAACCAGTGCTGATAAAAATGGCGAGCTAATGAATGCTGATGAAGCGGCATTAGCTCCTGGTTATGGAAATGTTTTCGCTGGGTTCCAAGGTGCATTGGTTGAACGTTCTATTCTTAGAAAGTCTAACTTAAATCATTTGGAAGAGGAGGTTGATCATTTGATTCACGAGCGTGAGCATTTTGAAGAATTAAATCAACAAACACTTTATCCTTACGACCAATATACTGAAGAACTATATTCACAAGGTCACCACTGGGGGATGCATGTCGATTTGACAGCATGTACAGGTTGTTCAGCATGTACAATTGCTTGTATGGCTGAGAATAATGTCCCTGTAGTTGGTAAAGATAAGGTGGCAATACACCAGGAAATGAGTTGGTTGAGAATTGACAGATACTATTTTGGTGATGTCGAAAATCCAAACACGGTGTATCAACCATTGATGTGCCAACATTGTGATAATGCTCCTTGTGAGAATGTCTGTCCAGTGAATGCAACCAATCACAGTAGTGAAGGTCTTAACCAAATGACTTACAACAGATGTATCGGTACAAGATATTGTGCAAATAACTGTCCTTACAAAGTGAGACGTTTCAATTGGAATGATTTCACTACTGCAGATATATTTCCTGCCAATCAAGTCAAAGTGAATGGAGAGAATCTTCCATTTGGTGCTGATAACTTGACGCGAATGGTATTGAATCCAGATGTCACAGTAAGATCAAGAGGTGTTATTGAGAAATGTAGTTTCTGTGTTCAGAGAATACAAGAAGGGAAGTTGACAGCGAAAATGGAACGTAGAAAATTGACTGACCTAGATGTAAAAACGGCCTGCCAGACAGCATGTCCAACGGGAGCAATTACGTTTGGTGATATGAATAATAAGAAAGCTGAAGTCACAAAGAAGATGAATTCTCCGATGACATATGCTGTCTTGGAAGAGGTGAATGTGAGACCTTCGGTTATGTATTCTATGAAAGTTTTGAATAAAGATGAAAATTTCGACGCGTAGTCGATAAACAATAAATAAGTATAAATGAGTGCACCAGTTAGCCCAATTCGGACTCCACTTGTTGAAGGACATAAGTCCTACCACGACATCACTAATGATTTGGTTGCTGCAACCGAGCGGACGCCAAGCGCTACTTGGTTAGTCGCTTTTTTAATTTCAGTATCAGTATTGACAGTAGGGATCTTATGCATACTGTGGACAATCTGGCATGGTATCGGTACGTGGAATCTAAATCGGACGATTGGATGGGGTTGGGACATCACAAATTTCGTTTGGTGGATTGGTATTGGTCATGCAGGAACATTGATCTCCGCGATACTTTTACTCTTTAGACAAAAGTGGCGTACAGGTGTGAATAGAGCTGCAGAAGCCATGACAATATTTGCAGTAATGTGTGCTGGACTTTTTCCACTTATACACATGGGTAGAATTTGGATGGCAATGTTTATTTTTCCTTATCCAAATACAAGAGGTCCATTATGGCCTAACTTTAATTCTCCTTTATTGTGGGATGTATTTGCCATCAGTACCTACTTCACGGTATCCTTATTATTCTGGTATTTAGGATTGGTACCTGATTTTGCAACAGTAAGAGATAGAGCTAAAGGATTCAGACGTAAAGTATATAACTTCCTTTCTTTCGGATGGACTGGTTCTGCAAAGCACTGGCAGAGATGGGAATACTTGTCATTGGTATTAGCAGGTATAGCTACTCCTTTGGTACTTTCTGTACACACAATAGTAAGTTTTGATTTCGCCACTTCTGTAATACCGGGATGGCATACGACTATATTCCCGCCATATTTTGTGGCAGGAGCGATCTTCTCAGGTTTTGCGATGGTACAGACCTTGATGATCATTACAAGAAAGATTCTCAAAATTGAAGAATACATTACAGTTGAGCACATAGAATCTATGAATAAAGTCATAGTAGCCACTGGTATGATTGTCGGTGTAGCTTATTTGACAGAGTTATTCATTTCTTGGTACTCAGGTTACATCTACGAGCAGTTTGCATTCTTTAACAGAGCATTGGGCCCATATTATTGGTCTTATTTTGGAATGATGTTTTGTAATGTCGTGTCACCGCTGTTTTTCTTTAGTAAGAAATTGCGGAGAAATATTCCATTCACATTTTTCATGTCAATCTTGATTAACATCGGGATGTGGTTTGAGCGTTTCGTGATTATTGCAACAACACTTGCAAGAGATTACCTACCATCAAGTTGGAGTTTTTATGTTCCTAGTCCAATTGAAATAGGTATTTATGTTGGGACATTCGGTCTGTTCTTTACACTATACTTATTGTTCATACGTGTTGCTCCAGTTGTGGCAATTGCAGAGATCAAAGCAATCCTTAAAACATCAGGTGATCAATACGTAGGTCCAAATGCAATTCATCATAACGATCATGATGATCACAGTCATGCTCCGCAGCGCGATGAAGATGATCTTCAAGAAGTAGAAAAAGTTTCTGGCGCACTGAAAAGTCATCAAAGTACAGATGTCAAGTCGACGTCTCAGGCAACAGCTGCAGCTTCTACTGGTTCTGCAACTGTTACACAAGATGATCTTACCAAAATAGAAGGAATCGGTCCAGTTATACAAGGTGTTTTAAAGGATGCAGGCATTTTTACATTTGTGGCAATCAACAAATCAAGTGTCGAAGATTTACAAAGGATATTAGATAATTCTGAAAGAAATACTGGTGGAAATAACCCTGAATCATGGCCGACTCAAGCAAAATTAGCTGCAGAAGGTCTTTGGGATGAACTCGATCAATTAAAAGATAAATTAGACGGCGGTAAATTCGCCTAAATCATAGACTATGACAATTAGAGATAAAAAAGTCATTTACGGTTTATATGATGATGAGCAAGACTTGCTCAAAGCAGTGAAAGCTGCAAACGCAGATCATTTAGACATACTTGATGTGTTCTCTCCATTTCCTGTTCACGGTTTAGATCCGTTGTTAGGCTTAGAGGAATCGCGACTTCATATTGCAGGATTTATCTATGGAGCTATAGGTTTACTTACTGCATTTCTTGGGATGACATGGATTTTCACAAAAGATTGGCCGATCATTTTTGGAGGTAAGCCTCACTGGTCAGTACCAGCATTCATACCAATCACATTTGAAACAACTGTTTTGTTTTCTTCAATAGGAATGGTGGTCACGTTTTATATTATTTGCGGTCTTGGTCCAGGTGTTACAAATCCTACTCTTGATGATCGCATTACCGATGATAAATTTGCTCTAGCATTTGACGCTAAGCATGTTGATAATGGAGTTGCTGAATCATTTTTTGCTCGAACGGGAGCATCTGAGGTAAATACTAAAATACTCTAAATGAAGGCGAGAAATACATATATTCTTGGGTTGATTTTCGTGATTTACATCACACTGCAATCTTGTTCACAGCCTAATGGTAATTCAACTGGTTCGGAGTATATGCCCGATATGGCTCACTCTGTAGCTTATGAAGCTAATTACTATAATTACTATTATAATAATACTTGGGGTGGGGAAGATGAATATTATAAATATGCCCAACCGGGATATCCTGTAACAGGAACTGTACCAAGAGGCGGCGCAAATTCAAAAGATGCTCCAAAGACTGTCCCTTACTATTATGGTAATACCGATGAAGAAGCCACAAGAGCCTCTATCGAAATAATTAATAATCCATTCCCTATAACGGACTTAGGAATAGCAGAAGGAAGACAGAACTATACCATCTTTTGTGCAATCTGTCATGGAGACAAAGCCGATGGTGCAGGATATCTGGTGAGAGATGATGGTGGTAAATATCCAGTCCAGCCAGCAATTTTGAATTCAGATGAATTTAAAGCAGCTTCCAACGGAAGGTACTATCATGCAATTATGTATGGTAAGAATCTAATGGGAGCATACAAGGATAAATTGAGTTATGAAGAGAGGTGGAATGTCATTCATTACATAAGATCATTGCATGCCAAAGAAGATGGCTTGGTTTACAATCAAATGCAAAATACACTTAATGATTTTGATGAACCAGCAGGAGAAATAGCTGTTGTTGAAGATAACGATCAGCATGAAGCAGATGAGCACCATCATGGCGAAGGTACACACGGAGGGGATCATCATGACGACCATGAAGGTGACCATCACGATGACCAAGGAGATCATGATCATGACCACGGTGATAAACATTAATTAAATACGAATACGAGATAGAATGAGAGAATATATAATGCCAGGCAGTCAACGAATGCTACTACTATCAGGAATGGGAGTAGGTGTATTGTGCTTGATATTGTCTTGGTTTGTTGGCACAGATGAATTCCATACTAGGTTTTGGACAAATCTATTACACAACACGGTTTTCTTCACAGGTATTTCATTTATAGCCCTGTTCTTTATTTGTGTTTGTATCACAGCATGGGCAGGTTGGTATACCTTATTCAAAAGAGTGTGGGAAGCATTTTCCCTATTCATGATTTTTGGATTTATTATCATGTTTATTATTGGACTTGGTAATTATTTCGATTTTCATCACTTATACCATTGGAATGATACGGACTCCATAATCAATGATAAAATCATCAAGCACAAAGCATCTTTCTTGAATAAGAATGTATACATGATTGGAGGATTGATTGTGATGGGAGTATGGTATTTCTTTGCTAGAAAAATGAGATCACTGTCACTTGCAGAAGGAAGAGATGGTGATGAGTCATTCAGTTATCATCATACAGCAAGGGTATGGGCTGCAGCATTCTTGCCATTTGCAGGATTTAGCTCAGCGTTTATTATTTGGCAATGGGTGATGTCCTTAGACGCACATTGGTACAGTACAATGTTTGCATGGTACTCTGGAGCAAGTTGGTTTGTCTCTATGATAGCAATGACTCTTCTTGTATTGATTTACCTAAAGTCTAAAGGATATTACGAACAAGTGACGGGAGAGCACATCCATGATTTAGGTAAGTTTTTATTTGCCTTTAGTATATTTTGGACTTACTTATGGTTTTCACAATATATGTTGATTTGGTATGCTAATGTTGGAGAAGAGACAGTGTATTTCAGACATAGATTGGATAATTATCCTGTGCTTTTTTATGGTAATTTACTGATCAATTTCGTGTTCCCATTTTTTGTATTAATGAGAAATGATACCAAACGTAAATTGGGATCAGTCGGGATTGTTGCTGTGATTGTTTTATTTGGTCACTGGTGGGATTATTTTTAATGATCAAACCAGGCGCATTACACACAGCACACGAATTGGCAGGACATGGACATCATGGAGGAGGCCATGCAGAAGGTCATGGAGATGTGGTTGAACATGCATCTCATTTTGTATCAGGATTTACATTACCAGGACTTATAGAAATAGGAGTGTTTATTGGCTTTTTGTGCGCATTCTTATACGTCGTGTATACTCGATTAGCATCAGCGCCTTTAGTGTCTCAAAGAGATCCATATTTGGCTGAAAGTATCCATCATCACGTTTAAAAAATAGATTTCATGACAACATTGGTCATATTTTTAATTATAGTTTTAGTCGTCGTTATTCTTATTCAGATAGGCAAAGTCGTTGATCTTGCTTCAAAGATTAGAGGAGAAGAGGAAGCAGCGCAGCAAAGAAATGATCGTACGGCTCTTTACTGTTTGTTGTTTTTAATTGGCTTTATGATCTACTGTGTCTACACAGGCTGGTTGTACAAAGACATGGTGCTTTGGTATGGTCCACATACATCAGCTTCTGAACATGGAGGTTCGATAGACAACCTTTTTAATATCACGCTCTTTTGGACGGGTATTGTATTTGTCCTTACTCACGTCTTATTGTTTTGGTTTTCATATAAATACCGAAGTAAGAAAGGTGTCAATCAAGAATACATCACTCATAATAATACGATAGAATATATCTGGACAGGTGTTCCAGCATTGGTACTCGTATTTCTTGTAGCTAAAGGTCTTACCGTTTGGAACGATGTGATGGGTGATGTTGACCCTGAAGAAGAGTATATGGAAATTGAAGCTACTGGTTCTCAGTTTCAATGGGAGATTAGGTATCCAGGGCCAGATGGTAAATTGGGGACAAAAAATTATAAGTTGATTAGTCCAACAAACTCTCTTGGAATAGATTTTACTGATGAGAAATCTCATGATGACCTATTCGTAAGATCTACTGAATTTTATTTGCCAGTTGGCGAACAAGTGAGAGTTAGGATAACTGCAAAAGATGTGTTGCATAACTTTTACTTGCCACACTTTAGAGTGAAGATGGATGCGATTCCTGGCTTACCTACATATTTTAAGTTTACACCTAAGATTGCAACCGCAGATTACAGAAAACGTTTAAAAGGGCATCCTGACTGGACTGTTCCAGCTGTTGAAGATGAGCCAGATGGACCACAGAGATGGGAGGCGTTTGAATATGAACTTGCTTGTGCAGAGTTGTGTGGTTATGGTCACTACAGTATGAAAAGAATATTAAGAGTTGTAGATGACAAAGAATACAAGAAATGGGAGAGCGAGCAAAAGTCATTCTACTTGTCAGAAATACGAGGAACTGATGATGATCCAAACAAAGGGCAGTTGTTAGGTGTTGAGATAAGAGAAAGATCTCAAAAGTTTTTAGCTGATGTCGAACAAGCGATTTCTACACCAGCAGATGATAGTGATAATTTAATCAATTTGGAACATGTATTTTTTGAAACTGGTTCAGCTCAATTGAAAGATATCTCAACATATGAACTTGATAATGTTGCATCTGTTTTGAATAAATATGAGAATATGATTATTGAATTGGGTGGACACACGGATAGTACTGGCAATGCAGAAGTCAATCAGTCATTGTCTCAGAGTAGAGCGGATAATGTACGAGATTACCTTATTGGAAAAGGAATTTCGAATGGAAGATTACAAGCAGTAGGCTATGGTCCTGACAGACCTATTGACACGAATGATACAGACGAAGGAAGACAAAACAACAGACGTACTGAGATGAGAATTTTGACTAACAACATCTAATTAAAAAAAATGGCAAAAATAACTCCATACGAAATAGAAGAAACTAGACTCATAGAAGAACAGGGTTTTGATGATCATTTTCACGATCATCACCACGAAGATAAGTACAAGTCTAATTTCATTAGTACGTATATCTTCAGCATGGATCATAAAATGATTGCTCGTCAATTCCTAATAACTGGAATGATGTGGGCAATTATCGGTGCAGGTATGTCAATCATATTTAGACTGCAGTTGGGCTTTCCAGAAGAAAGTCTAGCGTGGTTAAAGCCATTACTAGGTAAATGGATTGTGATTGATGAAGGAAGTGGAGTAGGTTCTCTACAACCAGAATTTTATTACGCTCTAGTTACCATGCACGGTACGATCATTGTATTTTTTGTATTGACAGCGGGTCTTTCTGGTACCTTCTCTAATCTATTGATTCCACTTCAACTAGGAGCAAGAGATATGGCATCACCGTTCCTCAATATGCTTTCTTATTGGTTCTTTTTTATGGCGAGTGTGGTTATGTTTTACTCGTTGTTCTTAAGTACTGGGCCATTTTCTGGTGGTTGGACGGCATATCCTCCGCTTAGTGCCTTGCCCCAGGCCTCTATAGGTTCCGGTACTGGTATGACGCTTTGGACAATATCATTGGTCCTCTTTGTAGTCTCCGTACTTTTAGGAGGAATCAACTACATTACGACTGTTTTAAATTTACGTACGAAAGGCATGACATTCTGGAGAATGCCACTGACGATTTGGGCGTTTTTTGTGACAGCTATCTTAGGTTTGTTATCATTTCCAGTCTTAGCGTCTGGATTCTTTTTACTGATGTGTGACAGAGGTCTAGGAACAAGTTTTTACTTAAGTGAGATATTTGTTCAAGGATCAGCACTTGATTTTGCAGGAGGTAGTCCAGTCTTATATCAACATTTATTTTGGTTCTTAGGACACCCAGAAGTATATATTATTATTCTGCCTGCGATGGGGCTTGTATCTGAGGTTATGTCAGTTCACGCGAGAAAACCAGTCTTTGGTTATAAGTTTATGGTATTCTCTATTCTGGCTATTGGATTTTTATCGTTTATTGTTTGGGCTCACCACATGTTTATGTCAGGTGTGAATCCATTCATATCTAATTTCTTTGTGGTATTTACATTGATCATTGCTGTACCATCAGCAATCAAAGTATTCAATTGGATTGCCACTTTGTATAAGGGGGATCTTCGGCTCAACACACCTATGTTGTTTTCCATAGGTTTCGTATCAATGTTTATATCAGGTGGATTGACTGGTGTATTTTTAGGTAACTCAGCGATTGATATCCAACAACACGATACTTATTTTGTAGTAGCTCACTTTCACATTGTGATGGGAATTGCAGCATTCTTTGGTATGTTCTGTGGAGTCTATCATTGGTTCCCAAAAATGTTTGGAAGATTTATGAATGAAACTCTTGGGAAGATTCATTTTTGGCTGACTTTCGTTGGGGCATATGCAATTTTCTGGCCTATGCACTATTTAGGTTTAGCAGGAGTGCCAAGAAGATATTATAGATTCGATAATTTCGATGCATTTGGTTCTTTTGGTGATATGAATATGTTTATTACTATAGCAGCTATTGTTGTGTTCTTTGCACAGTTGTTGATGGTCGTAAATTTCTTCTACAGTATGTATTACGGTAAGAAGGTGACATCGAAGAATCCTTGGGAGGCGACTACTTTAGAGTGGACGACACCTATTAATCCTGGTCATGGTAACTGGGAAGGTAAATTACCGTCTGTACACAGATGGCCTTACGATTATGGTAAAGATGGAAAAGATTATATCACACAGATAACTCCAGTAGCTGAAGGAGAAGAAGTAGACGCTCATTAGTAATAATGAATAATAAAACCAGACATACAAACCAAATTGCTGTTGCAGAGTACTCTGTATTTCAGGAGTTTGCGCTTTTGGTAAAATTGCGTTTGACATCAATGGTTGTGTTTACATCTGTGTTTGCATTTGTTATCGCTTCTGGATTTACGGCTTCTGTTGTTGAGTTAGTGTTATTGGGAATAGGAGGCTTTATGGTTGCTGCTGCAGCTAATGTGCTTAATCAAGTGATAGAGAAGGACTATGATATCCTTATGGAGCGGACTATGAATCGTCCTGTTGCTGCGGGTAGAATGTCTATGTCAAATGCAGTATTGATTGCTGGTTTTATGGCCTTAGCAGGTCTCACTCTTTTGGGTTTATTTAATCCACTGACAGCATTCTTTGGTACATTGTCCTTAGTCAGTTATGCCTTCATATATACACCACTAAAGAGACACTCTAGCATCTCAGTTGCGATCGGAGCTATTCCAGGTGCATTGCCCATGTTGATTGGCTGTGTCGCTTTTGACGGCTATGTCAGTTTATTAGCATTGCTATTGTTTGCGGTACAAGTGGTTTGGCAATTCACTCACTTTTGGGCAATTGCAGTGTTATCTTTTGATGATTATACTCAAGCAGGATATAAGATTGTTCCGACTATTGATGGTCGACCTGCAAATAGAATTAGAATTCAAGCAGTGTTAGCTTCGGTATTATTATTACCATTGAGCTATTACTTATATGGATACCTTCAGCTGCACATGATTTCGTTTATATGCTTAATCATCATTGCACTAGGATTTACATACTATGCTATACAATTTTTGATAAATAAGAAAGACAAGAATGCCTTGCACCTGATGTTTGCATCTTTGTTTTACTTGCCTTTATTTCTAACCATATTAATGATTGATCAGATATTTTAAGATGGCAGATATAGCACTAGACACATTCAGAAGAAGTAAAGTACACCCGCAAAAATTTGCGCTTTGGATCTCTATGGCGAGTATGGTGATGATGTTTGCATCACTATCCAGTGCCTACATCGTAAGACAAGCAGCTGGAAACTGGTTCGAGTTCAATCTTCCAAATTTGTTTTATGTCAGTACCGTAATCATACTCCTGAGTAGTGTAGCATTGCATAAATCATATACTAGCTTCACAGCACATAAGGAAAAATCGTACAAGCGATATTTAGTGTTATCGTTTGTTTTAGGAATAGGTTTTGTTGTCTCGCAATATTTAGGCTGGCAACAATTGTATGCACTAGGCATAGATTTGAAAGGTAATCCTTCGGGATCATTTTTATACGTCATTACTTTTATACACGTCTTGCACGTGGTTGGTGGTATTGCATGTTTAATCGTTGCTATGATTCATGCATTCACCTTGAAGTTTAACGTGACAGAAAAGAGAAAACATAGATTTGAGTTGGTAAATCAGTATTGGCATTTTGTTGATGTCTTATGGATTTATCTTCTGGTATTTTTATTGATTTGTAAATAATAAAGAAACGTATAGATGGCATCAGAAATAGTCACACACGATTCCGAGCACGATGTAGACCATCACCATGATGATCACCATCAGGAAATGACTGCTCAATGGGAAGGTGGCAAACCTCTCTTCAGAACCAGCTATGGTAAGTTGATGATGTGGTACTTCCTTCTATCGGATGCTTTCACTTTTGCTGGTTTTCTAATTGCATATGGTGCGTTACGATTTAGTATGCCTTCATGGCCGGTACCGGATTTTGTGTTTCGCTTATTCCCATTTGCGGGAGATACAGTACTGCCATTGATTTTTGTGACCTTCATGACATTCGTGTTATTGTTTAGTTCATATACGATGGTTCGAGCTGTGCAAGAAGGGCATCGCGAAAATAAGAGTGGAGTAGCTGTTTGGATGTTTTGGACTATTCTAGGTGGCGCAGCCTTTTTGGGTTGTCAGGCATGGGAGTGGACAACACTAATCGGTAAAGAACACATGAGTGTGACTAAGAATCCTTTTGGTACGCATACTGAAAGTGGCGCGTATTTAGATGCAAATGGAAACGCGTCAGATGATGTATTTGAACCAGGTGCGTCTTATTTGATGCATCACTTAGATCATCATGCACATGCTGCTGATCATGGAGATGACCATAGCGGAGCAGCTCACTCTGACTATGAAATTGGTAAAGATTATAAAGATGCTACTATAGATGAACGTGGATTGATACATAGAAAATACCTAGTGACTTCAGGTCCAGAGAAAGGTGTGGTTAAGACTGAAGCATATGGCCCAAAAGCTTTTGGAGCACTGTTTTTCTTTATCACGGGCTTTCATGGATTTCACGTACTCTCAGGTGTCGTGTTTCTGATTATAATATTTGTCAATGTACTGAGTGGATTATATGTAGAGCGTAAGAATGGTTATGAGATGGTAGAGAAGATAGGATTGTATTGGCACTTTGTCGATTTGGTTTGGGTATTTGTTTTCCTTGTATTTTATTTGATTTAAAGAATTAGACATGGGTTTAGATTATAAAAAAAGTAAAAAGGTAGCATTAAGTACGATCCTGTTGTTAGCCGGGATCACAGTTGTTGAAGTGATTATTGCCTTATTAGGGAAAGGATACATCATTCCAGGGTTCCATCTACCATGGTATGTTATGGGAATTCTCATGATTGGCTTGAGTTTGTTCAAAGCGATCAAGATCATCTTCGAATTTATGCACATGAGCTATGAAGTGCCGCAATTTGCCAAATCTGTGTTGTTACCTACTGGTTTACTCATATGGGCTGTCATAGCTTTCATGTGGGAAGGTAGTGACTGGAAATCAAGAAGGAGTTTGATTGAAAATAAAAACAAGGATATTGAAATAGTAGATGTTAAAAATGAACAAACACGCGAGATTAATACAGATCTAAAAACGGAGGAAAGTCATTGAACTTTTTGCTGATTTAAGAATTATATAAGTGGGTTTGAAGTTTTTCAACCCACTTTTTTATACGCAATAAATGAGGTATTTAATCGCAGCCGCAGTAATGATAATGTTATTTGTTTTACCTGCTGGCTCATGGTGGTATTTACAATCTGGCTTCGATTATCGAAAACAGATTCTCATTGATATAGCGCCTAAGCGTGCCGTTCTGAAGGAAGGATTAGATAAAGTTTCCAAAGTGAAAGCGGAAGAATTACTAAGAGAGAAAGTGACTATACTTGCTACAGATTCCATTCTTAATTCTAAGCAATTAGATATCATTAGTCGTATTTCTGAAAAGTATGGAAATAGAGATTTCTTTCAATTTAAAACTGGTAAAGATTTAGATGTAAAAACCGCTCTTCCTGCAATGTCTGTTAATTTGGATTCTATATATCTGATAGATAAAGATCTGGTAATACGGAGCATGTTCAGTTGGAGTGACAGCGATATCACAAAATTAGTCGAACAAACTGCTGCATTATTGCCAGTACCCAAGCGTCAAACAATTTCACTAAAAAGAGATTTAAAAGATGAGTCAGGAGAATGAATTAAAGTTAAAGCGGATGGATTGGTTCGCTTATATCGTTTCTGCGGTAGTCGTCCTTCTGGTTATAGTCATGAGAATGCCTGAGAAAATGAACTTTGGTATGGATTTTAGTTGGTTACCTCCTTTTTACTCATCTCTGAATGCCATAGTCGCTGTATGCTTGATAACAGCTTTATACTTCGTTAAGCAAAAAAATATCGCGAAACACAAAGCCTTTATTATAATCTCCCTTGGACTTTCAGTATTGTTTCTACTCTGCTATGTCATCTACCATTTTACAACTCCAGAAACAAAGTATTGCGGTGTTGGCTCAATCAGGTATGTTTATTTTTTCTTCCTAATTACACACATAATTTTGGCTGGAGCGATATTGCCATTCATCTTAATTACGTTTAATAGAGGTATTCTGATGGAGATCGGAAAACACAAAAGGTTGGCTAGATGGGTGTTTCCACTGTGGCTATATGTTGCATTAACTGGACCAATTGTATATTTGATGTTGAAACCATGTTACCAATGACAAAAATTAATTTCAAATTAATCGTACTCTTACTCGTATATATATGCATGGTCAGTCCTGACCTGATCAGTCAATGTCCCATGTGTAAAATGGCTGCAGAGTCCAATTTAGAAAATGGTGGTTCTGCTGGTGCCGGTTTAAATAAGGGTATTTTATTTATGCTATCAATGCCCTACATCATCATTGGCTGTCTCGGATTTGTTTGGTATAAAAATAGAACAAAAGAGGAGGACACTATTATTGCTGAAGTTAATGACCTTCTACAGAAAGATTATAATGCATAGCTCATTCCGACTCCTAAATTAAATGAACGAGTTTTCGTGTCAATAGCGACTACTGGTGCTTCCATAAGATTTGTAACGCCCATGCTGTAACGTGTTTGTGCAAATACATTCACTCTATTATTCAAAGGCATTTCGACTCCTGCACCAATGTTTACAGCGGCAGCAGTTCTGTTAAATGTAGGATCATCAAAATTCAGATCAACGCTTGGTAACTGAAAATCAAAAAGTAAGTTTACTTCTGGAGTGATACTACCATGAGTGCCGTATAATAAAGATGGACCACCTTCTACATAAACATTAAGCTTATTTACAGGGATAGAGTGTTTATATAACACTGGTATTTCTACGTAATTTAATGTGGTGTTTAAACTAGCTTCTAGTGGAATATTAAGGCCAATATTTAGGATGTCTTGATTGATTGAAAATCCTTTCTTGACTAAATTTAATTCTACTTTCACTGCAGAATTTTCAGTTAGTGCATATGAACCGAAAATTCCAGCTCTAGTCGATGCCATTGTATTTTTAGGACTGGTAAGTACATCTGGAATGCCAGTGATGTTTATGTTATTGATATCTATGCCTGCTTGCGCTCCTACACTAAATTGTGCATAAGAGATTTGAGTAAGTGCGATTAAGGCGAAAGCAAAAAGGATTGACTTTTTCATAAGCGATGATTTTAGATATATAAGTAATCTAAGAGCGTATACTCAAGTGTTAAATTATATTATGGAAGTCTTTCCAAGTTGTTAAATTATGACGAAGATCAAATGGTCCTTTCGTGAAAGGCTGACTTCCAAATTGTCTGAATTAGGACCTGCCTGACCGGCAGGCAGGTATATATGATTTCAGGACAGATATGATTTAGCCTAGATCAGGGCCTAATTCTCCTCCCGTGAGGAGTGGCATCCGCCAATAGGTGGATGACGAGGTGGTCGTTTATCTGAAAGTATCAATTGATTGATTGATCATATGTCTTGGTATGAAGCAGACATTAAAATGACATATTATCAATTAAGAAAATAGTCTAATTGATATTTAAATAGCAAGTTGTAAATACCATAAAAACTATCTGCAATTTCATCTGTCTCGGTAGAAATGTTAGTGAACAATATTCTACCAATTCCTGTGCTAGGAGAAAAGTAAGCCAAAGTAGCAGTACCAAAATCATTACCAGAATGTCCAATTAAATCTGAACCCATTGATAAATCCCAACATAGACCTTCTGTTATTTCTTCATCTTCAAACTGCCTTGTCATCATTTCCTGATATGATTCAGATTTCAATAACTGACCTTCTCCAGTATATCCTTTCATCATTTCTTGAAAGTATTTAGTTAAATCATTTACGGAGCTATACAAACCGCCATCAGGATATGAAACTAGTGTATAATTAGGCACCTCATTGAGCATTTCATTATAATACACAACCTGATCTTCTGGACTGATATCATTAGGATTCCAAGTTGTTGCATTCATTTTCAATGGCCTCAATATAAGTCGATCTGTATAGTCCTTAAATGATTCTCCAGTTCTTATTTCTATGCAGTGTGCCAGTAAAGTCGCACCTAGATTACTGTATTCATATATTGTACCAGGTTCATTTGAAATGAATATATCAGGATCAAACCATTTTCCTTGGGCACTTAATTTATACTCTAAAAAATTTGCCATAGAAAGCTCATCTGATTTATTTAGTTTTTCGAAATATTTGTGATGAGCATCTGGGAAATCTGTCTTTAATAACGGTGATTCAAATCGATAACCGGCATCGGATTTATCTGTGTCTGAAATTGACGAAGTGTGCGTGGCCAAATGTCTGACAGTAATCGACTTATTTGGGAACATAGGATTAAACACCTTATACGGCAAAATATCATTTACTTTTTCGTCTAAGTCTAGCTTGCCATCTTCAACCACTTTCATAAGAGATACGCCGATTAATGTCTTTGTTATAGAAGCTATTATTTGGACGTTTTCAACAGAATATGGTTTTTTAGATTTAACGCTAGAATATCCAAAACCCCTTAGATATAAAATGCTGTCCTTCGTAAAAATTGACAGAGCGAATCCAGGAAGTACATGCTTGTCTTGAATTTCTTGAAGCTGAAGTGTAAGTGAATCTGTTACAGATAATAAACTGTCTTTTATTTCAACGTTATTAACTCCATTCTTACATGAGAGTAGTAAGAAACTTAAAGTGGCTATGATTATCAGTTTTGTTTTGCCCCTAATTAATCGGACACCAATTAAGGTATCTGCATTAGATCCTATTTTGAAATACAAAAATTACGTTTAATCTTTGTTATGACGGACGACCGACGGTGACGTTTTGTACC
>Ga0114957_1002656_pt1 | contig 16769 bp, 11 predicted proteins | sample BantaG_FD_87175 | JGI IMG/M metagenome (GOLD analysis project Ga0114957, IMG submission 87175) | Marine algal microbial communities from Bantry Bay, Ireland - BantryBay_4 metaG | ecosystem: Host-associated > Algae > Red algae > Unclassified | place: Bantry Bay, Ireland | collected 2014-11-21 | reverse complement strand
TGTCCATATTTTTCACTTTAAAATCCTGAAAATATCAACATTTATGCGGCTTTCAAAGCAAAAACTATGAACAAAACCTCTCTCTCAAAAATCTGCATTTATTTTATTCGCATTCCTTAGCAATTATTTTAGTACTAACTTCTTATTCTTTTTATAAAAAATTGTATTGAAAGATGTTATTTTAAAAAAACCTCCAGCCTGTACAGACTGGAGGTTTTTTTTTAGTTCTTATTTTTTAACAGATCTTTTCGATCTAACTTTTTTCTTTTTTGACTCGTTTGAAGTTTCATCTTTAGGTTTTGGTGAAACTTTTTTTTGCTCGTTTTTTTGATTTTTTGGAGCAGGATTGTTCGGTTTCTTTTTGGCAGTTGGAGTAGGTTTAGGTTTCTTTTGAACTACTTTTTTCGCAGACTGCTTTGCCTTTGCCTTTGGTTTAGGAGTTGCTTTTGGTTTTGCTTTGCTTTTCACAGGTTTTTTATCACCTTGGATTTTTAGAAAATCTTGTTGAGCTGAATTTTGGTTTTTAGCAATAGGTTGATTGCTTTTTTTCTGTGAATATGTTTTTTCGTTTTTCGCAGTTACTGTTTCGTTAGATTGATTTTTAAGAGAATTTTTTTGTACTACTTTTTGATTTTTAGTAGTAGGTGGATTAGTTCTTTTTTGCGGAGTAGATTTTATGTTTTGAGTAGTTGCTTTTTTATTGGATTGATTCTGTGCAGAATTTTTTTGTACTACTTTTTGATTTTTAGTATTAGATGGATTAGTTCTTTTTTGCGAAGTAGATTTTGTTTTTTGAGTAGTTGTTTTTTTATTGGATTGATTCTGTGCAGAATTTTTTTGTACTACTTTTTGATTTTTAGTAGTAGGTGGATTAGTTCTTTTTTGCGAAGTAGATTTTGTTTTTTGAGTAGTTGTTTTTTTATTGGATTGATTCTGTGCAGAATTTTTTTGTACTACTTTTTGATTTTTAGTAGTAGGTTGATTCGTGTTTTTCGAAGCAGTTGGTCTAATATTTTTTTTAGGTTCAGGTTTTGATTTTGCGGCAGTTATTTTTTTATCAACAATTGATAGTGTTCTAATTCGCTCATTTGATAATGCTAGCACCATTCTCAATTGCTCTTTTTGAGTAATATTAGAATTGTCAATTAAGACTGCTTCTTGCGCTTTTTTTAGCGGACTATCTTTTCTAGTTGAGTCAATATAATCTCTTTCTCGCAAGTTATCTTTGATTGATTTTATGCTTACTTTTTGTCCTTTTTTTATCAGTTCATCATATCGACGATTGGTTCGAACATCTTCGTCTGCTGTCAAAAATATTTTTAATTCCGCCTTTGGAAAAACGACAGTTCCAATGTCTCGACCCTCCATCACAATGCCTTTGAATTTGCCCATTTCTACTTGTTGCTTGACGACCATTCTTCGAACGGGACTGATGGCAGCTACATGACTTACATTTTTGGAAACGAACATTTTTCGAATGACATCTTCTACATCTTTGCCATTTAAGTAAGTACGATTTCCACCGACCGTACTTTTAAAAGTAATATTTATTTTTCTTAATGCTCTTTCCATTTCAGCAGTCTTTTGGATGTTGACTCTATTTTCCAAAAAGAAAAAAGTGACTGCTCGATACATCGCACCCGTGTCGATGTATCCATAATTTAATTCGTTCGCCAATGCTTTGGCAAGGGTTGATTTTCCGCAGGCAGAATGCCCGTCTATGGTAATTATTATTTTTTTCAAAATTGGGAGGTTGATTTTATTTTATTAGTGTTTCGGATCAACCTCATCTCTTAATCCCTTTTCCTAAAAAGGAGAAGGGGCTAGGGGATGAGGTAACATTTCATCACACAAATTTAATATTTACTATCTATATTTTTTTAAAAAAAAGACTTACCCGATAGTATTTGGAGTAAGTCTTTTTTATTCATTCTGGGAAAGATTAATTTAAAGTCTTGCCAAGATCATATTCCATAATTTCTCGTAAGGTAATACTTCTAATTCGGAGATTAAACCTCGATAGAAAAATGGTTCTTCAATTAAGCGATTATAGTATTTATCGACGTTGCTTAAGTTTTCAATTTGGAACTCAGCTTTCACTAATTGTTGTAGCAAACGGATAAATTGAATCGTTCTAAAATATTCTTCTTTTTTCAATTGACGATTTGCATAACTTTTCAATCGGTCAATTCGCTCTGCTGCATTATTATAACTTTTCTTTTCGATCAAAAATAACATTTGAGCAATTACCATCAAAACAGTAAATATCCGTTGATCTTTTGGATATAAAACAGGATCATTGATAAAGCGTGAAACTCTAAAATTCTTGCGTCTTTGTGTCAACAATACTGGATTAGAATCTCCTTGACTTTCAATAATATAGTTTAAGAATATATCATAAATTTTCCATTTTTCACGAGTACGTGCTGGTAATTTTTTGAACTTAGAAATATTCGATGCATCATTGAATACCGCTAAAGCATTAATATGATTTTCGGTATGAATCGCCAAGAGAAGATAATATTCCATGAAGTTAAACCAAGTCACACTTCCTTTTGGAAAAGATTGCAAACATTTTTCAGCATTGATTTTCCCATTTTTCCAATCTCTCAAATGAAGATATGCTGACATTTTCTTCATTTGGAAAGTAGCCAATTTATCATCTTGATAGTAGGCTGGATTATCTTCAATATACTTTTCAGCTTTGTTACAAACTTCTAGCATCGCATCAAAATCTCGCAACATTTCATAGCGATATGCCCAAACTAAATACATATTATAAATGACAATCGGCGAATCATAAATCTCAGAAAGCCCCACCAAAGCATCACAATACGTTCCAATTCTTTCTTCTAGATCAGAAGCTTTGGCTACTGGTTTGTGATAATTCATAATCACTCGCTGATATAATTCTTCCGAACGAATCTCCGCATCTAATACATTTTGAAATTGTTTGCTGTGTTGATCGTAGATTTCATAATTTTTTTCGTCACCAGCTTGAGCGGCATATCTACGTAGAATTCGAGCACAATTGACAATGACATCTGCGAATTTGAATTTCAAAGCAGTCGTCAAAATCTGTCGAGCCAAAGCGGAAGCAGTATGAATTGCTTCGTTGGACATTAGAATTTTTACCAATGTCCAATCTTTGTTGCAAGAATAATAAGCTCGATCATAATTAGAGGTAGATGGAAGATTTACATCTAAAAAGAAAAGTGTATTTAATAATCTTTTTCTAAAGCGTGATTTGAGTTGACGATATTTATCATCGGTTGGGCTACAATCGTAAAGGAAAGAAGCAGCATCTCTATCGTTCTTAAATTTATTGGCCATTAAGGCTTCATAAAATTCATTGAACTTACTGTTTTTGTGTTTTAGGGAATGGTCGTCAAAAATTTCAATTTTTCTAACCTTTTTCTTCGTAACTATTTTGGAGATTTCTATCAGATTTTTCATGTAAAATATACTTATTTATGCTATCCCTAAATTTAATGTAGTTTTTTGTAAAAGTAACAACTTTTATGTCACAGATGCTCAAATTTTATGCCTTTATTTTTAAAAGTCTACTTTTTTATTTAAATAAATAAAAAGCGGACATTCATAAATGAAAAATAAAACCATTCATTACCCCTTGATAATAAATAAATTACAAGTATCGAATATTTTATATTTGATAAAATAGCTTATTTTCCTTGAATAAGGAAAATCTATTTTATTTGAATAGATAATTTTGGTTGAAATAAAAGTTGAGATATATGTGACGTGTTTTTTTGTTTTTTTTCAAAAAAATACACTCAATTAATTATAGTGTTAAAGTATTTTTTTGGAAAAATGGATGTTCTCTATTTTACCGAAATAAGTAGAATAGGTTACGGATGCATTAATAATAATTTTAAAAGTTATTCTTTTTTCGAAACTACTAAGGAGATAAAAGAGCCAACTTGATTGCGATTGTTGACGGGCTATTTTTTCCTTGCAGTCAGTATTAGTGGTACATCCCATAATTACCTACCTATTCAACTGGTCATTTTTTCCGTAATACTTCGTTATTCATCAGTCAGGGAGCGTAGGCTATCTTTCTTCTTCATGCCTTGTCTTACGAAAAAATAGCTTCATTTTAATAGGCATTTAATATGGGATGCACCACTAGAGGTTTTATTCAAAAAAAATAGATGGGAAATGGCAACAAAAAAAGTTTTATACTCATTGAGTATAAAACTTTTTTTTTAAATTTATCATACAATAGCCTACCAATCTCAATTCAAGATTAATTGGCCAAAAGATAAGTTGATAAGTCTATTTAACTAATAGATTAATATTCGTCTTCGTTGAAAAGAAAATCATCTTTTCGTGGATAGTCAGGCCAAATATCTTCCATATTTTCGTAAATCTCTCCTTCGTCTTCCATTGCTTGAAGATTTTCAATTACTTCAAGAGGCGCACCCGAACGGATAGCGTAATCGATTAATTCATCACGAGTTGCTGGCCAAGGGCCTTCTTCGAGATGATGTGCTAATTCTAAAGTCCAATACATATGACGATTATGAAATATTATGATTAAAAAATGTTTTCTAAAAATAGAAAGTAATGCTTGATTTTGCCACAAATGTAATAAACAAAAATTATTATCGCAATACTTTTTAATTATGTTTTGACAATTCAAAGATCAGACCATTATAAAATTATTATTTCAAATAGGATTAATAATTCGTTATTTGTAAAAGTCTGATTAACAGGTGATTATAAAAAAATGATTAATTAGTTTTCAAAATTTCAAATGATCGATTTCTATAACCAATTGGAGCATTTCCAACTTTTTCTGAGTTATGTGGCCCCGTCGGGTCGCAGATAAAATATTTTCTATTTTGAAAGCGAATTGGTCTTCCAATAGATTTGGTGGTGGCAACTGCTATGGTCAAGTGATCATCGTAAGCTATGACGATCATTGGCAAGCGAAGTAACTCATTTACTAAATAATAAAAAAGTGCTGACCGATCTTCGCAATCAGAGTAAGGATAATGAAATAATTCATCTCCAATCATGGGTTTATTTCTGCCAAAATAATCTTGATCATCTTTATATCGAAAAGCAGATCGAGTAAAAATGGCGATGATCTCAAGTGCTTCTATTTCGGTTTTGGATTTCAAAATTTCTTTGAACTGAGGAAGTAAGGAAGCTGAGGCAGAATTGGAAAGTGGTGTTTGAATATATTTTGCTTCTTCGAAAAGAGGGTAATGTTCCATGACATGGATCAAGTTTAAATCAAATTTAATAGTTAATTTGAATTCTTGATCTCTCCATTTGAATGTCAGTTTTTTATTTTTCTCGAGAGGTTTAAAATTAGGTAATTGTTTAAGTTCAAAAGAAAATGATTTCCCATTTTGATTGGGTTTCAAGGAATGCATATTTAGATATGTTTCCTTAGTTTTAACTTTATGATGAACATTGCTGAGGTTAACAAATGTTTTGCCATCGACTTCAATCAATGGTGTTTCAAAAATATTTTCATCAGAATGAACATTGACAAAAACATAATCGTCTAGATAGGTCAGTCGTGTATCATAACCAGCTTTTGTCAGAAAGAACCAATTGGTTAATTCTTTTTGCAGATCATTTTTTTCCTCATAAATCTGCTGCACAGAAACTCTGATTAATTCGTAAACTAACCAATCATTTAATTGAAATTTGTTTTGGTAGGTCTTAAAATTATCGAGTAGAGAGTGATAAGGAGTGAATTCCATTTTTGTGTAAAAATCGGAAATAGAATTTTCATCAGCTTGAAAAGAACCTTCAATCAGAATTTGATCATTAAAGATCAGCTTGATTGACTCATTATAAAAATTAAAATGAATTGACTTTTGATGAGCTAATTCTGAATGCTTTTTTCCAAAACTAATTAAAGAGGAAAAAAGGAGGATAACCATTAAAGTAGATGGTAACTTATTGATATTCAACCACATAAGCGTTTCTCAAATGTTCTTTTTTTTATAAAAATGGGTTTAAAATTGTTGTATTGGAAAGATAGAATTATTACGTTTAATTTTAATAAATATTTTATTTTTTTATGTCTTCAATCATTCATATTTTATTACAAAGCAAGATATTAGTTGTCAACCTAAGACAGATAAGTTTCCGAATTTAGGAAAAGGTCTTTTTGATTATATTTTGTCGCATACTGCCTTTATTTTATCATTTTCAGTAATTTTTTCTTTAATGATTTTTTCTCCTTTTCACTTAACTTATCTGTATAATCTAAAAATTTTACTGCAAATTTTCTTAGAGCATTATCAAACCACTTTTCATTATTCCTTGATGAATCTGCTTGAATAATTTGAAGCCATTCATTTGCTAAGTAGTCTTGCCAATCATTTAGTAAACTTATTTTTTCTTTATTTAAATCGGTTATGTTTTCAATTGTTAAAATTTGGTCTTTTACTTTTCTGTACTTCTTATTCCAATTTTCTAAAGTTTTAAAACCAATTTGTGGTCGAGGACTTCTATCAGGAAATGGTAATTTATTTGTTATGCTATTTAAATAATATCCTGTTGCAATTGAAACTTCTCCCTTTGAACGTTTTACAAAAATTACCCATTCAAAAGGTGAAACTTGTTGAATACTTGAGCCAGGTATTTTATTGTCTTTTGTTGATTTCAATTCGACTGATTCAAAATATATATAATTTCCATCTGTAATTTCAAGATATAAATCAGGGTTGGTATAAACAGATTTTTTTGAATTAGCTATATTTTGCTTTTGTTCTTTGCTTAATTCTTCAGGAAGGAGAACATTTGAGATTTTATAGGAATATAGGTCTTCGACGTTTATTATAAATTCTTCAACATCAATTTTTATTTGCAGTTGTTTCAGATTTGTAGCTTCAATGTTATTATTTCTACTTAAATATTCCTTAAAATACTTTTTTAAAAACTCATCAGTATTTGATTCCTCAGATTGGAATTTTACTTTTTGTAATTGATTTTCCTCTGTGTTTAATTTCTTTTCAAGCTCGAAAAAATAAATTAATAAAAATGAATTTAATAAGCTTGGCGTTGAGTCTATCTCCATATTTAATTATTTTTTGAAATAAAAGTTCCAGTTAGATTCTATTTTTTTTGAAATGTGGTAAGCTAAAAGAGGAGGGACTGCGTTTCCTACTAATTTGTATCCAACTGAAGGGCTGACAGCAAACCTTGTTCTCTTTTCATTACTTGGAATTACAAAATCAAAATCGTCTGGAAATGTTTGTATTCTTGCACATTCCCTCAATGTTAATCTTCTTTCGATTTTTCCTTTGTTAATTTCATCCTGATTTTTTCCTCCATTCTCTATGCTTAATCTTCTAAATTCAATATTGCCATGATGTTCTGCTCTAATTGTTGGAGCTAATCTTTCTAAGTTTATCTCTTTCTGACCTTGACAATGTTTCCCCATAAACTTTGCTTTGGAAAAATATTTTTGTGACAAATCCTCTGCACTTTCAGGTTCAGCCAAATCTAAAAGAACTTCTTTAGATTTAGTATAAGACTTCATCAAATGTTGAAAAGATGAATAATGGATTTCACCATTAAGTTTGTGTGTAGGTGTGGGATACGGAGTATACTCTTCTAAAATATCTTTTTTTGATAGTTCCTTTAATGCCTTTTTCTTTAAAGCTGATTTTTTAAAACCAATAAAGAAAATACGTTCTCTTGATTGAGGTACTCCAAAATATCCAGCATGCAACACTTTTGGATTTAATACTAAATAACCATCACCATTTATATTAGAAAAGTCAGATTGAATAATCTCTTTAACTTGACCAAGATTGGCTAATCCCTTTACATTTTCAGCAATAAATATATTAGGTGAAGTAATTTCAATTACTTCTTTCATCCACATGTAAAGTTTACCTCTTGTTTCTTCTGTTGGAATTTCAGAGTCAATAATTTTACCATTGTGGTCTTTATGTGAATTGAAGCCTTTCCTTTTTCCTGAAACGCTAAAGTCTTGGCAAGGAAATCCTCCTGTAACGATTTCTATATCTTTAGGAAAAACTGTTTTATCTCCATTTCTGTATTGCTTAACAATATCGACTATACTTCCAACTCTGAATGTTCCGTTTAAATCATATCCTCTCTTCGCAGAAAAATAATTGTTCCAAGCAATCTTTGCATATTTATTAATATCATTTGCAAATTTAGTCTCAAAGAAAGTCTCTTTTAAATAGAAATAAGTTTCATCTTCTTTCTCAATCCAATCATTATGAAATTTAGTATTGATTGTAGATTTTGGGATTTTAAAACCTCCTTCAAACCCTATATCCATTCCCCCACATCCAGAAAAAAGTGATAGCATGTTCTTTTTCATTTTTTATCCTTTTTTAGGTACTTAATTTTGTTTTCGGCAACTTTTAATATCTTTTCTGGATTTTCTTCTTGATATAATTTATAAGCTAAATTATCGCTTTGCCAAGCTATAATTAAATCATTTTCTGAAATGTTATAAACTTTGGCAAATCTCTTTACATGGTCTCTAGAAGGAACTCTTTCTCCTTTTTCATATTTGCTAATAATTGATTGGTCAATTTCAACAAGTGCAGAGACTTGTCTTAATAAAAGATTTTTTTCTTTTCTTTTTTGCTTGATTATATCTTTGAATCCATTCATTAGACAAAATTTGTTTAGACAAAATTAGTCAAAAAAATGAGTTTTGCTATTTTTTATGCTTTTTATTAAAATGGGTTTCAAAGGTGTAGTCTTCGAAAGAAGTATATAGATATGATTTTGATAAAGATTAGATGTTTAATCAGGTGCATTTTGTAAAAAAAAAAAGTGCTAGCACCAATTGCGCCAACACTTTTTTTATATCGTAAAATATATTTTTTTAAATAATCAACATCGCATCTCCATAACTAAAGAAACGATATTTCTTTTTGATCGCTTGAGCATAAGCTTCTTTGATCAGATCCGCTCCACCAAAAGCAGAAACCATAATCAATAAACTAGATTTTGGTAAATGGAAATTAGTGATCATACTATCTGCAATACTAAATTGGTAAGGAGGATAGATGAATTTGTTCGTCCAACCTTCCGCAGCTTTTAAGGTAGATTCAGCAGATACTGCTGATTCGATTGTTCGCATCGAAGTAGTTCCAACTGCGCAAACTCGTTTTTTGTTGGCAGTAGCCTTATTAACGATTTCTGCAGATTCAGCTACAATTTTAAAATATTCAGCGTCCATTTTATGCTTAGAAAGATCTTCTACATCAATACTTCTGAACGTTCCCAAACCAACGTGAAGGGTAACAAAAGCAGGCTCAATTCCTTTTAATTCTAATCTTTTGAGTAACTCTTCGCTAAAGTGCAATCCTGCAGTTGGAGCAGCAACGGCACCCATATTTTTAGCATAAACAGTCTGGTATCTTTCTCGATCCATGTCTTCGACAGGTCGTTCCAAGTATTTTGGAAGAGGTGTATTTCCTAATTCTTCCAGTTTTTCTTGAAATTCATCATCTGTTCCTTCAAATAAGAATCGAATAGTTCGACCTCTCGAAGTAGTATTATCGACTACCTCTGCAATCAATACTTCTTGCTCTTCCTCTTTATCGTGGAAGTATAATTTATTTCCTACCCGAATTTTTCGAGCTGGATCAACCAACACATCCCAAAGTCGAGCTTCATGATTAAGTTCTCTCAAAAGAAAGACCTCAATTTTAGCACCCGTTTTTTCCTTGCAACCATAGAGTCTCGCAGGGAAAACTTTAGTATCATTATGAATGAAAGTATCTCCATCGTCAAAATATTCCAAAACTTCTTTGAACATCTTATGCTCAATTAATCCTGTATCTTTGTGAACAACCATTAATCGAGATTCATCTCGGTTTTCAGTTGGATATTTTGCTACCAATTTTGGTGGTAATTCGAAGTTAAATTGCGACAGTTTTGTCCTCATGAATATTTCTCTTTTTTTGTAAAATGACCCGCAAAAGTAAGTATTTTGAAGGACAAATAATAATGAAAGCACTATTCAAAAAATACTTATTTTTTGTGAGTTCAATTTTTTGTAAAAAAATGTGTGATTTTTTTTGTGAAAACTGATTAAGAAATATTAAAAAAAAGAATAGAACATAACTCAAAAATTTTTCCTTTTTTTTTATCTTAAAAAAAAATAATATTTATCTTTAGAAAAGGTAACTATTATAAGTGTTGTTCCGTTAATATATTTGACTAAAATTAATACGATTTTCAAAAGTTTTATAACCGATCTGATAAAATAAATCCAATGGCAAAAATTCTGATTGTAGATGATGAGGAAAGCATCCGAAATACTTTAAGAGAAATACTTGAATTCGAAAAGTATGATGTAGATGAAGCAAATGATGGCATCCAATGCTTAGGCAAATTGAAAAAATCTAAATATGACGTGGTCATTATGGATATTAAAATGCCAAAAATGGATGGAATGGAAGCACTTGAGCGTGTCCAAACAATCTCAAGCGACACTCCAGTAATAATGATTTCTGGTCATGCAAATATTGATACAGCAGTTGATGCGGTAAAAAAAGGTGCATTTGATTTTATTTCAAAACCACCAGATTTGAATCGACTCTTGATTACTGTTCGTAATGCAATGGATAAATCAAGCTTGATTACTGATAATAAAGTATTAAAACGAAGAGTCCGCAAAGCTAAAAGTCAGGAGATCATCGGTGAATCAGAACCAATTTTGAAAATCAAAGAAACGATTGATCGAGTTGCTCCAACTGATGCGAGAGTCTTGATTAATGGATCTAATGGAACAGGGAAAGAATTAGTCGCAAGATGGTTACATGCTAAAAGTGCTCGTGCTGAAGGCCCAATCATTGAAGTGAATTGTGCTGCGATTCCTTCTGAATTGATTGAAAGTGAATTGTTTGGTCATGAAAAAGGATCATTCACAGGAGCTTATAAACAAAAAATTGGAAAATTTGAGCAAGCCAATGGAGGTACTATTTTCTTGGATGAGATTGGAGATATGAGTCTTTCTGCTCAAGCCAAAGTTTTGAGAGCATTGCAAGAAAGTAGAATTGTAAGAGTAGGTGGCGATAAAGAAATCTCTGTTGATGTTCGGGTAGTTGCCGCTACAAACAAAGATTTGAGAGATGAGATTAATGCTAAGAATTTTAGAGAGGATTTATATCATCGATTAGCGGTGATTATTATAAAAGTACCCACACTTAATGAACGAAAAAGTGATATTCCATTGTTGGCTAACTATTTTATCGAGTCAATTTGTACAGAATATGGAGTCGCTCCTAAAAAAATTGAATCGTCTGCATTATTGGCTCTTCAAGAAGTGAATTGGACTGGAAATATTCGAGAGCTTCGCAATGTAATCGAGCGATTGATTATTTTGAGTGGTGAAGTTATCACGACCAAAGATGTGACTAGTTTCGTCATTCCATCAACTGTAACTTCAAAAAGTCAAATACTTCAAGATCTTTTTTCACAATATAAAGATGTAGATGATGTAGTTAGATTTGTGAGAAAGGAGTATGATAGTTTTATGATGGAGAAAGTTTGAAGGAAAAAGAACAAGTAAAAGATTTCAGCATAAAGTCTATAATAATTTGAAATTTGTAATAATTTATATAAATAGCGAAACCTACCAATTTGATTGGTAGGTTTTTTTTGCTAATGATGAAAATAAACACGTAGCTGGATTTTCCAAATCCAGTTTCTAATCGCTTTAAAACTAAAAGTTGTAATACTGGATTTGGAAAATCCAGCTACGTATCATTTTAAATCTAAAAAATCGTATTACTGGATTTGGAAAATTCAGCTACAAAAAAAACTTATGGAAAATAATAAAGAAAACAACACGTCTTCAAAAGAAATGAAGCAATGGACAAAAATTAAAGGAGAAAATGCTTGGACTATGTTCAAGGTGATTTCTGAATTTGTAGAAGGATTTGAAACAATGAATCATGTTGATCCTTGTGTTTCTATTTTTGGTTCAGCTCGAACTAAACCGGGAACGCTCTATTATGAATTAGCGGTTAAAATGGCTGCAAGATTAGTGAAAGAAGGATTTGGAGTCATCACAGGTGGTGGTCCAGGAATCATGGAAGCTGGAAATAAAGGAGCGAAAGAAGCGAATGGTATTTCGGTAGGATTGAATATTGATTTGCCATTTGAGCAAAGTCATAATCCATATATTGATCCTGAGTTAAATTTGAATTACCGATATTTCTTTGTGAGAAAAGTGATGTTTGTAAAATATGCACAAGCATTTATCGCAATGCCTGGTGGATTTGGAACAATGGATGAATTGTTCGAAGTATTGACTTTGATCCAAACCAAAAAGATTACTCCTGTTCCTGTCATTTTATTTGGGACGAAGTTCTGGACAGGTATGAATGAGTGGATTGAAAATGTCATGCTTCATCAAGAAGGTAACATCAGCGCTAATGATATGAAATTAATTCCAATCACAGATGACCCTGAAGAAGTGATCAAAATTATTAATGATCACTACGCAGGTCACGATGAGAAATTGACTCCGAACTACGAACTTTAAAAACTAACGGTTAATTGTTAACGGTTAATGATTAACATCGCATTGTAATTACAGAATGGTGTTAATCATTAACAGTTAACCGTTCACCATTATGAACATCACTTTGTAATTACAGAATGGTGTTAATCATTAACAGTTAACCGTTCACCATTAATTACCAAATTTCCATCCCAATCCCAACCTAAATCGAGTATTCTGAATAGGATAAAGAGCTGCCTGATAATATTGCTCATCTGCTCGAATTGAACCTACCGTCTCTGCAAAAAATCGAGTTAAGTTTTCTGCTTTTACAAAAAATCTAAACTGTTGGACTTTGATACTTGCTGAGGCATCGACCGCAGGGAAGAAGTTTATCTTTTGTTTATTTTGCAAAATGAATTGACCGACGAGCGGATTATATGTGTTGGCAAAATAACTATTATTCATCCTCACATCTACGCCCAATTTTATTTGAAGTTTTCGCTTAAACCATTTTCCATCATAGTAAAAACTATGTTTGGAAAAAAGGTTTGGGAGGTTGAGTGCATCGTTAGTTGTTTGTTGGAGGATGATAACATTGTCTAAATGAAAGTTTCCGAAGCGAAAATTCTGCTGTAAAATTAATTGGAAAATACTCAACGGTGCGCCTGTTTGTTGTGCAGTAGCGAGTGTATCAAAATAGATGAAATTATTCAACAAATGATATTGACCACTTGCTTGAAATCCCCATTTTGGTAAAGCATAAGTTGCACTCAAATTAGTCTCCAAAGTAGGCTTGAAATCATTCGTCCAAGCATTCCTTTGAGAAATGTAAAAGCGTTGTTGCAAAAGTTCAGGACGATACAATTGATTGATTCCATTCAACTTTAATTGACCTAGTTTTTTTAGATCAAAAAAGAATTCTCCACTCACTCGATAATCTCCCGCATTGTCCCACAGCCCAATATGGGCATAGGTTTTTACTTTTAAACGTTCGTTAGGAGCGAAGTTCCATTTACCGGTCAAAAACAAATTATTGACGGTAGAATCCGCAGCTACTTCATCAATCCAATTGAAAGAATGTCGAATGCCAACTTCGAAAAAATCACTTTGCTGTTTGACTTTATCAGCACTTGGCTTTCGAGGTTTAAAAGTGCTGATGGCAAAAGTATTTTCGATCTTTCGAGTTTGCACATAATGTCGCAAGCCACGAAAGTCGAACAATAAATTTTTATAATAACTTGAATCTGCAAAAGCGGAAATATCTGAAAATCGATAAGTTCCTTTTTTGTAGGCAAGGCGATGCATCAAAGTATAAGTTCGACCTTTTGGAAGTGTATTTTCTGGTGGACGATTAACAAAATCTGTAGGTGGTCCAAAGGATGGGGGAGTTGGTCTTTGATTAGAAATAGAATCCACTTTAGTCTTTTGCAAAGAATCAAGTGGTGGATTTTGCAACGTATCTGATGAGGTATTTTTTAAAGAATCAATTGGCGTATTTTTTAAAGTGTCCAAAGTCGGATTTTCTATTTTTAAACTATCAGACTTTGAGATGGAAGTAGAATCAATTGGGATTTTCGCCAGAGAATCCAAAGTCGCAGCTCGGACAACCGCCGCTTGTGCCGCTGCTTTTGCTCTAACTTTTTCTGCTGCCTTTCTTTTTTTATTTGCCTTAAATTGAATCGGATTATAATTGTAATAATGCGTATAACTAATCTCTTGTTCGGAGTGTCGAGTTACCGCATCATCCAACCAAACTGGAATCGATAAATTACTCGAAAATCCATTGTCTTCTTGCAAAAAGAAAGTATCAGATTGAATGCCTCCATTGTCTTCTTGCTGATGAATATTATTGGAAAAAGCAAAAAAAACTTGGTAAGTATTTGCCTTGTTTTTAAAAGTCAGACCACCTGCCAATGCGGTGTGTCGTGCTCTTTGGTTTTGATAAAAATATCGAACTGGTGCAACAGCACCATATTGACTGATGCGATGATAGTCTAAAGTTACATTGACATTTTTATTAAAATTACGACTGAATTTTCCTTTCAATTGAATATCATCTTGAGAGCCTCCTTGGGAAAAATAAAAATCAGAATACGCTCTTTTGAGATTATAAAATCGAAGGTCATCCACTTTTATTTTATACAAATCATATTGATGTAATCCTACTTCAAATCCTTTCCGAAGTGATGATTGATAAAAAAGCGGAAAGGTCGGACTTCCTAAATATCCTAAAGTTCCATGATCTAAAACTTGACTTCGAGCAGGATCGAATTGATGAAAATAATTATCTAACAAAGTATCTCGATAGGGAAATTCTTGATTTGGATTATCCATGTAATAATAAAAAATGAGGAGCGAATCTTTGGAGATTTTTCGGAAGGATTGAAGCGGTGAACCTTTTTGATCTCCTTGTCCTTGTCGGGATTGTTGATTAGTTGACTGTCCATTTCTTTGAGCAAAAGTAGGAATGAAAAAAAATAAACTCATCACTAAAAAGAAGAACAAGTGTTTTTCTTTTTTTCCAAAAATAGTTGCTGTCTTTTTTTTTCCAAAAATCATATAGATAATTCCTTTTTCAATCAAACGACAAAATTAGGAATTAATAACGGTTAATGGTTAATGGTGAACGGTTAATATTGTGTTATTCTTAACGGTTAATACTAAGTTCATGTTCACAATTATTCATAGTTATTTTGAATTCTTTTTTCATCATATTTCATAAAAAATCCTCGATGTAATACAGGCTATATCTACGTTTTTTTATTTTATCTGATAAAAAAATCAACCTCAAAATAACTTATGAATAATTGTGAACATGAACTTACTGTGAATTACATCATGGTATTAAACATTCACAATTAACAGTTAACCATTATCTAAGGATTATTTTATGCGATTGACTTCCTTTTACACTAGAAATTCTTAGGAAATAAATGCCACTCGAAATAGAACTATTTAAGTCAAAAGTGATTTCATTTTTCCCTTCTAATAAATTTTGCGAAGCGAAAACTTGAACTATTTTTCCAGTCAAGTCGATTAGTTCGAAGTTGGTATCTGCTTGATTATCAGTAGCTTGTAACTCAATTTGAATAAAATCAGAAGCAGGTTGTGGAAATGTAAGTATATTGTTATAAATATCTGTTGGCGTATTTGTACTAACAGGAGTTTCGCAGATATGCTCGCTGATTGCTTCCAGAACAAACAATCCATTTTGCATATCTGACCCTAATATATTTCCCGAAGGAAGGAAAGGATACACGCCCCAATTACCTCTGTAAAGTCCATTCGTATTCGTCTCCGTTGATGTATCATAAAAATGAGTACGAACGGGATTTGATGGATCTGAAATATCATACATTTGTAATCCTTCAAAATAATAGGATACATATAAGACATCGCAACGAACGATTAGATTATGAGGAATCGTTACCAATGTTTGTTCCGCATTAAAAGTCGAGAGGACAGAAATGTCATCAAAATCCGAGACATCTACGACTTTTAAATCTGAATTAAAAGTTTCATCAGCGAGATAATAATGTTCTTTATCATTGGCTAGCCATCCAGAGTGATTATATCCTTGTTGGGTGTAAGTTGACATAGAACCTAAAACCATTGGACTAGTTGCATCAGTAAAATCAACCACAAAAAATCCATCATTTCCACAGTTAGAATAAACGATATCATTTTCTACATATACATCATGTGAATAAGGAATACCATTATAATTATTCAAAACTACAGGCGTAGTTGGATTAGAAATATCAATCACTTGAATATTGGTAAAACCAGAAACACCATTTCTCCGAACACCACAAGCATATATTCTTGCACTTGCAGAATCAATAAAAATATTATGCGCTCGGTTTAAAATATCATTAGAATCATAAACAACATTGATACTATTGGGTAAGTCTGATATGTCAATAATCTGTAAAGTACTACTGGAATTTTCATCACATACCGTATATAAATAACCCCCAAAATCATGATAATCTCGATGAACAATATTAGTCCCCTGAACGGCTCCGGGAACAAATGCATCTGTAATTTCAGTCGGATTACTTGGATCAGTTACATCAATAAAATGTGTTCCCATCGTAGAACCAATAACAGCGATCTCCGCATCATTGACTGCTAATCCCCAAATTTCATTGTAGGTGTTATTGTGAAATGAAGAAGGTGGAAGGGTAGGGTCATTCCATGTTCCCAAAAGATTAGCTTCTTGCGGCTGAGCAAAAACATTTAGAGAAATAAAAAAAAAAATAAGAAG
>Ga0114957_1002655_pt1 | contig 16770 bp, 12 predicted proteins | sample BantaG_FD_87175 | JGI IMG/M metagenome (GOLD analysis project Ga0114957, IMG submission 87175) | Marine algal microbial communities from Bantry Bay, Ireland - BantryBay_4 metaG | ecosystem: Host-associated > Algae > Red algae > Unclassified | place: Bantry Bay, Ireland | collected 2014-11-21 | reverse complement strand
GCTCTACGAGGTCGATGAAGATAGCCTTTACTTTATCGTTCTTCGGCACGACCAGAGACATCCGAGTTTCGGCACCAGACGCAAATTCTAAGAAATTGGCATGACGGAGGGACACACCAACAGCCGCGGGTTTTGATGCGGTCTCCGGATTTTACGGGGATGAGAGAGGGGGCGATGACGGCACAACGAATGCCCATTTGAAGGAGTCGGCGAGCGATCCAAAACCAAAACCCGCTCGCTTCTTAGCAGACGTGAAGGTCGGAGAGTTTGCAATTTTGATTCCTAGGAATCTTGCGCATCACTTTTTCCAGAGCGTGCTGGGTGGTTGCGATCGATCCGTAATGGCGTGGCTCGGCATTGCGGGCACTTTCGAGGATGGCGATGACCGTTTCTGCTTTATGAACGTCGAGTCCAAGGTAGAGTGTCTGAGGTGCGCTTGAGTTCGTTTTCATTCTTAGTAATAATGGATGTTGGATAGGTCTCAATTCGTTGAGATAGCCCACGATTTGAACCAAGCGCACCACTTTTCAATCAATTAACAATCGACCTGAAATGCTACGCCGGGCTCAACCGGCAGCCATAGGGTCTCTCTCAAAAAATGCCAAACCAGCGGCCGGACAATCTTTACAAATATCTCAGCCCTTCGACAGCTAAGATCGTCCTCAGTAGCCATTCGTTTAGATGGGGTTCGCCCAGAACCTTTAATGATATCTTTGATGTGTTGAGAGAGTTTGCACCTGATATTTCGGGAGAGGATTACATTTTGGAGTCTTTTGTTCGTAAATTTAAAAGGGAAATCATGCCGAGCGGCAAGGAGCTTGACCCAGAAATTTTGAGAAGAGCAGCCAAAGCTGTTCTCAGGGAACACGAAGCAGATTCGATTACGAATGGTCTAGAAACTGAAAGAGCTCATTGGGAGCAATGGGTCGATGACCTTAGAGTTCTCTGTATGTCGGAGCGGAATGATCTTGCGACGATGTGGGCTCATTATGCCATTGACCACAAAGGGGTCGTGTTGGCCTTGGATTTTAGAGATGATGCCCACGAAATGGCATGGCAGATAGCGAAAAAGGTCAACTACACTGACGAGCAATGTTCTTCTGCTTCTCTTGATGGCCTTGTTGAGGACTACGCGAACTATCGCGTTCCAAATCATTTTGATGAGACATGCCTTCTTAAGAAGCTGGAGTGGAAGAATGAGAGAGAGTGGAGGGCTGTCACAATCAAAAGGCCTGAAGAAAGCGGATTGTTCTCAGACTGGAGCTACGATCCAAGTACTGTTTTGGCACTCTACCTTGGAATAAACATGGAGAAAGATGACAAAGAGGAGATTGTGAAGCTGTTCCGAGATGGCTATCCTCACAGTGTTATTTATCAGGCTTGTGCCAGTCCCCCTGACAAAATCGTTTTTGAAACCGTCTAGGAGAGAACAAGACATCGTTCCCAATCCATGACCGCTCTTGAGTTTGTCTGAGCCTTTTGTAGTTTGTGAGTGACTTCCCGGTTCAACACGATCAGGCAATTCTGGTCATGGATGGGAAGATTTTGACGTTCTCTCTGGAAATTGCCGGCTTTGCTTTCGAACCTGTAAGTGGTTAGTTTCACCCATGAAATTAAGTGCCATTGTTCACGTGGCTGAAGAAGGTGGGTTCTGGGCGGAGGTTCCAGCTCTCCCCGGATGCGTGGCCCAAGGTGAGACCCGAGAGGAGCTAGAAACTAATCTTCACGAAGCCATTGAAGGATGGCTTCTGGCAGGTCAGCCCAACGCAACTACGCCTTCTGGCGAGATCGTTGAACTTGCTGTATGAAGACAGTTTTAGGTAAGCGCCTTGCGAAGCTGGCCGAAGAGCGTGGTTAGGCATTAGCGCGAGTGAATGGCAGCCATCACGTATACACTCAGGAAGGCCGGACCGAGCGATTGGTTATTCCGATCCATGGTAACCGAGATCTGAAGACAGGATTGCAGCGATCTTTGATGAGATTGATCCCGGTATCGGATTCTGATCTTTAGCAAACAGCTGGACTTGGGTTCAAGAGTGAAGTGCAACACTAGCGGGTGGAAATACTTCCAGAGCCGTTTCAAATTTCAGTCTTTTGCGGGGTCGGCTGTTAAGTTTCTCGTCGATTTCATCGCGACGTTTTTGGGTCAGTGAGGTGAGATCTTTTCCTTTTGAGAGATACTGACGAATCAATCCATTGGTGTTCTCATTTGTCCCTCGTTCCAAGGAGTGATGTGGATGACGGAAGTAGAACGGAGCATCGGTAATCGTTTCAATCTTTCTATAGCCATGGAACTCACCGCTATTGTCCGAGATGATGCTTTTGTAACTGTGATAATTCCGGCTAATGAGAGCGATCATTGCCCGATTCGTTTCCTCGATTGTTACCGCCGCAATCTTACCAATCTCAAGGCATCCACTTTTGCGTTCTACCAATGTGACGATGTGACGATGGAATGCCGACCACTTCCATGAACGGTATCGATCTCCCAATGACCAAGCTGACGGCGGCTTTCACCATACTTGGGACGCTCTTCGATCGAGCGGTTGCCAGTAAGACGGCCGCGGCTGTCATTTTTGGCGTAGCGTTTTCGTCGGAGTTTTCACACTCCTGAAATTTACGGGCCGCTTTGACCCAGATCCGGCAGCCCTCTAACCTGCTTCCAAAACTGCGCAAGGATTAGGCACTCGAGTGCGATGGCGCACATGCTGATGAAGAAGGGAAGCGAGTCGCGGAGGAACTCGTCTTTGATAATACTTCCACCGATCCAGATCGCAAGGAAGCTGACGGCGTAGATGACTGAGAAGACGGAGAGCGGGAGGATCCAGAATCTCGCCGCACGATGCCCCTTCCCTGCCGCGTGGAGCCGGAAGGTGATCGAGGCCACGATGGCGATGGCGAGGAGGACGCCCATTTTTTAGATCGCGTCGCCCTCGCTGCAGACCAGCTCGCGATAGGCCTTGATGAGGCGTCCCGAGATTTCGCCGGGGGTGCCATCACCGATCTCGCGGTCATCGAGCTTGACCATGGGGATGACTTCAGCGGCGGTTCCGGTGAGGAAGGATTCGTCTGCGGTGTAAAGATCGTAGCGGGTGAGCGAGGCCTCGCGGATGGTGAGGCCGAGCTTCTTGCAGAGTTCGAAAATGGCGTGGCGGGTGATGCCATCGAGGCTGCCATCGGATACGGGCGGGGTGAGGACTTCGCCATTTTTTACGATGAAAACGTTATCCCCGGTGCACTCGGCGACGTAGCCTTGCTCGTTCAGCATGAGGCCTTCTTTCGCGCCGGCTTTCATGGCCTCGACCTTGGCCATGATGTTATTGAGGTAGTTGAGTGATTTCACTTGGGGGCTCAGACTTGCAGGAGTCGGGCGGCGGGTGCCACAGGTGACGACCTCGAGACCTTTCTCGTAGTATTCAGCAGGGTAAAGGCTGATTCCGGAGGCGATGATGAACATCGAGGGCGTCGGGCAGAGGTAAGGATTAAGCCCGAGATCTCCCACGCCGCGTGTGACGACGAGGCGGATGTAGCCATCCCGGAGGCCGTTTGCCCGGATCGTTTCGAGGGTGTATTCCATGACTTCCTCAAGCGTCCACGGCATTTTAATGAGGAGAACTTTGGCCGACATGTAGAGCCGCTCGATGTGCTCGCGGAGGCGGAAGACGCGGCCCTCGTAGAAGCGGATGCCCTCGAAAATCCCATCGCCGTATAGGAGACCGTGGTCGAAAACCGAGATCTTAGCTTCTGATTCGTCTACGATATTTCCGTCTAACCAAATTTTACGACTCATGCTTGTGTGACAGGTGGACCTGCGGGCGGCATCCTGACTTTTGGGGGTGCGCTTGCAAATCTTTTTAGCTCTCGCCGTTGGCGGCTTGGTCTTGGTAGGACTTCATTACCATGTCGCTGAGGTAGCGGTCGGGATCGGTCACTGCGGCGGAAGGGAGGTCGAAGTTTTTTTGGCCGGTATTTTTTTGGATCAACTTGAGTCCGAATTGATAGTCCCGGAAAAGCTGGCGCGCCACTTGGAGAACGCTGCGGGCCTGTGCTCCGGCTTTTTCGACGATGAGGGATACGGCATCATCTTGAAGTTTCACGATGACTCCATGTTTATCTTTAAATTCGCGCACGAAGGCTTCCACTTCTTGGCGCGCCTTTTCCACGACCAGTTCCTGCCCGAGTTCGCGGAACTTGGCGAGGTGATCCTCGCGGTTGTCGATGAGATCGGCATCGACAACGAGTTCGTTGACGGAGGTTCCGGGGAGTTCGTATTTAAAGTCGCGCAGAATCTGCTCGCCGACGGTCATGAGTCCGCGGGCGCCCGTTTTTTCCTTAGCGGCGAGCTCGGACATTCGGCGGATGCCCTCGTCTTTAAAGATAACGTCGATTCCGTAAGCCTCGAACTCCCGCTCGTATTGGCGGAGAAGACTGCCCTCGGAATATTTCAAAATGGCTTCGAGATCTGGTGCTTCGAGATGCTCGCAGACGACGCGGACCGGGATGCGGCCGATGAACTCGGCCTCGAATCCGAAGTCGATGTAGTCTTGTGAGGTGACCTGCTTGAAAAGTTCCTTGTCCATCTCCGGCTGCTGACTCTCGGCGGTAAATCCGATCTGGGAGGCGGCGCTGCGCTTACGGACGATCTTCTCGAGACCTGAAAATGCACCGCTGACGATGAAGAGGATGTGCCGGGTGTTGATTGTCTCTTTTGACTTTTTGCCTTTCTGCATCTCCATCATGGCCATCATTTGGCCGCGCATGTCATTCGGATTTCGGAGCGCGACCTCGGTCTCTTCCATTAGTTTCAGGAGGGTGGTCTGGACGCCCCGCCCGCTGACATCCCGCCCCATCTCTCCCCCACTGCTGGCGAGCTTATCGATCTCATCGATATAAATGATGCCGTATTCTGCGAGTTCGACGTCTCCATCTGCCTTCGCCACGAGTTCACGGACGAGGTCATCGACATCGCCGCCGACGTAGCCGGTCTCGGAAAACTTGGTCGCGTCCGCTTTTACGAATGGAACTCCGACGAGTTCGGCGATGTGTTTAATGAGGTAAGTTTTCCCCACTCCGGTCGGCCCCACGACCATGACGTTTTGCTTTTGGAGCTCGAGCGGCTGCGCGTCCTCGTCCTGCGCTTTCAGGGCCTTGACATGATTGTAGTGATCGCACACGGCGATGGAGAGCGCCTTTTTAGCGTCATCTTGACGGATGACAAAGCGGTCGAGGTGCGCCTTGATGTCGCGGGGGAGATAGTTGAACTCGAAGACGTCGTCCTTGATGCCGGGTTGGTCTGCGGAGCCCGAGTCTTCTTCTTCGGCGAAGCCCTCAGGCGTCATGCCTGGGAAGGTGAATCCGGTCTTACTCATCTCGCCGAAGATTCCTTCGAGCGATTTGCGTAGTTCATCGTGGTCCGGAGATTCGGGGCTTTTCTTATCGTCGTCTGACATGATGCGGGGAATATTCCTCTGCTCGGCTGGGGTGCAAGGGTGAAGTTCCGAGCTTGAAGATGGAGATGACTCGCTCCCCCGGTAGCGGCAGGCGATTCTGCGGTGCATTTTCCGGGATAGGGGTGCTTCTGGCGAATTTCGAGAAGCTCCGGAACTTCGCGCGAGAGGATCCCGGGCAGGTCGCGGGGTTCAGCGGGGTGCTTGATGATTGGTGGAAGCCTTTAGAAGAGTGATTGGGCTGGCGATCTCCGATGGCAGGATCGAAGTCATTTTTTTTCAAAAAGGGTGCGGAACCCGAGGTCCTCGCTACGCGCGTTCCGGCTCTCGAGCCAGGTGCGGGCGGTGATGCCGGTGGAGGGCTTGAGAAAGGAACCTCCGCAGGCGAGCGGGGCTTTCGGCCTGAGTTGGTGCGCGGGATTAATCTCACTATCACGCGTCCACTCCATGACATTTCCGGCCATTCCGATGAGGCCACTTTCGCTACGATCGCGCTCAGGTGAGGAGGCTTTCCCCCAGCCCGCGATGGCCTCGGTGGCTTGGGCTGCTGCTTCCCATTCCGCAGCGGTCGGGAGTCGGCCTCCCTGCCAGGTGGCGAAGGCGTGCGCGTCCCACCAATCGATGCCTACGACGGGGCAGCCATCGCTGACGAGACGTCCGTTCCAGACGCCACCTTTTGCAGCTGCTGCAGATAGCTTTTTCCAATCGCTCGGGAGGTGGTCGGTCTTCTCGGCAGGCTGTTCCGGGTGATCAAAGGCGCTGCGATCTCGCGCGGGGAGCTGGGCGAGAGAATCGAGAAAGGCGCGGTATTGCGCGATGGTGACCTCATGGGCCGAGAGCCGAAGACCGGGGGCGATTTCGACCGGTTCGATAGCGGTTTGCTTTTCCTTTTCCGGAACTTTTTCACCTTGGGTGATAACGAGGCTGGCGAGCACCGCGACCGAGATCACTGCGGCAATGAGGAGGTAGTAGGGGGTGCGCGACTTGGGTATTTCCTCCTGCCTCTGGTCAACTTCTGGCAGGGCTGCCGAGGCGTCATTCCCCTCGAGTTGGTCGATCACTTGGCGGGAAAGATCTCTGATCTGGGTCCACGTCAGCGGGATCGGTCGCTGGAGGTCCGCCATGTAGGCGAGGAGGGAGCTGACGCGGGTGGAGCCGGGCTCGCCGGGGATGAGAAGTTCATCAAAGAGGGCTCCGAGGAGTTGCTTATCGGCGGTGGATTGGTCTTCTGAGCGGGGGCCATCTGCGACGAGGTTCATGATGCGCAGCGCGGAGCCATCAATGACGATGTGATGGGCCGCGAGGGGGACGGTGGCTAGGCTGGCAGTCTCAAGGTAGAGCTGGGAGTCGCCGATCTGTTCCATGAGAATGACGACCTCGAGCGGGGTCAGTTTTTTACCTCGTTCGATCCAGCTATCGAGGTTCTCGCCGCGCAGGCGCTCCCGGGCGTAGAAGGTGGCTTCATCGTCATTGTGAGCTTCGTAAACTGCTCCGATGATGGGGTGGGAGGCCGCTGCCTTAGCGCGGACATCGGCAAGGAAGGCGATGCGGAAGACGATATCGGCGGTGGGCTCACGCTTGAGCATCTCGAGCATGACATCGCGCTGGATGGAGATCTGCTCCGCCTTCCAAGTGCGGGTGAGAGCACCATCCGAGACGGCCTCGGTGAGGCGGTAGTCTCCTACGATATCTCCTGCAGTTCTATTCCTTCCCATGGGTTCGATTTTTTGCCGAGAGTGAGCGAGGCTAGCCTAGTTACCCGGGAGACGTGGGAGGAGGGAACTTCCGGCACCGCGGTTCTCGAGTGCTTCGAGAAGTTGGTCGAGTTCGGGGTCCCAGGAGGAGTCGCCGGCCGCCTTTTGGCTCCGCATTTCCATCTGAAGCGTGCGCGGCTGAGCCCGGATATCGACGAGCGAGTTCTCGTAGTAAAGCTCGACGACGTAGCCGTAGAACTCGCGATCTTTAAAGATGTAGCTTTCTTGGGAATCTTGATCGCGAGCGAGATACCAGACTTCGACCATCTCTTCCCCATCTTGGTAATCGACCGGCTGATCGAGCCAGCGATTCCCGCGACCGCGGTTAGATTCTTCGATCCGGGCGCTGGTGATCTTGCCATCGACTTTTTCAAAGAAGGTGACCGAAGGCCTCAGGAGCATGGGGTCGAGATCCTGACCGGGCGCGACGGAAATCGAGAGGGTGATTCCACGGCGCTCGCCCTCGGGAGTCTGCTCGGGGAGCATTTTAAAAGTGGGTCCGAGTGCGGCGAGGCCCATGACCTTTTTAGAAAAGCCCTTCTCGATCTTCACCGATGCCTTTTTCCAAAGCGAGCCCGCGCGAAGCGGCCCGAGTTCGAAGACCTTGACGTAGTAGTCGGCAGCGGTGCCGAAGTTCCCGTAGGTTTCGTAATACTGGGCGAGCTGGTAGAGAACGTGTGGGTTCTTCGGCTCCTTGAGCTGGGCTTCCTCGAGCTTGATGATAGCGCGGACGGTATCGCCTGCGATGCGGGCGGCGCGAGCTTCATTGACGAGGCGCTCGAGGACGGGGTCATCGATATCAGGAGCGCTAGAGAGGACGGCGGGCGCGACGATGGGACCTAGGTCAGGGCCTTTAAAAAGAGCCATCCTTTCTTTAGCGGTGAGCTGGATGGGAGCGGGCGCAGCTTCAGGGGGCGCTTCGAGGGTGACATACTCGGTGACGACGCGGGTGACAACTTCAGGAGCGGGTTCGGGAGGCGAGCGAAACGCCATCGCCGCGCCGATGAACATGAGCTGCGCGAAGGCGATAAGACCCATGATCCAGCACGAGACGTGGAAGACGCCAAGGTTGGGCTGGGACGCTCGGGGTGAATTTTCCATCGGCTCCGCGAGTCTAAGAGGTTGGCCCTAGGCTGTCAACGGGCCTTGCACTTCTGAGAATGTCCCGTATTTCTAGTAACATGGCGCTCGCCACCTCCTCCCTTCCCCGGCTCTCTCCGCTGCGTGTGGCTCCGGATGCGATGGCGCGTGGACTGGCCCATCTCCCGGGGTTGGTTTTTTTCGATAGCGTCGGGAATCTGCCCTCGAACCACGCCCCGCCGCTCTCGATCATCGGGGCGCGCCCGGTCGAAGTCGTCCGAGGTGATATTTCTAATCCAGCAAGCTTAGAAAAGGCGCTGGCCCCGTGGCGCTGCGAGGGCCGCGACTACGGCTTCCCTACCGGTGGTGCCTGTGGATGGGTAGATTACAATGGGCAATACTGCCTCGGCATCTACCCGGAAATGCTGGTCTACCATCATGCTACCGATGAATGGTGGGAGATGGGTTCGCTCAGCAAGGAGTTCCGCGATTCTCCAGACTTGGGCTCTTTTTCTCTTGGAAAATGGCAGGCCTCAATGGCGAAGAAGGACTTCATTCAAGCGGTCGGGGTGGCAAAGGAATACATCGCTGCGGGAGACATTTATCAGGTCAATCTTTCGCGCAGGCTCGAGGCGGCGTGCCATGCGCCAGAGGGTCTCTTTGGACTTTATGAGACGCTGCGGAGTTCCTCTCCCGCTCCGCTCGCGAGCTACTTAAATCTCGCAGGACGTGAAGTTCTCTCGTCCTCGCCGGAGACGTTCCTCCGCTTCTCAGGCGAGGAGGTCGAGACGCGCCCCATCAAAGGAACGCGCCCGCGCTTCGCTGACCCCGAGCTCGACTCACGCTCCGCCTTTGATCTCCGTCAATCCGAGAAGGAGACGGCCGAGCTCGTCATGATTACCGATCTTCTAAGAAACGACTTAGGCCAAGTCTGCGAGTTCGGCTCGGTTCAGGTCACCGATATGCTCCAGCTCGAGAAGCTGCAGCACGTCCACCATCTCGCATCGACAATTAAGGGAACCCTCCGGGAAAACGTCTCCCATCTCGACGCCCTCGCAGCCTGCTTCCCAGGCGGATCGATCACCGGGGCCCCAAAAAAGCGGGCTCGGGAAATCATTTCTGAACTCGAGCCCTGCCCGCGCGGCCTCTACACGGGAGCGATGGGCTACTTCGGCTTCAATGGCGAATCGCAGTTCAATATCTCCATCCGCACCCTCATCCACGAGCGCGGCACGCTGGCCTACCACGTCGGCGCGGGAATCGTAGCCGATTCCGAAGCAGAGGCAGAATTCGAGGAGACCGAGCACAAGGCCGCCGGGATGCGCCTAGCGCTGCGAAAATCGCGCAACTCCTGAAAGCTTGTCTCGGACGGGGAAATTCGGCACCTTTTCTCCCGCCTATGAAGATCTCCAAAGCCGTCATCACGGCCGCCGGCCCAGACCAGCAGCACCTCCCGCTCCAGACCCTCGTCAGCAGCTCGGGCGAGACCAAGACCGTGCTCTCCCTCCTCCTCGATGAAGCCCTCAGCGCGGGCATCAGGGAGATCGGCATCGTCATTGCCCCCGGCACCCAGCAGGACTTCGAGACCGCCGCCGGAGAGCATCTAGAAAAGGTAACTTTCATCGAGCAGAAGGACCCGCTCGGGTTCGGTCACGCGGTGCTCTGCGCGCGGGACTTCGTGGCCTCAGACAGCTTTCTTCTCCTCGTGGGAGATCACCTTTACCTCAGCGGCAAGGACCGCAGCTGCATGGGTCAGCTGATTGAAATGGCGACGCGGGAAAAGTGCCCCGTCTCCGCCGTGCAGGCCACCCATGAAAGCCAACTCCCCTACTACGGCGTTGTCGGCGGGAAGCGCATTCCCGGCAGCTCAGAGCTCTACGACATCGAAAAAATCATCGAGAAACCCTCCCCCACCGAAGCCGAGCAAGACCTTATCATTCCGGGCTTACGCGCCGGAAGCTACCTCTGCTTCTACGGCATGCACGTCCTCACCAACTCAGTCATGGAGCAGCTCGAAAAATCCTTTTCTCAAAACTCCTCCCGCCTCTCCCTCACCCCCAGCCTCTGCGCCGCCGCGCAAAACGAGCGCTACCTCGCGCTCGAAATCAAAGGCCGCCGCTTCAACATCGGAGAACCCTACGGCCTCCTCAACGCAAACCTCGGCATGGCCCTCGCCGGACCTGAACGTGACGAAGTCATGGGCTCCATCATCGAACTCATCGCCGCGACCCGCTAGCTTCACCGCCATGCTTCTTGATCTAATCACCTCCGAAGACGCCGCTACTCGCGACCAAGCTCTCGCTGCCGCCTGCCAAGCTCTCGACGCCCCCGCCCTCCTCGCCGAGTGCGCCGAGCTCGACGCCTTCCGCCGGGATTCCGCGAGCCTTTACGATCGCGTGCGCGCCCTCTTTTTCCTCGCCGCGATCCACCGCTATCACCTTCCGGAAAAAATCGCAGCCGCGAGCTCCGGCTCGATCCCCTTCTCCGGATACGAGGACCTCCTAGAGCGCCGCTTCGAGGAAGCGATCGACACCTTCATCGAGGAGCAGGAGAAGGAGGGCGCGAGCGATGCCATCTCCTCCGCGCTCGCCTCCGCCTACCATCAACTCGCCTTCCAGACCCTCGCCGACCAAGTCCGCAAGTCCGTCCGCACCGTGCGCGGAAATCAATGGATGTTCCGCATGGGCCACCCCGCCGACCAGCCCCTCCGCATTCGCCCGGAGCTTCTTGAGGAGAAAAATCACCTCTTTCCGGTCCTTCGCGAACTCACCCCCGTGCGCATGGATCTCACCCACTCCGCCTGGTCCGATATCTTCTTTCTCGGCATGGATTTTCCAGAAGGCGCGCGCGTCATCAATGTCTCGATCGACCTCGCCGTCCACGGACGGGATGACAAGCCCACCCCGCCCGTCGAGGCCTACCTCCGCGTCATCGATCAGCCCGTCCTCCGCCTCAGCTCCATCGACCTCAAGGCCAGCGCCGAGATCGACTCGCTCGCGGAAGTCTTCGACTTTGGAAAAGATTACCTCGGCCTTTTAAAAGCCGCCGTCATTGCCTCCGGCATCATCCCTCCCGGGATCGAGGGCTCCGGCGAATCGCTCGCGGATCTCCTCGAAGAAGTAGTCGGGCCTGGTAAGGGCATCGAGATCATCTCCTCGGTAAACAACATCCCAAAAGGCTCCCGCCTCGCCGTCTCCACCAACCTCCTCGCCGCCCTCATCTCTGCCTGCATGCGCGCCACCGGGCAGACCAAATCCCTCACCGGCGAACTGACCGAAAGTGAGAGACGCCTCGTCCTTGCGCGCGCCATCCTCGGCGAGTGGATCGGCGGCTCCGGCGGCGGCTGGCAGGACTCTGGCGGCGTCTGGCCCGGCATCAAGCTCATCGAGGGCGAGATCGCGGGCGAGACCGATCCCGAGCATGGCATCTCCCGCGGCCGCCTCATGCCGAAGCACAAGGTCTTCGGCACCGACGAAATCCCCCAGTCCTCTCGCCAAGCCCTCCAGAACTCCCTCATCCTCGTCCACGGCGGCATGGCCTCGAATGTCGGCCCCATCCTCGAGATGGTCACCGAGAAATATCTCCTCCGCTCTGCTGCCGAGTGGACCGGCCGTCAAGAAGCGCTCACCCTCCTCGATCAGGTCCTTAAGGCCCTTAAAAAAGGCGATATCGAAAAACTCGGAGCCCTCACCACCGAGAACTTCCGCGGCCCCCTCCAGACCATCATCCCCTGGGCCACAAATCACTTCACCGAGACCCTCATCCAGCGCGCCGAGGCAGAATTCGGCGATGACTTCTGGGGCTTCTGGATGCTCGGCGGCATGTCCGGCGGCGGCATGGGTTTTATCGTAAATCCCACCCGCAAGGCCGAGGCCCTCGGCCGCCTCAAAGAAATCATGCTCGAGACAAAGCGCGAGCTCGAGCACGCCCTCCCCTTCGCGATGGATCCTGTCGTCTACGATTTTTCAATCAACCCCCACGGCACCTATGCCGACCTCCTAGATCGCGAGACCGCCTTCCTTCCCCCCGGCTACTACCAGCTCAGCGTCAGCGAACTCCTCCGCGCCCAGCCCGACTCCCTCTCTCCCAGCGAGCGCGCCGAGCTCGACCGCTTCGCCCTCGCCTGCCGCCAAGACCCCCGGTTTGAGGACTCGGTCCAGTCTCTCTTCGACACCCTCATCCCCCGTATCGAGGATGACAGTTCAGAAAAAGGCTCCCTTAAAGATCTCCTCAAGCTCCACGGCTTCGACGCCGAACAGCACGAAACCATCCGCCGAGACCTCCGTGATGGCCGCATCGGCTTGGCCCAGAATCGCCTCCCCGCAAACACCCGCATCGAGGACGTCCTCCCAGAAGACGTCTCGGACTTTTCTCAAAGCCCCCCCTCCCCTGATCTCATCTCCCTCGGCGAAGCCGCCCTCCGAAAAGGCGAAGCCGCCGTCGTTACCCTCGCCGCCGGAGCAGGCTCGCGCTGGACTCAGGGTGCCGGAGTTTGCAAAGCACTCCACCCTTTCACCAAGTTCGCCGGTCGCCACCGCACCTTCATCGAAACCCACCTCGCCAAATCTCGGAAAAGGGGTGCCCAATTCGGCAGCCCCGTCCCCCACGTCTTCACCACCTCCTACCTCACCAACGGCCCCATCGCCCACTTCCTCGAGCTTCAGAAAAACTACGCCTACCCCGGCTCCCTCCTCCTCTCGCCCGGTCGTTCCGTGGGCCACCGCATGATCCCCACCGAGCGCGACCTCCGCTTCGCATGGGAAGAAATGCCGCAGCAAACCCTCGACGAACAACAGGAAAAAATGCGCGAATCCGGGCGCGCCGCCCTCATCGGATGGGCCGCCGCGCAAGGCGAGGCCTCGGACTACACCGATAACCTCCCCCTCCAGTGCCTCCACCCCGTAGGCCACTTCTTCGAGCTCCCGAACCTCCTTCTCAATGGCACCCTCGCCACACTTCTCAAAGAGCGCCCCCAGCTCAAAACGATCATGCTCCATAACATTGATACCCTCGGAGCCGATCTCGACCCCGGCCTCCTCGGGCATCATTTAAAAAGCGAGGCCGCCCTCAGCTTCGAGGTCATGACGCGCCGACTCGAGGACCGGGGCGGTGGCCTCGCCCGCGTCAACAAGCGCCCCCGCCTCCTCGAGGGCCTCGCCCTCCCACGCGAGGAAGACGAATTCGCACTCTCATACTACAACTCGATGACAACGTGGATCGACCTCGACCAGCTCCTCGAGCTCTTCGGCCTCACCCGCGAGGACATCGTCTCTAACAATCAGGAGAAAATCGCCACCGGCATTCGCGAAATCGCCGCCCGCCTCCCAACCTACATCACCCTGAAAGAAGTGAAAAAGCGCTGGGGCCACGGCCAAGAAGACATCTTCCCCGTCACCCAGTTCGAAAAACTCTGGGGAGACCTCTCCACCCTCCCCGAAATCCGCTCCGAGTTCCTCGTCGTCCCCCGCCTCCGCGGCCAGCAGCTTAAGGACCCCGCTCAGCTCGATTCTTGGATGCGCGATGGCTCGGCTCACTACATCGAGTCGATCTGCCAATGGGACTAACAGGTTTATTCGCAAGTTTCTCCGGCGCTCTTGCGGAAGCGCCGCTTGCCACTATCCTAGCCCGCGCCCCTTCGCCGATCGTTTATTAAAATGTCATCTCCGTCAAGCTCCCGCACCTCTCCGCTCGTCATCATCGTTCTTGCGATCGTCGTCTTAGCCGCCGCCTGGTGGGGCATCAGGGCGCTCGCCTCCGCAGAACCCGCCGACTCTTCACCCGCAGATGGCCCCGGCGGCCCACCCCCTGCCACCGTCATCATGGCCCCGATCCAGAGCATCTCGTCCGTCCAGACCGAGCGCGTCATCGGCACCCTGCGCGCCAAGTCTCGTGCCGAAATCGCCGCCCGCGAATCAGGAGCGATCCTCGCAATCACCGTCGATGAAGGCGACCTCATCGAAAAAGACGCCATCATCGCCCACCTCGATCCCCGCCGCCTCAGCGCCCAGATCGCCGAGGCCCGCGCCGAAATCACCGTCGCCCGCGCCACCGTCCATCAAAAGAAATCCCGCGTCAGTCGCTCCTCCCTCGATCTCGAGATGAAGGAAAAGCTCTTTAAAAATAAAGCAATCTCCCAGTCCGAAGTCCTAGACGCCCGCAGCGCGAGCAACGTCGATAACTCGGTCTACCAAGCCACCCTCGATTCGCTCAAAGCCGCCCAGTCCCGCCTCGAACTGTTAGATGTTAGAAAAGAAGACCTCGCCGTCAAAGCCCCCTTCGCCGGAACCATCGTAGCCCGCCATTCCGAGCTCGGCGAGTGGGTCGATCCCGGCTCCCCCATCGTCACCCTCGTCTCCTCTGGACCCATCGAAGCCTGGCTGAACGTCCCCGAGCGCTTCTCCTCCGCAGCTCGCGGAGAGGAAATCGCCGTCACCGTCACCTCGACTGGCGAGACCCTCACTTCCACCTCTCTCACCATCGTCCCGGAGGCAGAGGCCGCCACCCGCACTCTCTCGGTAGTAGCCACCCTGCCCAATCCGCAGGGCGCACTCCTCCCCGGTCTCTCGGTCACCGCCGAGCTTCCCGTCACCGAGAAATCCGCCCGCCTCGCCGTCCCCGTCAATGCCGTCGTCCAAGGATATGCCGGCCCCGGAATCTTCGTCCCCGCTCCGCAAGGAGAGGGCCTCCCCGTCGCCAAGCGCATCCCGATCAAGATTCTCTTCCAAGAAGACGCTCTCATTTATTTCGAAGCGCCCGACCTCAAAGCGGGCGACCCCGTTATCGTCGAGGGGAACGAGCGACTCTTCCCCTTCCAGCCCCTCCTCATCAAGGACCGCAATCAAGGCACCCCCTAATTTCCCTACCCGATGAGCACCCAAGCATTGGCAAAAGGCGGCATCATAGCCGTCGCGATCTCGCAACCGATCACCGTTGCCGTCGCCACTCTCCTTGCCGTTTTCGCCGGCATCCTCGCCGTCACCATCGTCCCCATCCGCATGACCCCAGAGGTCTCCTCAGTCGTCGTCTCAGTCGTCACGAATTGGGAGTCAGCCTCGGCCGAGGAGATGGAGTCCGATGTCATCGAAGAGCAGGAAAAGGTCCTCGGCGAGGTCACCGGTCTCATTTCCCTCACCTCCACCTCTGCAAACGGCCAAGGCTCGATCCGCATGGAGTTCGAAACCGGAACTGACATTGAAAAAGCCACCTCGGACGTGCTCCAGAAGCTCGACGAGGTCCCCGGATATCCTAACGGCGTCCTCCAGCCGCGCGTCGAGCCCGTCGATATCGAATCGGTCGACTACATCGCTTGGATCGGCCTCTCTTCCACCGATCCCGACTTCCCCGCCGAGACCCTCAGCGACCTCATGGAGCGCCGCATCCGCCCCACCTTCGAGCGTATCGATGGCATCTCGCAAGTCGGCGTCCGCGGCTCAGTCCAGTCCGAGCTCCACATCGTCGTCGACCCAGTCGCGATGGCCCAGCGAGGCATCACCTTCGCCTCCCTCCGCCAGGCCATCACCAGCGCCAATGCTAATTTCTCAGGAGGAAAGCTCGCCGATGGCAAGCGCGACATCCGCATCCGCGCCACCGGTCGATTTAAAAATCCTAAGGACGTCGAAAGCATGGTAGTCCGCCGCGATGAGTCGGGCACGATCTACCTCCGCGACATCGCCACCGTCGAACCCGCCTACAAGGAACCCACCTCCTGGGTGCGCGCCCGTGGAATCCAGATGCCCTTTTTTAACTTCCAGCTCGAGCGCGGTGCCAATCTTCTCGAGTCCATGGCGTTGCTCCGGGAAGCTGTGAAAAAGCTCAATGCCCCGGACGGCCTCCTCGCCCAAGAAGCGCGCGACCTCGGGCTTAATGGCACCCTAGAGCTCGTGCAAACCTACGACTCCACCACCTACGTCGAGGACGCCATCGATCTCGTCCGCAGTAATATCCTCGTCGGGGCCGTCCTCGCTACCCTCACCCTCCTCTTCTTCCTCAGATCTCTCCGCACCGTCGGCATCATCGCCCTCGCCATTCCCGTTTCGGTCATCGCCTCCCTCGTCGTGCTCGTTGCCCTCGGCCGTTCCATCAATATCATCTCCCTCGCCGGGCTTGCCTTCGCCGTCGGGATGGTCGTCGATAACGCCATCGTAGTAATCGAAAACATTTACCGCCACCTCGAGTTCGGCAAAAAGCCTCGCGAAGCCGCGCTCACTGGAGCCAAAGAAGTCGCGGGCGCCGTCATCGCGTCCACCATGACCACCCTCATCGTCTTCGCACCCATCCTCCTCATCCAGGAAACCGCCGGACAGCTCTTCCGCGACATCGCACTCGCCATCATGGTCTCAGTGGGCCTCTCGATGATCGTCTCACTCACCCTCATCCCAGCCGCCGCCGCCCGTTTTCTCAGCCCCCCGAAAAAAGGGGGCACAAGCTCCTTTGATCGCCTCTTCAGCAGCAAGTTCTTCCGCATCATCGGCACCCCCTTCCGCCCCCTC
>Ga0114957_1002654_pt1 | contig 16774 bp, 5 predicted proteins | sample BantaG_FD_87175 | JGI IMG/M metagenome (GOLD analysis project Ga0114957, IMG submission 87175) | Marine algal microbial communities from Bantry Bay, Ireland - BantryBay_4 metaG | ecosystem: Host-associated > Algae > Red algae > Unclassified | place: Bantry Bay, Ireland | collected 2014-11-21 | reverse complement strand
TGCTTTTTTAAATAAAATCAATTTAATGAGCTAAAAAAGAGGAAGTTTTAGCGTTCTCGAAGTACAGCGTAGTTGATATAGATTTCATATATTTTTACCTAGGTTTAAAAGTTGAAAGTGCCGTAAATTTTCTTATCGCATTTTCATAAAGTGTGGTAAGTGGAGTGGAAGGATATTTTGTGAGGTATGCATTTATGATTGTACAAATTCGATTGATCGGCCTGATGTCAAGCGCACCATGCTCACATTGTTCCACCAAAAAATCAAAAGCCTCCTCTGAAATATGTAGCATGCCACCATCGGGAATCTTATCAGTATTCGTAGGTCCGCCCGCAATAAAATGTGATAGAACTCCCTCACCATGAGCGTTGATGGTCTTTAAAAGTCTATCAGTAAGGTGGATGTATTTTCGTTGCCATATCAAACGTAGAATATGCTCGTGCTCCATTTTTTTTACGAAAGGTTCTTTTAAGCGCGGCAGTATTTGATCATAAAAATAGTCATTTCTGGAAATCACAAAGAACAACCGGAAAACTCCGTTGATGATACCTCTCGATGCAGTTTCGTAACGATCGAAAAGACGTTTGTTCGGATTTTCCTCACTTATGAAATGCCGGAACATATCAGCCTTGGCTTCTTCTGAAATTTCCAAAAAGGCAAATCTCCGGTGCGCTAAAGTCAAACTATGCAACTGGTGCTTAAAAACTTCCAACTGATAAATGTTCAGTCTTCTATCTGAAAGAATACTCAATTTTATAGCAGTATCCGTGTTACGACCCATCAACCAATTCAGATTTTGATACTCCTCTCCAGTGCTAACTATTTTTTTATGTTTATCACTAAGTTTTTTATCCAGTGCAAGCGCAGATGAGATAGCATATTCAGAGGAGATATTTTCCGTATCGACTTCATCAAAATTTATAGTAGCATTAATCACTACTTCCTCGCACACAAGATAAATCCAAGGATCAAGTTCATCGGATTTTCCAGCGCAAGTGCGTAGCGTTTCGGCAATGATCTGCAGGTTAAGTTGGTTCCTGAAATTTTTGGTGTGATCTCTATTCAAGTACGGAAAATGAGATTTATACGAAACAAGTTGCACCAGTTTTTCATTAAAAATAGCATTTGCATAAAGTTTGGTCCATAACACATCACTACCTGCAGGAACTAAATTTTTCAACAACTCACATTTACCAATATGCCCCATGGCCGTTTCCAAGTCATAGACAAAACCCGCTAGCCGACGGAGTTGAGGCGAAAACCCTTTTTCCTTAATCACCAACAGTTTTTCTAGGCGAGAAGCATCTTGTTTCAGCCCTTTTATTTCAAAAGCATCCGTACTTTTATGGTTCTTAACCCGTTCCCTGAAACTGGCATCCGAAATGTGCGAAAAAGTATAACTCAATTTTAACATCGCACAGGTAGTATCGTACAATTTTGGTAAAAACAGATATGGCCGAATACTTTTAATCTCCTCCTCCAAAAAATCCAACCCTAAAAAAGTTTCCTTTATTTGCTTAGTGATCGGATCGAGCAAATTCTTTTTGACCGATTCAATATTCTGGTCGTTCAAGGATTTAGCGTTCGGTTGAAAACCTATCTCAGCGAAAGGTTTCGATTTGACCAAGTCAGGATATTTTTTTGAAATATAATGCGAAAGTAACCAACCCGTAGTCTTGGGATCGTCCAGAAATTGGAGCGAAACGTCAAAATCAAAATTAGCATTGCCCGATAGTTTATCCCTTCTAATACTTTCTATACTCAGGCTTTGATCCTCCAAATATTTGAAATACATCAAGAACAGGCGCTCGTCAAGGTCTTTCGTTTCGATATTGATATAGTGACACTCCTCACAGGTGGGTTGGCTAGCTTGTAATGGTTTTAAACAAGATAGGCAGCTATTTTGGAAATGGATCATAGGATTGAGTATCTGTCTTGTGAATGGTATATTTCGTGGTTGCTTTAAATGCTATATAATAACGGATTTTTGGAGATATGGTTGCTAGGTTGTTCAATCCACACATTTGGGCATACTTATTGGTTTAAATTGTAATGTGAATATGAAATCACATAAATCGCTGGTGCCATAAAATGAAGTAATCTTTATCTGTGACACTAGATTTTGACGAAAACTCCCATGTTAATGAGAAAATTAATACAACTTACTTTAGTTGTTACGCTTGTTTTTTTCTTTGGAGGGGATCTTCAAGGACAAAATATTGACTTTACGCTCCGGTATAATTCCACTACTGAGGTATATGAGGTATATGGAAGACCTGACTATGATGACAATTCCTTCTTTGTAGGTGGTGGTAACCAAATTTCCCTTGTGTTTCCCGCCTCAGTTAATGATGTACCACTCGCAGTTCAAACGGTGAACGGTGGACTTTGGCTGGATAATTCCCAAATATATGCACCGACAGCTGATCCAATACATGATTTTCATAGTATTGCTTCCAATGGTTCTCTTACTAGTTTTGTAAATAACGAAGAATTATTGTTGTTTACATTTAACTTTTCGGGTGACCCTTGCGTATCTGATATTCGATTATTCGAAAATGACTCAGATCCTCAATCGAATGATCCCGGAATGGGAGGCGGTGATTTCAATAATTTCTTCGCAAACATTTTTGACTTTAGGAATTATTATAATGAAAATTATAGTAATGACGGAACGATCTGTTTGTCACCTCCCATGATTGATCCTCCCGAATTAGTTGTCCCTCAGGATAGTTCTCGTACAATCTGTACAACCATTATTGATCCCAACATTGGAGATACCTTTACGGCAAGTTTATGTTCGCCTGATCCTGCAAATGGAACAGCGAATTTGCTGGTTACTGGAGATCAACTTTGTATCACTTATACTCCCTTTTTTTCCTTTGTCGGAAGCGACGAAATATGTATAACCGTTTGCGATCAGACCGATTTATGTAGTGACGCAATCGTACCTGTTGAGGTGGTGCCAAATGGTTGTCCAGACACAGACGGCGACGGCATTTGTGATCAGGTGGACAACTGCGTACTGATCCCCAACCCCGATCAGGCAGATTGTGATAATGACAATGAGGGAGATGTTTGTGAACCTGATAGTGACAATGATTCCATACCAGATGATTGTGATATATGTGTCGGAGATGATGCTACTGGAGATACGGACGGGGATGGTATTTGTGATGATATTGATAATTGTGTTTTTATAATTAATCCGGATCAGGCAGATTGTGATAACGATAATGAAGGGGATGTTTGTGAACTGGATACAGATGAAGATTCCATACCGGATGCTTGTGATATATGTGAAGGAAATGATGCTGCTGGAGATACGGACGGGGATGGTATTTGTGATGATATTGACAATTGTGTTGCATTAGTAAATCCGGATCAGGCAGATTGTGACAATGATAATCAAGGAGATATTTGTGAGGTAGATACGGACGGTGACTCCGTGCCGGATGCTTGTGATATATGTGAAGGAAATGATGCTGCTGGAGATACGGACGGGGATGGTATTTGTGATGATATTGACAATTGTGTTGCACTAGTAAATCCGGATCAGGCAGATTGTGATAATGATAATGAAGGAGATATTTGTGAAGACGATAGTGATAACGATGGCATTCCCAACGGATGTGATATTTGTGAAGGAAATGACGCTGCTGGTGATACGGATGGGGATGGCATTTGTGATGATATTGACAATTGTATTGCTGTAGAAAATCCCGCACAAACAGATTGTAATAATGATGGAATAGGGGATTTATGTGAGATGGACAATGATGGCGATTCCGTACCAGATGATTGTGATATCTGCGAGGGTAACGATGCTTTTGGAGATGATGATGGAGATGGCATTTGTAACGAAATTCCTGATTGTAGTGCTTATAGAATAGAAGCCAGCAATGATGGGACGGAATGTGTTCAGCCATTTACAGATGTTAATTTGGTCGTAGATATAATAGGTGCCAATATTAATCCTGATTTATTTGAAATCACTTGGAGTGGCCCAAATAATTTTAGCTCTACCAATCGAATTGCAGTTTTACCCAATATTCAAAATAGTCATTCAGGAACCTATACCGTAATCGTCCATAGCCTGGAGGCCGACTGCGATTATATAGTTTCCACGGTAGTAGATGTAACCGTTATCCCAAATGAACCGCAAATAACTGCTGCGTCCACCATCCTTTGTGTTGGAAATGAACTGCTTCTTTCTATTCCTGAGTACTCGGGAACAGAGGTGCATTACGAATGGTTTGGTCCCAATGGAACCACGAGTTCCGGTGCTTACCCTGATCAGGCAGAACTATCTATTGAAAATTTTGTAGCTAGTAATGCTGGCGCATATCAAGTCATGGTGACCATCGACGAATGTAGCTCGGTACTTTCTTCGGTGATTGATATAGCCGTACAACCTTCTTTGGTTCCACCACAAATAATCGGCGCTGCTGAAGTTTGTGCAGGCGGAATCATTGCACTTCAAACACCCGTGATCGCAGATGAATATATTTGGAGAGGCCCCAACGGTTTTACCTCTAATCAGGCGAATCCTTATATCACCATTTCAGCGAATACCCAGCATGAAGGCAATTATAGTTTAAAGGTTATAACCAATGGTTGTATCTCTCCAATAAGTACCTTTCAGGTAAGCCTGAGTGAATCACCCGATATTCCTATTTTGGAAATAACAAACAACATTTGTTCAGGTGATGATATAATACTTAGTGTCGTCAACCCTACGGCTGCCTCCTATCAGTGGATCGCACCTTCTGCTTCGCCCAATAGTTCTTTTGGTGTATTAGGTGATCCGGATAATGTGGTGTGGACCACGCAAGGAAATACTACGATTTCACAGACTGCAAATAGCGAATTTTATGAAACCGGAATGTGGCGAGTACAGGCCTTAAATGACCTGGGATGTGTATCTGGAACGTCGATCCCACAACCCATCAGCATCGTAACCTCACCAGCCCCAGCAATCCCTTCATCAGAAGGAGATGTTTGTGAAAATGAGCCAATATACTTACATGCAAACTCAACTGCGGAGGCTACTTTTTATTGGTATGATGGAGATCCTGCGAGCGCCCCACCTAGTGTATTAGTGGCGGTAGGAACTGATCCTATTTTATTTAATGTATCTCCCGGATTACATCAGTATTTTGTTCAGTCGGAAAATGACGGATGCCCATCGACTACGTATGGCCGGGTAGATGTAATGGTCGAAGAAAAACCAACTTTAGATTTTATAACCAACGCTGGGCCTTTCTGTGAAGGAGCAACCATTCAATTGGAAGCACCTGAAATTCCTGATGCAACTTATCATTGGATTGGCCAAAATGGATTTACATCGAATGCACAAAATCCTGTTATCTCAGATGCAAATATAGCGGCAGAAGGAACCTATCTCTTGTACATAGAGGTGAATGGTTGTGCGTCTGATCCACTCACAACGGAGGTGGTTTTAAGCCCGGATATAGCAGTCCCCATTGCGATCAATAATGGACCAATTTGTACTGGAAGTGATTTACTATTAAGTGTATCCAACGTAGACCCAACCTTGACCTACGAATGGTTTGATTCAATTGGAAGTACAAGTGTTGGCTTAGGTGCCGAACTATTGTTTGAGGAAGTTGGAGCGGATATGATCGGTACGTATTATGTCGTAGCCTCTTCAGGCAATTGTAGTTCAGACCCTTCTCAAACGACAAATTCTGGAGAAGATGCTTTCTCTCAGGTAGTGATCGAAATAGCAGATTCAGATGCTGCTTATGTAGGAGAACCTTTATTCGCTTGTGAGAACTCAATCACCATAAACGCGCTGGCTTCTACCACTGGAACAGGAATATGGACATTGTTGAATGGTGGCCCTAACACAACGATTTTACAACCCGGTCAGCCCAGCAGTTTGGTCATTGACTTACAAGAAGGAATAAATGAATTAGTATGGTCTGTGACTAGTAATAGCTGTGGAACCATATCAACAGATACGTTACAAATTGAGTGGAGCAATCTACCAATAGCTGAAGATGATATTTTTGAAATTGAATACAACGAGCCACTAAACAATTTGATTGTTTTTGATAACGATACGCCTAATACCGAAGCATTTGAAATAAGCATTGTAACGGATGTCGAAAATGGAAATTTGGTGCTATTGGATGATAAAGTACTGGCTTACTGGCCCGAGGACGGATTCGTAGGTGAAGAAACATTTGAGTACCGCATTTGCCATAAACATTGTGATGATTTATGTGATGTTGGCTTGGTAACCATTCGGGTAGCAACTGGCAAGGGATGTGAAGCCGCCTCAGTAATGACGCCAAACAGAGATGGATACAATGATACTTTCATTATTACCTGTGTCCTCAATCATCCCGGCTCCGCACTCTCCATCTTCAACCGCTGGGGAAATGAAGTTTACTTCAACCCCGACTACCAAAACAACTGGGAAGGCACCTACGATGGAAAAGCACTTCCATCCGGAACCTATTTCTACAACCTAGAATTAAACGATAATGAAAAAACCAAAATGTCCGGCTACATCTATATAGAAAGATAACAAAAATGATCTCAGAGAGATCACAGTATGTTAGCAATGTTAGAAAAAAGAAGAATATGAGAAAAATAAAAAAAGCATTGGTTTTCGCGTGCTTGTTATTAACAATAAACCTGCAAGCACAACAAGAAGCGCAATACACCCAGTTCATGTTTAATAAATTAGCATTTAATCCCGCTTACGCAGGTCATGCCGGATTTCCCTGTTTCTCTATTTTACATCGGAGCCAATGGACAGGATTGGAAGGCGCACCCCAAAGCCAGGTTTTAAATTTTCATACTCCGTTGAAAAATGAACCAGTAGGTATCGGAATGACGATCTTGCACGATAAAATTGGTCCCGCAAATAAATGGTCTTATCAATTAAAATATAGCTACGGAATCCCACTCGCAAAAGGAAAATTGTCAATCGGTTTACAAGGCTCGATGAAAAGATACCGAGTCGATTTTAGTAGTACCAACGCCATCCAGTCAGGAGACGGTTTATTGCTAAAAGATCCAGCTAGTAAAATCTTCCCAAACTTCGGACTAGGATTTTATTTCCAGAATAATAAATTTTTTCTCGGCGCTTCTCTTCCAAATATACTGGGAGCGGATTTATCATTTTATGAAGGCACCGAAAATAGGTCGGACTTTTCTCAAGAAACACCACATTATTATTTTATGGGGGGATTGATTATTGACAATGGCAGCTTCGCAAAATTTAAACCTTCCATCCTTGTAAAATATACCGAGCATTCCCCAGTTTCCATTGACTTAAACGCAATGGTGATTTTCTTTGATAAATTTTGGATAGGAACTAGCTACAGAATGGGAGGAGATAAAAGCGCCAGCATCGGAGAATCCATTGATGCCATTGTTCAAATGCAATTAAGCAAATCAGTTAGAGCTGGAATTTCTTATGACTATTCTCTTTCAAAAATACGACACTACAATTCAGGAACCTACGAAATCGTATTGGACTACTGCATCAGAAAAAACGATGAAATCATGACCAATCCAAGATTTTTTTAAACGACTGCAGTTTCAATATTTGAATAGAAATCAAGATGAAAGCAAAGAGAAGTAATATTTGTCAACTATCAATTATGAAAAATACTAAAATAGTGTTTTGTACTTTATTTTTATTGCTGTATGTTGGAATAATTACGGCACAAACCAATACGTCCGGTGATCGTATGTACGAAAATATGGCCTACAAAGAAGTCATCAAATTATACGAATCAAAAGATCAACTCAGCCTGGATGAAATGGAACGTATCGCCAACGGCTATCGGCTAAATCACGATACGGAAAACGCAGCTCTCTGGTTTGGAGAAGTAGTCAAAGAAGAAGGTAATCCAATCAATCTCCTTTACTATGCACAAGCATTACAAAGTAATGGAGACGCTCAAAATGCAAAAAAATATTTTCTAAAATACAATGAATTGATCGGATCTGAAACGGCAGATCAAAGAGGCGTTTACCTTGCCGCTGCAATTGACCGAATGAATGATTGGGAAAACGATCAGGATATTATTCTGAAAAGAGAAGATGCCATTAATTCTGAAAATCTGGACTTTAGCCCGACTTTTTACAAAGACGGAATCGTGTTTGTCTCTTCCAGAAAACTAGCAGATAGTAAAAAATACAAATGGACGGATGAATATTTTATGAATCTTTATTATGCTTCGGCGAATAAAGAGGGCGAACTGGAAAACGTTCGGTCTTTCTCAAAAATGATCAATTCAAAATACCATGAAGGGCCAGTAGCTTTTAATAAAAATTTTGATAGAATATTTTTTACCCGAAATGATCACCTCAATGGCAAGCTAAACAAGAATAAAAAAGGAGTCACGAAACTCGGCATTTTTACCGCCATTCGCGACGGTGAAAAATGGACGGAACCAAAGCCACTTGATTTTAATATGGCGGAATATGAAGAATGCCATCCATCCGTTACCGCCAATGGTAAATTGCTCTACTTTGCTTCTGACCGTGAAGGTGGCCAGGGAGGAATGGATATTTATGTTGCTGAATTTAACGGCGGAAAATGGAGTGAACCGTTCAACCTGGGCCCAACCATAAACACACCGGGCAATGATGTCTTTCCTTTTATACATGATGATGGCACCCTTTATTTTGCTTCTGATGGATGGGGTGGATTAGGAGGCTTAGATATTTTTCACACTAAAAAAGATAAAGCTAACCACTGGACACCAGCCACCAATATGGGCCAGCCTTATAATTCCAGAAAAGACGATTTTGGGTTCGTTCTGAATGTATTGGGTACCGAGGGGTACCTGAATTCTTCCAGAGAAGGAGGTAAAGGCAAAGATGATATTTATAGTTTTAAACGAAAATCTTTTGAAGAAACTAAAACAGAAGTATCCGATAAATCTGACAAAGCGGATAAATCAAACATCACTATTTACCAATCCACCAACAACTACTACACAGAAGTGAACATGGGTAAGGACGCGTCCCAAAAACAATTAGCAGAAAATGACCTGTCGAAAAAACAAACTGAAGGAGGCGTTGAATCTAACTCATCTGAAGTAATTGCCAATAATATGACACCAAAAATAGAAAAAGCAACTAAAATTGAAAGTATGAAACCCTTACCAACCTTTGATTTGATGGTAAAGAGCAATCGTTTCGTAGTTGGTGAGATTTTTGAATTAAATAACCTCTATTACGCTTTTAATAAACAAGAAACCAACGAAACAGGAACCAAAGAGTTGGATCGCCTCATAGCTTTTATGCAGCAAAATCCAAAAGTGGAAATTGAACTCTCCGCCCATACAGACTCCAGAGGAAGAGATCGGTACAATGCTTGGCTATCAAGAAAAAGAGCTGAAAAAGCAATGAAATATATGATTGATCATGGGATAGGTGCCAACCGAATCGTCGCCATAGGACATGGTGAAACCAAATTGAGGAACAACTGCAAAGATGGAGTCGATTGCGAGGAGAAATACCATCAATCTAACCGTAGAACTGAAATCAAAATTTTGAAAAAATAAACATACACAATGTAATCACTAGATATCGAGAAAGTGGAGAAGCGTTTAAAATATACCCTAAAAAAGTACATATTTAATGGACTTAAAAGGATTGATTTCCTCCTAAGACCTAAGTGCTATCTATCCTTAGCGTTATGCCTTTCTTTCCTCTTTTCTTACGCGATAAAAAGTGCTTTCTTTGACCACCATCCTTCGTCAGCTCCATCAAATCAGCCAGCGCTTTTATCTGCATCCTCTAACGATTCCATTGTAGTCAAACAACTCTACCTGTCAGACCCCGGTTTTACGCTTGATCGTAACGATCCTGTCGCAACAGGTGACATCACCACCGCTTCTACTACCTTAGAGAACTACTCCCTAACCAATAACAACGTAGCAGATCAATTTAACGTAACGACCTACGACGGTAACGATGGAAACCAAAATTTCTCAAACGCTTGGCAAGAATTAGGCGAAGCTAATGGACCCAACACTGGAGTAGTACAAACGAATAATAGTAATCAATGTGCTTCGGGAAATTGCTTTTTTATCGGATCTGCCTTGTCAAATATAACTGGCCTCGGACTCAGTCGACAAGCGGATTTGTCTGGGGCAATCGCTGCTACCCTTAATTATAGTTATCGAGTCCAATCTCCACCACTGAGCTTAAATAGCGTTTCTGTAGCAGCACAGGTTTCAGGAGATGGTGGCAATTCGTGGACCACGGTTCAGTCTCATAGTCTGACCACCAATAACAACACACATATTCCACAAAGTTTTGATATTACTCCTTTCGTAGCGCCTAATACACAAATCAGGTTCATCGCTTCCGGTAACACATCTCTACTTGGGGATTTTATCTATTTTGATAATATTGAAATTACGTACGAAAACGTCACAGGGCCTGACAGCATTGCTTTTACCCAACTGCCAGCACTATGTAGTCCCTTGAATTTGGTGTCAAACCATCCAATTGGACTGATGACCAACGTCAATATCTTGCAAGGTACGATGCCAACAAGTCCAAGTATCACCGCTACTATTGCCTATGGCACTACAAACTTTATAACCCTCACAAACCCTACATACGACCCAACAACAAATTTGATCACTTGGACAGATGCACTGCTATCTGACCTGACCATCCCGTCCGGAGAAGCCATTGGTTTGGAAATAACAACCACAGAACCCGACGTAAGATTTGAAATTAACTACGATAGCGATACGGCACCTTCTAAATTAGAATTATCGGTTTCAACCTTTATAAATATCAATACTTATGAAGTATATGATGCTCCTTATCCAGATGGAAATGCTATCTCAAGTGCCATAGCAGGTACGACTGTTTATCCGCGTGCAGTAGTCTCCGATCCTTTTGGTTATGAAGACATTACAGCCTTGGATATTGATATTTCTGGAAACCAGTTCGCGGCTGTTTCGGTAGACGATACAGACTGTACTAGAACTTATGAGTACGAATGGATCACCCCGGCAATGGAAGGCATTTATACCATACCTGCTACCGCCAAAGAAGGATTTGAAAATACAGTTACCTGCGTGGATTCCCTTAATTTTTTGCTATGCAGCGCTAATATTGATCCACCCGTTTTTGACCTTGGAGATTCTACTTCCAGATGCCAGGGACTGGACACGATTATATATTTTGCTACTTCCAATAATTCAACAAACATTGTTTATAAATTGGACTCCCTAAGCTTGTTGGCTGGCAACAGCATTGATACGACTTCTGGCAAAGTGATTTATATGGAAAGCTGGAATGGAAACTCAACGGTCACTGCGAGCGCTACTGGTTGTAATGGTCTTGTTAATTCAATACATACAATTTTAACCTCCACCAGTTGCCTGCCAATTGCGAATGACGATTACGTAACAATAGATCAGGGGGCAGCAGCATTCATCAATACCTTGGAAAATGATTCGGATATAAACAATGATATAGATACCGCTTCCTATCTCATTACCCAAAACCCCAATAACGGGAATATTACCATGCGGGAGGGGGGAGAAGTAATCTACACCCCGAATGGAAACTATTTTGGACTAGATACTTTTAGATATCAAATATGTGATCTCGAATTAAATTGTGATACCGCAAGTGTTTTTATTACAATAGAAGAAAACATACTGAACCCTTGTAACGAAGCAAATAAAGCACATACTTTTTACCTTCCTTTTCCAGAGGATGATTTGTATAATGCGCTGCGTGGAGCCGCATCTTGTCCAGAAAACCTTGGATCAACCGTTCGAAGCATTATATCAATAAAAACACCTTATCCAACTATCTTTATCATTTACGATCATTGGGAAGATGGATATGAAGCGGATATTACGCAACCCATTCAAGCCACTACAGAAGTATGGGGCGATGGTAACCTATCTAATGGATCGCCTCCTGGATATACGGAAGACAGACTTTTGGCAGGTTCTTCTATCGTAATTGATAATACGTTTGATTACACACCTCCCCGAAATCCTGCTTTGATTGCCTATGATGGAAAGGATAAGTTAATTACCTCATCAAATGTATCTATTTCAAAAATATCTGGAGATAATGATTTCTTCGAATTTCAGTCTGCGAAAACTTCCATCTATGACATCAAGCGATATGGTACTTCATTCACAGTTCCTTTCGGAGAAGATCTTGGTGCTGAATTTCAATACACGGCGCTGTTCATTGCTGCGCTGGAAGATAATACTTCTGTAACAGTAGATATAAACGCAGTTGGAAATATTGATGCCAATGATGTAACTGCTGTACTGAATCAGGGAGAAGTTTTATTTATTGAGGGTGACCCAAATGCAGTCAATCAAATGAATGACATAAAATCAGGAGCTACAGTAATTACCAATAAAAAAGTAGGACTGGACGTTCTTTTTGGTGGCCTAGATTGCTTTGGAACCCGAAACGTAAACCTGTTACCAGCAGAATTTTATTCCAATACTTATTATACACCCGTGCCTACCCTGAATGCAGATGCACCTGCAAGGGTTTACTTCTACAATAGTTTCTCAGATGAGATGACCATTAACTGGACTAGTAACGATGGAACAGGAACAATCAACGTGCCAGCAGAATCAACAACAGATTTTTTACTGCCGGTTAACAATACCGCATATAAATTTGAAAACCTGGAAGGAAGATCTTTTCTGGCAATGGAAGTTATAGATTCTGATGTGGATGGCTCTTCTTTCGATTGGGCTTTTTCATTGATAGGAATAGAGCAATTAAGTGATTTTACCAGTATCGCATGGGCACCAGGATCGTTGGATTTTTCTAGAAATGATGGTCCGATTTGGGTAACACCAACAGAAAATACAACACTTTACATAAAAAATGATGGTGATGTTACTTCTGGAAACTCGCTTATTAGTCCTTGTGGCAGAGCCTATGATGTAACTGTTGATATTGATGAGTATGAAGTATATCAATACAGAGATTTAACGGACAATGATCAGGGCGGTACCGCATTATTTACTTGTGACTCAACTGCTTTTTTTAGTGTATATGGTGAAGATCCATCAACGGCTAACCCTGGATCACCATCGCTAGACGTAGGAACGAATATGCAACCGCTATGCTCAGAAAAATTGATTCTTGCCAACGAAGATGTAACTAATACATTGCCGGATACTCCTATCGATATTCCTGTTCTCAAAAACGATGATGGATTCTTAGTCACCGTTGATCCAAATACGCTTTCCTTCGACGGCGTCTTGCAACCTTCAAATGGTTCTGTTTTTATCAATGAGGAAGATAGAATTGTTTACACACCAAATCCTGGTTGGGAAGGAAAAGAAGTTTTTGAATATAACCTATGTTCCCTTCAGGATCCACTCATCTGTGATGTTACTACCGTTACAGTAAGAGTAACAGATTGTGATGCGACCCCAATCACCGTAGTTATAAATGGGTTTGTTTATCAAGAGTTTTTTCCTGACAATGGTAGCTATGATGGGGAGGCTACTGTTCAAAATGTAAACATTGATTTATACACGGATGCTAATGCCAACGGTAGTATTGATGTACCCGAGGATGTACTGATCGACTCTACAACGTCTAATATTTCAGGATTATATGCATTTCCAAGAAGAGAGGTAGGTAATTATATTATTAAAGTAAATCCTAAAACAGATGAATATACACCTGCCATCCTTGGTACAAGAACCGCTAACTTTTTCGCTTTTGAAACTTGCATAAATGATCTCTACCTAGGCGTTACTTCTAAACTAGTTGCGATAGATGACCGCAGTACAGATGAGCCAAACGTCACCCAAACGATTAACGTACTCAATAACGACCTGGGTATTCCCGATGTGTCAACCATTGATACTACCGGACTCCAAAAAAATATACACGGTAACCTTACCCTTGATTCCACAGGTACATTCACCTACGAGCCAGACTTCGACTTCATAGGTCTTGATTCCTTCGAATATAGCGTTTGTAGTGCTAATGACATTGCAGTATGTGATACCGCTCTGGTAGTCATCTCCGTCTCCTGCCCAATAGTTACTGGACAAAACGTGATCTCTGGTACCGTCTTTTTTGATGAAAATGGAAATGCAACACTTGATAATGGAGAAGCTGGAGGAGAAAATTTAAAAATCCGACTGTACGAAGATAGCAACCAAAACGCATTATTAGATAACTCAGATGTATTACTTGATTCGATACTTTCTGGCGCAGACGGATCATATATTTTTTCACCCGAGCTCTTAGGACTTACTCAATCTTTAATAAGAAATATTGCAGTTTCTACAGATGATGCCGAACAAAGTGTCGCATCTGGAGAAATGCTAACGGGGAGTAATGACCTTGAATTTGTGCTGAATGGTAGCATAGTTCAGATAGTCGGATTACGATTTACGGGAATCAATATTCCGCCCGGAGCCGTTATCCAAAATGCCTTTCTCGAATTTTATGCAGATGGAAATCATAACAATACCACAAACTTAACGATCTATGGAGAAGACGTTGACGATGCGGAAACTTTTAATTCAAACAATAGTAATATTTCTAATAGAACAAAAACTTCGGTTACTGTTCCTTGGAATACTGTTCCTAACTGGACGGACAACATTACTTATGCCAGCCCTGACGTTTCTCCTATTATTCAATCTATTACTGATCGAACTAACTGGACTTCCGGAAATGATATAGTATTGATGATCGATGGTACCGGACTTCGACGGGCAGAATCTTTTGATAGTAATAATGGACCTGAACCTAGACTAGTGATCGAATTCGCCGAGGAAATACCTACTTCTTTCGTCATGGAGCTGGACGCAGCTACCTTGCCACCGGGTACAGAAATAACGACTGATCTTATAGAAGAAGCTTTCTTTACTAGCGCTGGACAATCGGATTGTGCCAATAATTTTGGTTATAGAAACTGCCCCGGAGGATGCGCACCCATCGCCAATGAGGACGAGGCAATGACAGAGATAAATATTTCAGTACCAATTGATGTTCCTGCCAATGATACCGATGTAGATAATGATTTGGATTTAACGTCCGTCAATATTCCCGCTGGCGTAATCCAACCGTCAAACGGAACAACTGACATTGATGGAAATAATGGTACCATAACTTATACACCTAATAATGGTTTTAGCGGATTGGACTCTTTTGAGTATGTCATCTGCGATCTCTCTACACCAACACCTAAATGTGATACCGCGCAGGTAAACATTGAAGTAATCGATTGTACGGCTGGACCAACAGAAAAAAGAATAAGTGGGAAAGTATTTCAAGACATTAATAGCAATGGGACAAATGACGCAGAAGGTGGAATAGCAAACGTCGATGTGATAATTTATGAAGATGTAAATCAGGATGGTTCGATAGACGGCGGAGATAATAGATTATCGACTCAGACGACCGATCTGTTTGGCAACTATACCTATAATTTTATTCCTGCCAATATAGCTACCACGGACGATTTTTCCACCGGAACGTATAATGGAGGGACTGGCCCCTGGACAACTAACTGGATTGAAGTTGATCCAGCGGGAACCCCCGGCCCAGCAGGCGATTATGTCGGAATCGTTGGTGAACGATTGACTTTTCATTGGATATTTCAAAACAGTGAATTCATCAGAAGAGGAGTTGATTTATCTGGTAGCACTACCGCAACCCTTTCTTTTGATTGGGAATCCGTAGGCCTGGATGCCGGAGAATTTCTATCTGTACAAATGTCTACCAACGGTTTATTGTTTACTACCATTGGTACTTTAACAGGTAATCAAACCAGCTCCTTTAGTCAAGATATTACTAATTTTATCTCTAATACCACCACCATCAGGTTTGCAAGTCAAAGCCCCAATTGGGAGAATGGCGAATTCGTCTATATTGATAATATTGAAATTTTAGCACAGGATGATATCACACATTTTGTGATGGAAACAGATCCGGCTACTCACCCGCTAGCTCATAACTTAACGACTGATAATGTCGAAACAGCCATCATCCTTTCTACCGGAGTATGCGACACGTCCAATGATTTTGGAATGACCATTCTGGATAACGACAACGATGGAATTCTCGATGCACTCGACATAGATGATGACAATGATGGTATTCCTGATTTGGAGGAACTGCAAACTAATCCCTTGGCAGATGAGGATAATGATGGCGTTTCAAAACTTTTTGATGATGATGATAATGATCCCGACGTTGGTGATGAGGATGGACGTATTCTATCTACACTTGATTATGATGGAGATAACATCCCGAATCATTTCGATCTCGATGCTGATAATGATGGTTGTCCAGATGCTTTTGAATCAGGACACAACCAGCAAATATTACCGGGCGATGTCATCATTGGCCCCTATGGTTTAAACGGACTTTCTGCAACGGTAGAAAATATCGATTTGATAACTGCCAGCATTACCTATACCATTCGAGAAACATCTTCTGGTATTTTTGACTTCTTGAATGATAGCATAACAACAGGTTGTAACGAAAAACCATTGGCTATTTCTGATATCAATGCGACCGAAAAAAATATTCCGGTTACAGGCAATCTACTAACCAATGATCAGGATCGCGATGGAGATTCCTTAATTATCAATCAAACACCATTCGATGTTTTTGGCGGTGAGGTGGTGATTAGTCCTAATGGAAATTACTCCTTTACACCTACCCCTGAATACGTGGGGGAAGCTATTTTCTTCTACCAAATATGTGATGATGGTATTCCGGTTCTTTG
>Ga0114957_1002650_pt1 | contig 16798 bp, 15 predicted proteins | sample BantaG_FD_87175 | JGI IMG/M metagenome (GOLD analysis project Ga0114957, IMG submission 87175) | Marine algal microbial communities from Bantry Bay, Ireland - BantryBay_4 metaG | ecosystem: Host-associated > Algae > Red algae > Unclassified | place: Bantry Bay, Ireland | collected 2014-11-21 | reverse complement strand
TCCCCCCCGTCGCTTTTTCCCCGCTCAGTGCGCGCTAAGAAAACGCACATCTCAGCCCCCCCCTCTCTCCCCCCGCTCTCTCCCCTCTCTCTCCCCTCCGCTCCGGTCCAAAGGCAGCTGCAAGCACCCCACGGCAAAAACAAATTCCTAGCAGTCCAGCTACCGCTCTCCGAACACCAACGCGCGAGCGCAGACAGCGTGCCGGAGCGGTCGATTGCAGGGCAGGCTTTAGAGGAAGCCCTTTGCCGGACAGGCTTTAATTCACGAACAACGGAAAGAGCTAAGGAGCGGGTTTCAGCGTGGCCGCAAAGGTCTTTGCTGTTAATGCGGGAAGATGCACAATGAATAACTGTTTCAAGCCGCTGGGACGCCGGTGCTGCCATCCCCTCTGTGATAAAGACTATCTTTGTAAGGATCTATTACGGGTTTTCGGTATACGATGATGGCTAGCTTGATCACTCTGCCGTCTGACCCCAGCGTAGCACCTCGCTAAGGGACATAATATACTGAACCATCTGGCCCGATGACGAGATGACCACCACTCGCGTAGACGGTAACTTGGTAGAACTCGCTCTCCCAGTAAACCCCGAAAGACCACGTGCTGCCACCGCTACCCGAACTTCCTCCATCAAGAACTGCCGGTGAACCGTTGTTTGTGTAGGTGCCTCCCATACCCGTATCGCCATAAAAGCCACCTTGGTTCTCAAACGGATTTGGTCCATAATAGTCTGGATGCAGATAGGGGTCAAAACCTAAACTCGTTGGGTCATAAGGATTCCACTCCGGTGAAAAAGGACCTGTCGCGCCGTTGTTGCCTCCCCCATTAGTAGCTATACTACCCCTGGGTTTAGTTGGATTGTAGTGATCTGGTATCTCTTGCTCCTCTAATGGATGAGGTAAGAAAGGATCATCATCTATGCTTCCAGATCCATCACCATCTATGCTTCCAGATCCATCACCATCATTACCTCCTCCATAATTGATATTATACCAAAATCTTTCGCGATCCTTTCCAGACATTAACCATGTAGGGTCATTCCAATATAAAGGATTTTCACTATCGAGTTTACCCCAATCACCTATCCAATCGCCTTCGGGTTTGTGAGGTGCTACTAGCATCTCTGTTTTCATAAGTATCTGAGATATACTGGTTATATGAGGAGTCAACTGGGGCGTTAACCCTTCCAGATCTATCGTCTCAATGAGATTCCAAGTTCTTACGCCACCCGTGGCCTGCCACATTTGCTCTAATTGGTCACTGTGAACATACCAGGTGGGATCACGAAAATGATGCTCAAACATGACCGCCCCAACATCAAGATCACCTCCTTCATGGGGGTAAGTAGCGGAACTTAAATTTTGTGTCATTACAATGGCACCCTCATTAAGTTGGTAGCCCCCTAATTCCATCTCTGCAAATACACTTCCTATTTGGAGTAGGACTGTTGGGCCATCATCAAATTGGACATGAATAATGTCGACATAATGTAATTCACTTTCCGCGTCTCTCATGAGTTGGTAATGAGTAATATCTTCCGAAAGAGGGTCAGGATATTCAACCCAATCAAGTGATATCAAATCCAAACGATTATAATCGATTAATAAATCTCGAATATCATCAGGCAAAACACTTTGGGCCTTTACACTAGAAGCGACTGAATTAAACAGTAGCAGGATCACGGTTATAATTATTTTGTTCATCTGCTATTGCTTACCAAATTTTAACGACTTAAAAAGAATTAATTATTACAGATTTACTTACCTTAAAGTGTTATTGATGGGAGAGGGTTAGTAGGAATGAAAAGCAGTCAAGGTGGCATTGATCGTCAAAGAATCGCTTTTCTAGGAAGTGTCCCGCGCGTTTATTTCCCGCATCGTCTATTTCCCGCACTAACTGCAAAGAACCCTTTGCTTCCATCCTTTCGACCATTCCAGCCCCTTCGCTGCCTGCCCCGAGGTTCATCATTCCGCACGATTCTGACGGCACTCTTCCCGACCTTGCTTGCGACCACACACACCCACTTTTCTCCTCCATCCGCTTCAGTCCAATGGCTACTTCAAGCCCTCCCACGTTTAGTTCCCACATGAGCTAAAAGATTTTAATCACCCCATCGCGTTCATGATTTTTAGCCTAGTTGCTTCTGTCCAGAATTTCTGGTGGAATGATTCTACCACATGGTAACACTCATCACGAAATGACCATCACTCTCTCAAAAAGCGTTGAAGAAAAGCTCGCCACTCTCCCTCAAGAGGAAATCGAGGAGGCTCTTTTGCGCCTCGCTGAGGAGCATCGTCACGACAAAGAAAAGGCATTGTCCAAATCTCTCCAAAAGGGACCTGACGATATTAAAAACGGGCGAGTTACCAGAGCTCCGACAAAGTAAGAAAGAGAAGCCTTATTTCGTGCCTCACGTGAGCGGGTTCTCAAGAAAGCCCAGCAATTGTAGGATGTTTGAGGTCTTCTACACCGACAAAGCTCTTGCAGACTTGGATGAGATTGGAGTTTGAGGCGTGAACGAGTTCGGTATCGAAGCCGTAGACCGATATGCCCATCTCATTGACTTCTCCGTTGAAAAACTTCGTGAGGAACTCGATACAATTGGCGTTCAGAGTGGAGCAGATGGCTTTTCCAAATTTCATCTCTCAGTTTTTAAAGACCAAGTGACTTATGCAGGGAAGACTGTCAAAAAACCAGCCACTTGATCTTCTTCAAGGTAATCGGCACCACCCTCCATGTCATTCGAATCCTCCGGGACGATAGGGACTTCGATAGGCATCTGTAGTGTCCCTCTGCGCAGAATTTCCATGCAAAACATGGCTGGAGGCCTCAACTAGTTCCGCCTCAACCCATGTCCCCAAGTTCAGCGTCTTCTGCGTATTTCGCGGTTTTAAAAAAACCCAGAAACCAAGGGTTCGAATACCTCGCATGGCTACTACACAAGGGAGATTGAACCGCTAATCTGCACGAATTGAAGCTAATCTTCATCCTTGTAGACTAAGAAAAGGGTAAGTTCTGCCTTGTTCTGGGAAGATTTGTGAAAATTTGCGAAGATTTGCGGTTAAAATCTCAGAATCGGACTGCTGAGTGGCTTCGAATTCCCGTTAGGTAGAAGCCTTGGAAAGCCTCACAGAAACCTCCCCTTGCATCACGTTATAACAAACGTTATACTCCAGCCATGGCGCAGCTCAAAATCACCTCCATCGGAAACTCCGCTGGCATTATTCTCCCCAAAGAAATCCTTGAAAAACTCCGGGTTTCAAAGGGCGACAGCCTGCACCTCACCGAAACTCCCCGAGGCTACGAGCTTTCCGCATACGATCAAAAAATTGCCGATCAAATGGAAGTCGCTGAGCGAATCATGCGTGAGAATCGCAACATGCTCAGCAAGCTGGCTCAATGAGCACGCCATCCTCTCCCTTATGGATTGAAGAAGAAGTCGTTCTCCTCTTTCATCAGCGCCAGATCGCCGAACATGGCGGAACCGATGGGATGCGGGACATCGGCCTTCTCAAATCTGCCTTGGCGCGTCCACAGCAGCTGCTGACCTATGGCGATCCACCTCCAGACCTGATCGCCTTGGCAGCCTCCTACGCCCACGGCCTCGCAAGAAACCACCCCTTTCTTGATGGCAACAAAAGAACTGCCGCAATCGCCTGCGAACTCTTCCTAAACCTGAACGGCATCTTTTTCACCGTCGATGAAACCGTGAAGTATCCAAATTACCTCGCCCTCGCCGCTAGCGAACATTCCGAAGAATCATTTGCCAAATGGCTCCGCACCGTGACCGCTCCGCAAGGCTCATAGAAAATTTTCGCTCAAGACCTGAGCACATTCTGCCACTCCGAGAATTCACCTAATTCTTCTTCTTTTTCTCCTTCACCTCACCCCCGACGGTCCTAGGAGTAGTCGCAAGCGCTGGAACCTTATCCTTTTCAGTCTTCGAAATGTGACGATCAAAAAGGGTCACGTATCTCTGATAGCGTGGATTCTTAACCCCCTCGTCCTTCCAGTGCTTGAGCTGCTCGTCATACTTCACGCGCATTGCCTCAAGAGCTTCCCGATCAATCTCACTCGCCACTAGATTCGTCAGCTCCCCCGGATCATCCTCCAGATTAAAAAGCTCCTCCGCCGCCTTCGTTTTCTCATCCTCATACCACCAATAGGTGTATTTGAAATCACCCGAAACAATGCTCAGACTCGTCGTCGCCGGATGAGGATACGTGTTCATGATCGCGATTCGCTCATGCCCACCTTCTTCCGGCTTCTTAAGAATTGGCACAAGGCTCTGCCCATCCACGTGCCCGAAAGGTTCAAGTCCAGCCAGCTCAAGAATCGTCGCCGCAAAATCAATATTCCCCGTCAGCTGCTGACAGCGAATCTTCTTTCCCGCATTCTCACAGCGAGGATCAAAGATAATCAGCGGAACCCGAGATGACTCCTCCATCGGCAGCACCTTTGAACCATAGCCGTGTGACCCACAGATAAAGCCATTATCACTCGTGTAAATGATGACCGTATTCTTATCCACCCCCTGCTTCACCAACTCCTCACGGATCATTCCCAGCACCACATCGATGGCATAAATCTGCTGATGGTAAGTCCCCATCACCTCGTTATACTTCTTGTCATACCCCCAAGAAACAAAGCGCTCATACTGACGCCCCATCTTACTCTGAGGAGACAGGTGCTCGCCGTATTCTCTTCCATAATTCGAGGGTTTCCGAAAAGTCTTCCCCTTATAAATAGGATCAACTTGAGGATCGGGAGTCGCTGGTCTATGCGGAGCTTTGAAGCTAATCGATAAGCAAAACGGCTTCTCCTGAGCCACCGAATCACAAATCACCTCACGCCCAAAAGCCCCTTAGGAAACCGTCGAATGCGAATACTCCTTCGCATCCTTCTTCATCGAAGGATTCTTCGCCGTCTCATACTGAGTTTGCCCCTTTCCTCCTCCATAAAAATCAAACTCCTCCTCACAGATCCCCTTCCCATCCACCACGATCCCGAACTTCCCCGCAAAGGCCGTCAGATAACCCGACTTCCTCAGCGCCACCGGGTAAGTCTTTTCCCAAAGCTCTGCGCTGAGATCCCCATGGAGGAAATTACATCCCGTTTTATACTCGTAGCGCCCCGTGAAAATATTCGCCCGACTCCCCATGCATATCGGAGTCGTCACATAGTGCCGATCAAAGACCATCCCATCGGCCCCCAGCCGATCCATCTGGGGCGTCCGCACATCCTCATTCCCGTAGCAGCCTACCGAGTAGGTGCTTTGATCATCCGCAAGTAGAAAAATGATGTTCGGCCGTGTGTCCGGCAGCTCTTTTTTCTCCTCTCCTGTCAGAGGGAGAATCAGGATAGCCGACAGTAAAAAAATCTTCATGAAGCGCCACTGAAGCAGTCGTTCCCCAATCGCAGAACAAGACCCGATCTCTGAAGCCTGCTCTCTCCAGCCGCGTCCATGCCTGCAATTGTCCACTTTAAAATGGAGCGACGCTGCCCATGAATCCTATTCTCACCGATTGGCCCAATTCCTGCGACACTCTCTAAATGTCGACCCCAGCCAAGACCTCCTGCAAGTTCCCAGATCCGGTCTAAAAACTGACAGCTGCCCCGTCCGCCATCGCTCCCTGAACGACGGCGTGAACACCGAAAACTTCCCCTTTTCCCCATGCCCGTCCTCGACCAACTCCTCCACCAGCGTAGCGGCCCCCTCACCTCCGAGCTCCTCCTGCGCCCGGCCGATTTCGGCCTCGGCAAGCTCCCCCGCAACCTCGAGACCGACGCCACCACGACCTCGGTCTGCGGCTTCTGCTCCACCGGCTGCCAGCTCAAGCTCCACCTCCATAAAGGCCAAGCCGTCGGCGTCACGCCATCTTCAAACTACCCCGTCAATCTCGGCATGGCCTGCCCGAAAGGATGGGAGGCCCTCTCAGTCCTCGACTCCGATGAGCGCGCCACCACGCCGCTTCTTAATGGAGATAAAATAACCTGGCCCAAAGCCGCCAAGACCTTCTCAGAAAAGTTTAAAGCGATCCAAAGGAAGCACGGCAAGGACTCCGTCGCCTTCCTCTCCACCGGCCAGATCGCCACCGAAGAAATGGCCTTCCTAGGCTCCTTCGCCAAGTTCGGCATGGGTCTGAAACATGGCGATGGCAACACCCGCCAGTGCATGGCCACCTCCGTCGTCGCTTATAAGCAAGCCTTCGGCTTCGATGCCCCACCCTACACCTACGCCGACTTCGAAGAATCGGATGTCGTTGTCCTCATCGGGTCGAACCTCGCCATCGCCCACCCCATCCTTTACCAGCGCCTCGCTCGTAATAAGCGGAACCCCGAGATCATCGTCATCGACCCCCGCGCCACCGAGACCGCCCAAATCGCGACTCAACACATCCAAATCAAATCAAAAGGCGACCTCCCCCTCCTCTACGCCCTCGCCCACTCCATCATCCGCGATGACCAAGTAGACAACGACTTCCTCCAAGCCCACACCGAAGGCTTCGAGGACTTCGCCGAATTTGTAAAAGACTACTCGCCCGACGCCACCGAGGCAAAATCCGGCGTCACCCCGTCACAAGTCGAGACTCTCGCAAACCTCATCTCAGACCCCAGCAAGCGCGTCTCCATCTGGTGGACCATGGGCGTAAACCAATCCCACGAGGGCGTCCGCACTGCCCAAGCCATCATCAATCTTTGCCTCATGACCGGTAACATCGGCAAGCCCGGCACCGGCCCGAACTCCATCACCGGACAATGCAATGCCATGGGCTCTCGCCTTTTCTCAAACACCACCAACCTCCTCGGCGGCCACGACTTCGCCAAGCCAGAGGATCGTGAAAAGGTCGCCCGCATCCTCGACATCCCGGAGGATCACATCCCCACCGAACCCAGCTGGGCCTACGACCAGATCATTGATGGCATCGAAGCCGGAAAAATTAAAGGCCTCTGGGTCATCGCCACTAACCCGGCGCACTCGTGGATCAATCAGAGCAAATTCCATCAAGTACGAGAGAAGCTCGACTTCCTCGTGGTGCAGGACATGTATCACACCACCGAAACCGCAAAGACCGCCGACCTCCTCCTCCCCGCCGCCGCATGGGGCGAGAAGCAGGGCACCTTCATCAATTCCGAGCGCCGCATCGGCACTCTCAAGCAGGTCCGCCACGCCCCCGGCCAAGCCCTCTCGGACTTTCGCATCATCCAGCTCCTCGCCCACGCTTGGGGCTGCGGCTCCATGTTCGAAAAGTGGACCGACCCCGAAGCCGCCTTCGAGATCATGCAGAAGCTCAGTGAAGGCCAGCCCTGCGATATCAGCGGAATTGAAGGCTATCAACACCTCGACGCCGAAGGCGGCATCCAGTGGCCCCTCCATAGCGCGGACTCCCAGTCACCAAGCCAAAAAAACGAACGCCGCCTCTTCGAGGACAAAAAATTCCCCACCCCCTCGGGCCGCGCGAAATTCCTCTTCGACCCTCCCGCCCCCCTCCCCGAGGCCCCCTGCTCCAAATTCCCCTTCACCCTCCTCACCGGACGCGGCACCTCCGCCCAGTGGCACACCCAGTCCCGCACTAATAAGAGCGCCGTCCTCCGCAAGCTCTACCCCGAAACCCTCCTCCTCGACCTCCATCCAGCCGATGCCGAGATCCTCGGAATTAGCGACCGCGACTCACTCAAAGTCACCTCCCGCCGTGGCGAAATCACCGCTCTCGCCCGGCTTACCACGAGCGTGAATTCCCGCGAAGTCTTCCTCCCCATGCACGAGGCCACCGTCAACCTCCTCACCTTCCCCGCCTTCGACCCACACTCCCGCCAGCCAAGTTACAAAGCCTGCGCCATCTCAGTATCAAAAGCCGAGTAGGCTGCCTTTCCAGCAGAAGCTAAACCAGACCCGTCATCGTGGAGGTCGATGTCGCAAAGCTCTCCGACTCCATCCCGAGCGCCTGAAGCATCGAGAGGTAGAGGTTCGGCAGCGGGTAATTATTCGTTTGGTTGAAAGCGAGATGTCGGCCGTGCTTAAACCCACCCCCGCCAAAAAGAACAGGCATGTTCCGGTTATCGTGCGAGGACGCATTGCCTAGGTTTGAGGTGAGAAGAACCATCGTGTCATCAAGCAGGTCGGCCCCTTGGAGCTTGCGGAGAAAGTCCCCCCAACGGTCGATCACGCCCTGCTCCACAATGGCGAGCTGATCAAGCTTCTCATCACTCCGCCCGTGGTGCGAAAGTGAATGGTAAGACTCATCAACCCCCTCAAGCGCTCGCACCCTATTATGAGTGCAGTGGAGCGTCATGAAGCGGGTCGAGTCGGTCTGCAAGGCAAGAAACATCGTGTCAAAATAGGCGCGATTGACATCAATCGCATTACCCTGATCAGGGAGTTCCGGGCGGAGTTTAACCCGCGGTTTAGGCTTATCGATCCACCCCTCGTTTGCTTCCAAACGCCTCTCGAGTTCACGAACCGAGGTGAACCATTCATCGAGCTTCTCCTGATCCCCGGGCCCCACCTCACGCGCGAGTGACTTGGCCTCCGCTCGGACGATGTCCATGATCGACTTACCTCCGCGGGCGATCTCTCTTTGACGCGCGACCGCTTCCTTTGACTCATCGATAAAAAGCGACGCAAAAAGCTTCCGGGGATCACTAATCGCCGGAATCATGTTGCCATTTTCAGTATAAGATGGCGACTGCTCACCACTCGTGTTCATCACAATCGAGGGAAAACGCGTCTCATGGCCTAGATGCTTCGCCATGAGCTGGTCGACCGAGACGGTGTTCTGAGTGTTGCTCCCATTATCTCTCGGGCAGGCTGAAAAGATTGAACTTTCCGCAGTATGTCCTCCTTTTACCCCAGGGTGCGAGGTTCCGGAAACAACGGTGAATGAGTCGCGGATATCCTGCACAGATTTGAGATACGGCGATGGAGTATAATTTTCCCCAGAATCCTTCGGCACCAGAAAGGGACTGTGAAGACCCAGCGAGAGCGAGACGCCCACGAAACGCTTAGGCTGCCGGGGCGCAGAAGCTCCGAAAGCCGGGCTCATCGCATCAAGAAAAGGTAACCCCAGCGCGATTCCTGCCTGCCTCAGAACGGTGCGGCGAGAGAGCGCCTTGCCAGTGGAAATATACATGGTATCGAAAACTACTTCTTCTTGAAAATGGGACTCGCGATGCAGGCATGGATGATCGACCTAAGCCCGTAGTCCCGGTCTCCCTCGCCTGATGATGATACGATCTCATCAAGGGTCGTTCTATCACTAAAGTGAAGCTCCCCCCCGGTCGCGAATTCGAGAATCGTGCGCGCGAAGGCCCGCGCAAGAACTTCCGGGCGCTCGAGGTAGATCGCACGCCAGCCATCGAAGTCATCAAAGGTCGCGCCATCCGGTGTTTCGCCCGATGGATCGACCTTCGCCCCCTTTTCCCGCCTCCCGTAAGCCAGCCGGAAATTGCCGATCGGATCGTAACTCTCCAGCGCAAAACCAGATGGGTCGATCTTGACATGGCACCCGGCACAGGAAGCCTCGTTGCTATGCTTTGCGAGTTGATCTCGGATAGAAATGGCGCCCCGAATATCCGGCTCAACCGCTGGAATGTTCGGCGGAGGAGGAGGGATGTGGCGCCCTAAAATGCGCTCGTTAATCCACACTCCCCGCAGAATGGGCGAGGTCACCGACCCATCCGCCGTAACCTTGAGAATGGCACCCTGAGTAAGAAGCCCGGAGCGGTGAGAGTCATCGAGCGCCACTCGCTGAAGCCCCCCGCCCGGCCGCAGCGGAAGTCCCTTAAACCGATAGTGCCTCGCTAGCCGAGTGTTCAGAAACCCGAAGTCAGACTTCAGAAGATGGGTCACGCTGAGATCCTCGCTTAGTAACTCTCTAATAAAGGATCGAGTTTCCGCCACCATCGAAGCTTGCAAGATCTGATCAAAACCGCGGAAGCGCTTCGGGTCCGGCTGCGTCGCATCGATCTCCCGCAGCTCGAGCCACTGATCGGTAAAGGAGTTCACGAAACGCTCGAATTTAGGATGAGCCATCAAGCGATCCGTCTCCGACCTGAGCGTTCCCGCTTCGCTCAACTTCCCCTCATCGGCAAGTCTGCGCAGCTGCTGATCGGGCGCAGATTTCCAGAGAAAATAGCTGAGCCGACTCGCCAAAGCGTGATCGTCAAGAAGGCCGGGCTCTTCGACAAAGATTAGAAAGCGGGGCGAGCTCAGGAGCGCGTGGTAACTCTCCTTCAGCGCTGCCGTAAAGCTCTGGGAGGCACGCAGTTTCTCCTCGCCAAGTCGGAAGTAAGCCCCCAGTTCACTCCGCTCGACCGGGCGACGAAAGGCCTTTCGGGCGAAGCGCTGAATCAGCGCATGCAATCTCGCTTCTGGTCGATCTCCCCCGGTCTCGAAATCCGCTCGAGCCAGACCCCCGAAAAGCTTCCGGCGAACCTCCCCGCGCGAGGCTTCCGGATGGACCCGCTCGATCGTAATCCCCCGATGCCGAATCCCGGCAAATCCCTCTTTCTCAAGATCGTGCCCTTCGTAATTCACTCTTCCTCCCTTCGCAATTCTAGCCGTCCGCTCCGAGGCTTCAGACGGGCGCAGTAGCAGAATATGCCCCTCCCTTATCCACGTCCGGAACTCGAAATCGCGCCGCTCTGCCGTGGCCTCGATCAATCCTACCTCGAAAAGGAGAGCCTCTGAGGAATGCCCGAAGCCCGATTGTAGCTCCCCCCAGACCACCCCATCCTTTCCAGGATTGATCGCCTCAACCCCCTTCACCGTGATGTCATACCACCCAGATTCAGGCACCATCGTGGGATTCATCCGGCCATTGAATTGCACATTAATCTTCCAAGCGATGGCCTTCCCCTCGCGCAGCTCCGGGCCCCGCGGATTTCCTCGTCCCTTACGGGTCGCAAGCAGCTTAGGTGGGTAAAATTTCTTAAACTTCGAATCGCCCCGCAGCACCCTCTCGAACGCGCCATCAAGCGCCTTCCGCCCTGCTCGGAGGTAACCATCGAGATGGAAGAGCGAGAGCTGCTGATTCCCCGCGTTACTTCCGAAGCCCTCCTCCGACTCAGCGGTAAGATACCTCTCAAGCCGATAATCAACCCCGAGAAGTTCGTGGATCGTATTCTGATATTCCTCGCGCGTCAGCCTCCGCGAGTGAACCCGCCCATTCCTCTCGAGATCCGCCCGATCAACCTCGATCAACGGCTCGGCAAGCTTCGCTAAAAAATCGTGCGCCGCAGCCGCCTCAGGCCTTTTTTTCTTCTTCGGCGGCATCTCCCCAGACTCGACGCGCTCATATACGTGCTCCCACAATTTTAGGTTCCCCGCCTCTGCCGGATCGAACTTTAGGTCGAGGAGATTGAGACCTCCCTCGGAATCAAAGTCATCGTGACATTCATAGCAGTGCTCTTCAAGAAACGGCTCCACCGATACCCGGACATCAGCCCGCGCAAGGCCAAACGCTACCAAAAGAAAAAAGCAAACACACAGAGTCATCAGAGGCCGGATTTAAAGAAAGCAGCTCGTGCTCCTCGCTTAATTCTACCCTGCCTCAACCAAAAATCTATCACGTAAACTAGCCCGAGAAAACCCACGCTGAACCTTCTCTCCGCGCCCATCCCCGTGAACTCCGAGTCACCGAACCGCCTCGGAATCAACTCGCCCCTAAACCCTAGGCTTTCTAAATTTCACCTTGCTCAGCTCAGGAACCCCCTCGCGGAATGCTTCGAGGACTTCGTCCTCATACTCCTCGCAGAGCGGATGCCTGCCTCTCAAAAATTCGCGGTAGCCTTTCATATTCCCACACTTCTCAGGCGGCCCGTGCCCCAGCCCGTCATGCAGCAACGGGCGGAGATCATCGGGCGTCGCTGAATCAGCAGGCGGGAGCATCGTCTCGATCCGCACCAAGTGCTCCCACGGCCCGTAGAGATAGTGAAACTCTGCCACGCCGCTCTGGTAAATCTCAATCACGCGATTCTGCACTTCGCAATAATCACTCTCCTCTTCCCGCTTGGCCGGATCGTTGCTGAAAGTAATCTCCACCTTCCCATCCTCGCGCAGTTGGAACTCATGGAAATGCTGCTCCTCCCAGCCAAAGGCGTCTTGAATCGCCTGATGGAGATCCACAAAGGCAGCGTCATTCGGCACACTTAGCCGCCGCCAAGTATCGACCGGAGCCCCGATAAGCTCGATGTAAATGAGAAGTCGAACCGGGCTCGCAGGTGGTTTGTAAAGCGAGGCCGCTTTTTCCTCCTCAGCCAGCATCTGATCCAGCTCCCCCCCTTCGGTAATCTGGTTCGCGAAGGTTCGAATCATGTCCTCGCCCCCGGCAGTTCCCATGAATTTGTTCATGAACTCCGCGATCTCTTCCTCGCTCGCATCGTCGCCAGGCATATTGGTCAGGAGATCCTCGAGTGGGTCATCAGGCATGCCCGACCCTTGCCAGAGATTTCTGGAAAGGACCAGAAGAAGAAAAAGACGCCCCTTTTCCACTCCCGACCGCCATCTTCGCCGCCTAGGATTGAGTTTGAGTTTTCGCGCCCCTCCCCCGACACTCACACCATGCCCGAAGCGCGTGCGAAAACGGAAACTCTCGTGGGGACATTCGTCCTGCTCGGGATCCTTATCGTGGGCGCGCTTGTCATCCAGTTCGGAAAGATCCGCAGCTGGGCCGAAGGGAGCTATCCCCTCACCGTCGACTTCCAAGAAGCCTCGGGCTTGATCGAGGGAGCCACGGTGCGAATGCGCGGCGCAAAGATCGGAAGCGTCGCAAGCAAACCTTACCTTCACGAGAACTCAGTCGTGCGCGTCTCGCTCGGGATCGAAGAAAAATTTTCGATCCCCGCCGGCTCCACCTTCCAAGTCGGACAGGCCAGCATCCTCGGCGATAAAGAAATCATTATCACCCCGCCGAACCAATCGCTTAACGGATTCATCGAACCCGGAAGCACCCTCGCGGGAGGTGGCCTCAGCGGGCTCGAGCTCATCCAAAGTGAAGCCGAGGTCATCGTCGATGAAACCCGCGCACTCATGACCGAGGCCCGCAGCGCCATCGGAAAAATCGAGACCGCGCTGGCCGACATCCGAGACGCCACCAGCGGGCTGGGCCAGACAGTCGAGACCGTCAATAACGACCTTCTTTCCAAAGCGAACCTCGCGAATCTCAGCTCGGCCCTCGCGAACTTCGACCGCGCCGCCAAGACCATCGCCCGCCTCGGCGATGACGCCGACCCCGTCCTCACCGATGCCCGGGAAGCGATTGCCGAGATCAAGTCCGCCAGCCGGACCGCACAGAATGCCTTCGAGAAAATGGAACCCGCCTTAGATAAAGTTCCCCAAACTCTCAAATCGATCGAGAAAACCGTCGACCAAGCGGGCGATGCGCTCGCCTCGGTGCAGAAGACGGTCGATAATAAAGACAGCGCTCTCTCCGCCCTCACCAGCGATAAGGAAACCAAAGAAGATACCCAGGCTTTCATCAAAAACCTCCGTAAATATGGCATCCTCCGCTACAAGGATAAAGAGACCAAAGAGGACGATCCCCGCGAGCGCTTCCAAGGCCGCCGAAGATAAAGGGCCAGTTCGTAGTGTAGGCTTTAGCCGAACTCCCCGCCCCCGACCAAGCTCCCCGCCCAATTCGTAGCTCCCCCCAACCCAAACTCCCCGCCCCCAACCACCGCAGAGAGTTCGGCTGAAGCCTACCCTACAAACTTGCCACTTACGAAAGCCCGCTTCGCCTCCTCAACACCCACTCGGTGGTCAGGAGCACCGCAAGAAGAAGCACAAGCGGCCAGCGATCCCACAGCGTAGTCTCGCGAAGTTCCTCCTTGGTATCGTTTCCTCTTAAAAAGAGATCCGCAAGATTCTCATCACCACCCTTGACGACCCGCCCCCCGGATAACTTCGCGATGTTTTCTAAGAGCGGCCTATTCAGCGTCGTCTCGGCCAGTTCAATCGCGCTCAGCGAGCCTACGACACGGAAGTTCGTCGTAATTTCTTCATTCAAAGAATCACCTTTAAGCCGAATCTCGTAAGCGCCAGGCTCGCGGAAGGGCCCGGCCTTCGCCTGATGAATGCCATTCGACCCCTCCTGATAATTGAGCGAAACGGTAACGACTTTCTCCCCATCGCGGCTGATCTCGGCTTGGAGAGTTTCGTCTCTAACAGGCGCGAGATCTTCTTCGCGAAGACGCGCCATGATCGAGACCGGATCATCTCCCGTGTAAGTCAGCTGATCGGTTCCGAGGCGCGCGGTCTTGATCCCTGATCGTAAGTTCGGCCCCGCCCCCCAGCGCACGAGCTGACCCCAGAAGCGGTGGTGATAAACATCGCCCACGCCCTCGCGCAGCCGCCAAGTGCGATCAGTAAGAAGCATGGCCACTTTGCCATTCCCAGTCTGACGGGTCACGAGAAGAGCATTCTCAGCTTCGCGGGCGCGGCGGTTCGTGACTTCCGCGAGAGCGCTCTGCAGCCCCCTCGCGGATCTAATGCGGACTTCCTTTTTTCCACTTTCCTCAGCGTAGAGCAGGACCTCGGCCCCTTCCTTAATCCCGGTGATGGGGTGCCGCCAGCGCAGCTCCGGAAAGCCGGCCCAGACTCGCTCGTTCCGCACTTGCCCCTCGACCTGAGCGGCGATGGGATGGCTCCCCCCAGCGCTGGTAAGCGCGAATTTAAACCGCTCCTTTCCACCGAAATAAGTGCGATTCGAGGCCTCGTAGCTGACCGGAATGAGCGCAGAAGCGGCTTCGCCGGAAAAGGCGTGCGGCATCGCGCGAGGTCCCGCGATCATCACCAGCAGAGCCGCACGATCAACCACGCAGCGCCGGAGAATCTCCCACTGGGCCTCACTCAATGCCGTCGCTTCGAGATCGCCGATGATGATAACATCAAACTTGCGCCATTCTTCCCCACTCTCAGGAAGGGCCGTGGCCTCAGAATCACCGAAGGGTCGACTCGCGGACGCTGGGATTTTAGTAAATTCCTGACCCACGATCCGATCCGGCTCAAGAAGGACGGACTGAAGGTGGATTGACTGATCGCGCCCGTAAAAAAGGTTCCTCAAATAGCGGAACTCCCAGCGAGGTGCGCCCTCGATGATAAGCACGTTCGTCCGCGCATCAGTCACCACTGTTTTAAAAGACCACTCGTTATTGTTATCGAAACGCTCGTCTTCAAGACCACTCAGCGCGAGGCGGTAGTCACCGATACCATCCTCCCCCGGGACGTGCCGGAAGCGGACCTCGGTCCGGAAATGATCCTGCGGAATGGCAACCTCGCGCGACTCGATTTCATCCTCCCCGGAAAAGAGGGTGAGCTTGGCCCGCTTCCCGCGGTAACCATCGAACTTCAGCTTCGCCGCCATACGGACGCGATCGCCGAGGTAGACCGAGTCAGGCGCGCGGACACTCACAATCGCCGCATCTTTCGGCGGAGTCTCGCTTCCCGAGGCGATCACCGCGATGGGCGCATCGAGAATTCCGTAGCGCCGTGCCGCGTCCTCGACGCTTCCGGGCCGATTATGGCGGCCATCACTAAGCAGCACCAATCCCGCAAGCTGATCCGGTGGAACCTGTTCCATCACCTCGCCCAGCGCACCCGCGAGATCAGTCGCCTGATCCCAGCCCTCCACCGCCTCAGCCTCTGAAAGGAGAGCGCGGCGAGCGGCGCGGACCTCACGAATGGCAACCCTCCCGGCAAGCGCTTCCCTCAATCCCGAGCTTTCCAAAGCAGCCTCGGCCAGCTCCGAGCGCGTCGCCCTTTCCCCATCATCAATGAGATTCATCGAGGCCGAGGAGTCGATGAGAATGACAACCTCACGCCTGAGATCACGTTCCTCAAAGCGGCTATAAACCGGTTCCAAAAGAATCCACGCCAAGACCGCCAGGCTCGCCAAGCGCAGACCGAGAAGCCAGCGGCCCCGCCCTTTCCCGACCGCTTCCCGCTCATAGCGATAGCTCCAAATAATCAACTCGCTCGCGAGCGCGACCCCGAGAGGGATGACCCACACGGGCCAGAGCGAAGCAAGTTCAAGCGAATTTCCCAACAGCAGAACGAGCCCCCATGCGCCTAAAAAAATAAGCCCACTACGAATAAGAGAGATCATTTTCCTCCCCCCTTCACTTGGCTGAGCGCATCGACAAATTCAGAAGATGCTTCGCCTTTATTCTCAAAGTCGACCCGCATTTCCTCACCCGCCCTCCGCGATTTCGAGACCCAGCGCGCGAGAATTCCTTCGAGTAAAAAAAGCACCAGCGCCGCGAGCGCGAGAATTTTCCAGACCTCTCGCCCGAACCCCTCACCCCGTAGAACCGCTAAAAGATTCTCGCCAGAGGTCACCTCGATGAGATCGATCTCTCGGCGGATAAGATCCCGGTCATCATCATTGAAAGCCTGAAAGCGACTCTCGGCCGCTTCCCGCTTCACCACCAGCGGCACTGCCCTCTCACCCCCGAGCGCCGCCGAGACCCCTTCCGGAACCTCCAAGCGATACTCCCCCGGAAGCGCCGACCCAGAAACTTCCAGCAGCCGCCCTCGGCGACCCTGCAAGGCTTGCACCCCCCGCTCATCCCCTCGTGGATCCTTTGCCGTCGCCTCACCGATGACCGACTCCTCATCTCCTGCGATCGGATAAAAAGCGGAGGACGGAATCACTTCGGTAGTCCCATCAGGCCGCTTCCACGAAAGTATAACGCGCGCCTCACCCCAGTTCTCGGTATAGTCCGCCGCAAGCTTCACCAGCTCTCCCGCCTCAAGCCTCACCGGCTCGCTCTCCTTCCGTCCCCTCGCCGTCTCAAGAATGA
>Ga0114957_1002649_pt1 | contig 16799 bp, 10 predicted proteins | sample BantaG_FD_87175 | JGI IMG/M metagenome (GOLD analysis project Ga0114957, IMG submission 87175) | Marine algal microbial communities from Bantry Bay, Ireland - BantryBay_4 metaG | ecosystem: Host-associated > Algae > Red algae > Unclassified | place: Bantry Bay, Ireland | collected 2014-11-21 | reverse complement strand
CTAAGTCCTTTGTTTTTATTTTTTTTGGAAAAAATTGAATAACCTCTCTCTACCAGTAGATTACTCTTTTCACATTTACAACTGTTCCTCCTTTTAATCCTAGCGTACTGATTCTTGTTTGTGGATTGATGTATTTTTTAGTTGTTCCCCACCATCTTTTTTTAGTGGTATAAAATAACCATCCATATAATTTATCTTTCGATTTATTTTCAGCAATCTGTATTTTGTTAAATGATCGTCGTTCGATATTATGCCGATGGAGTAAAAAATGAAACATTTCTCCTATCGTTTTTTGAATGGGCGCACGAGTATTGAACTTTACGGTTTCTTTCGAACTGTATTTTATCGGAATACTAAAATGTAAAATAATCGCCCGCCCAGGTTCGATTAGTGGCACATCATTATTGATAGGAAGTACCCAAACTGTTTTTTCTTTAATAGGAATCGTTTTCCAAAAATCAAATGATTTGATTACAAAAAATGGCATCAACAAAAGTGAAATTATTGAAGATAAATTTCCTGTAAAACCCAAATCCATAGATTCCCCTTGCCGACCGATTAACCAAAAAACAGTAGAAAAACTGAGTATCCCGATTAACACTACAAACAAAGAATACAATGATTCTATCTTTATATTTTCTCGATTGCTCCAGTTGGGAATACGATATAACATATATCTATGTAAAATTCCTAATCCAAAAAATGCAATAATAAGCACGCCGAAAAGTGTACTCATTTTCCAAACTCCTGGAGGTCGTACTAAAAAACTAGTCAATCCTAACAATCCAAATACAAGGATTGTAACAAAGATGTATAAGTTTGTTTTTTTGTTAAAAACCTTTTGATTGCCTTTCAGTACTAAAATCAGTACCAAGGTGATAATCGTTAATAAAAATATAGTTCCGATGAACCAAATCATTTTTCGTTTAGTTTTATGGTGAAATATTGTAGAGTTTTTCTCTAAAATTTTTATTTAAATAATTGTAGAAAGCCCCAATCTTGCATGAGCTTTATTCTCTGTAAGTGTAAATTTATTTACAGACTCTTTTAGATTGATATTCCATTTTATTTCGACTTCCATTGGGATAAAATATTCTTCAATTAATTCTAGTAAAATCTGTTTGTGCCCTCCTTCCAAATATTGAGGAATCGAATTAATTTCTACGGAATCCATTTTTATTTCCCATTGTGGAATCCCATCATCAAATTCATTTCCCAACACACTATCCACATCTAGGCGCATTTCTCCTAACACGATATTTTCAAAAGCTTCCGAAGCGTCATATTTTTCAAAAACGGTATTAATTTCTACATGTTCTCCAAGTATTGATGATATTGCACCTGTTGTCAATCGAACATCCCCCGCCAAGTGATTTGCCAAAGGCAATAGAAAAAACAAAACAGATTTAGTTCTAAAATCTAAATCTCGAAGTTTTAAATTCCAACTTGAATCAAAAAATACCGGTTGTAATTTTTCAGTAATTCCAAAAAGAAGATTTCGTTCTTCTTTTTCGATATCAATTCTTTTTCGAAAAAACTCTTGCTCAAAAGGAAGAAAAAATAGTCGTGATTGTTTCTCTTCTTCATTTTCAAGTTTACTCGATTCCACCATTGCATCTACATCCTTGAATCCTTTTCTTCCTTTTTTCAAATGAAAAAGAGCTTGCGGCAAAGCATCGTACAATCCTTCTCTACTAATATTGAGATACGCTAAATCATTTTTATAATGCTTTGGTGTAATGAAATCAACATTTAAAACATCATTACTATGTGTCCTATGAAATAACCCTTTTGCACAAATCACAATATCCTCAAGGTCAATGAGATTTCTTTCCATCAGTTCCGCCAAGATCACTTCAAGCTTAGCATCCACCAAAGAAAGTCTTTCCAGTATTTCTTTTTTTTGAATGCTATTCATTTTCCTTTCGCTTAACTCGATAAGGAATGACTCCCGTCGAAAGATTATTTAATTCTTTTTCCAACTCTAATCGAATCGCATCCCATTCTTCAGGAGACATTTGATTGCCACCTAAACTTATCCATACATCTGAAGTTCGAATCATTCCATTTTTAGGCCGAGGGTCGACCATGAATCCTCGAGTCACCTCAACAACGTTAACCTGCCCTTTCAGCTTTGCATAACAATGTAATTTCACATCTTGCTTTGTTACGATTTTCCCTCTGCTGATTAAGGCTTTTTTATATTGATTAATAGATTGTTCCGCACTTAATTTATTTCTACCGCCTTTGGTTGGCGTAACGAATTTGACGGTATCTCGATAAATAGAAGCATCACTTTCTAAGGTCAAACTACTTCCCGAAGGTATATTGTTACAAAATCTTCCTGAGGTAGTCCAAAATTCTGTATAGACTGCGTCGTTTATATTTTTAGGATTCACTAAAACATATGGAATCGCTTCATTTTGTTTAATTCCTTTATTGGCTTTCTTTTGAATTCGAGCAATCAGATGATTGAGTTCTTTGATGTCAGATGAAAAAACATCCAATCCCATCGCAGAGAAAGCGGCACTCTCATCTCTCAATAAATCTAAAAGTCCGCCCACCGTTTCAGAAGCATTTCGATTATCAAATCGCTTGACTCCTCCTTTTCTCAAAGTGTAAGTTCCTACATTAAATTCATCAAAATCAATGGAAGAAATATATTGATAATTCATTCCCTCGTCATTGTACAATCGGTGAAAGACTAGGAAGTAATCATCATTTTGCAAAGGCAAAATATTCAGATTTGATTTTAAGGAAAAAAAGCGTTCGTTCAATTTTCTATTCACCACAGGTACACAATTCAAAAGGCAATTTACATTTTGTACTGCACGTTCAGGCATTGAATCAGGAAAATCAATTCTTATCCATAGCAAATCATCCGTAAATGATTTTAATTCTTTTGCTGAAAAAATATCTTTGATTTTTTTAGGGAAAGGCGTTTTTAATTTTTTCAAATCTAAATCCACATCTTCCTTGTCCTCCAAATTCATTCCTTCAATAGAAATAAATTGATTGTTATATTCTAGCTTAACTTTTTCTTCAATTTTTCTATTAATATTAAACTCATCTTTGATGGCATTCTCCGCAGTTTTTTCAAAGTGGGAAGGCATCCCTGATTTAATACTTAACTTAACATTTTGAGGGCCATCAATGTACCAATTAGAATAGGGTAACAAATAAAAATACTGTTGCTTGTTAGGATCTAAACTCCAATCAAAGAAAAAGGAAAGTCCTTTTAACGATTCAATTCCTCTATCTAAATCTAACCCTAGCCAAATAGAATTGTAAGGTAATGACCCCGCATTAGTTTCTTCAATAACTTCTTTATGTACAGATTGAGATAAATTATAAATTTTATTTCCAGCAATAAAGTATCGAATATCTGCATTGAAAATATTAGTGGGTTCAATCGCAGAAAAGGAAACATCTTTAGATTCATCTTGACTTTGCCAAGTCAATGAAAATTTATGTGTAGGTAATAATTTAGTAATAGGTTCTACTGAACGTGCATGCATGATTCCATGTGCTGGCAATGCCCCAGTCAAAACATCTGGCGTAAGTAAACTCACTAAATGTTCTAAAACTCTCGTTGAGGATTCTTGAATTTCAGTTGAGACATGCTCTAATTCTTTTGAACAAGCTCCTATCAAAAGATTTACCAAAGGATCAAATCCAGTTACATCAACTTCTGTTTCTTTGTAGCCCCAAAGCTTTGCAACTTCTTTGAGCATCCTACTTCTGATAACCTCTCTTGATTCGACTCCAGTCATGTTTTTAGTTTTGTAATTTTATTGTTATTGTGTATTCAGCAAAGCTGAATTTTATTTATTTTTCAACGCAGAGACGGGGAGGCGCAGAGAATTTTTCTTCAAAAAATTAAAAAAACTCTGCGTCTCTCCGTCTCTGCGTTGAAAAATAAATTGGCGTAAGCCAATTCTGAATAATTACGTTATTGTTATTAATCTAAAGATATTGGGCTGAAAAATATTTCGTAATCGGGTCTTTCAAATTTTTCATTAGTCGAAACCAATCGACCTTTTACGTTGATGCTTATTTTTCTTTTGACACGTATGACCTTTTTGATTTTAAAATTTTTATACTCTTCCATACCTATCGTCACTTTAACGATAACCTCTTTGAGTCGAGGTTCTTGCTTATCTAAAAGTTCAGAAATGGATTTTTCCATTTCACTTTTCCATGCATTGATTTTAGGTAAAATATCAAAATCATATTCCCATACGCTACATCCAAAAGTTGGATCAAAACGATATTCTCCAAATCGAGTAATCAATATCAGATGAATATGTTGCTCAACTGAATTGAACAATTCTTGCTTGGGTAGCTTTTTTTTATTCACTAACCCTCCGAAGGAAACTGGTATTTGGTAAAAATTTTTAAGCATTATTTTTTAGTATCATGGTGAATTGGTTTACTCTACCCGATGAATTTTTATATACCGTCCCTCTGGGACTCGACCATTCAATAATGGGAGATTAGATGGATTTTTTCTACCGATATGTCGTCCCTCTGGGACTCGAAAACTTAGAAAAAAGTCCCAGAGGGACAGCATATCGGTAAAAAACCAACAACAAAACAATATATTTACGGTCGAGTCCCAGAGGGACGGCATACAGAAAAACATTGGGTAGAGTGTGAATTTGTTTAATGGTTAATTAGTACTGTGTAATAAAAGTTATTTAAAAAAATAAATTTTTACAAGGTGTATCAGGTTAATATGAATTAAAAAATCATGAATCACAATATCACCTAATTCACTAATTCACCTATTAACTAATCGACATTCCTTAATTCAATTTCACTTGTGGTGCCATCATGGATGCAGAAACGCCTCCTGTAATACTCACCTCTTGCCCAGCGGAAGCGGTTACTTTTTGTTGCCCTGTAATGGCAACTTCTGGGCTTCCGATATTTACTTTACTATCTCCTTTTACAGATACCTCCGTTCCTGCTTTTAAGGTCAATTCTTTTCCTGCTTCAATCAAAATTTTCTCTGAGGCCTTCATTGCAATATTTTTAGCAGATATTGCCAAGTCTCCTTCTGTTGAAAGTGTGATCTTGGGGCCATCCAAAGAGAAGACCATCGTGTTGCCTCCATTCACAATTTTGATTTCTTCCTTTCCTCCTTCGTCACTAATAAAAATCTGGTTACCACTTTTAGTTAAAATTCCTTTTTTATTATTTTTCCCATCACTCATTCCTTCTGGCTTCGCTTTGCCATGATATACACATCCTAAGATGTATGGCTTGCTAGGATTGTTATGGGTAAAACCAGTTACGACTTCATCATCTTTTTCAGGGATAATAAAAAACCCTTGCCCACTTCCACTTGCCGTAGAAGCCAAGCGAATCCAAGGTGTCATCTCTGAACCTTCTTGCCAATGGAATTGAACTCGAACTCTTCCCATGCTATCTGGATCGTCATTTTCTTTGACAACAGCAACTTGTGATTCACAGAACGGCATTTTGATATGACTATTCTGAGGAGGATATTGAACTGAAGATGGAATAGCTTCAAAATGATTTTCATAATTCCCTAAGCCATCTGTAAAATGAGAAATTTCAGTTACTATAAATTCTCCATAATTCACTTCCTTCGAGGCAGTTGCCAATCCCATCATGCTGATGCCGCCTTGAATTTTTACGACACTTCCTATTTTCAAAAAAGGGTTATCACTTCTTCCATTAAATGCAACTAACTCATTGGCTTGAGTAGATCTTTTGCGAATTGCAAAATCATCAAGCTCACTTTTGTTGGCAACAGTTACTGGAAAAGGAAACAACGGAGTTTGATTAAATAATTTTTTTGATTTATCAATTGCTATTTTTCCATACTGATCTAATCCTGGAACATTAGCACCACTCGAAGGACTTTCGAGTACTTTATTATTGAGGTAATCGTAGGCTTGTAGTTTAAATTCCGTAGGACTGAGTTTCATGGAAAGGTCAAAATTTAAAAGTTCCTTTCCTAACTTTAAAGTGATCGCATCTTCCGCGCTTGGTTTCCCTAAGAAAAATTTTACGCCATCATAATAACACCATTCGCCATAGAGTGCGGAGATTCGATTTAAAAACTGAAAATTACTTTCTTTATATTGAACGATATAATCAATTTTATCTTTAGATTTTGGAGATATTTTAGAATCAATACTTCCATATTTATTTAAAATATCGCCTGCAATATCTTTTAATTTCATTTCTGAAAATGAAGTTGCATGTGGCCCATCATCCATCAAAATAGTAGGACTGTATCCTGAAATAACAATCTCACTATTCGCACCTTGCGTTCTTGCCAATCCAACTCTTGTAACGACTCCTTGGAAAATATTTTTCTTTAAATTAAACCAGTCAGAGGAAACATCTACTTTAAAAACTTTTCCAATATAATCATTGCATTTTGTCAATAAGTCATCATCCTTTTCTTGAATAGGACAGGTCAATTGAAAATGATGATGCGAATCAAAACTTTGAGTCAAACTCAAATTTGATATTGGTGTAATGGGATTTCCATCAATCCCAATTTCTACTTTTACTTTTCTAGCCACGGTAATATGTTTTTGAAGATGAAAAAGAACCGTTGAGTATAAATATGCATGTATGTTGTTATTTGGAAAAATTGAAAAGCTGAAATTCCATTTGAACCGAACATTGTCTGTCAAATTTTTAAAAGGAATTTCAGCTTTCAAATGCATTTCAAAAGTGCACTCATTGAGGGAGTTTTATCGCTTTATAATCGTTTTCATTTGTGTGTGATTACCAAAAGACTGGACGATCAAAAAAAACTCATTCTAATGAGATAGCTTATGAAGGCCATTCATTTTCATGAGAAGCACTACCCATAACGATTTCTCGTGCAGAAACTACACAGCTTACATTCATTGGGTTGTCCCCCATGTTATCAAATGTTTCTGTAAAAGAAACTAGATAAGCATCTTTGAATTCAAGCGTTTTCATTATTGCATCACTATCTCTTTTATGAAAATCAATAGTTCCTTCTTTAAGTGCCGTAGGTGTACACATCCATTCTACGAAACTTGTATCCTCTCCTGATTCAATCTCGAAATGAACGGTTCCACCTCTAACATCTGAAGAAGGGCGGCCTGAAAAATCTGTATCTCTTTGTAGAGAATACGAAGCGTGAAGAACTCTAAATTCTTCACCATCAATTTTTAATCTTGCTTTAAATGACATAAGACTTTTGGTTATTTAATGATTTAAAAATGTTTATAAAATTAGCTGTTTCATTTTATAAAAACAGAATTTTCCGAATGTTTGATTATGGATTCAAGATTATGGATTATGGATTTCGAAAATCGTGAATCCTTAATCTTGAATCCATAATCAATTTACTCCTCATCATATTCAGAATTCCAATCGGTGGAATCTGGGTCATCTCCTTGGGTACCATCTAATTTGATTACAAAATTCTTCGCAGGGAAAAATGGTTTAATATGGATATCCAAATAGATTTTATCCTTTTGATTTTTATCCTGCTCAAATTTCATGATCTTGAATTTCTCAATCAATTTGTTAGATCCTTTGATACCTTCTAAGTATTTGATGATTTGTCTTTCTATTGCGTTTTTAGATTTGACATTAAAATTTTGGAAGGTCATTCGGTTCAAATAATCACAAAGACTTTTGGCAACATGGTCAAATGTTCGAACTACAGAGTACGTTTGTAATCCAATATTATCCCCATTAAAAAGTGTCTTACTTGAAAATGCCATTACTTTTCCAAACTCACTTACCATAGGCACTAATCCTAATTTTTCAATATCACTTATCTCTGATTGACGTAAATCAAATCTTACTTCTGATACTTCATTCAATCCACCATATTTATATCCTGCTGATGGCTGTGAAACTTTTCCAGCATGTAACCGACCTGCCAATGCTGTAGAAGGCGGAATAAAAAGATGTTCTTCCTCGCCCAACTCTTCTTCTTTTTTTCTTCCAACAAGGTAATTACAAGTCATCATAACATTCCCTCGATAAGTATCACTACCTGAATGTTTAGCAGATTCAAACAATGCCATTACATCATCAGGTGCTTCCAAGTCACGGAAGTCCGTAACCATCATCACCTTACTTTCATAGGCAGCTTGCGCCCATTTATTTAATACTGCATTGTTACCCAAGTAACCCGGTAAAACTATCAAACTATAATTTCTTGACAAATCAAGACGATCAAAATTCTGTTTTAATTCATCATTAATATGATCGAAGAACACCGTATTATCTAGATCCGAAATCTGGTCGAGTTCGGCATTGACCAAATTGACATTTTTTACTTTTGCACTACCTGTGTTTTTGTAAAACATCGCAACCGTACGATATGATTTTTCGATTTCACCAGTAGCATCCAAAGCTTTTTTTACATTCTTATTCAACAACTTAGAAACTGTTCCTACTTTTTCGGCAGCTCCTGAAACCATGTCAGCAGTATTGTCTGCACTTTCCAAAAGACCAATCCAAAGTTCCAACCGTTTTTTCAAATCGGCTCGATCATTTTTATAAGTATCTTCTGAAAGGAAAATATTTTTAAGTGCTTTTTTACCTGGGTTTAAATTTTGAGCACCTTCTACCGTAGTGGACACTAAATCAAATCCACCAAACTTGCTCAGCTTCGACGTGCTTTCTTTAATTCGCTCCGCCGTTTGCTGTAAATTATTTTTTTGCTGTTCAGCCATTTTGTTTATATATTTTTTCGTAATTACTTAGATGTCAGGAGCGAGAAGTCAGGAGTCAGGTCGAAATAATTTGCAATAATCAGAAATGGAAAAAATCTATTTAATTGGTTTTCAACAGATTTTGACCTGACTCCTGACTTCTCGTTCCTGACATCTAAGCAGCTACATTTTTCTTAAAAAAATTCAATTATTAAAACATAGTTTTCGACTCCATCAAAGTCTATTCACTAGGTTCGGATGCTTGCAATTCTTCAAGCATAGTTTTTAAAGTTTCAACATATCCCGCTTTTGCATCAGGATCCGCAAGCATTGCTTGAAGAATTTTATTAGACTTTAATTGCTTTAAGAATTTTTGATAATTGACTTGTTGTGCATCAAGGTCTTGTAAAAAATCACTTTGTTTAGTAATTCCCTTTCTTCCAAAATCTCCAAGATTTTTAAACTTTAATTCTTCCTTTACTTCACCTCCATCTTCACCTTCAAATTCCACTTCACACTTAGGTTTATAATGTTCAAAAACATCTTCAACATTGGTTAAGTCTCCAACTACCTCTGGGCGAAAAGCAGGATCAGAAGTTAGTTTAGCAACAAGCAAAGTCTTGTTTTTTGAAAGCTCCGAAATCGCAGCATTTGCATCTTGGTCACGAACGTAGGCACCAACACCAGGTTTGTTGTCATCACTCATCTTTAAAATTATTTGTAGTTAAAAAATTTATGTTCAAAAAAATATGGATTATGGATTCAAGATTATGGATTTCGAAAATATTGAATTCAACGTTATTCGAAATCCATAATTCTTCATCTTGAATCCTTAATCTAAAATTCATGTTATTTCAAAATCCACTTCTTCGCCATTCAATTTCACTAAGATTTTATTTCCTTTTTTTACTTTTTCAGAAATGATCATTCTGGAAATTGGTCGTTGCAATTTATTTCGAATGACCCCTCTAATTGGTCTTGCTCCAAACTGTGGCGTAAATCCTTCCATGGCTAATTTGTGCGAAACCTCATCTGTCATTTCAATCGTGATTCCTTTATTTTCCAAAGCCTTCACTAAACTCTTGGATTGAATTTTAAAAATAAGTTCAATCACTTTATCCGAGATTGGAGCAAATGGAACGACCTCTGTGAGTCTTCCTAAAAACTCTGGACGGAAATAACCTCCCATAATTTCTCTCAAGTCATCAGATTTTGGAACTTCTCCTTTTTCAAAAGTACTGACCACATGTTCGCTTCCAATATTGGAAGTAAACAATATAATTGCATTTGAAAAATCTCCTACTTTGCCTAGCTTATCAGAAAGTTTTCCTTCATCCAATATTTGTAGGAAAATATCAAAAACGGATTTATGTGCTTTTTCAATTTCATCAAAAAGAACAATCGAGTAAGGTTGTTGCCGAATTTTATTTACCAACAATCCACCTTCTTTATATCCAACATATCCCGGAGGCGCACCATATAATAATGCCGCTGAATGTTCTTCTTTAAATTCCGACATATCAAATCGAATCAATGCTTTTTCATCATTGAATAAAAATTCAGCGAGGGATTTTGCCAATTCTGTTTTACCTGTACCAGTAGGTCCAGAAAGGAAAAATGATCCAATAGGTAACCCCGGTTTATCTAAACCTGACCGAGAAATCCGAACGGCTTCCGAAAGGATTTTCAAAGCATGATCTTGTCCAACTACTCTTTGTCGTAGATGTTCTTCTAAGTTCAGTAATTTTTCTTTTTCTGCTGCTTGTATTTTCCCTAAAGGAATTCCAGTTTGGTATGCTACGACAGAAGCAATATCTCTTTTTTCAACATCTTCTTTTTTCTTCGCTGCCAACTCCTTCAATGTTGTAATTGCATTGTTAAGATGATTATGAATTTCATCCGCAGTTTCCATATCATTTACATCATTCTCATTTTCCAATTGTCCTAAAAGGATTGGACTTAGCTTAGCATTCATTTGAGAATTGAACCACAGTAATTCTGTTTTCAAATCAGCCTCTTTCATTTTTGAAGTAGCAGGATCGAATGTTTTCAACTCTTCTTCCATTTCAGCAATATCTCCAGTTGAAGTTTCTATCATCATCTTGATCGATGCCATTGTTCTATCTACTAAGTCAATTGCAGCATCAGGCAATCTTCTATCTTTAATATATCGTTTAGCTAATTTTACCGTTTCGGGAAGGGCATCGGCTTTCACTTTTATCCCATGATGTTTTTCATAAAAAGGTAAGATCACCTGAAGCATTCTGACCGTTGTATTGAAATCAGGCTCATTAACTTTTACGACTCCAAAGCGTCGACGGAAAGCATCATCACTTTCTATAAATTCTCGATACTCCTCATTTGTCGTTGCTCCAATAACGGTCAATTCTCCTCTTGCTAATTCAGGTTTAAGTAAATTAGCTGCACCTGATGCGCCACCATTTGGATCTAATAAAACATGAATTTCATCAATAAAAAGAATTGCTTTTTCAAACTGTTTAACTTCCTTGATGATATTTTTTAAACGATCCTCCACTTCACCTTTATAAGATGCACCTGCAATCAATGCGCCCATGTCTAATTCAAATACTCTAGCTTTTTCTAAATTAGGTGGAACTTTTCCCTCTGCAATATTTAATGCAAATCCATCTACCAAAGCCGTTTTACCAACGCCAGGTTCTCCAACAATGATGACATTAGGCTTAGTACGTCTACCTAAAATCTCAGCTGTCATTCTTGTTTCTTTATCTCGTCCGATGATAGGATCTATATTTCCATTTTCTGCTTCCGTAGTTTTATCTGTACAAAATTTAAAAAGGGCTTTCGTGCTAGCCTTGCCAGCATTTGAAGATTTAGATTTGGAACTTCCACTTGGTTTTATAGCATCTTGAATGGAATTTTCATTCAAGGTCGCTTCAATAATTTCTTTTTCTGTTAGAGGAAAAGTTTTGAGTTGATCCTCTGTAAAAGCAACGTTAGGTTTACACATTGCTACTAGAATCGCCAAAGGTGACATGTTGTCTTCTGATAATTTTAGCCGAGCCACATCTGCTACTTCTAATAAAGCGATTACTTTATCATCACCTGATGGTTCTTCAATTGAGGAAGTAGATTTTGGAGCACTCGCTATTCGTATGTCTGCCCAATCTCTTAAATAGTGAATATCTTTTCCCCACATAGCAAGTATAGAAGCCAAACCGACTTCATTATGCATGATCCCTTTTAGTAGATGAGCAGGGGTAAAATTCTCATTTTGATATTCACGAGCAATTGATTGTGCTATTTGGATAGCTCGTTTTAATTCAGTCGTATATGCAGATGTTACAACCATGTTTTACAATTGGCATAAGTTATTTAGGGCTTAATCTGGCAAGATTAAAACCTATTTGGATTATCTGTAATATAATTGTTATTTCAAATATGAATGTTCGAATAAAATCACCGAATGTTTAATTTGAAAATAAAAAAATTTAAAATTTGGGAATACTTATACTTTTTAATAAATAGAAGTAGTAAGTAATGTTAGGTATGAAAAATTTGATATTTTCATTTTGGTTACCTGTTATAAACTAATGTGAATGTTCTTAACAGAATTATAATTTACGTAGTATCATTTGGGGTTTACGATTGTAAATATAATTTTTTTTTATTCTTTTAACAATATTTCATCGCAATTTATTATTATAATATAAAATAAAATTATAATTTTATTTCCCCCAACTAAAAATCCCTCTAAACATTTTTTTATTTTTAAAGAGAAATATTGTCTCGAATTTTCGGGATGACTAATTTAAAAATTTGTACTTTTAAGAAAATATTTAAAAATTTCTGACTCAAAAAAGTTTTAGATTTTTTTCAAAAACTAGTCTCACAAACCAAAACCAAATGAACTCTTACTCAAAGCAAAACGCTATTACACAACGTTTGGGATTGCTGCAAAATCACTACAGTAAATTCCACAACCATCCCACGGCAAAAGTTTGTATTTGGTTTTTGGAAGCTGATGAATATTCCATGATCGAACAGTTCCTTAATGTTGAAAGTTCCATTGATGCATCATCCCCTGATTTATTTATAAAATTTTTCACCCCTTTTAAGCGTGAAAAAAATTATAGTAAAAGTCTTGTTACAGAATTAAAAATGTTGGTAGAAAGGTATCGGAATAATGACAAGACAACTGGTGTAGAAATAAAATGGCAACCATTAAAAGCACCTTCTGAATTTCAAAATACTCCTGTTGAGTTTACTTATAATTTTTCTGCGTTTGGAAAAGGGTTGGAAAACTTAACCGCTTCAGTAGTTGCATTCTTAAATCCAACGGAAGTTCGAGATTTTAAAAAATTAGAAAAATGGATTGCTCAATCTATCAAAAGTGATATTCAAGATAATGTGCGATTGATGATTGTAGATTTTATTGATAATCAACAATTTCATAAATTACAAAAACAGTTTCCTGAACTCGTCATGACGATAAAACCTGATTTGCAAATGACAGAAGCAATGAAGGAATTAGCACTAGCAGGTGGAAGTAATAATCCAGGGACACAGTTTCAAGTACATTTTATCGAACTCTCTAAAGCCGCTACTAAAGGGAATATGGAGCAGGTCGAAACTTGTGCAAACCGAGCCATGGAAATTGCGGTAGCTGAAGGATGGTTACATTTACAAGTAGCTGTTTACCAAGCAGTTGGTAGTGGTTATCTGTCAAAAAAGAATTACAACAAAGCGCTTACAAAATTTGAATCGAGTATCCGAATTGCAAAAACTTCGTTTCGGCAAGGAGAAAAAATTGGCGGTACATTATTAGCTAACGCGCTTTTTGCAAAAGGGGCAGTACTTGTCAATCAGCAAAATTATGAGGAGGCATTATCAATTTTTGAAGAGATTGTGCCTGTCACCCAAAAAGATGAAAATCATCACTTGACCATGGAAGCCTATCGTATGATTGGTTTTTGTCAAGAAAAAAATAAAGCACATCGAGCAGCTTTTGATAGTTATATCAAAGCAATGGAAACAGGAGAATTACTTGATGAAGCTATCCAACCTAACACTACTCTTCCAGATACTGGAGAAACCCTTTTAAAATTAAATGATAAACATTTTAATGACTTACAAAAAGAGAAATGGATTGAAGAGCGAATGAAAAGACTCTTGGGTGAAGATTGGAAATCAAAGTCATTAGTCAACCAATAAACTAAATGCTACCAGCAGCGAAACATTATGACATAGTAATGGGGATTGACATCCACATTGTGATGGTACCTACACCGGGTGGCCCTGTTCCTACGCCGTTGCCTCATCCCTTTATTGGTTTCTTTTTTGATCCAGATGATTTGAAAGCGGAGATCGCAGGGAAGTTAGGATTAGGAAAATTGTTAGATATAAAAAATACCATTGATCAAGCTGCAGGGAAAATCGGAGGAGGTATGTCTGGTGCTGTTGATGGACTTTTGGATGATCTTAAAAATGACATCAAAGATGTTTTAAAAATTTCTCCTCCTGAAAGTGATGGAATGGTAAAAGTAAATGGACTGCCAAGGGTACATTGTGGATCAAAAGGAAATGCTGCTCCGCCTCATTTCCCGATGCCTCCAGGAGTTTCATTTCAAGCGGGGAAAGTTGCGAATGAATGTGAAGCCTTTATGGGAAGTATGACTGTTGCCGCAGACAAGCAACCTTTTTCATTTATGGGGTGCTTGGCATTAAGTTGTCATTGTCCCAGTAAAATGAATCCGACTTCTACCATTTTACCGATTCCTACTGGGCCTCCAGTTTTGGTGGGTGGGCCTCCAGTTCCTTCATTGTCTTTGTTAGCATCTAGGTTTGCTTCCAAGATGTTTGATAAAGCATTTGATAAAGCCATTGATGCGATTAAATCAACAAAGGCGATGGCTGCCATTTCTCAAAAAATTCATAATGCAGCAGCTAAAGCGATGGACATATTGGGAATTCCTGCAGATGCTGCTATTCGTGATAAAGTTCGTAAAGATATCTGTGATACGACTGGTCACCCTGTAGTTATTGCTACTGGAAAAGTTTTTACCACTCAAACTGATTTTCGATTATCAGGGCCTATTCCTTTGCGATGGCAAAGAGAATGGAAATCAACTTCTGTTTATGAAGGAATGTTTGGTTATGGATGGCATTGTAATTATGACATCGGATTAGCTTATGAAGAGGATGCTGTGGTGATGCGAATGGCTGATGGTCGTGCTGTAATTTTTCCTCCTGTAAAAATCGGAGAAGAACTTACAAATCCATTGGAGAACTTGACTTTGATTCGAGAGGAAAAAGCGTATTTAGTAAGAGATAAAAGTAATTTAATTCATCGTTTTAAAATAAAATCAAAACGACGTAAGGATGATGTTTTGCCTTTGGCGAGTATCGAAAATGCAAGTGGAAAGAAAATTCAATTTTTCTATAATGAAAAAAATCATTTAGAAAAAATAATAGATAGTGCGAAAAGAACGCTTGATGTAAATACTGATGGAAAAGGTCGAATACTTTCGATCATTGCACCTCATCCAAGTAAGGTAAGTGAAAAATTTACATTGGTTTCTTATCAGTACGATGGGAAAGGAAATTGTATTGAAAGAAAAGATGCGAATAGAAATCCTTTCACTTATGCATACCATAACCATCTTTTAATTAAAGAAACCAATCGAAATGGATTGAGTTTTCAATTTGAATATGATGGAGAAAATAGTCATGCAAGATGTATTCGAACTTGGGGCGATGGAGGAATTTATGATCATAAACTCCATTACGACCTTGAAAAACAATATACTTCCGTAACGGATTCTTTGGGTAATATTTCTTATTATCATTGGAATGATGATGGCGTGAATTGGAAAATTGTTGATCCACTTGGTAATGAAAGTTTTAAAAGATATAACGATCAGCAAAAAGTTCAAGCGGAAATAAATGCTTTGGGGGAAATCACTTCTTATGAATATGATGAGTTTGGAAATAAGGTAGCGGTCAATTATCCTGATGGAAGTACAATTGAATTACGATATGAAAATAATTTATTGGTAGGTGCCAAAGATCAAATTGGAGGAAGTTGGAGTTGGGAATATAATGATGTGCGGCAACTTGTAAAACGAACCAATCCATTAGGCAATTCTACTCAATACGAATATGAGGATGGAACTTTGAATAAAATTATCGATCCACTTGGTGGCGAAACTATTTTAAAATTCAATGAGCAAGGAAGTCTTTCTGAACTTGTCGCTGCAGATGGTGCAACTAGCAAATGGAAATATGATCGAATGGGTCGCCCTATCGAAGCGCAAGATGCAAAAGGAAATGTGCAGAAAAGAAAATTCAATTATCTCGGATGGGTGCTTCGTGTAAATGAACCTGATGGCAATACTCGAAATTTAGAATATGATGGAGAGGGAAATATCACTCATGCAACAGACAAACATCATGATGTTCGTTTTGAGTATAAAGATATGAATCGCCTTAAAGCGAGAACAGAAGCAGGCACTAGAGTTGAATTTAAATATGATACCGAAGGTAATTTATTAGGAATTATTAATGAACACGGTTATGCCTATCGTTTTCAATTAAATGCTAATTTTAGAGTATTGGAGGAGTCGGGATTTGATGGAGTGACTAGAAGTTATCAAAGAAATGAAGTAGGTCGAGTCACAGAAGTCAAGCGTGCAAGTGGAATTCTTACTAAGTATGATTATGATTTAAGAGGACGAGTTATAAATGTAAATCATTCGGATGGCGCTTGGGAAAAATTTGCTTATCGAGAAGATGGTGATTTACTGGAAGCTTCCAACAATGCAATTACGGTTAAATTTGAACGTGATGCACTAGGTCGAATTTTAAAAGAAATGCAAGGTGGTTTTGTAGTCGAATCTCAATATAATGAAATTGGATTACGAACAAATGTGATGTCTTCTCTAGGTGCCAATCTTTCTTTTGGAAGAAACTTGATGGGTGACGTTCAACAAGTGACTTCTGAAAACGAAAACGGAATTAATTGGGAAGCTAATTTCCAAAGAGATATTTTTGGATTAGAAATGGAACGTCTGCTCCCAGGAGATGTGAGAAGTCAATGGAAACGAGATCAACTGGGAAGACCGCTTG
>Ga0114957_1002648_pt1 | contig 16807 bp, 14 predicted proteins | sample BantaG_FD_87175 | JGI IMG/M metagenome (GOLD analysis project Ga0114957, IMG submission 87175) | Marine algal microbial communities from Bantry Bay, Ireland - BantryBay_4 metaG | ecosystem: Host-associated > Algae > Red algae > Unclassified | place: Bantry Bay, Ireland | collected 2014-11-21 | reverse complement strand
CTTTCGTTGAAGAACATGCTGATTTATGTATCGACGCAGGCTTGAACTTTGAAGGAATCAACCAGGAAGTGGCTGCCGGACAATGGGAATTCCAATTGTTCGCAAAAGGCGCTAAAAAAGCAGGTGATGAAATCTGGATTGCCAGATACTTACTCGATCGTTTAACAGAACAATTTGGCTACTACATCGAATACCATCCCAAACCTATTGAAGGTGACTGGAACGGTTCCGGCATGCACGCCAACTTCTCCAACACTACTTTGAGAACCTGTGGATCAGAGGCAGTATACAACCAAATCTGTGAAGCTTTCCGACCTGTGACTAAAGAACACATCGAAGTTTACGGTGCCTACAATTCCCTTCGTTTAACCGGAAAGCACGAAACGGCTTCTATCAATGAATTCAAATTTGGTGTTTCTGACCGTGGCGCTTCTATTCGTATTCCAATCGCAACGGTTGAAGCGAACTGGAAAGGTTGGTTAGAAGATCGTCGCCCTGCATCAAACGCTGATCCTTACGAAGTAGCTGCTGTTATTATTAAAACAGTAAAAGGAGCTAAGATTACTAAGACTAAATCATCTTCAAAGAAAAAATCAACCCCTAAAAAGGTGGCTAAAAAAGCTACTCCTAAAAAGACGAGTGCTAAAAAAAAAGATGACCTAACTAAAGTTGAAGGTATCGGTCCAAAAATTCAACAAGTGCTGAATGGCAAGGGTATCAAAACTTATACACAGCTATCTGCTACCTCTGCCAAAAAAATCAAAACGATTCTTGAAGGCGCAGGCAATCGCTACAAAATTCATAATCCTAAGACCTGGCCAAAACAAGCCAAACTGGCCGCTGACGGGAAATGGGAAAAATTGAAAAGCTGGCAAGATGAATTGTCGGGCGGTAAATAAAACAACTCAAACTTCGTTTGGTTAAAACAACTAAGCCCTTGCTCTTTTAATGGAGTAGGGGCTTTTTTAATGGAAATGTAGCGGGCATTTCGACTACGCTCAGTGGGCGCTACTCAAAATTTCAACTAGAGAATTGAGATGAAGGAGCCTCAGTTATTTTCCTTCTACGCGAGCTAATAAACTGTATCAACAAAAAAGAAGAAAAACATAGAGCTCCTCGGCAGAGGAGTAATTTTCAAGCGAAAAATGCTCCTATGTGGTCTCTATAATAAAATACGAAAGCGGGAAACTATGTACCTATGAGTTCTACTGTGTTTCAAAACCACGATAGCGGGCTCACCTCTAAGGGAAACCGACTCCCGGCTTCTCCCATCTGCCCCCTCATTCCCACAATCTCCAGATTTTTCCTAAATTTGATGATATTAAGCGCTTTTTCAGTCACCACAGCACTTCAGCGTGCTAAAACAATAACAAACATGAGGTATACTCTTTGGATTCTTTGCTGCCTGTGCATCTTCAGTTGCGGTCAACCAGACGGAGCAACAGACAACAGTTTAAACGGAGATCATCAAACAGATCTCGAAAACTTCAAATGGCAAACCGAAAGTTTTGCTGACATCAAGATGATTCGCTACCAGGTTCCTGGATTTGACAAACTGGACGCTAATCAAAAGCAACTCGTTTATTTTCTAACGCAGGCAGGACTCGCAGGAAGAGACATTATGTGGGATCAAAACTATCGCCACAATTTGACAATCCGCCGGGCCATTGAAAAGGTCATCGAAAACTACAAAGGCGATCGCAAATCCGACGACTGGAACAACTTTATGGTTTACACCAAACGCATGATGTTTTCCAGTGGAATCCACCACCACTATTCCAACGATAAATTCATTCCCGAATTCTCAAGAGAATACTTCACTGGTATTTTAAAAGACTCCGGAGCAGCACTTTCTGAAGAAGTGCTCACCGTTATGTTCACTCCTGAAATTGACGCCAAAAAAATCAACTTCGACCCCAACAAAGATTTGGTAAAAGGTTCAGCTGTCAACTTTTACAGCCCGGATATAACAGAAGCTGAAGTCGATGGGTTTTACGCAAAAGCCATCAATCGCAATCCAAAGCGCCCATTAGCGCACGGTTTGAATTCCAAATTAGTGCGTGGAGATAATGGAAAAATAAAAGAGCTGACATACAGCGCGAATGGACTTTATGGAGCTGCCATTAAAGAAATCATCAAGTGGTTGCAAAAGGCAGTGACCGTTGCCGAAAATGAACCACAGAAAAAAGCATTGGAGCTTTTAATCAAATACTACGAAACTGGTGACCTCAATACCTGGGATCAATACAACATCGCCTGGGTTCAGGCAACTGAAGGAGATATCGACTACATCAACTCTTTCATCGAAGTCTATCAAGATCCAAAAGGATACAAAGGTTCTTACGAATCAATCGTGCAAATTAAAGATTTTGACGCCTCTGCGAGAATGGCAGTCGTAGCCGAAAACGCACAATGGTTTGAAGACAACAGTCCAACCATGAAAGCACATAAAAAAGATACGGTAGTTGGTGTCTCTTACAAAGTAGTAGCTGTTGCAGGTGAAGCGGGTGATGCCTCTCCCTCCACTCCAATCGGTGTCAACCTGCCGAATTCCAACTGGATACGCGCTGAATATGGTTCCAAATCAGTTAGTTTAGGTAATATCATCCTCGCTTATGCAAATGCGGATGGCCCCGGCCTCCTGGGTGAGTTTTCACACGATGAAGAAGAAAAAAGTTTATCTAAAAAGCATGGAAAATTAAGTGGTAAAATGCATACCGCACTACATGAAGTAATCGGACATGCTTCTGGTCAATTGGAAAAAGATGTTTCTACCCCAAAAGAAACCTTGAAGAACTATGCCTCCCCGCTGGAAGAAGCTCGGGCGGATCTTGTTGGACTCTACTTCATCATGGACCCTAAATTAGTGGACCTCGGTTTAATGGAATCCATTGACGTAGGAAAAGCACAATACGATTCCTACATCAAGAATGGTATGATGCTACAACTTCGAAGAATCGAACCAGGAAAAAACATCGAACAGGCACATATGCGTAACCGCCAGCTGGTGGCCAACTGGGCTTACCAAAAAGGAAAACAAGACAATGTGATTGAAAAAGTAGTTCGGGATGGAAAAACTTATTTTAACATTACTGATTACGATAAGTTACGAGAACTATTCGGCAAACTATTACACGAAATTCAGCGCGTAAAATCTCAAGGCGATTATGAAGCAGGTAAGGCGCTGATTGAAGCATATGGTGTCATCGTCGACAAAGATATCCATGCAGAAGTGCTCAAGCGTTCTGAAGATTTGAACATTCCTCCTTATGGTGGTTTCATTAACCCAAAGTTGGTTCCTGTAACAAATGACGATGGAGCAATCACAGATATCAAAGTTACCTACCCGGATGACTTTATGGGACAGATGTTGGACTATGCGAAGGAGTATTCTTTTCTTCCTGATTACAACTAATAAATACTTTTTCTGTAACTGTTCAGTTACTTTACTATTAGCTGTTGGCTTTTAGCTTCCCTCCATCGCGAGTAAATCGCGTTAGAAGGAAGCCAACAGCCAACAGCTAAAAGCCAACAGCTGAATAGTTACCTTTTTCTTTAATATCACTTAATCTGTAATTTTTGAAATTCTTTAAGAAATTTTATCTTTATTTGCCTCTCGCAATTTTGAAGAATCGAGATTGCAGTCTCAATAACACGAAAGGATAACCACATCATGTCAAAACCACTAAATATTCCAATAATGGCCGACCTGGCCGCTCAAGGCAAAACCCCTGAAGTTCTCTTCTGGGTAGGCTGCGCCGGAAGCTTTGATGCCCGTGCTCAAAAAGTCGTTGTAGCCTTCTCCAAAATATTGAACGAGGCCAATGTTGACTTCGCTATTTTGGGTAAGGAAGAGAGTTGTACCGGCGACCCGGCCAGAAGAGCAGGCAACGAATTTGTTTTTCAAATGACCGCTCTCCAAAACATTGAAACGCTCAACACCTACAAGGTAAAAAAGATTGTGACCACCTGCCCACATTGTTTCAATATTTTGAAGAATGAATATCCGGCATTAGGTGGCAATTACGAAACGATTCACCATACCCAATTTATACAAACCCTGATTGATGAAGGCAAACTCGTTTTGAAGGGTGGGGGAGCTTTTGCAGGAAAGAAAATCACGTACCACGATTCTTGCTATCTCGGACGAGCCAATGATGTTTACGAAGCGCCAAGATCACTTTTGGAAGGACTTGATAACGACCTGGTTGAGATGGAACGCTCTAAGTCAAAAGGACTTTGCTGCGGTGCAGGGGGCGCCCAAATGTTCAAAGAAAACGAACCCGGCGACAAGCGAATCAACATTGAACGTACGGAAGAAGCACTGGGAACTGGCGCTACAATTGTTGCCGCCAACTGTCCCTTTTGCATCACTATGCTCTCGGACGGAATGAAAGCAAAAGAACAACAGGAAAACGTCATGGTCTACGACCTCGCTGAATTAATTGTTGATAATAATAAATTGTAAAATGACCACTTACGAGAGTCTACCACCAGATACAAGAGTTTGGATCTATCAAAGCAATCGACCTTTGACAGAAGAGGAAGTGAAATTGGTGCGCCCAAATGTTCAGAATTTTGCCACTAAATGGATTAGCCATAATCGCGACCTCAAAGCCTTTGCTGATGTATTACACAGTCAGTTCATAGTCCTAATGGTGGATGAAAGTCAGGCTGGTGCCAGTGGCTGTTCTATTGATTCTTCGGTTCATTATCTCCAAAGCCTCCAACGCGAATTAGGTATTGATCTCTTTGACAGGATGACCTTTGCCTGGAAGATAGATGACACAGTAAAGACAGCCAAACGAGACGAATTTGCCCGACTCTATCAAACCGGCGAAGTTACAGATGACACCCTCGTCTTTGACAATCTGGTCAACACAAAGGCCACCTTTGAAGCCAAATGGATCAAGCCGCTTAAGGATAGTTGGCATACCCGAATGGTTTAGTTTTTTTAAGTATAAAGGTAACTGTTCAGTTACTTTACTATTAGCTGTTGGCTTTTAGCTTCCCTTAATCGCGAGTAAATCGCGTTATGAGGAAGCTAACAGCCAACAGCCAACAGCTAAAAGCCAACAGCTGAATAGTTACGTATAAAGTATAATTCACGTCTAACGCGCTCATACTTTATACCTCATCCTACTGAAGATTCAGTTCTTTAGACTTTCACGAGATTCTTGCACATCTAAACTTTATAATAGTATAGTTAAATACACCGTGTATTAAACCCGTCCATCAACGTTTAGTAGACTTTGATTGATTAGACTAGTTTTTTGTACCGCTGTGCCCAGGTCTTCCGAAAAATAAAACAAGCACTAGTTTTTTTTGAACACCCTGCGCCAGCGGGGAAACAAGGCAAAAGGCTTGTTTATTATAACGTATAATAATGATAATGGGCAAATAATAAAATCTGAAAAAGTATGTTTTCTAAATAGATAACAATTATATTGACATATTCCGTGATTCTAATCTCTGTTGAATCACGGAATATCTCATTGATTTATAGTTTATTTTTTTTGAGAATCTTTTAATAAAAAATACTCATCCCATGAAAAATTTACTAACCTCCGTTTTTGTCTTTTTTTTCACAATCACTTTTTCTTACGCCCAAACGTATATTCGTCTGTCTGCTGGCCCTGATAAAATGTATCAGTCGTACACGGATCATTTTGCAAGTTCACCAAGCGGAGAACATTTTACAAATTCTTCTCACTCTGGCTATACCGCAGTATTGGGATTAACTCAGCAGCTCAACAGGCGATTGGCCTTGGAATTTGAAGCCGATTATTTTCAGAGAGAACGCAAAATGAGGAATCATGCTGTCGCAGATATTAGGTATAACCAAAAGCTCTCCAGGCTTAGTTTGTTGTTTAGGTTTATGCCGCTGAAGCATTTTTATCTTTCGCTGGGGCCATCGATTAATTTCCGCTTTGACTCTAAAAGAATCGAAGGTAGAAACAGTTGGTCATTAGAAGATACAGTATATGATCACCCACCTCAAGATGTAACCACCTTTGGAGGAAACATAGGAATAGGATGTGCCTACAAAAAATTCTTTATCAATTTAAATTATTTGTCTGAGATACCAGCACAAGAGTGGGTAAGGCCGGACCCGCCTTATGTAAATGGAATTTTGTACAAACGTATTTCCTCATTACGGCTGACCATTGGCTATTCTCTTAGAATCTTAAAGAAGGGGGCGATAAAAATTAAAAGGCGAAGGACGATTAGAGGTTTTTGATAGCACAGGTTCCATTTTTCAGAGAAATCGAGAAAAGTATAAGGCTAGTTGAATAGCGTCTGTGGGTGGTAGTTTTTTACTTGTTACTACCCGCTTGTGCTGGTTTTCCTGAATTTCGAAATTTCCCATTTCATCCCTGATTAGGATCATTTGTTTCAAAAATATTCTGCCCCCATCTATTCCAAATAGTCATATTGAATTGACTCATATTAAAAATGATTCCTTTTCCTTTGAAAACATCATTCAAGCCATCATCATTAGGAGCAAAGGCGTTTGGTAAAAAATAAGTATTAGTTGGAAAAATATCTATTTGCTTTGTCATTGAATCTCTGCAGTTATTTATATCTGACACTATAAGGCGAATGGTGTGTAAACCAGTATCGGCAAATGTATAAGCAGGATTTTCTTGTGAAATCCCGCTGTGCCCAGGTCTTCCGAAAAATAAAAAAAGCAGAAGCTTGTTTGGGACTCCGTCCCAGATACGGCTTATTCAAGCTACCGTCTACTAAATATAGTCAGTAGCTCTTTTCTATGAAGCAAATCTTTTTACGAAAAAACAACTATCTTGTTATAAAAAAGATGGCTTATAAAATACGCGATCAATATGGAATGAATTATCTTACCTTCACAGTAGTAGATTGGGTTAGATGTTTTTACGCGTATAGAACACAAAAATGTAATAATTGAAAGTCTAAAACACTGTTAGTAGAAAAAAGGCCTTAAGATTTATGCATGCGTACTGATGACGAATCACATGCATCTGGTCGTTCGTGCTGCTGGTGAGTTTTTACTGAGTGATATTACTCGGGATTTTAAAAAATTTACAGCTTTAACTCTATTGAAACAAATTGCAGCAAATAAGAAGGAAAGTCGGAAGGAATGGCTATTACCTTGTTTTGAATTGAAAACCAAGCGATTGTCAAAAAATGAAAAGCATCAATTTTGGCAAAAAGGAAATCATCCGATCATGTTGTATTCACCGGATGTGATGTGGCAGAAAATTCGTTATATATATTTGAATCCAGTTCGAGCTGGAATAGTGGGAAAGGCTGAGGATTATGCATTTTCGAGTGCTTCTAACTATGATGAAAAGGGAGGCTTGATTGATGTGATTTTGATGGATGAGTTTTGAATGTATATTGCCGTATCTGGGACGGAGTCCCAAACAAGCACTAGTTTTTTTTGAACACCCTGCGCCAGCGGGGCGCGCTAGAAGTGAGTTATACTTCATACCTCTATACCTCATCCTACTGAAGATTCAGTTCTTTAGACTTTGTCGATATTCTTGCGTATTCAAATACGCATAATAGTATATTTAAGCGTAACAAAGACAATTTGCTAGACTTTGGTTAATTATACTAGTATTTTATACTTTTATTTGTGTTAGGTATCCGGAAAGTGAAAGGGTGGGGGGAGAGTATAATAAAACGACCGTTATTTTGTACACTGATCGCTTTATGGGGCTTGCACTTGTTCAATATAGAATCAGGGTAGGGGAGTAAAGAAAACGAAGGTTTAAATTGACCCATTGGTAGTTTAATTAAAGTATATCATTTTGCTTTATTGATTCAAATAGACCGTTCATGCATTTATATAAGCAGTTCGTTAGTTGATGTTCATTTTAAAAATAATATTGCGTAGCTTGCTCAAGGAAGGAATAATGTAACCTTAGTAACTTACATATCGAATAATTATTATCTTAAACATTAATTAGAAACCTGACTTTTAAGGAAAGTTGGTTAAATGGATTAAAGATTAAACACTACGTTTACAACGAATTTTTATTTCCCAGATAAAGCAAATTAACCAAATATTTATTCATCAAAACACCTATCTATTATGAGAATCATTATATTCTTCTTTGTTCTGTTGTCCACTCTACAATATTCAACGCTTAATGCTCAAAATAATAACAGCTTAATGGAGGAAAGAACAGAAACCTCAAGTGCAATATTTGAAGGGAGAGTCATTCATCAAGAAAGTTTTTGGAACACAGAGAATAAAAGGATTTTTACAGAAAATCGAATAGAGGTTTTCAAAGTTTTCAAAGGCAATGATGTAGATACAATTTCTGTTATTACTCAAGGAGGCTTAGTAGATGGACAATTTCAAACAGTTTCACATGCAATTGAGCTAAATCTATTTGAGGAAGGACTATTTTTCTGTAAATCATATAACATATCTAATGTTCCGAGCGAAACCATCATGTTAAACGGTGTTAATGGGTATGTAAAATATTATTTTAACTCCCGTGATTTTAAGGCCGCTGATCAATCTTATACCTATTCAAACATAAAAAAGGAATTGTACGAACCCATCCAATCTTTTACAAACGTGAATGTTCTTTTTAAGAAAAACAATTTTTTTGAAACAACAATTGAAAACTGGCTTGAGCAAACCCTAACTTTTAGTACTGTTACCGATACGTTGATCGTATTTACTTTTGAGAATATCAATCTTATAGGTACAGATGAAATTGAATTTGATATAATGGCAAGGTCTAATACGGACGGAATTAAATTTGCTGCATCTGACGTTTATATTTCATATGACACAGATGCTTTTGGAAGTTCCGTTGTAGCAAATGACAGAATTTCTGCATCAAAAGAAACTATTATTGAAAACAATGTATATACTTTAGAGTTAACAGATGAAAATGTTGACATTGTCAAGTTTTTAGTAAGTACAGGTGTCGATATAAACCAATTATATCCTTTATCACAAATAGCAGAGAAGTTTATACATGTAAACTTAAGTGTGGAAAATATTATTGAGCTTGCCTCATTATCCTTTGATGAATCACTCATGGATAATCAGAGTCTTTTTTACAATGAAGAAACAGGGGAGTTTGTTACTTTTGATCAAATTCGAGTTGATGACGCCATACTTCCTTTTGATGTACCAATTATCATAGGATTTGCTCCTAACCCTATTACCGCAGGAACAGGAAGTGAACTAACCATAACAGGAACAAATTTTGGAATACCAAAAGGAAAGGTTCGTTTTCCAAATGCGGATGATGGAGGAATGACAATGATGGAAGCAGATGACGCTGATGTTGTTTGGAGTGATACGGAAATAGTAGTACAAATTCCCTCTGTTCGGAATGGTGTTGGTCAAAAAGGAAATCCTGCAGGATCAGGAATTTTTCAGGTAGAAACGGTAGCAGGGGATATTTTTCAAAATGATCCTCCTCTCCTGCCATTAGATATAAAATACGCTGTAGCTAATTATCGTCCCACTCCATCAGCAGCTAGGATACATATGGCGGGCTTAAATGATGTGAATGGATATACATTTACATTTGGCTCCTTTTTATCTAATACTCCGAATGCAACAAACACAGTAATTCAAGCTTTATGTGACTGGAATGATGAAACAGAAATAAATTGGACTACAAGTAGTTCTACAACAACGATTCCTACTGATGATGGAACTGATCTGATTAATACCATATTTCTTGGTGATGAAACTAAATTTGTGGGGTCTAGTGCTGGTGCTACAGCTTTTACAGTTCTAACTGGTGCAACATGTCAGGATCTAGCAGGGCTAACCTATTTTCTTATATTGAAGACATTGATATTGTAGTTAGAGAAGATTTAGGAATCCTATCACCGGGGACGACATGGAATTATGATAGATTTAACGACCCAACTATATTAGAACTTGATTTTTATTCCGTTATAAAACACGAACTCGGACATGCTCATCATTTGAAACATGCTATCCCAGATACTAAAATAATGTATTGGAAATTAGTTGCAGGAGAGACTAGGCGAAATTTTAACATTGAAGATGTTAATGGCGGTAACGCTGTTATTGACGAAAGTATTGCGGTTTTAGGTCCTCAAGGTCTTTGCCCTGATCCAATGTCAAGAGATGCGGGACTTGGCCTATGCCTAGGCGTCCATACAAACGAAGTGGATAATAAACAAAGAGTATTAATCACACCCAACCCTGTTTCCTCAGATAAGATTGATATTTTAGTTGATTTTAATTTAACTGGCGAAATAACTATTGATATTTGGGATGTGACAGGTAGTAGTATTGCTAATTACATTGTTAATGTAACTGATACAGACACAAATATACAATTAGAGTTGCCAAAAGAATTAGAACGTGGAAGTTATTTTTTGCGTATACTTCAAGCAAATAAACACATTCTTACAGAAAAATTTATTAAACTATAGCTAATGAAATTTACATTATTATTTTTAGGATTAATTGTTGGGGTGGGCTGTAACAGTTCGAAGATAAGTACACAAAAGGAAAAAATACCAAAGACGATATCTAACGATCTCGATGAATGCAAAGAACATTTTGCGTTCATAAAGTCTCAATGGATAGAAACAAATAAACTATACTCGTTTAAAGGTGATCCTGAGTACTGGAAGAACCCTGAAAAGTATAACAAATTTAACTGTTTCAAGGAAAAAAACATGACAGATATTGAAGCAATATTTGGCACTCCAACAAAGCAATTTATTATGCCGAAAGTCACAATATGGGTTTATTGTATGAACGAAGAATGTAAAAACGTTTTCATGAAATATAAGAATAAAAAAGAGTTAGTTATCAACTTCGATGAAATCGGAAAGATGAAATCTATGTATTTTAATCCTACTTTTCAAATAAGAAACTAGGCATTCCATAAAAGACTAAATAACCCTGTTCCACCATTCTGGAACGGGGTTGTTTTTTTTATTACACTCTCCCAAATTGGAAGTTTTTCTCGCGATTAGATGGACTCTACAAAAGGTCTACCTACATCTCCAATGTGCGGTTTGATCAATCTAAAAGAAAAATTTTATTTTAGCAAACGAGAAAGGGTAGCCAATAAAAAGTACTATTTAACATAACAAAATGTATAGGGTGCACTCAAAACACAAGATAAGTTTCAACCCGCATACCTAAAAATCGCCCCGATCCGATTAAACCCACCATTCATAGAATAAACCTCCATTCTAAAAACAAACAGCCATAATTTGCCATTACACTAAGAAAACCGGATATTTAAGCTTATACTTAAATAAGGCCTCTCTAGTGTCTACCTGATTTTAGGTATATCAACTACAAAGAACTCAACAACATATGTTTGGTAAAGTAAAAAAATGGCTGGGAATCGAAGGGGTAAAGGTAGAACTCATCATACCCGAAGAAATCAACGCTTCTAGTGGGCAGCTTGAGGGAGTTCTTCGCTTTTATTCCATGAATGAACAAACCGTCAAAAGCATCAAAATAACCATCATTGAACGATATGCTCGTGGGCGAAAGGAAGAAAAACTTGTGGACGAATACACCTTGGGTACTATTTCAATAAACAAAAAAATAGAAGTTCCGGCCGACCAGGCTATCGAAATCCCATTCAAACTACCTTTTGAAGTCAACAAATCTGAGATGGACGATATCGGAGATAAGAACATCGTGTTTGGCGGATTGGTAAAAATGGGGAAGTGGTTAAATAAAGTAAACTCCGAGTTTAGAGTCGAAGTCGAGGCAAAGGTCGCCGGCGTCGCACTCCATCCATTCGACAAAAAATTAATTGATGTTGTATAGCCTCTATTTCCTGTGCGCCCTATTTTTTACTGCTCCTGTTTCAGCTCCAGCTGAATCCGTGGAAAGCGTATTAAATGGTTCATGGCAGGGGGTTATTGTTCCTCTTGAAGAAGCTTATCGGGAATCTTATAATCTCAGCTTCATCATTAAGGAAGAAGACGGCATCATCTCAGGATTTTCCTACATCAGTGTCGACGATATCTACTCCAAAATGATCATCGAAGGCACCCTCACCAACGATCTTCTTTTTAATGGCCGCGACGTTTCCGTAGATGACCATGAAATAAACCAGGGCATGGAATGGTGTATGAAAAATTACAACCTCCTTCTTAAGAAAGAAAATGATGTCTGGAAATTAGAAGGATTTTGGAGTGGCACCACTTCTTTTAGTACTTGTACTCCTGGAAGGGTTTATTTGAAGAAGGTGATCAATAGAGCTTAGAATGCGCGCGCAATTCTAAGAAGTTGTCTAACTTTCAGTGACTCAGTTTATGATTTTAAGATGGATATTAGGTGTTTTTTATTACGCTTTGTGCCGTAAAGGATGTCAGTTCTCGTCCTACCTATGAGGCTTCGCAGGTGGGTGGCTCATGTTCATCGAGAGTCGGGAACTAACATCCTTCGCCGGCCGTGGGTTGGTCGAAATATCATCCAACATCTAACATCCATCTGTATTTCATTGTTTGAGTTATTCAATTCAGGCGTTCATAAAAGACCATTTTAAAAAAAACATCTTCCATAAATCTCCCACTTTCCCGAATTTCCCCCAATTAATCCAACCTTTTTGGAATTATCTTCGCTTTCCTCTTGTTTTCCAACGAAGAATTTGCTGTTTATTTTGTTTAACGACTTGCGAAGTATAAATTTGTCGCTCAAGAAAAAGATCGCTTCGCTGTGAGATGATGCCGCCTCTGGCGAGATTGTGAGATTGCTTCGCTGTGAGATGATGCCGCCTCTGGCGAGATTGTGAGATTGCTTCGCTGTGAGATGATGCCGCCTTTGGCGAGATTGTGAGATTGCTTCGCTGTGAGATCGCTTCGCTGTGAGATGATGCCGCCTTTGGCGACATTGTGAGATCGCTTTGCTGTGAGACTTCCTACTAATGCAAAGCCCCACGATCGAGGGATAACTCACAGCAAAGCACTCTCACAGCAAAGCACTCTCACAGCGCAGCGATCTCACAGCGCAGCGATCTCAAAAAAGAAAAATATGGACGTAATAGATACAATAAAACAAGGCGTTGCAAAAGCAATGGAAACTCAATATCAAACTCAAATTGAATCCAATACCGTACTGGTCAATTCAACCAAAAAGGAGTTTGACGGAGACTACACCGTGGTCGTTTTTCCATTTACAAAAGCTGCCAAAAAAGGACCGGAACAAATCGGGCAGGAACTCGGTCAGTTTTTGAAGGACAACGTGGATGAGGTGGCAAACTTCAACGTCATCAAAGGTTTTCTAAATCTTGAACTAGAAGAAGCATATTGGCTACAGTTTCTGGAGCAACTCAATGGCATAAAGGACTATGGACGCAGCTCAAGAAACGGCAAAAAAGTAATGGTGGAATTTTCTTCTCCCAATACCAATAAACCATTACACCTCGGTCATATCCGAAACATCTTACTGGGCTGGTCTTGTCATAAAATACTGGACGCAGCAGGCTACGAAGTTTTGACCACTCAGGTGATTAACGACAGAGGCTTGCATATTTGCAAAAGCATGCTGGCTTATCAAACCTATGGCAATGGCGAAACACCTGAGTCAACCGGCATGAAAAGCGATCACTTTGTTGGAAAATATTATATCAAATTTAGCTCGGTGGAGAAAGAGCAAATCGCGGCTCTCAAAGCAGCAGGTAAAGAAACAGAAAGCAAGGATAAAGAAGAACCTGCCATCCTGAAAGAAGCACGAGAGATGCTTTTAAAATGGGAAGCAAATGACCCGGAAGTCAAAGCCATCTGGAAGAAAATGAATGGTTGGGTAATCGATGGTTTCGAAAAAACTTATGAAAAGCTAGGCGTGTCTTTCGACAAAAATTATTTAGAATCTGAAACTTACCTCAAGGGAAAGGAGTTTGTTATGCAGGGACTTGAGAAGGATATCTTTTACCAAAAAGAAGACAAATCTATTTGGATTGACCTGGAAGATGTAAAGTTGGATCATAAGACAGTTTTGAGAGGTGACGGAACTTCGCTATATGTTACACAAGACTTAGGTACCGCCAACCAACGATATCAGGATTATGGCGTCGACAAAATGGTGTACGTAGTAGGAGATGAGCAGAACTATCACTTCAAAGTTTTGTTTGAAATATTGAAGCGATTGGATCAGCCGTACGCCAATGACCTGTACCATCTTTCCTACGGCATGGTGGATCTTCCTTCCGGAAAAATGAAATCTCGGGAAGGTACTGTTGTAGATGCGGATGATCTGATTGCTGAAGTAATCAAAGAAGCAAAAAACAACGCAGAAGAAAAAGGCGGACTGGAAGATTTTGATGAAGCTCAAAAGAATGAAGTTTATCGAAAAATTGGATTAGCGGCACTGAAATATTTCATCCTAAAAGTAAACCCACAAAAGCGAATGTTGTTTGATCCGAAGGAGTCGGTAGACTTACAAGGAAACACCGGACCTTACATTCAAAACGCCTTTGTACGAATCAGTTCAGTCGTAAAAAAAGCAGGAACATTTGATGCTGGATTGGCAAAAGATTACAAGAAAATGGAACCAAGCGAAAAAGAATTGGCCTTCATACTTTCGGAATATCCGGGAATCGTTCAGATTGCTGCGGAAAATTACGATCCGTCAACAATGGCCAGTTACTGTTTCGAATTAGCTAAAACGTTTCATCGGTTTTATCATGACGTACAGATCATGCGAGCGGATACGGAAGCGGCTAAAGCTTTCAGAATTTTATTGGCTGGCAATGTGGCGAGCGTTTTAGAATCAGGCATGGATTTACTGGGTGTCGAGATGCCGGAGCGGATGTAGTGGGAAGACCGAAGACGGAAGTTTCCCTCTAACGCGAAATAAAGACCGGAAAGCCCGGAGGGACTTCCGCCCGCGTGCCGCCGAAGCTTTAGCGGAAGAGCAGCTGCGAAAGAAAATATTGCGGAGCCCGCGATCGAATGAACTTCCGTCTTCGGTCTTCGGACTTCCGTCTTAAAAAATAACAAAACAATGTCTGAAGAAAAAGTAGAATCAAAACACTTCCTAGAACAACTAGTCGAAAGCGACCTCAGCGAAGGTAAAAACGACGGCAGACTGCTGACCCGTTTCCCACCTGAGCCCAATGGCTATTTGCATATCGGACACGCGAAGTCTATTTATGTAAATTTCAGTCTCGCTGAAAAATATGGCGGAAAAACTAACTTGCGTTTTGATGACACCAACCCGGTGGCGGAAGATGTGGAGTACGTTGATTCCATCAAAGAAGATATCGCCTGGTTGGGTTACGACTGGGGCGGACAGGAGCTATATGCCTCTGACTACTTCGATCAAATTTATGAATTTGCAGTAGACTTGATCAAGCAAGGCAAAGCATATGTAGATCCATCAACTTCAGAAGAAATGGCTGCGGCAAAAGGAAATCCATCCACACCTGCCACGCCTAGCCCATACCGAGATCGCTCTGTCGAGGAAAACCTCGATTTATTCGAACGCATGAGAGCAGGTGAGTTTGACAACGGCGCTATGGTGCTTCGGGCAAAAGTTGATCTGACTTCGCCCAATATGCTGATGCGCGATCCGATCATCTACCGTATTCTGAAAACACATCATCACCGAACCGGAGACAAATGGTGTATCTATCCAATGTATGATTTTGCACATGGTCAGTCTGATGCGATTGAAAAAATAACACATTCTATTTGTACGTTGGAATTTATTCATCACCGTCCATTGTACAATTGGTTTATAGAAAATCTGGGAATCTATCCTTCCAAACAACACGAATTTGCTCGCCTCAATCTTAACTATACGGTGATGAGTAAACGCAAACTTCGTCAGTTGGTAGAGGAGAGTCATGTTGCAGGTTGGGACGATCCGCGTATGCCCACCATTTCTGGCTTGCGTCGAAGAGGTTATACTCCGGATGCTGTTCGCAATTTCATTAAACTTACAGGTGTTGCCAAGCGAGAAAACATCATCGATGTCTCCCTTTTGGAATTCAGCATTCGCCAGGATTTGAATAAAAAATCAGCGCGTGTCATGGTGGTTTTGAATCCACTAAAAATGACCATCACGAATTTCCCAGAAGGCGAAACTTTAATGTTGCCAGCCATTAACAATCCGGAAGATGACTCCATGGGATCTCGTGAAATACCATTCTCAAACAAACTCTACATCGAGCAAGCAGATTTCATGGAGGATGCTCCAAAGAAGTTTTTCCGATTGGGACCTGGTAAGATGGTGCGACTGAAAAATGCATTTATCATACGCTGTGATGATTTCGTTAAAGATGAAGTGACTGGTGAAGTGATTGAGGTAAAATGTACTTACTTTCCAGAAAGTAAAAGTGGTTCTGACAACTCAGGATTGAAGGCAAAAGGCGTTTTACACTGGGTTTCTGCGGAGCATGCGAAGACCTGTGAAGTTCGTATTTACGACCGCTTGTTTACGGTAGAGAACCCGATGGGTGACGAGGAAAAGGACTTCAAGGAATTCATCAATCCTGATTCTTTGCAGGTGATTGAAACTGCCTTTATGGAGCCTTCATTAGCTGGGGCTAAAGTAGGGGAGAAGTTTCAGTTTATGCGCAAGGGTTACTTTGCGGTGGACCCGGATAGTACGGATGAGAAGCTTGTTTTTAATCGTACGGTTAGTTTGAAGGATGGTGGGTGGTCTAAGAAGAAAAAGTGAGGGACCGGGAAAGCCTGTCCCGAAACCTCGGGTCACCATCGCGAAGCAAGGTGACTCCCGCCCGCGTGTCGCCGAAGCTTTAGCGGAGGCACAGCCCGGGAAAATAATAGTGGGACAAGTATGAGGTATGAGGTATGAGGTATGAAGTAT
>Ga0114957_1002646_pt1 | contig 16812 bp, 19 predicted proteins | sample BantaG_FD_87175 | JGI IMG/M metagenome (GOLD analysis project Ga0114957, IMG submission 87175) | Marine algal microbial communities from Bantry Bay, Ireland - BantryBay_4 metaG | ecosystem: Host-associated > Algae > Red algae > Unclassified | place: Bantry Bay, Ireland | collected 2014-11-21 | reverse complement strand
TGGGGTGCAGTCGTGGCACCGGGGGGGGCCCGGGGATTGGTCTGAGGGGGGGGGGTGATGCCCCCAATGGGAGGGGGGGGGGGGGGGGGGGCGGCTCCCGGACAAGTCGTTGAACAGTGTCAGAACCGTGCTGGCCGCGTACTGTTGCTCAAAAATGCGAATATGCCATCTATACTGATAGTGTAGACACACCCCCACGGTGGGATGTGATTTGCAATATTTCTACTGGCTGTCACTTCCCAGGGTACCCTTTCTTGACAGAATGCCTTGTAACTCCCATTCCCAGAATTCGAAGTACATTCTAAATATAAATGTCTATGGTGTTAGTTGATGTAAGTAGTGTTTCTTCGTCAAATGCCAGGTTTTGGGCAAATCTCATCGTGCCATGTTTGCAGTGCTGCTCGTGGCCGTGGCGGGCTGTAGGGGGCATGCATGTGGCGCTTCGGGTTGGACAGGAACTCCCGCGACTAAGATTGTTATGTAGCTTGGATTTCGCGCGACTGCCTGGTGTCACGTCACAGAGCCCAACTGGAGTACATCAGTTCTCCATTATACATTGCAATGAGGCGAGTGAGGTTGGCGGCGGTGCGGTGTGGTGGAACACGCTGTCCCCAGATCTTGATCAGCTCAGTCATAGCAGCACAAGAGGGGTTAAGGGGAAGCTCAATGGGGTCCGGCGTTGCCAGTTTGCCGCGGGCGGGGGGGGGCATGGTGCTAGTGCGTCCGGACCAAGAGGGCCTGATCGGCGGGCGGCACAGCAAGCACTGAAGGCGTGGTGGGAAGCACGCAAGTGGCGGCAAAGCCTCGACGAGGCTACGGTCTGCTCTTGGCGCGGCAAACACGCGTACGAGCCATTTTGGCTGAGAATGAGGGGAACACTACCGAAGACTTCTGCGCAAGAAAAACGCGGGTGAAGAATGAAACAGTCGAAGGACGATAAGTGGTGTTGAAATCTGGTTTCGCAAGTAGCATCACGACTGTGGTAGACTTGGAGACTCCCGATGGAGTTACAATACGCAGCTTCCCAGGGTCCGCTCAGATCTGCCACGTGGACTTCCCAGGATACAACGGTACATCACTGTGGAAAAGCGGGGTCGAATATGGCCCAGTACAGCCATTTCAGACGTACTGGCACCAATCCGAAAACCGCCGGGTAAGTCCCCAAGTTGCGTGGTACCGTTTCGCGACGATGATTCCCACTGAATATCGGTGCAGACAGTCTTCGAGCACTTCTGAACTCCACTGCGGACTCTGTCTCCACGATCAACAAAAAGTGGGCATAATTTGATCCCATGATCAATGTGTGACAGTTCTGCGAACCGTCGGTGGGCGTGTTCGAATCTGGCAGTTCTCAGTTTTAACGAATCGCGGACAAAACGCTGTGTATTGGCCGTCCGTGCGACACGACCTGGACGGCAGTGGCGCTGGTGGCGTTTAGCTGTGTGCCGACAACCTTCGGACGTCCGCGCTGCTGTTGGTGCCGTGTCGAAGGTGCGCTGGTTGCTCCGATGGCAGCTCCTCGTGCACTTTCGCCGGTTGCACATCGATTGTTGCTGTCGGCCTTCCGCCGATCCACCGTCCTGTCTACGCCGCTACCAAGTGCGTCGAGACCCGCAGTGACACGGCGCCATCTGTCAGACTGCCACGCGTGGTGTCCCCTTTCTTCCTTGGGTGTCGCTGTGGCAACTTCACCCCACTCTCTTTCCCGCAATACCCACAGCTGCGGACGCGGCCACCGGTCGGTCGCCACCACCGCTGCTGCGGCCGGCCCGGCCGCCACCACCGATGACGACGGCGGCCGCGATGACGATGAGGTCGAGGAGGACGAGTTTGCGAACATTGGCTTTGAGGACGAGGAGGAGCAAGCGGACCTGTCCCTAGACGACACCCCCGAGATGTCGCTCTCCCCCACCGAGTTGGAGGACGCCGCGTCTATGACGCCCGAACTCGCCGCCGAGGTGGTGGCGCGGATGGTGCGAGCTGCCACCGGGGGTGGTAGTGGTGTCGCTGCTGCCGCAGGCGTCGCCGCCGCCGCCACGTCATCGACGTCGGACGGCGCGGGCAGCGATGCGACTGCCACCGTGTCTGTTAGCGAGCCCGCGCCCGCGGGCCGCGCCCGTCCCGCCCTCACTGCCGAGGCGGTGACGATGCTCCGGGCGGCCACCCTCCAATCCCACACCGTCTTCCAAGCCTCAGAGCTGCCCGACCCGATCACCCGCAAAGTCACCGCGTACGTGGACGTGGAGCGCCTCGGCCGGTGGGTGTCCGCACCGACACTCGCAGCGGTGTTGGCGCTGGCGGGCCTCCGCTACCGCCCCGCCGAGGCGGTGATCAAGCTGCCGGTTGACCGCCATCCGACCGCCGATGCCAACCGGGCGGCTGCGGTTGTGTTGATGGGGAAGCTGCTTCGGGCGGCCAAGGCGAGCGTCGGCGAGCCGCTTGCCGACGAGCGGGGGGTGCAGGGTGGCTGGGCGGGGGTTGCCGCGGAGGTGGAACGCCAAGCGGCGGCGGACGGGGATGAGGACAGCCCGGGGCTGCTGGCGGTGGCGGCGAAGGAGTGGCAGGATATCCAGGCAGCGAGGAGATTCAAGCGGGCATAGGCGGGCCAGATGTGGAGTGTGCGTTCTGTGCCTTGGTTTGTGGCATGGACGGCGGTCCGTGTACTGCCCGTGCGCATTTTGTTTGCGGCCTTTGTGATGGCGCCCCCAGGGTGACCACCAAGCTCCTGTCAAGAAACCGTGTAGACACAGTCCGTTGTCTGTCCAGAGAGGACCATGACGCCCGCTGTGCGGGGAGAGCCCAAAGGGCGAAAACAAACGAGAGGTGTGAGTAACACGAGAGGTGGCCTTGGCGGCAGTAAGATTGTGAAACATGCAACAAGCGGCAAGGTACTGCCCGGAGGCGCTATCTAAAGGAACCGCTTTCACCACGTGCACAAGTGCCCTGCCTAGCGGCGGCACCCCCCGCCCCTCCACACTGGATCGACGATCGCCTAAGACGAGGGGACCAGCTCGACGTTAGCCAGCTGCGACTCGAGCCCAGCCACGTCGCGGCTGACGCGCCGCTTGTCCTCTTGTTGTTCGTAGTGCCTCTCAAACGTGCGGTAGCATTCGCGCTCCAGCGAGTGTTCGACCTGCGCAAGCTTGCGCTTAAGCACGGACGTTTCGCCCCAGCCGAGCGCGCGCAGGTGACCAAGGTAGACCGGGTTGGGATCTCGGACGGGCACCGAGTTCGCCGCCGACTCGGCGCTCATAAACGGATCGGGCACGTCATAGAAAACGGCCAGCCGTGGGCGCTGGGAGGTGAACCAGGGGTGCGCCATGACTTCCTCGAGGGTGAAGCGTGAACGAGGGTTGGCCGTCAGCATGCCCAGCAGTAGAGACCGTACTTCAGAGGGGATGGAGGGCGGTAGGGTCAGCTTGGCAGCTTGCACCTTAGCAAGCAGACGTGAAAAGTTGTCATCGTCAAACGGGAGGGAGCCGGTCAGCAGCGCAAACAGCAGCACCCCGCACGACCACACGTCTGAAAGGTAGCCGTCATACGACTCGCCGGAAATGATCTCGGGCGACGCATAGTGCGCGCTGCCGCAGGCCGTTTCGAGGAGGTTCCCCACCGCCATGGTCGCCAGCCCGAAGTCCACAAGCTTGACGACGTTGTTAGGAGCGAGAAGCAGGTTCTCAGGCTTGATGTCCCGGTGGCAGATGAGCCGCTTGTGGCAATACTTGAGACCGTGGATGACCTGCTGGAAAATGTCGAGCGCTTCCTCAGGGGGAAAGCAGCCGCGGGTGATGAGGCGGTCAAACAGCTCCCCGTGAGGGCAATATTCGACAACCAGCAGCAGGTGGCCGTCCGTCTCGTACAGCTCGTAAAAATCGATGACGTTGGGGTGAGAGCGCATCATTTTCATGACGGCAATCTCGCGCTGGATCTTCCTCCTCAGAGACGGCTTCTTGCGCAGCAGCTCTTTGCTAATGATCTTGATGGCAACCATCTCCCCAGTAGACTCGTTGACCGCGCGCTTCACCTTGCCTACAAAACAAAGAAACATAGAAAGATACAACAAGAACACAGCGCACAAGACGCTGAAAACACGCTGCACAAGCAATGGAACACAGGCAACATCAGTGGCACGTTCCCCACAACGACGAGTCCGAGCCACCTCTCGCAGTTCAGCATTGCCCAACGCAGTCCTGCCACGGCAACACAGCCACACCAACAAACCACCGAACAGCGCAATTCAACGTACAAGTCGAACCCGTCCCCAGCGTGCGTCCGAGAGTGTAGGGCCCAATGCGAGCTTGCCCACTTCGCCCACCCTCTGGCGCAGGGGCCACCGCCTCCACCGCGGCGGCCTTCAGCTCCCCCTCCCTTCCGCCCTCGGCCGCTGCTGTCACCGCAGCCGACGCGGCGGCGGCCGCAACCGCCTCGACGGGCGGGCAGTCGGCGCCAGGAACAGGCAGGTCAATCCCAGGGGTCGCCCCCGGCGCCGTCATCGCTGTCGGCGCGCCGCTCATAAGGGGCAAACAGATGCTCGAGGTTGGCTGTTCTGACGTGGAGCCGAATGCACTTGAGAGATTCACCGCCGCTGCCGTCGTCACCGCCAATACCGCCTACGTCGAGTCCACTCGTCGCCAGCAAGTGCCGCTGCCCACGGCCCGGCCCACGGTGCAGACAGCTGCCGCGCCCCGCCGCGATAGCGGATTCCCTACGAAGTACAGCGCTGCCGACGACTCACTCGTCTCCTGAGCGGCGTGCGACAGCAGTGGCCACCCCACTCACCCCCACGAGCACCCTCTCCGCTCAACGACCGACACAGGTCAGCCAGAGTCGTCGATGCCCCCTCCTACCGCAATGTGCACCCCCTTACGGTTGCGAATGCCCTCGTCCTCGCTTCCAGACGAGGAACCGCACGTGCCCGGCACGCTACGCACGAGCCTCCTGCGCTCCGTGGGAGCCACCGCGCGCCCGCCCGAAGGCTTCTTCGACGTCCCAGCGCAAACTGCCGCGACGGAGACGCCACGAAGCCGCACAGCAGGGCAACACTAGTGCGACAGTGCGTGAGGCGGCGGTTAGTGTTGGTCTCGGCGGCTGTCAACGCAGCAGTGCGCGCACTGCTATTGGGCCCGGATGTGGTGTCGCCCAGCCGCACCTTAGTTTCAATGTATGGAATATTGGCAATGAGCCCAGCGAGATTGGTAGTGTTCGTGAGATTCACACGAGGCTGGGCAGCAAATTGTCGGCCTTTGACCACACGATCGCTTGCCAAGAGGGCTGTGTGGCTGAGGCCGCCCGACGAGATCGAAAGCTCCAGTGGATGGACTCTCTCAGCGCCCAAAAAGCACCATCATCTCCACAGCGGTCACGCGAACGAATACAATGGCAGGAAATTGGAGTGCTGGATCGTTGGTTTACTCTTCTTCAAATACTTGAATGCGGCGCTTTGCTGAATTCCGAGTTTGACTATCTGAGCCTGAGTGCATGCATTGGCAATCCACACGGGCTTCCCATTGGCTCTGTACCGGCCAGTTACCTGGGCACCAATGGAAGTCAACATCAGTGGCGAGTATTTGCAAGGACCACCATAAAATGTGGCCTCCCATGGTCGTTACTCGAAAGAGTCCCGAATCGCATGTACAATTGATTGAAATTTTCGACTGTGTGGCAGACCAACCTGGTTCGGCGAAGTCGATCACTCGACACCGCTGACAAAGCCGGGACCAGCAACGCCTGAGCGGCCGCACGCACCCGTCGGGTGGCTATTTGCCTACTGGGACGCGGGACGCTGACGGCTTGCCGATGACCATTCCATCTTTGGAGCGTCTGTCCTGTTGGTGAGCCCTCCTGTCTCGACCCCATGAGGAGGGGTGGGCGCTCGCGTGCCCGGCTGCGCAGTTGTGGCCACTGTGGCCCGAGTTGCTGCGGCGCTCCCGCATGCGTCTTTTGGTGACAGCGGCAACGGCAGGCTCTCGTATCACGGGCGTCGCTGTTGTGCGGTCACCACCAGTCTTGCCGCTGACCGTGCAAGTGCAACGGCGTCAACGTTGCGAGGGGCCGGGGGGGCGGGGTGGAGGGTTGCCGTGAGGGCGACGGCTCGCCGTCGGTTTTGACGCAACGGCGGAGGGGTGGGCGACGGACGATGCGTCGGTTGCCCAGCGGGGACTGTATATTCATCCCCGAAGGAGGCGGCGGCCGTGGAAGCGGCAGCGGCGGCAGCAGCCCCGGCGACGGCTGCGGCGTTGATGCCGGTACTAGCGACTGTGGCAGTTTTGGTGAGGTCATCGACAACAGCACTAGTGGTCATAGGCACCGCCACAGCGCGCCTCCGTGCGACGCCTACCCGCGCCTCTTGTATGCCACTTCCTTCTTCGGGCGGCGACAGACGGCACCCGTGCCGGAGGGGTGCCGCAGCGAAGCGGGGGGTGACACGGGTACTCCGGCAAGCAGCTTTGGGAACGTCACTCTCAGTACCCCTGCCTACTGGGCTGACGGTCCACCACGGGGGCCCCCGTGGCCGCGGCCGCTTGACGCTGACGACGTGGTGGTGGAAATGGTCGAGGACGCCACATCTGCCGCACGTCGGTGGGATCTCTGTGGTGGTCGCGGAGGTGTCGGCTGGACGTGCAATCCGGGGGGGGAGCCGCCTGTGTTGCTCCGCCGGGGGACCACGCTGCCGGTATCGGCTCTGGCCTGGGTGCCAACAGGGAGGCCGCGGGGTTTGCCAGCCGGAGCTAGTACCGACGCGGCGAACGATGCTGCCTCGACCGCCACCAACCGCGGTGCGACCCCTGTCGCAGGGGGCGGTTGGGGTCGAACCGCGCCCAGGTGGGCGTCGCTCGCCGACCTCGGCGTCGCGATCGTGTGTGGCGAGCGGGAACGCCTCTTCTATGACCGTCAAGTGCTAACGTCGGTGCAGGTGGACGACGTCAGCGCATGGCTGGTCGAAGCCGTCCCGCTGGCTGCCCTTCAGCGCGTCAGCGCGGCGCTCATGGCTGACATGGATCACGCCACGGCTGCGGAACTCGATGGCGACGCTGCTGCCGATGCCTCGCCCAATCGCCGGCCTTCGCGGCTACAGGCCGCGCTCGACCAGCGGCTCATGATGGTAGCGGAAGCGACTGGCAAGCGTGCCATGGCTGAGGCCGAAGCGGACGCAGGCGGCCCTCCGGGAGCACGCGCCGCCGCGGTCGACCCAGCCAAGAAGGGGCCTATTGATTGGGAGGCCGCTGTGAGCGACGCCGCGCTGCGGGCGCGGCCGGGCGGCCGCCACGCCGGCTCTGGAGGCGCTGGCGGCGGCGGCGGCGGCCGCAGCGGCGGTGGAGGCTCGTCGGCCAAGCGGAGAAGGCCCCTGGGCGAGCTCCTCGCGGAGCGGAGCACCCTCCAAGAGACGCTCAGCCGTTTTGAGTCGCAACTCGAGTCTTTTTGTGATGCAGACGGGGAAGAGCTGGCCGAGATGCTACGACCGGCCATGCGCGAGCTTGCCGAGCAGCTGCGACTCGTCAATGCGCAGATTGCGGCGGGTGGCGGTGACGCGGCGGGCGGATGCGGCAGTGGCACGGCCGGTGACGGCAGCGGGGCGGAGGACGCACACAGTGCGGGCGGAGACGGGCCATCGAGCGCCAGCAGCAGCACTCGACGCCGCGGCCGCCCGAGCACCGCCTCAGGCGGGAGCGTACACAGCAGTCGGGCCAGCGGAGGGGGCGGCGGCGGATTGGCAAGGGGTGACGACGCGGTCAGTGTGGGCAGCGCGGAGAGCGGCGGCTCGGGCGGCCTGGTCATGGTCGTTGGCACCGCCGCGTCGGACGGGAGTGGGGGTGGCACCTATGATGGGGACATCGACGCCTTCTTCACCGACGACACTGGGTCGGGATCGGACGGGGACTACAGCCTGGCCACCTCCATCCACGAGGGCTCCGTCGGTCATGCGGGTGACGTGCCGCCCACACCGCCGCCGCGGTCGTATGACACCTCTTCGTCTGACGATGGGGGTGGGGGCCTGCGCCGGCCCGCGGCGCCGCCAAGACGACGGCGGCCACCGACGGTGGCGGGTGCAAAGCCAGCGACGGCCGCGACGGTGGCCACGTGTGACGAGCTGCCGCCAGCGTCGCCGCTCACCCCCGAGGGCGCCCTCTACTCAGATTTTGAGACTCCCCCACAGTCCGCCGGGCTCAATCTCCTTAACGACCCCGACGCGGGGGTCAGTTCGGACTTGGAAGTACGGAGCGAGGAGGCCAAGCGCTCCCGTCGACGGAGGGTGGCGGCCGCCATGGGGCGGCCATGCGGGGACGGCTGACGGCTGCCTTGACTGACGAGACTCGCCCACCCCAACGCCACTTGTGTACAGATGACTGGGGGGAACAAGGTAGGGCGGGCGGCGCGTGTGACGACAATGAATCGCACAGAAAACGAATACGGTCTGGCAGGTGATGCTCAAGCTTAGAAAAAGAAGCGGCGGGGCAGCAAGGCTCCTCCAACCCTTCCTGCTGAACAACCTCGCCTCACTTCTTCGTCTTGTCGACGACCATCGCAAACGTAAAGTCCCCCTCGACGGCCAGCTGCCCACCCACGTATGCCTTCCCCGACATCTTGCTGATGCCAAAGCGCGCCTTGTATGATTTGAGCACCATCTCCATGACGAGCACGTCACCCGGTACGACTGGGCGGCGCCACTTGACGTTGTCCAGACCAGCGAAAAAGAAGTCCCCCTTGCCGTCGGTCATTGGTTCCTGGAGCATGACCAGTCCGCCAGTCTGAGCCATGGCCTCGATCATCAGGACGCCAGGCATGATGGGCCGGCCGGGGAAGTGGCCCGTGAACTGCGGCTCGTTCATCGTGATGCACTTCACCGCAACAACCGACTCGCCCGGGGTGAAGGCGATGACCTTGTCGACGAGGAGGATCGGGTAGCGGTGGGGGAGGACGCCCATGATGGCAATGGTATCCATCACCGATGGCATGCCTGGTCACATGACGTGCAGGTGGTTCCATGGATGCAACCAGACAGAGGTGCAAACGAAAAAGGCGACGAACGAAATCAACGTGTAATCAGATAGCGGTTGAGCAGAGGGACAAAAAAGTCAGTGCCAGTCCGGAACAAGCACAGCAAGCTGATGAACACCCACATACAGCGCGTCATAAACATACTCGCAGCGTTCAGGGACATGGTCTTGGCATCCATCGGCGCCTCCTTCTGGGGTGCCTCTGACTCCGACGCCTCCTCTGACACAGCGGCAGCGCGCAACAGGGACCGTCCACGGCCCGTCGCAACAGCCGTCGGGCGGCGACTGGGCGCTCCGGCGTGGCGGCGGGTCAATGCCCCGCTCGGAACTAAGGCCGCATGGATGACAAACGCCATAGCGGGACGAGGCCGAAGAAACGACGCAGATGACACGGTGGAAAAGCGTTTCAGGGAAACAGAACGCGGCCGCCGTTCCCAGAGCCAAATGCGACGATTGCCACAAGGATTGCCGAAGAAGCTGCACGGCAGCCGCAGCCGCTGAGAACAGGAACAGGCGATGGCCACCTCAACATCGATCAAGCGACAGAAACAGATCGATTGTCGGTCACCTGATTGGTCGAGACTAGCCAGTCGATGCATCTCCGGCGCTCGTGATTTTTTTTTCACCAACAGACCGCTCCAATGTATACGCGAAGCGCATTAATACTTGTCCTTGCTTTCGTCGTTGGTTCTCCCTGTTTTCTGTTCAGCATGACGCTGGCACCAGGATGACAAAGAGTCTCTGTTTCTCTGCCGACTTGGTCCCTACATATCTGCGAGAGTCGACGCTGGATCAAGTTGCACCAAACTCAGACACTTGTTTCTTTTTGCATTCTTGCAATCGAAGGGATCAACCATGGCTTGGATTCTCCATTGGCCTTGTCACTCCTTTTGCCAGCGGATCCGTCTCCGAGCACACTCGATCACGACAGGAAGTCACTCAACACCACTGTTCCTGCTGTTCTCCTGCAATACGACCACACCTCTTTTGCATTGTTTTCAGACCTGTACATGATGGTCCCCCCGGACCCGCCCCTGGCTGCTCCTCCAAGTGCTGCAAACGGGAGTTTAGCGCTTGGCCTGCCCCCCGCCGACGCCTACACCCCCGCCAACCTCCCCCCCGAATCCATTTCTCGCTATTCGCGGCAGCTGCTTCTGCCTGTCTTTGGACCGACTCGGCAGATCGCCCTCTCCTCCTCCCGTGCCCTCATCATCGGCTGCGGCGGCCTCGGTTGCCCCGCCGCTCTCTACCTCGGTGCGGCGGGTGTTGGCCACCTGGCGCTGGCCGACCGCCCTGGCGACGTGGTGGAGGTGACCAACCTGCACCGCCAAGTCGGCCACACCACCGATCGCGTCGGCGTGGAAAAAGCCGAGTCGCTTGCCATTGCGGTGCGTGCCATCAACCCGCTCGTCAACGTCACGGTGGTGGATGGGAGCGCCTTTGCGGGCGGCGACCGGCCGGGCGGCGCCACCGCCGAGGCCCTCGTTGCCGCTTACGATGTGGTACTCGACTGCACCGACAATGTGGCCGCTCGCTATCTAATTAACGACGCGTGTGTGCTCGGCGGCGTGCCGCTGGTGGCGGGCGCCGCCGTCGGCACCGACGGCCAGCTGACCGTGTACAACTGGGAGGCGTCGGCCGTCGACGTCGCGCGCCCACCCACGGGGTCGCCCGCGACACCAGTCGTGGGAACTCTGTTGCCGCCACGGAAGAGCAGTCGCGTGTGCTTGCGCTGCGTCTTCCCAGTGCCCCCGCCGCCGTCATGCGTCGGCTCGTGCGACACGGCGGGGGTGCTCGGCCCCGTGCCCGGGGTCATTGGCGTGCTCCAAGCGCTCGAAGCCATCAAGGTGTTGGCCACGCCGGCGGCCGTGGCGGCCGCGCCTGACGACCCGGCCGCGCCAGCGCCGGGCGTGCCGCTGCCCCCGTCGGGCGCGGCGGCGGCGGCGGGATTGACCGTCCTCGCCCGCCGAATGCTGCTCTTTGACGGCGCCGACGGGGCGTTTACGACCGTCACGCTGCGGCCAGCGCGCCCAGACTGCGCGGTGTGCTCCCCGGCGCGCACGGTGACGTCGACGGCGGGGGTGGACTATGCGGCTTGGGCGCGCGGGAAGCCGCGCGCAGCCACCGCCGCGCCACCCGTTGCTGTTGCGGCAGAGGGTGCGGCGGCGGCGGTACCCCGATCGACAGACGTGGACACCGCCTCTGGCGCGCCGGCGGCCCCCGCCGGCTCATGTTCGGTAGTACCTTTTCAACCGTCGGCGTTGCCCCCCCATCTGCCGCCCGCGTGGCGCCTGCCCGCCGACGCGTTTGCCGCCACTTACTTTACACCTGCCGGCGCGGCAGCCACGTTGCTTGTCGACGTTCGGCCGGCGGCGCAGTATGAGCTGTGTGCGGTGCCCGGCTCGGTGAACGTACCGGTGGATGGGTTTGCGGCGGCCGTGCCGGATTTGGCCACCCGGTTGACCGCAGGGAAAGATGCCGGCGAGGGGGCGGCCGCGATGCGCCGTATGGTTATCGTGTGCCGCCGCGGCAACCAGTCACGCGTGGCGGTGGCGGCTGCGCGAGGGGCGGGCGTGGAGGCGGTGGACATAATAGGGGGGCTGGCCGCGTGGCCGGGCTTCCCGGCCTACTAACGTGGGCGGGAGCGCTCGAGCCACGGTCGAGCCGTTCGTCTCGTCTTGCGTCGGCATGCTGTTTTGGTGGGGCAAGTATACGAGCTACCGTGTTGCTCGTTGGCCAGATGAGCAGGAGACTGCAGCTGTGACGGATGCCCAGTTGTACACAATTGCCACGCAGGGTTGCCGGCGACCAGGTGCTCGGGATCGAGCGCCGAGGAACCGCTCGTTCGGCGGCCGGGCACGGACCAGTGACCAGTCAACAGCAGTCGCAATCGCCAAGGCCGGAAGCAACCGCGAGTGGCAGGCACTGCGCCGGCCCATCCTACGCCTAGCACAGGTGTCCACAACATCCTGCTACATGGTACATGGGCAAGGAACATTCAAGAAAAACAACGCAAGCACAAGAAGGACGCCTTGGCCCCCCCTCCCTCACGCACAGCGGGCAAGAAGCACGGTGCTACCAGTAGTGGCCGCTGCACTCAAAGTCGCATCATCTTGACGAACTCCTTCACGTCAATCTCACCGTCGCCGTTGGTGTCCGCCTCCCGGATCATCTCGTTCACCTCCTCGTCCGAGAGCTTCTCGCCCAGGTTGTTCATCACCTGGCGCAGCTCGTCCGCACTAATCTTGCCGCTGTTGTCCTTGTCAAACACTTTGAAGGCCTCTAGAATTTCCGCCTGGGAGTCGGCCGACTTCATCTTACGGGACATGAGCGTCAAGAACTCGGCGAAGTCAATCGTTCCCGAGCCGTCCGCGTCCACCTCGGAGATCATCTGCTTCAGCGCCGCCTCCGTCGGCTGCTGGCCGAGAGAGCGCATGACAGCACCCAGCTCCGTCGACGTGATGGTGCCATCCCCATCCTTGTCCTGTTAGAGCGGGAAACAGAGCACCAAAAGCAATACAAAATCACACCACGGCCATGTAGGGGCCAAACCAGACGCGTCGCGCGTCGCATTCGCGCCACAGCGCGAAATGGGGAAGACAAAATACAACAAAACGACCGCAACAGGCGTTAGTCTGCCGCTCCCAGGCTGTTTGACGCACGCCAAGGGCGCCTACCAGCAACAAGACAGCACCAGCACTGCCAATAGCCTAATAAACGAAGACGCTGCTGACATGCGCCACGAAGCCCGTTGCTGCACCAGCGAGCATGAAGACACTTCCAAACACGGCGCTCGTGCCGAGATGGCCCAGCACAGGAGACACGCAGAAAGCTCGGCTGACAGGCCGCCCGACCTCGGGCACGCTTGCGGTCGCCGGAATGCAAACAGGGCAGGTGGGACACACGCTCGTGAGGCTGTGCCGCCACCGGGGGGTGCACCACTCCAGCCCCCAACATGGTGGGCGGAAGCCACTCACCAACCACGGCGCGGGGCTCCACACCAGCCCACCAGTCATTGCCCTGCCTCTGCAGAAACTCAGCACGCCAGACCAAAGGACACAACAGCAGGACAGACCCTACAGGCTACGGCCACGACCAACGACCCAAGAACGTACAAACAGAGCAAATGCCTCCTTGAATTCCCTGATGGTCTCCTCGGACAGATCCTGGGTGGCGCTACGCATGATGACCGCAGCCGTTGGCCCGTAGGAGGGGGTGGGTGTGTGGACGGAGAGCCGGTCTAGGGGCGGGGAAGCAGCGTCTCGGTGCCCAGGGTGCGGGTCGTCCGAATGGCAGGGGAGCAAGACGAGAGACGCGTGCGCAAGCTGGCAAGCCGGTCCGCCTGCGGCGTGGGGTGCACACTCGGCAACGTCCAGCAGAGCGCGTCCCGGCGCGCAAGCACGCACGGCGCAGGCCCGCGCGGAAGGGACGCGGCCGCTGGCCAACACGACACGAGGTTGGCCCCACGAGCACCAACAGCGTGCCGTGGCCACCAGGGAGAGGAGGGGCGTGTCTGTCAGCGCGTCAGCTGACGGGGCGGCCAGGGGCGCCGCTCTCAAGCGTCCGCGGCGCCCTCCTGCGCGCAGGCAGGCGGCCAACGGACGCCGCGCAAGCCAACCAGGGGAGCGCAGCCGATGGTGTCTCGGCGCCGATCGTGCAGGTAGAATTTCTGGTGATCAGATTTTGAGCAAGGTGTCTTCAGGCCACCCACCAAATCATCAAGTCCATTGACCCCTGATTGATGGGCAGAAACTTTGCCCAATTGACCATCTTTCGATGGGCTCAACCTGGCCCTAGCTAGGGCCAACCAGGGCCCTGGTTCTGCTGCGAGCGCATCGCGCTCAGCCCCACAAATCGTCACCCTCGGCCATGCGTCTTGGTGGGGACGCGCTTCCACGACCACCCCCTCCCCACATCGCTGCGACGACAATACCCCCCCTGTGCCGACCACCTCCACGTCAGTCCCACCACGGGTACGTCCTGCTTATGACTACGATACCTCCCTTGTGCGGACCTCCTCCACATTCGTCCCGCCGCTGGTGCGTCTTGTGTGCGACGTACGGCCCCTGCTGCAGTTTGGCCTGTCTCGCGCTCGCCGCCCCACACTCTGGCCCTGTGCTTCTGGCCCAGCCCAATTTCCCTTCCGCTGGCCGCTTGATGACGCCCGACACCCCTGTCGCCATGGCGGGGGCCCTGTGCCCGGCCTTTATTCCCGCCGCCACGCCCGTGGCGGCTGGCGCCGCCCGCCACGGCGGCGGCGCCCGTCTCGACGGGCGGCGATGCAACGTCGCCCTCCCAGTCACTGGCCAGCGTGCGGCGGTTGCGGCACGGCGGCGGTCGCCGCCTGGCGCCGCCACCCGCGCCGCCCGCATGGCGGCGGGCGGCAGCGACGGGGATGGCCCAGCGCCCGCGGGGGAGGCGAGCACCACCCAGACGGTGGAGGTGCTCGGCGATGCGCCGCCGCCGTCGCCAAAGCCGGCCTACTCCCAGGCGACGCGCCTCCGTGAGGAAACGGAGGCGCCCTTTCGTAAAGCCCGCATGTTTGTGTTTGGCGCCTCGGCCGCGTCGGCGGGCGTCGGCAGCCTGGTGGCGGCGAGCAGGGTGGTGGCCGCCGCCGTGGGCGTGCGCGGCGTGCAGCCGCTGGATGAGACGCTGCCCAACGTGCGTTTTGGGGTCGGTGTGGGGACTCGATGGGGGCGGCACGTGGGTGGCAGACGGCGGGGCAGGTTGAAGCCCAATTTCGCCACGCGGTGGGCTCTCTCCGCGACGCGCTCACGCGCGCGTCACCTGCGGCCAACCAACCCCGCCGCTGTGGCGTCGCCAGACGGCGCCGTGTGGCTCTGTGTGGCTCTGTGTGGCTCTGTGTGGCGCTGTGTGTGGCGCTGTGTGGCGCTGTGTGGCTCTGTGTGGCGCCGTGTGGCGCCGTGTGCGTCGGACGCCTCCGCGGCGACGCTGTGCGTCGCCAGACGGCGTTTGGCTGGCACACTGACCACATCGTGCTTTTTCTTTTGTGCTCGCCTCTGTGTGTGCGCCCACTTGTTTTGTTTGCTCTTGTTCCTCGATGCGCTGCCGGCATCCCCTTGGCCCCGTGCTGGCGACTGGTCCGCCACCCCACAGCTGGCGATCAACTTTGGGGTCCTCCTCACCTGCGCCTTCCTGCTGCGCCAAGAAGTGCGCACCGGCGAGCGGCGCATGTCGCGGCTTGCGCGGGGCGCCTCCCTCGCGCGCCTCAAAGTCACGGTCCCCCCCAAGGAGGTCATCACCAAACTTGGGGGCCTCCGCTCCAAGCGGCGGCTCGTCATCTTGGCCGGCCGGGAGCCCATCCTCACCGCCGCCGTCGCGTCGGCAGAGCAATTCAAAGGGGCGCTCTACGACCGGCGCATCCTGGTCGTGCCGCTCCTCCTCCCGCCCGCGGGCGGCACCGCCGAGGCCGAAGTGACCTTCCCGACGGGCAACTGGATCGCGACGCCCGTCTTGGCGTCCGAGTGGCTCGAGTGGTTTGCAGAGGAAAAGGTGGCGGCCAAGGTCGACGAGGCGCGCGCGGCGGACGAGGTGCTCGTCGTCATTGTCAAGTTTAACGGCAAGGTCGGCGGGCGCTCCATGGGCATGCCCGCCTGGTCACAACTTGTGGGGGATATCGACGCGATTGCAGACGGGGAGGGGCCACCGACACGAACGCCGGCAACGAAGCCCGCAGGGGGAGACACGGACGAGTCGGCCTAGGCCACGTTGGTTCCGAGGAGCTTTGCCGAGGAGAGTCTGAGAGTCCAGACGGGGGCGGGGGACGTTCATTTATGTTATTTGACTTCTCGCCGGGCGTTTGGGCGGGGACATGCAGCACACAGTATCCTGTTCCACGTTTGGCAGTACCACCCACCCCGCCTAATGTTGAATCACAAACGGCCACACTCAGCTGCAGGTCCGCACCCCACCGCCCAAACACCAAGCACAGCAAGCGCGAGCTCCACGCCGGGGCGAGTGCCCTCCCCCCCCCCCGCCGCAGTAGAGGAGGCCCCCACCCACAGCCGGGCCTATGGACGTGGCGGTGGGGGCAATGCCGTCACCGCTGCCGTGCATTCCCCGCGTACTCCTCGACGGCGCACGCTGCGAGAGAGGGCACGCACCACGGGGCGCGCGGGGACCCGCGGGCCGTCGCCGCCCTCGGCCCGCCTGCGCGGCACAGTCCAACACCCACCGCGCGGGGGCGGCGCTCCGTCCGTCACGACACCCCCGCACGGCAGGCGCAGGACACGCCCACACCCGCTCTCGCTGGCGGCGCCACCACCTCCCACCAGTGGCGACCGCTCCGCCGCCCCCCCGCAGCCAGCCAAAGGTAGTAGGCGCCGACGCATGCCGTACGGTCCCACGCACACGAGTCCCGCAGCAGCCGCACCAAAGCACAAAAAAAAAAAAAACTCCACCAAAGCCCCTCAGGAGCCCCTCACCAACGCCCCATACCGAGGCTGCCGCTCACCGCTCCCCCCCCCACCCCCCCCCTCCCCCCGACACCCGGCGGCGCCCTCACAACTGGATGGTAAAATCCCGCTCCCGCGTCATCCGCCTCGGCGCGTCCGCGTCGCGGCTCGGCGCGTAGACGGAGAGGCGCTGGAGCTCCATGGCGCCGAGCTGCAGCTTGTACTCGAGGGCGGCGCCCGTCGCGGTGCGGGAGTCGCGAAAGTCGGCCTTGAGGGCGTCGGTGTAGGCCTGCCGCCGGATGGACGGGTACCGCGCCGCGGCGCGCAGCAGGCCGCGGTAGAGGCGGAGGACATTGGCGGGGGCGGCCGCCGCCGCGGCAGCGGCGGGCGACATGGCGCGC